>X137_Gaur__coassemble_37_pt1 | contig 90032 bp, 91 predicted proteins | sample X137_Gaur__metabat2_high_PE_003 | metagenome-assembled genome bin X137_Gaur
CACCGGTACCAGCCAATTTGGTTCTGAATTTATCGTCACCACCAATAACCCGAATTGTTACGCGCCGGGTGAGCAAACCGGTATTTCCGTTGAAAAAGACGGCAAGATCTTTGCTACCTACAGCAACGGTCAGCGCATGCTGCAAGGTCAGCTGATTATGGCGACCTTCACCAACCTTGATGGCCTCAAAAATGAAAACGGCACCATGTGGACGGAAACCGTTGATTCAGGCCAAGCGCTGATTGGTGTGCCAGGTTCGGGTTTATTCGGCACCTTGTCATCGGGTGCACTTGAAACCTCTAACGTTGATCTGACCCAGCAGCTGGTTGAGCTGATGACCGGTCAGCGTAACTACCAAGCCAACACCAAGGTCATCACTGCTGATAAAGAGATGACACAAGTGCTGTTTAACGCGATTTAAGGCTTGCTATGGATCGTTTAGGTTTTACCGCCATGAGCGCCGCCGTCCGTACGATGGAAGCGCTGCAGGTGCGAGCGAACAACTTGGCTAACGTCTCTACCACAGGTTTTCGTGCCGATATCGAGCGGGCTGTGGTGAGTGAGGTTGAGGGCTATGGTTATGGCAGCCGCTTTTTGACGGAGATGCAAAATAACGGCGTCAATATGCAGCCCGGTACACTCGTGCCAACGGGTCGCCCGCTTGATTTTGCCATCAAAGGCACAGGGCTGATTGCTGTGCAAGATGGCAACGCGGAGCGTTACACCCGTAACGGCAGTTTGCAGGTCGATGCCAATTTAATGCTGACCTTAAATGGCCGGCCGGTACTTGGCCAAGGCGGCCCCATCCAGTTGCCTGAGTATGAAAGCCTGACCATTGGTGCTGATGGCACGGTCTCAATTATTGCCCGTGGCGATTTCCTTACTGCCGAAGTCGATCGAATTCGCTTGGTCGATATCGCCCCGGAAGACCTTGTTAAAGACGAGTCTGGTCTTTTAATGAGTCGCACCGGTGAGGCACCAGAGCCCGCGTTAAACACAACGCTTGCGGCAGGCTTTTTAGAGGGCAGTAACGTTTCTGCCATCAACGAGCTGGTAGGAACCATGAGTTTGAGCCGCTTGTTTGAAGCTCAAGTAAAAATGATGAAGGCAGCCGAAGATACCTCGGGCGCCGGAAACCGTCTGATTCGCGGCAGCTAAGGAATAAACATGAGTAGTTCAGCTCTGTGGGTAAGTAAAACCGGTCTGGCCGCCCAAGATAAAGCCATGACGGCGGTGGCCAACAACTTGGCAAACGTAAATACCGACGGCTTTAAAGCCGATCGTGTGGTGTTTGAAGATCTATTTTACAGCATCGAAAAACAGCCCGGCGCGCAAGCCGATGAAGTCAATACCGTTCCTTCAGGCATTCAGCTTGGCAGCGGTGTACGCATTGCGGGCACACAAAAAGTCTTTACCGAAGGCAACCTAAAAACGACCGGTCAGCCCATGGATTTGGCCATTGTCGGCAGTGGCTTTTTCCAAGTTGAAGCGCCTAACGGCGATATTCTTTACACCGAAAATGGTCAGTTGCAGCTTAATGCCGATGGTCTTGTTGTAAACACCCAAGGCCTGCCATTAACCCCGGCAATTGAAGTACCGGTGGGTTCAAAAAGCTTTACGGTCGGTAGCGACGGCATCGTGACAGCCATTTTGCCAGGCGATACAGCGCCGAGTGAGCTGGGTCAAATTACGCTGGTGCAGTTTGTCAATCCGGCGGGCCTTGAGGCCTTAGGCGGCAATCTGTACCGCGAAACCGTTGCTAGTGGCGAGCCGGTTGAGGGTGTGCCGGGTGAAGAAGGGTTGGGCACCTTAAAGCAGGGCATGCTGGAAGGTTCTAACGTTGAAGTCGTAGAGGCGATGATTACCATGATCGGTATCCAGCGCGCCTATGAGGCCAACGCCAAAGTGATGGATGCCGCCTCTGGCATGCAGCAGTTCCTAAACCAAAACGTCTGATGAATATGCTGCGTTTCTTGCCCCTGTTAGTACTGCTTTTAACTGGCTGCCAAAGTGCTTACGAGCTGATGCCAGAAGAGCCGAGCGAAAACTATCAGCCTGTTGCGCTCGATTATCAGCTGCCACCTACCACCGGTGGCGGTCTGTATCGCAAAGGCTTTTACGGCTCATTGCTGCAAGACAAACGGGCCATTCGTTTGGGCGATATCTTAACTATCGTCTTGGATGAGTCGACCCAATCGAGCAAAAGCGCCGGTACCAGCTTCGGCAAGTCCAGTGGCATTTCTCTGGGGGTACCGACCGTTTTAGATAAGGATTACACCCGTCTACGTACCGAGGCAGAAGCTGAGCGTGAATTTGCAGGCTCAGCTAAGAGTTCTCAGCAAAACACCCTGCGTGGCTCGATTGCCGTCACCGTGCATCAAGTACTGCCTAATGGCACGTTATTGGTGAAGGGTGAGAAAACCTTACGTTTGAACCAGGGCGATGAGTTTATTCGTCTGGAAGGTTTGGTGCGTATGGATGATATCAATCGCTTTAACCAAGTCTCTTCACAGAGCGTGGCCAATGCACGTATCTCCTACGCAGGGCGCGGTGTGCTTAATGACAGTAACCGTGCCGGTTGGCTAACACGCTTCTTCACCAGTCCTATTTTCCCGCTTTAATGAGATCCGTATGCGCCATCTAGTCAGTTGCAGTTTAGTGCTGTTGATGGGAATGCTAAGTGCCACCGTCAAGAGCGCGCCATTGATGGATTTAGTGGATATCGAAGGGGTGCGCGGCAACCAAGTGATTGGCTATGGCTTGGTGGTTGGCCTTGATGGTACGGGCGATAAAAACCAAGTGAAATTCACCAATCAATCGGTGACTAACTTGGTCAAGCAGTTTGGTATTCATTTACCGGCCAATGTGGATCCTAAGCTTAAAAACGCAGCGGCAGTCATGGTAACTGCGACCATTCCGCCGTCTTATAGCGCAGGTCAAACCGTGGATGTCACCGTGTCTTCGTTAGGGGATGCGAAAAGCTTACGCGGCGGTCAGCTGCTGTTAACGCCGTTGCAAGGGGTGGATGGTGAGGTTTATGCCTTAGCGCAAGGCGCGTTAGTTGTGGGTGGCTTTAGCGCGGAAGGTAACAGCGGTTCGAGTGTTGCCGTTAATACCGTTAACACCGGTCTTATCCCTAATGGCGCAACCGTTGAGCAAATGATTCCCAGTGATTTTACTGAGCGTCAGATGGTGACGCTGAATTTGCGTCAACCCAGCTTTCAAACCGTGACGCAGATCGTCCGCTCCGTGAATGAGCGCTTTGGCCCGGGCACTGCTGAGGCGCTTAACGCCACCAAGGTTAATGTGCGTGCGCCGATCACGCCGACGCAGCGTATGAGTTTTATGGCCATGCTTGAGGAGTTGGATATTCGTGAAGGACGCAGTCGTCCTAAAGTAGTCTTCAATAGCCGTAGCGGCACTGTTGTGATTGGTGAAGGCGTACGCGTTAAAGCAGCTGCAGTTAGTCATGGCAGTCTAACGGTCACCATTGGTGAGAGCCCACAAGTGAGCCAGCCTAATGCCTTTGGGCGTGGTCAAACCGCTATTACTCCCAACTCCCAAGTGGATGTACAACAAGCCAGTACCGGTATGTTCAAGTGGCCAGAGGGTGCCAGCCTTGAAACCATCATTGATACCGTCAACAGCCTAGGTGCAGGCCCTGATGATGTGATGAGTATTTTGCAGTCGCTGGAAAAAGCCGGGGCACTGAATGCTGAGCTGGTGGTGATCTAATGAGTATTATCTCGTTAAAACAGCATATTGATTTTCGCCGCGCAGAAAACGGCGAGCTGTTAAGCCCAAAGGCTGCGCGTGAACGTAAGCTGGCCCATGCTGCTGAACAGTTTGAAGCGATGTTTTTGCAGCAAATTTTAAAGCAAATGCGCAAAGCCAATGACGCGCTTGGCGCAAGCTCTATGACCTCTCGCGAGTCAGGCATGATGCGTGACCTCTACGATGAGGTGTTGGCTGAAACCATGGCAGGTCAACGGCAAACCGGTCTTACCGATATGCTGGTCAAACAGCTCGCTAAAGATGAGTCAGCACTCACGTGGGAGCAAGCAGAGCAGCATGCGCGTGAAGGGACGTTGCCCCGTTTATCGTTGGCGCAAACCGAATCCCTGCGTAGCACGTGGCAACGCCCAGAGGCGATGCCGACAGCACTTAAGCCTGTGGCTTTTAATCAGCTGGTTGATGCCGTGATTGCTCAGGAGTCAGGCGGTAACGTGAGCGCGATATCGCCCAAAGGCGCGCGAGGCTTAATGCAGCTGATGCCTGAAACGGCGCAAGATATGGCGCGTGAGCTGGGGGTTGAGTTTGATCAGGCGCGTCTTTTGACCGATGCCGATTACAACAAGGCTTTAGGTACAGCCTATCTTGAGAAAATGCTGGATCGTTATGATGGGCATCAGGCCTTAGCGTTGGCCGCCTATAACGCAGGGCCGGCGCGCGTCGATGAATGGCTTAGCGCATATGGCGATCCGCGCACAGGCAGTATTTCCACTGTTCAGTGGATCAGCGCCATTCCCTATAAAGAAACGCGTGATTACGCGCAAAAAATTCTAACAGCCACCGGCGCAATCGCTGCTTCGCCATTTAAGCGTACAGCCGATGTGGTCGCCTTATCTGAGGTAAGAGGCACGTCTGTGCCCCATCAATCTCGTTCGGCAGCATTTGCTCAGCCGATTCGTCTGGAGCCTAGACCGTGACCAGTTTGACGCAAATTGCCTACAGTGGTGTACGCGCTTCGCAGATCGCCTTGTCCAGCACAGGACAAAACATTGCTAACGTAAATACCAAAGGTTTCAGCCGTCTGCAGACCCAAACAGCATCATTAGCTAACAATACGGGTATTGGTAAAGGCGGTGGCGTTGAAGTTAATAGTATCCGCAGGCTTTCAGATAACTTCCTTAATCAGCAATTGTGGCGTGCCGGTAGTGTACGAGGGGAGCATCACATTACCCAGCAGTACCTAGGTGCTTTAGAAGGCGTCATGGTTTCTGAAGGGGCGAGCATTAGTCGAGGCTTAGATCAGTTTTTTGCCGCACTAAGTGAGGCAACGACTAACCCTTCGTCTATAGCACTGCGTCAGCAGTTTCTGAATGAAGCGGGTAACTTAGCTCAACGCTTTAATGGGCTTAATAGCAACATCAATGCGCAATTGACAGCGTTAGGTGAGCAGCGCGTAGCGATTGTGACTGAAATTAATGGTTACGTGGCAAATCTGGCAGCGTTGAATCAGCAGATTGTTGAAGTGGACTCTGTCAAAGGCGATAGCACAGCACTACGTGATCAACGCGATAGCTTGATTCAAGAATTAAGTGCTCAGGTTTCAGTGCGCGTTCAAGAGGCGAAGGACGGAAGTGTTTCTATTTCTCTTCCCAATGGTCAGCCTTTGGTCTCTGGCCGAAGCTTCGGAAGTTTGAGCATTGAAACTGATATCGCCGGTCAACAAAGCTTAAGTCTTAATTTTGTTGATACCCGCTTTAGTTTGAAACAGTCAGAGTTAGGTGGCAATTTGGGGGGCTTGTACGAGGTTGAGCACGGTTCACTGCGTCATGCTCAATCCTCAATCCAACAGCTGGCCGAAGGCTTAAGCCAACAATTTGCGCAAGCCAGTGCCAACAGTTTTGATCTTAACGGTCAGCCCGGTCAGCCGCTTTTTGTCTACTCTCCAGGCAATATTAATCAGCTTTTGACTGTGAACAATATTACCGCCGAGCAGGTCGCTTTTTCGGATCATGCAGACGAAGTGGGTAACAACCAAGCACTGCTAAAGATGCTGGATTTGCGTAATGCGAACGTGAACATCCAAGGCGTTAATATGCCAATTCACGATGTATATGCCTCTTTACTGGGAGGTATAGCCAGTCTGAGTCGTCAGAGCCAGGCGGATTACGATGCCAGCACTGCGCTTTTGAGTCAGGCCCAAGCGCAACGCGATGCACTGAGTGCCGTGAGCCTTGATGAAGAGGCGGTCAATTTGATGACCTATCAGCAGGCGTATCAAGCCAATATGAAAGTGATCAGCACTGCTAACCAAATTTTTGACGACATGCTAGCCGCCTTCTAAGGCGCTAAATAAAGAGAGCCTTATGCGAATTACCAATGCGCAAATTAACGCGGTGATGCATCAGTCGATGAATGGTAGCTCCGCGCAAATGGCCAAGCTGATGCAGCAAATGGCCACTGGTAACCGTATCACTAAGCCTTCGGACGACCCGATTGATAGTGTGCGGGTGCTGCGTTTAGAGCGTGAGGAAGCGGCCTTAACCCAGTACAACAGCAATATTACCAGCCTGTCTGGCAACTTAAGCATTGCCGAAACGAACCTGACTTCGGCCTCAGACGCGATGCTTAACGTGCGCGATATGCTGCTTTGGGCGCGTAATGGCACCAATACAGACGCTGAACTTAAAGCGATGGCCGGTGAACTTGAGAATATCGAACAAACCATTGTGAGCTTTTACAATGCTCGCGATGAAGAGGGTCGTTATCGTTTTTCGGGAACGTTAAGCGACAAGCCTGCCATCACATTTGATGACGCAAACAATCAGTATGTAATTACCGGTAATGATAAGCGTCGCCAGGTTGCAGTTGCCAATGGTGTCATGGTCGACGAGAACGTCACCTTGAAAGAAATGTTTGCTGGCGACCCTAATGCCGGTTTTCTAACCGAGCTGCATCAGCTGGTTAGCGGCTTGTTAGATGGCAGTATTACGACCCAAACTCCCGGCTTAAATGATCGTTTAGGTGATTTGGTGACCAGCCTTGATGCGACTCATAACCGTATTTTGGCAGGTGTTTCAGAGTTAGGTGGCCGACAAAACACCTTGACGCTTTTGAGTAATGGCAACAGCGATATTTCCGTTGTGAATCAAAAGCTTAAAGGTGATCTGACGGAGCTTGATTACGCAGGTGCCAGCATTGACCTTGCCAACTATCAAATGTCGCTGCAGGCCACACAAAAGACGTATTTGAAAATTAACGATTTATCGTTATTTAACCTCTTGTAAGGTTAACTATGAAGATTGAAAAGCAGACCAGTGCGATTAACGTACTGGATCCGCGTAGCCGTACTCAAGCCTATGGGCCTCAAAGCTCCGGCCGCAAAGCTCCGGCAATGGCGTCGGCCAATAACAGCGCTGTTGAGATGCGGTTGACTAAGGATGCAGGCTTTAGCTTGCAGCTCAACCAACAACTGTCTGCTATGCAGACAGCTGATACCTATTTGTCCCAGTTGGGCACTCAGTTTGGTCAGTTGAAATTGGGCTTAAGCCGTCAGCTGGGCAATCCTCAGAGCGATGAGCGCGGCCAGCTTGAAGTGCAAGCGAAAAAGGTTAATGAGTTGTTGGCAAAGCGGGCAACGCTGTCTGCCGGTAGCCTTGACGCTAACCTGACGCTCAAGCTCAACGAGCCCCTACGCAGTCGCTTTAGCCTCGAAGGGCTTGATTCAATAGAAGCCATTCAAGCATCAGGCCGCGAAACGCTGCTGTTCAGAGCCGGTCGGCATATTTCTGAACCCGTTGCAGTGGTCTTGGATGATAACCTTGATGAGCAGCAAATACTGCGCCGCTTTAATGCAAGCCTTGGCCAAACAGGTATACGCGCAGAACTCAACGAAGAAGGGGCGTTACGCTTTTCTGCTCCTGAAAGTGCGTGGAGTCAGATTCGTGAGCAACTGGTGGTGCAGGGTGAAGGTAAGCTTTTTGAGCGTAACTTTAAAAAGCTTGCAAGCCATGAAGAAGGCATAAGTGCACTGCCAACCGATCTTGCAGCCAGCTCAGCACGTGATTTACGCCAGTACCTTGATCAGGTGGTAGGTACGCTTGAGCGTATTGCATCTGTGCGTGAGCAGCTTGGGCAGCGCCAAGGGGATGTGGCAACCTTTTTAGCGCGTCAGGAAAATCGTGACGATACAGAGTGGGCGATGCAGTTTGCTAAGCGTGTGTTCGCTTTCGAACCCAAAGCCGGTAGTTTTGCCCAGATCAGTCGAGTGGTCTCTGCTCAAGCGCACGTAGGACGATTTGCCGTGGTGAGTTTATTATCGTGAGGACCATTGGTTGATGGCACGAGTCAGCGAACGCGCGCAATCGAGCCCGATGGAGGTCAACCAAGGAGAGGGGACGATGGTATACGTAGAGCGGGATGCTTCTGGGCGAATATTGCGGGTTGAAACAACACCGTTTGAGACAATGAGCGACACTCTCGCTTGGCAGAGTGAAGAGCTTGAACGCTGGATCACCGCTCAAGAAGAAGTGCGTAGACGCTTACACGACCTTAAAAGCACCGATCATGAAATAATTCGCGTGCTTGAGGATGTTGTAAGCCTTTTAGTGGAGCGTGACATTATTCGCTATACCGACCTGCCGGAAATGGCACGCATCAAATTAGATGAAAGAGCATTGGCGCGTGCTGAAATTGAAGCGCTACGCGACACCATGAAAGTAAAATACGCCTAACCCATGTTAGGCGTATGCGTTTTAGGCCTTAGGCCTTAGGCATTAGGCAACAAACGACACGTTAAGCTTTTGATATAGCGTGTTTCAGCAATAGCCATATGTTCTGGGTGATCGGCACCCTGATGGCCACGCTCTAGCAACATGATATTGCGGTCTAAATGGCGAGCACTTTGCAGCAAGATGCTATGCAGGCTGTCTTCGGCTAAATGCATGGAGCAACTGGCACTGACCAAAATGCCGTCTTTATTTAGCATGCGCATGGCCATTTCATTGAGACGGCGATAGGCGGCTTCGCCGTTTTTGATGTCCTTTTTACGTTTAATAAAGGCGGGTGGGTCGCATACCACCACATCAAAACGTTCTTCAGACGCTTTTAACTCACGAAGCGCTGCGAAAACGTCACCCTCTACGCATGTCACTTTTTCAGCGACACCATTAAGCGCCGCGTTACGCTCAACGCCATCTAAGGCAAAAGCAGAGGCATCTACGCAGAACACTTCGCTGGCGCCAAAGGCTGCCGCTTGTACGCCCCAGCCGCCGATATAGCTGAACAGGTCCAAGACGCGTTTACCTTTAACATAAGGTTCAAGGCGGGCTCGGTTCATGCGATGGTCATAAAACCAGCCTGTCTTTTGTCCATCAATCACAGGGGCTTCAAAGTGAACGCCGTTTTCAATCAGCGGCACCCATTCAGGTACAACGCCAAAAACAGTCTCAACATAACGCTCAAGGCCTTCTGCATCGCGTGCGGCTGAATCGTTTTTAAAGAGGATACCGGTGGGTTTTAAGACCTGTACTAAGGCCTCAATAACCGCCGCTTTATTGCGCTCCATCGTGGCGCTGGCCAGTTGCACCACCAAAATATCGCCGAAGCGATCAACCACAAGACCTGGCAGCAAGTCCGAATCGCCATACACAAGGCGGTAGTGAGGCGTTGGGAACACACGCTCACGAATCGATAACGCGACTTTTAAGCGGTGGACAAGTAATGACTTATCTAACGTGTGGCTGATGTCGCGTGAGAGCAAACGCGCACAGATCAGATTGTTTGGGCTCACTGCCACAATACCTAAAGGCTTGCCACCGGCACTTTCCAACAAGGCTTGATCACCTGCTGCAAAGCCGTTTAACGGGGTGGTAGCAACATCCACTTCATTGCTATAGACCCACAGGTGGCCGGCGCGCAGACGGCGATCGGCATTGGCTTTAAGGCGCAGGCTGGGCAGGCTCATAAGGTGCTCCACATAAAGAGAGCGATTATAGAGCTGCCAAGCCTTAGGCGCGATGCTTATTGATTGGCGGTTAGCTGCGCCAGACAAGCATCTAGATGGGCAAGATAGCGCTTGGTATCTACCGCAATGTTGGGTTGTTTCATCACATCAGAGCAAAGGAAGGTTGGAAGAGCTGTCATGCCTAAAAAAGCATGGGCTTTATGAAAGGGCAAATACACCGCCTCAACGCCCGCTCCTGCAAAGAAATCGGCCGGATCGTTAAAGGCTTGCTCGGGTGCATTCCAGGTTACCGACAGAAGATACTGTTTACCCTGTAACAGGCCGCCTGAGCCATAGCGCTGCGAGTTGTCTGAACGCGTGCGACCGTCGTTGGCATATAAGCTGCCATGGCCGTGAGTAAAGACTTCATCGATGTATTTTTTTACAGTCCAAGGCGCGCCCATCCACCAGCCTGGCATTTGATAGATCACAACATCGGCCCATAAGATGTTAGCCACCTCTTGCTCAACGTGATAACCCGCTTCAATAATGGTTTCGCGGACGTTGTGGCCTTGTGCGTTAAGGTGGGTCACCGCTGCCTGATGCAAGGTGTTGTTATACTCACCGTTTGAGTGGGCAAAGGCTTTAGCACCATTAATAAGTAGAAAATTCACGACAACCTCCATACACAGTGGGCGGCAGAGTACGCTCATCTATAGAGGCAATAAAGCCGTAAGCTGACGGGCTGTCTTTGTGACTAAACTGTTACAGATTGACGCGCTGTGATGTTTAAGGCTTGAACCCTAAATCGACTCACGGCACAGTGCGCTTCTTGCGTACTTAACGCCCCTTATATGATTCAGATCCTATGATCCAAGAGCTATCGTCTGAGCAGATTCAGCAGGTCCTTCAAGGCATCAGCGTGCCACCACAACCGCAGATCATGGTAGATCTGCAGATCGAGCAGGTGATGCCAGATCCAGATCTGGCCACTATCGCTAAGCTTATTAGTCAAGATCCGGGTTTGTCCGGGGCGCTGCTTAAAATTGTGAATTCACCGTACTTTGGCCTGACCAATAAGATCAGCTCCATTCAGCGCGCGGTAAATCTTTTAGGCAGTCGTTCGATCATTAACATGATTAATGCGCTGTCGATTCGAAGCGAAATGAGCGATGAAACGATCATCACGCTCAACCGTTTTTGGGACACCGCCCAAGATGTGGCAATGACGTGTTTAACCTTAGCCAAACGCTTAGGTTTTGAGCCGGCCGATGAAGCTTATACGTTGGGTTTATTCCATAACTGTGGCATCCCTTTGATGCTCAAGCGCTTTGACAACTACATAGACGTCTTAGAACAAGCGTATGCGGAAGCGGCAACCGGCAGTCGAATTGTGGATACCGAAAATCGGGCCTTCAAAACCAACCATGCAGTGGTTGGGTACTACACGGCTAAAAGCTGGAACTTGCCAAAGCATCTGTGTGATGTGATCGCTCAGCATCACAATGCCATCAATATTTTCGAAGACCCCAATGGCCGCGACGCACAACTTAAAAATCTGTTGGCTATTTTAAAAATGGCAGAACACATTTGCTGTTGCAGCGATGTGCTGGGAGCGCAGTCCCGAGATTATGAGTGGGAAGCGCTGCATGACCATGTTTTAGATTACGTGGGGCTTTCTGAATACGACTTTTTAACCCTGCGCGATACCATTCGCGAGCTGGGTAGCCTGTAGTGATTTATGCCTGAATTACCTGAAGTTGAAACGACCCGACGAGGCATTGAACCTCATTTACGTAAGCAACAGGTTGTAAGGGTTGTGGTGCGTGACGGGCGTTTGCGCTGGCCTGTACCTGAGGACTTAGACATCAGACTCTCCGGTCAAACCATTGTGTCCGTTGAGCGCCGCGCCAAGTATTTACTGCTGAACGCTGAAGTCGGCACGTTGCTGGTGCATCTGGGAATGTCTGGCAGTTTACGTTTGGTGGAAGCAGGAAGCGCTGTCGGCAAACATGATCATATCGACATTGAACTCAGTTCAGGGCATGTCCTGCGCTACACCGATCCACGCCGCTTTGGCTCGATGCTGTGGAGCCAGACACCGCTTGAGCATACGCTACTAAAAAAACTAGGGCCTGAGCCTTTAAGTGACGCGTTTGATGGGCAGCGTTTGTTTGATTTATCGCGTAAACGCAGCATTGCCGTTAAGCCTTTTATCATGGATAACGCCGTGGTTGTTGGGGTCGGTAATATTTACGCCACCGAAGCGTTGTTTGCTGCAGGGATTGATCCGCGCCGTGAGGCGGGGTCCATTTCTAAAGCCCGGTATTTAAAACTGGCAGATGAAATTAAACGCATCCTAGCCAAAGCGATTGAGTCAGGAGGCACCACATTACGCGATTTTGTCGGAGGCGATGGTAAGCCGGGTTACTTCAAGCAAGAGCTATTTGTGTATGGCCGCGAAGGTGAGCTGTGCAAGCTGTGCGGGAAAACCTTGCGTGAGGTAAAACTCGGGCAGCGCGCCAGTGTTTTTTGTCCAAACTGCCAACATTAACCATTGCCTTGATCGACATCACGCAGGCGGTGCCTCAAGCGCTGCTATAGTGGATGAGATAACTGCACGTTGCGAAAGGATGACGCTATGAAACTGTTGTGTAAATCTGTTGCTGCGATGGCTTTAGGTTTGGCTTTATCGACCCAAGCGATGGCTAACTCCAATCCCAGTGGAGATCCTATGTACAGCGCCGATGCACCTCGTGCTTGGGCGATGGTAGGCGATCTTCTGATTGCACGACCGCTCTTAATTGCGACCACAGCAATTGGTGCAGGGGTCTTTATTGTAAGCTTGCCTTTTACTGCCTTAGGTGGCGGTGTTGAAGAGGCAGCGGATGCTCTGATAGGTGAGCCGGGCCGAGAAGCGTTTGTACGCTGCTTAGGTTGCACGCGCTCAGGACATAACCAACAAGATTAAAGAAAGGTTGCTATGACGAATGTAGGTCGCAGCACGCAGGTGCTGCGCGTAGTCTCGTGGTCATTAATTTTTGCTCTGTTATGCGTCTCCTTTTGGCTAAGTGCTGGCTGGCTTGAACTCTGTGCAGGCCTTGCCATGTTTCTTTTTGGCATGCAGTGCCTTGAAGAAAGCCTTAAGCAATTAGCCGGTGGCAAACTCGAGCAATTACTCGGTAAAAGCACTTCTACCCCTTTTAAAGGCATGCTCTTTGGCATTGGCGGCACCATGCTGCTGCAATCGAGCACGTTGGTGTCGCTGTTAACCATCGCCTTTATTAGTTCCGGTTTGATCCAGTTAGCAGGTGGTATCGCCATCTTGCTCGGTGCCAACTTAGGTGCAACCAGCGGTATTTGGTTGTTGGCGCTGGCTGGGCAAAACTTAAGTTTGAGTCCTTTAGCGCTGCCACTGATTGCCCTTGGACTGCTAGCCAGTTTTATCGGCCCTAAAAGTAAGGCGGCGGGGCGCATTGTGCTTGGCATTGCCTTTATCTTTTTAGGCATTGATCAGATTAAGAGCGGCTTTTCTGACTTTACTGGCGGCTTTGACTTGAGCGAATACGCTTTGCCAGGTATTGCCGGACAACTGCTGTTTATCGCGGTGGGTTTACTGATCACCGTGGTTTTGCAATCCAGCCACGCGACCTTAATGATTACCCTAGCGGCGCTTGGGGCGGGGCAACTGGGGCTCGATCAAAGTTTGGCGCTGGCCATTGGTGCAAACGTAGGCAGCAGTATTAGTACTGCGTTTGTGGGCTTTTTAGGCGGTAACCGCAGTGGTCAACGGTTGGCGCTGGCGCACATGATTTTTAACGTGGTCACAGCGTTACTGGCGTGGATTTTACTGTTGCCTTTAACCTGGCTTGTACTCGAAAGTACCGACCTTGTGGGTATGGGTGAGAACAGTCTGATTCAGTTAGCGCTCTTTCATACCCTGTTTAACTTGTTGGGCGTTGTAGTGTTTTGGCCGCTACAAACGCAGCTGGCGAATTTTCTGGTTAAGGTACTGCCTGAAAAAGCCGAGCCTTCGGTGTTGATCAGTGAAGAACGTGAGCAGCCCAAGACTGTTACTGCACCTATTACTCAAACCCGTGCGCGCTATTTAAACGAGGCGTCACTGGCCTCCGCGGATGCTGCCGCACACGCAGCTGTGCTTGAGCTGCGCCACTTGGGGCGTCTGAGTTTGGAGGTGATTTGCCACGCGCTGTATCAGCCGGTCGAGCAGTTAAGTGCCGAACAGATGAATGAGCAAATGCTCAACATGCGTTTCGCTGAGGCAGAGGTGGACGCAGATATGCTCTACCAGCGGCATATCAAGGGCGTGTACGCCGATCTTTTGGCCTTTAGTAGTCGTCTAGATGCTGATATGGATGAAGAACAGCATCAGTTCTGGATGGCGATTCAAGTGGCGGCGATGCAGCTCGTTGATGCGGTGAAAGATGCCAAGCATCTACAAAAAAACCTAAGCCGCTATTTGGCCGATGAGCACTCAAGCGTGTACCAGCATTATCTGGATCTGCGCCGTAACCTAATGTGGAATTTACGTCAGGTGCGTGAGTTCAGCATGCTCGACTTGCCTGAGGATCTGTGGAATAGCCGTTTGGCGTGGGTCGATGCAGAAGCGGCCAACTTTGATGCGGAGTTCCGTAATCGTCTCTTTAGCGAAGTCCGTGCACAACGCATCAACAGCCTTGAAGCCAGTTCTTTAATGAATGATGTCGGTTATGCCAGCCGGATCAGTCAAAGCTTGCGTAATGTGCTGCAAATTTCGGCTAATGACAGCCGGATGCGCGCCTTACGCGGAATGGCAAAGGATGAGCTAGTAAGCCCCGCCTAAGGCACGCTTTGGCCAATGCCGCGAGGATCACTCGCGGCTTGGACCGCTCCGGTTTTTTTATCCCAATACACAACCTGTTGGTTGCCGTAATCACGGTTTAACACTGACACCTCGTGCCCTAATGTTTTTAGCGTTTCGATTTCACGAACGTTAAAGGTGTGAGGCGCCGCTTCAATACGATCAGGCAAAAATTGATGATGAAAGCGTGGGGTCGCCAACCAATCGCTGATAGGTTTTTGCTCTAAATACTCAAGCACTGCGAGTAGCACCATACTAGGAATTCGGCTGCCGCCTGGGGTGCCAAAGCTTGCAAGCTCCGTATCGGATTCCATAAAGCTGGGCGTCATGCTTGAAAGTGGACGTTTTCCCGAGGCCAGTGCATTGGCGTCGCTTGCTACTAACTCATAATGATTCTGCCCCAAGGTATCCAGAGCAAAATCATCCATCTCGTTATTGAGTAAAAGCCCAGTGTTAGGCACCGTGAAGGCGGCACCAAAGGGTAAGTTAATTGATAAGGTGGCGGATACGGCTAACCCTTGAGTGTCGAGCACGGTGAAGTGTGTTGTGTGATCACCTTCGGTAAAGTGCGGCACAGGACCGAGATCGGCACTTGGCGTCGCACGATCTAAAGAAATACTTTCTTTTAACGTTGCCAGATGCGCATCGCTTAAGAGTTGTTCTACTGGGTTTTCGACAAAGTCAGGATCACCTAAAAGTGTGCGATCGCGATACACACGGCGCAGCACTTCACTGACTAAATGCACCCGCGTCATACGCTCAGCCTTTTGCCAAGGTAAGGTTTGCAAGAGTTTGAGGCTCTGCGCTAAAGCGATGCCGCCGGCTGAGGGGGGCGGGGCTGTGATCAGGGTGTGCTGGTTTAAGGGAACGACTAAAGGCGCGCGCTCGACAATCTGGTAGCTGGCTAAATCTTCCATGCTCCAAACACCGCCCGCGCGGTTTACGGCGCTGACCAACTGTTCAGCAAAGCTTCCTGCATAAAAACCGCTGTGGCCGCTTTGTGCAAGCAGCTCAAGGGTGTTGGCAAGTTCTGGCTGTTTGATTACATGACCCAGCTCTGGAACTTGGTTGTCCGCTAAAAAGAGCCTCGCGCTTTGATCATCCTGTTGCAAAGCTTCAAGGCGAAAAGACGCCCGCTCGCGATACACCCGATCTACCTTAAACCCATCACGGGCATAGCGAATGGCCGGGGCAAGGCTGTCACTTAAGGCTAATTTGCCGTATTGGCTGCCTAAGTGGGCAAGGGCGGCTGGCACGCCGGGAATGGCCGCTGCTGCCGGGCCATTAATCGCGCGCTCACGGCTAAAGGTTTTGCCTTGGAGATAAAGTTCAGGCGTTGCCCGAAGTGGTGCGCGCTCGCGGGCATCAATAAATACATAGTCATTGGCGGCTTTACGCGCAAGATAAAAGCCGCCCCCCCCAAGGCCTGAGCCATGTGGCTCAACGACTGCGAGCGCGGCGCTAATGGCAACCGCCGCATCAAAGGCATTACCGCCTTTGTGTAAAACCTCAAGGCCTGCTTGCGTTGCCAGCGGGTGGGCGCTGGCAATGGCAGGCGCTTTGGGTGAAGCGCTCACCATGCTTGCCAGTAACCATAGGCCGCCGGCAAGACAGGCACGCAGCATCATTAGGCTTTACCGGTAATACGCAAATATTTTTCCATCAACTGGTCTTTGCTTTCGACGTTAGCATCATCTAATGGAATGCAGTCAACCGGGCAGACTTGTTGGCACTGTGGCTCGTCATAATGGCCTACGCATTCGGTGCAAAGATTGGGGTCAATCACGTAAATTTCTTCGCCTTGCGAAATGGCAGAGTTGGGGCACTCAGGCTCGCACACGTCACAGTTAATGCAGTCGTCGGTGATTTTTAAAGACATATAAACTCCTGCCAGCAATCGGCGAGGCTAACGATCAAAGGGTGCATTGTGCCGTATAGACAGCAGCGCTGCACCCAAGCGCTGCTGTGTGACACTTATTTTTTAAAGCGTTCAGCGAGTGCATCGGCCACGGCGGGGTGGACGAATTTGGTGATATCGCCACCTAAGTTGGCAATTTCTCGCACTAAGGTTGAAGAAATATACGAATACTTCTCCGAAGGCGTTAAGAACATGCTTTCCACATCCGGCGCCAATTGACGGTTCATATTGGCCAGTTGGAATTCATATTCAAAGTCAGATACCGCGCGCAGGCCACGCAGCAAAATATTCGCGTTTTGTTCTTTAACAAAATGCGCCAGAAGCGTGGAAAAGCCCACAACCTCCACATTAGGCAGGTCTTTGGTGACTTCACGGGCCAATTCAACACGTTGCTCTAACGAGAACAGCGGGTTTTTTTTAGGACTGGCAGCAACAGCAATAATCACATGATCAAACAGGCGCGAGGCGCGCTCAATCAGATCGCCATGGCCGCGGGTGATCGGGTCGAAGGTTCCCGGATAGAGCACTCGATTCATTGTTATGTCCTAGCAGGCGCGTTGGGGGGCCGATGGTAGCGGCTTGCTATAAGGGCCGTAAAGCGTGATTTATGTCTTCAAACGGGTGATCAAGTTATCAGTGAGCTTGGCGCACAGCGCGTAAATCGAGAGCTGTGGGTTAGCGCCAATACTGGTTGGAAAGAGCGAGCCATCATGGATAGACAGGTTTTTAAGGTGATGATGAAGGCCATGGCTGTTGGTTACAGCCCTTTTAGGGTCTTCGCCCATGGCGCAGCCACCCATCACATGCGCGCTGGTTAAGCGGGTGCGATGGATTTTTAAATCCAAGTTTTCGATGAGGGTTTTGGCCTGTTTAAGGGTTGTACAAAAGCCGGCGTCTTGATGAATAGGCGCCACTTCTTTAGCGCCTGCAGCAAACTGAATCTCGGCCATATGCAAAAACGCCCGGCGAATACCGTTCCACGCGTAGTCGGTCATGTGATAGTCCAGCACGGCGCTGCCATCACTTCTCAGCTCAACTGTGCCCTCGCTGCTATCTGGGTGAAAACCATCGCGCATCAGGGCAATCATCACATGGGTATGGGGTAGCGCTTGCATGCGTTTAGCGCTTTCAAGGCCAAAACCGCCTAAAAGCGTTGCGGCAATGGCAGGTTGGAGCGGCGGTACTTCAAGCTTAAAGCCCATGGGCCCTGTCACGCCATCACGCCATTGAAAGGCGTCGGAGTAAATTGACTGAGGGGCGCCGTAAAACGGGTTAATCGCGTCATCAAAGTGCGCAGCAGAGGAGTTCACTACGTGTAAGAAGGTGCGTTTACCGGCCCTTTGATAAGGATCAGGTGCATTAGAGCGCAGCAAGAGGGCGGGGCTATTGATGCCGCCGCCGGCCAAAATATAGTGCCGCGCTTTAAGGGTGATGGCTGTACCGGTTGGTTGGTTGCCTTGGGTGTTCATCGCAACGCATTCCAGCGCTTTGACTTCATCTTCTTCAATAATCAAGCGTTCCGCGCGAGCTTTGTAGATTAAAACCGCGTTGTGATTAAGCGCCTCAGGAATACTGGTGACCAGCATGGATTGTTTGGCATTGGTCGGGCAGCCCAGCCCACAATAGCCTAGATTCCAACAGCCCTTAACGTTTCTTGGAATCACCGCCCATTCAAGGCCTAAGGCTTCGCAGCCTTGGCGAATCACATCATTGTTCGCATTGGCCGGCAGTGCCCAAGGGGCCACATTAAGACGCGCCTCAAGACGCTCAAACCAAGGCGCTAAATCCACTTCACTTAAGCCTTTAACCTGATGCGTATTGGCCCAGTGCTCAAGGGTTTGTGGGGGTGTACGAAAGCTTGAGGTCCAGTTGATTAACGTTGTGCCGCCCACCGCACGCCCCTGCAAGATGGTAATGGCCTGATCTTTACTCATCCGGCCAATGCCTTCTTGGTAAAGGCTGGCATAGGCCTCTGGCTCATTCATCTTAAAATCTTGGCTGGTTTTAAGCGGGCCTTCTTCAACAATCACTACCGAAAAGCCGGCTTTAGCCAGCATCTCTGCGCTCGTTGCGCCGCCTGCGCCACTGCCCACAATCACCACGTCTGCTTCAAGGGTTAACGGCGCGTTAAGCGTGGCGCCGTTATAGGTCTGCCAGCGGTCTAGGTTATCGGCAAAAACATCTTTAATCGCCATGGTCTGTCCTTAAGAAAGCGCAGGTGGGCCTGGGTAGCCGCAGTGCTGCCATGCATCAATCTGTCCGTACCAGCCCATCTGTACCATTTGCAGCAGTGCGCTGTGGCCTTGCTGCAAAAGCTCAAGTGGGCTGTCGCGCCAGCGGATAAGAAAGGCCTCAACCTCAGCGTCAGATGCGCTTTCCCAGTCTCCCCAAACGCCGGTCAATGGGCCTCGGGTCGCTAGGCTTGCGGTCACATCCAAGAGTTGCTGGGCTAACTCAAGCTGAGGGGTAGAAACATGGGTTAAGGCGTAATCGATGCCTTTAAGCGTCTGAAAAACCGCCGCCGCAGGGTTAGCTTTGGGCAGGGCACCTTTTAAGATAAAAGGCGTAACCCTTCGTAAAAAGGGTAAGTCCTGCACGCGTAACGTGTGCATGCCGGGGGCGAGCGTAGGCGCAAGGCCCGTGCGCGCAATAAGGGTTATACCGCCTAACATTAACCCTGAAAAAAGCCCCATTTTTAGTATTGTTCTGCGGGTTATGGGCATAGCGAGTTACCGGATAAAAAGCGTTTTAATCAGCTTTTGTACAAAGGTGCCGTAGGGCGGATAAATACTGCGCGATGAATTAAATCGGCCTTTGGTAAAGACCGCCTTGGCGTGGCTAAAGGTTAAGAAGCCTTCGTGCCCGTGATAAGCGCCCATGCCTGAAGGCCCCACGCCGCCAAAGGGCAAGTCTTCTTGGGCAACGTGCATTAGGGTGTCGTTAAAGCACACACCGCCTGCATGGGTTGTGTGCAAGATCTTGTGCTGAACACTGTTTTCGTAGCCAAAGTAGTAAAGCGCCAGTGGCCTTGGGCGTTGGTTAATATAGGCCAGCGCGTCATCAAGAGTTTGATAGGGCACAAGGGGCAAAATAGGGCCAAAGATTTCGTCTTGCATGACGGCCATCTCATCACGGACATGGGTCACAAGCGTCGGTGCGATAAGATGCTCAGGCACCTTGTCATAAGGCGAGATAAGCGTTGCGCCTTTGGCTTTGGCATCTTCTAAATAGTGCTTAAGACGCGCGAGCTGACGCGGATTAATAATGGCGGTGTAGTCGCTATTATCGTTAAGGGTTGGGTAAAAACGTTTAACGGTCTTAGTAAAAGCTGTAACAAACGCTTCAACTTGAGTTTCAGGCAGCAAAACATAATCTGGCGCCACGCAGGTTTGCCCGGCGTTTAAGGTTTTGCCAAAGGCGATGCGCTCGGCAGCCTCTGTAATATCAATATCCTCACCGATAATGGCAGGCGATTTACCGCCTAGCTCAAGCGTCACAGGCGTTAAGTTGTTGGCCGCGGCGCGCATCACCTCTTTGCCAACCGAGCCTGCGCCGGTAAAGAGTAAGTGATCAAATGCAAGATGTGAAAAGGCGATGCCCATATCCACCTCACCTTGCACCACGGCGACCTCCTCTTCGGCAAAGACGTTTGATAACAGCATCTGAACGGCTTCTGCGGTATGAGGCGTGGATTCACTCATTTTGATCATCGCCCGATTGCCCGCAGCGAGTGCGCCAATCAGTGGGCCAATGGCTAGAAACAGCGGGTAATTCCACGGCACGATAATGCCGATCACACCAAGAGGCTGGTAGATCACCTGCGCTTTAGCCGGTTGAAACGCCATACCCACACGGCGCTTGCTGGGCTTGAGCCATTTGGGCAACGCTTTAATGGCGTAGTCGATGTTATGCAGGCACGGCAGAAACTCGGCCATTAAGGTTTCGTCGCGCGCACGCTGGCCGAAGTCTTGGTTAATGGCGCTAATCAAACGCTCTTGGTTGGTTAAAAGCGCCTCTCGCAAGCGCTTTAGCTTGTCGCGCCTTGCGGCCAAATCAGGCATGGGCTGCTTATTAAAAGCGGCTTTTTGTTGGGCAAATAACGCATTTAACGCAGCAACAGATTCGGTCATGGCAAGGCTCGTGGCGAACGCTTTTTTAGACTTTTAGAGTAAATGCTCTAATATGTCAAACACCCGTACTGCCCTTGAGCGTGCTATGCCAAAAGTCTCCACCCGCGACCGTATTCTTAAGGCCAGTCTTGAGCTGTTTAATGCTCAAGGTGAGCGTCAGGTTTCAACCAATCACATTGCCGCGCATTTAAAAATATCGCCCGGTAATCTGTACTATCACTTCCCCAATAAAGCGGCGATTGTGCTGAGCCTATTTGCTGAATACGAACATAAAGTGCAAAAGGCGCTGGTTCGCCCTGAGCGCTCCTTGGTGCTTGAAGACAAAACCCATTATTTGCAGGCGCTTTTGACGCTGATGTGGCAGTACCGTTTTTTACACCGTGATATTGAGCCGCTGCTGGCCTCAGATAATGCGTTAAATACGGCTTATCACTTGTTTGCTAAGGCTTCGGTAAATGCCGCCCAAGAGCTCTATCAAGGCTTTGTGGAGGCCAAAATTCTTAACATGGATGCCGAGCAAATTGAGGCCATAAGCCTTAATGCGTGGATCATTTTAAGTGCGTGGGTCAGGTTTTTATTAACCCTAAACCCTCAGCTTGAAATCAGTGAGGAGCCTTTAAAACGTGGGATTTATCAGGTTTTGATGCTTGAGGAAGGCTTTGTTGCTAGCGAACATATAAAAGACTTCACTTTGATGAAGGCACGCTTCTACAGGCCACTAACCTAGCCGCGGCCTTTGGTGCGGGTCAGCCCTGGCGCTGCGTGTTTTTCGAGGTGCTCAATAATCATGCTGGCCACATCCTTACCGGTTGTGGTCTCAATGCCGCCAAGTCCAGGTGAGGAATTCACCTCCATGACCAAAGGGCCGTGGTTTGAGCGCAAAATATCCACGCCCGCCACGCTAAGACCAATGGATTTGGCCGCACTGATTGCCGTCATACGCTCTTGCGGGGTGATTTTGATCAGGCTTGCTGTACCGCCTCGGTGTAAGTTGGAGCGAAACTCCCCAGGTTTGGCTTGACGCTTCATCGCGGCGATCACTTTATCGCCCACCACAAAGCAGCGAATATCCGCGCCGCCGGCTTCTTTGATGTATTCCTGCACCATGATGTTTTGTTTAAGGCCCATAAACGCCTCAATCACTGATTCCGCGGCGTTTTCTGTCTCACACAAAACCACGCCAATGCCTTGGGTGCCTTCTAGCACCTTAATCACCAAAGGCGCGCCGCCAACCATTTGAATAAGGTCTGGAATATCATCGGGCGAATGGGCAAAGCCTGTCACCGGAAGGCCAATGCCTTTACGAGCTAAGAGCTGTAAAGAGCGCAATTTATCGCGCGAGCGACTGATCGCAACCGACTCATTGAGCGGAAAAACACCCATCATTTCAAACTGGCGCAGTACCGCGCAGCCGTAAAAGGTAACCGAGGCACCAATGCGCGGAATCACCGCATCAAAGCCTTCTAAGGCGTGGCCGCGATAATGAATTTGCGGTTTGTGGCTCGCGATATTCATATACGCGCGCAAGGTGTCGATGACCTGCATTTGGTGGCCGCGTGCAGTACCGGCCTCCACCAAACGGCGCGTCGAATAAAGGTTGGGATTGCGGGATAAAATCGCGATTTTCATAACGCACCTAATGAGGGTTTAGGCTGCAAATACTGCTCGGCCGGATTTACCAACCAGTTGCCCTGTGCCAAAACGCGGCAGCCCAACAACACGTCATGACGCATGTTTTTACGACACGTTAAGGTAAATTGTGCAGGCGCTTTAAAGGCTCCTAAACACAATAGAGTGGTAATGACATAGCGCTCTTGAACCTGCCCATTTGAGCTTTTGACTCGTTTGCACGCGACGACTTTGGCCATGCTTGGAACCTTGTCAAAGCCTGCATTAAAGCGCACCCATAGCGCCTGTTCGTGGCTAAATTCTTCAATGTCACTTGCATGTAATGCCGAGGTTCTCGCGCCGGTATCAACTTTTGCGCGCACCTCGTAAAGGCCGAGCTCCGGTAAAGCAATCCATTCGCGTAGTCCTACAAGTGATACTGGGGTAGATGTCACAACGGTATCCTTTCAAGCGCAACAAGGGTGGCAGGCCGGCGTCTCTATGAGCGTCTGATGGACTAAGAGTTTAGTGGCTGTTTGTTAAGATGAGCTGTCAGTCAAAGGTAAATTTAAAATGAGTGAAGGTGAAAAGATTCGCTTGGACAAATGGCTATGGGCGGCACGTTTTTATAAAACGCGTGCTCTTGCCAAAGAAGCCATTGAGAGTGGCAAAGTACATTGTCAAGGGGCCCGTTGTAAGCCCAGCAAAGAGCCACGTATCGGTGACCAGTACGTGCTACGTACAGGGTTTGATACCCGCACTGTTGAAGTATTAGCGTTATCCGGGGTGCGGCGTGGTGCACCGGAGGCGCAGCTTCTATACGCCGAAACCCCTGAAAGTCTTCAAGCGCGAGAAAAGGCCGCTGAGCTGCGTAAGGCTGGTGCGTTAGGTATTCAAACAGACGGCAGGCCTACTAAGAAGCAGCGACGTCAGCTTCAGCATTTTAACGATGCGCACGAGTAGCGTTAGTCAGGCTTTGGCAAACCATATGGTGCAGCGCTTTTCTAAGGCTTAGGGATATTCCTTGGTGGTTGTGGCGTTTGGCCCTAAAATCAGCCGCTTTTGTCATCTTACTCAGGCGATCACTATGAACGACTTTAGCCAGCGCTTTTTATTTGATAACACCGATGTGCGCGGCGAGTTGGTGGGGCTGCGTGACAGCTACGCCCATGTATTAGCCAAACACACCTATCCAGAGCCTGTGGCCCAGCTTTTAGGTGAACTGATGGCAGCGGCCGCGCTGTTGGTTGGCACAATAAAGTTTGATGGTCTGCTGATTTTGCAGGCCCGCTCTGAAGGCCCAGTGCCTTTGTTGATGGTTGAATGCTCAAGTAATCATGAGCTGCGAGGCATTGCGCGTTACCACGCAGAAGACATTCCGGCTGAGGCGACCTTAGGCAATCTGATGCCTGATGGCGTGTTGGCAATTACTGTCGACCCTACAAAAGGCCAACGCTATCAAGGCATTGTGCCACTTGAAGGGGAAGATTTAAGTGCCTGCTTAACCACTTATTTTGCCACTTCAGAACAGCTGCCAACGCGTTTTTGGTTGCGCGCTGATGGCCGTACGGCACGAGGGCTTTTGCTGCAGCAATTGCCCGCTGATCGCATTAAAGACAGTGAAGAGCGTGCTGCGAGCTGGCAGCATGTCACTGTGTTGGCTGACAGTTTAAGTGCCGAAGAGCAGTTATCGCTGGACAACGAAACGCTGCTGCACCGCCTGTACCATCAAGAGGAGGTGCGTCTTTTTGACCCACGTGAGCTGGTTTTCCGCTGCAGTTGCTCGCGTGAGCGTTCGGCACGTGCGTTAAGCAGCTTAGGTGAGGCCGATGCGCAAAAGGTTATCGAAGAGAACGGCGGGCAAATCAGCATTGATTGCCAGTTCTGTAACGAGCGCTACGTGTTTGATGCCGCGGATGTGGCGCAGTTGTTTACCGATGGTTCAAGCAACGAGCCTTCGCCGACACGTCACTAGTGGTGCGTACAGACGCTGATATAGCAAAACTATTAAACCTATAGCGGGACAATTGTCAGTACGCCCTGATTAGGGACTCCACCAATCATGGCGTTTCTGGCATAATCTCGCGCACTTTTTATCTTTGTAGTGTGGCTAAGCCTTAACTACAGGCTGCAACAGACATGGCCGTAGGCCGACGGGGATCCTAGATGACGCAAGCCAACACCGCTGTTTACACCGACATCAGTGCCGCGCAACTGGTAGAAGAAGCCATTCGTCGAGGCGAAGGTCGCCTTGCCGATAACGGTGCTCTGGTCGTTGAAACCGGCCACCGCACTGGTCGTTCCCCTGCTGACCGTTTTATCGTGCAGGAGCCTACCACTGAGGCAAAAATCGCTTGGGGCGCAATCAACCGTCCGTTCCCTGCGGATAAGTTTGACGCTCTGTGGGAGCGCGTTGCAGCGTTCAACAACGCCCAAGAACACTTCGTGTCGCATGTACACGTAGGTTCGGCTGCTGAGCATTACTTGCCGGTCAAAATGACCACCGCAACGGCGTGGCAAAACCTGTTTGGCCGTCAACTGTTTATCAACCCAGAACAGTACAACCCAGCGGGCAAAGAAGAGTGGAACATTCTTAACGTTGCCAACTTTGAGTGCGTGCCTGAGCGTGATGGCACCAACTCCGATGGCTGCGTAATCATCAATTTTGCCGCCAAGAAAGTGCTGATCGCAGGCATGCGTTACGCGGGCGAAATGAAAAAAGCCATGTTCAGCGTGCAAAACTTCCTTCTGCCAGAAAAAGACGTGCTGCCAATGCACTGCGCGGCGAACATCGGTGAAGAAGGCGATGTGACCTTATTCTTCGGTCTGTCAGGCACCGGTAAAACCACGTTGTCTGCGGACGAATCTCGCTACCTGATCGGTGACGATGAGCACGGTTGGGGCGAAGGCGTGGTCTTCAACATCGAAGGCGGCTGCTACGCAAAATGCATCGACCTGTCTGAGAAAAACGAGCCCGTGATCTGGAAGGCTATCCAGTTCGGTACTGTGCTTGAGAACGTCATTCTTGATGAGAACCGCACACCAGATTACGCAGACGACAGCCTGACGCAAAACAGCCGTGCGGCGTACCCACTTGAGTACGTTGAAAAGCGCAGCGAGAAGAACTTAGGTGGCGAGCCAAATGCCGTTATCTTCTTAACTTGCGACTTAACCGGCGTACTGCCACCTGTTTCGATTCTGAACAACGAACAGGCCGCTTACCACTTCTTGTCTGGCTACACCGCGTTGGTAGGCTCGACCGAAATGGGCTCTGGTGCCGGTATTAAGTCGACTTTCTCCACCTGCTTCGGTGCACCATTCTTCCCACGCCCAGCCGGTGAGTACGCTGAGCTTCTGATCAAGCGTATCAACGCCTTTGGTTCGAAAGTGTACTTAGTAAACACAGGCTGGACCGGCGGTGGTTACGGTGTTGGTAAGCGCTTTAACATCCCAACCACCCGTGCGGTGATTGCGGCGATTCAAAGCGGTGCTCTGATCGGCGCTGAAACTGAGCACTTAGACATCATCAACCTGGATGTGCCTAAGTCGGTTGAAGGTGTTGATAGCGTTCTGTTGAACCCACGCAATACTTGGGCAGACAAAGCGGCTTACGATGAAGCGGCCAAAGCTCTGGCAGGTCTTTTCACTGAAAACTTCAAGAAGTTTGATGTGTCTGAGGCTATCAAAGCTGCAGGTCCAAAAGCCTAAGCTTGACGTCATACAAAAGCCGCCTTCGGGCGGCTTTTTTGTTACTGACATCGAATTCACTATTTCTACATCATGCTCGCGTCATCGCGACACCCAAAAGGTCGGCTCCGTGATTGAATTTGTGCATGTTCGCAAAACCTATGAGGTCTCTGGCAGATCTATCCCTGCTTTGCATGAGACCAATTTACAGATCCAAGCAGGCGAAGTATTTGGCCTGATTGGGCATTCAGGCGCTGGCAAAAGCACCTTGCTGCGCTTAATAAACCGCCTTGAAGAGCCGTCAGGTGGGCGTATTGTCATCGATGGTGTGGATGTGACCGCCCTCGATGCCGACGGTTTGCGTGCTTTTCGCCGTCATGTTGGGATGATTTTCCAGCACTTTAATTTGCTTTCATCACGCACCGTCGAGCAAAACGTGGCTATGCCGCTTGAGCTTGCAGGTGTTGATAAAGCACGCATTAAAGAGAAAGTGGCAAGGTTACTTGAGCGTGTCGGCTTAACCGCCCACGCCAAAAAATACCCTGCGCAATTGTCCGGTGGGCAAAAGCAGCGGGTGGGGATTGCTCGTGCTTTGAGTACTGATCCGAAGATTTTATTGTGCGATGAGGCCACCAGCGCACTGGATCCGCAAACCACTTCCCAAGTGCTTGAGCTGTTAGCGGAAATTAACCGCGAGCTGAAGCTCACCATCGTCTTAATCACCCATGAGATGGATGTCATTCGCCGCGTCTGTGACCGCGTTGCGGTGATGGACGCCGGAGTTATTGTTGAAGAGGGCTTGGTCAGCGATGTGTTTTTGCATCCCACGCATCCAACCACTCAGCGCTTTGTGTGTGAGGCTGAGCAAATTGATGCTGAGGGGCAACGTGAAGACTTTAACCATGTGCCCGGGCGCATTGTGCGTTTGACCTTTAAAGGCGATGCCACCTATGCACCTCTTTTAGGGCAAGTAGCCCGTGAAACAGGTGTGGATTACAGCATCTTGGCTGGGCGCATTGACCGCATTAAAGACATGCCATATGGCCAGCTGACCTTGGCACTAACTGGCGGTGAGTTGGATCAGGCCCTTGCGCGCTTTACTGATGCGGACGTTGAGCTGGAGATTTTACGATGATCGAGTCCTTTTTCCCCAACGTCTACTGGCCAGAAATTTGGGAGGCCAGTGTTGATACGTTGAGTATGCTTGGCGGCTCAATGCTTTTTACCGTGCTTTTAGGCCTGCCGCTGGGAGTGCTTTTATATTTAACCGGCCCTAAGCAGCTGTTTGAGCAAAAGGTCATTTACAGTGTGTTGTCGCTGGTGGTGAACGTTTTGCGTTCAGTGCCTTTTGTCATTTTACTGATTTTGATGCTGCCTTTGACTAAGCTTTTGGTGGGCACCTCATTGGGTGTAGCCGGTGCCATTCCACCATTGGTGATAGGTGCAACACCATTCTTTGCCCGTTTGGTGGAAACGGCACTGCGCGAGGTGGATCGTGGTTTGATTGAGGCCACACAATCGATGGGCGCAACCACCTGGCAGCTGATTTCCCGAACGCTTCTGCCAGAGTCGCGGCCGGGGCTTTGGGCCGCCGCTACCGTTACGGCCATTACGTTAGTGTCTTACACCGCGATGTCAGGTTTGATTGGCGGCGGCGGCTTAGGTGACTTGGCCGTGCGCTATGGTTATCAACGTTATCAACCAGATGTTATGTTTGTGACAGTCGCACTTTTATTAGTGCTGGTTCAGGTTTTGCAAATGGTCGGTGATCGTTTGGTCGTTCACTACTCGCGTAAATAATTTAGGGTGAACCTATGAAAAAGTTACTTTTGGCACTGAGCGCTTGCGTGAGTTTGAGTGTAGGTGCACAAACGTTAGACGTTGCAGCAACGGCAGTACCGCATGCAGAGATTTTAGAGTTTGTAAAACCTGCTCTGGCTAAAGAGGGTATTGAGCTTAAGGTTCAGGTTTTTACCGACTATGTTCAGCCTAATTTACAGGTGGCTGAAAAGCGTCTTGATGCCAACTTCTTTCAGCATCAGCCGTACTTAGACGAATTTAATGAGTCTCGTGGTACTCAACTTGTGAGTGTTGCGGGTATTCACGTGGAGCCCTTTGGTGCCTATTCCAAGACCGTTAAAGACTTAAAGGATCTACCCAAAGGTGCTAGCGTCGTAATTCCTAACGATGCCACCAATGGCGGACGTGCGCTGTTACTGCTTGCAAAAGCAGGTGTGATCACCTTAAAAGAGGGTGCAGGGATTAGCGCCACACGCCGTGATATCGCCGAAAATCCTAAAAACATTAAAGTGCGTGAGCTTGAGGCAGCGACCTTACCGCGTGTACTTGATCAAGTGGATTTAGCGTTGATCAATACCAACTACGCACTTGAGGCCGGCTTAAACCCTGCCAAGGATGCGTTAGTGATCGAAGGTGCGGATTCGCCTTACGTAAATATTTTAGTGAGTCGTGAAGACAATAAAGGCGATGCCGCGCTTGCTAAGCTGGTTAAAGCGTTGCAAAGCGATGACGTTAAAGCCTTCTTGGCAGAGAAATACCAAGGCGCTGTGGTCCCTGCGTTTTAATGAAAATGGCCCTGCGGGGCCATTTTTATGATCCCCTAAATTGTGCGCGTAGCCACTCAGCCAGTGCTGTGGCTCGTGGGTCTTGCTTGCCGATACAAAGCGCGAGCACCCCGTCCGTTGCAATAAAGCCCCATGGGGCTAAAAGCCTGCCCGCTTTGATGTCTTCGGTGACCAAGGCTTGCGGCGCGATGGCAACGCCCAGGCCTGCCACTGCCGCCTCCAGTAAAAAATACAAATGCTCAAACTGCTGGCTGATGTTGAGTGCACCTAAGCCATGGGCTTCGCACCATAACGGCCAGGCTTGAGGGCGTGAGCGTGTTGCCAGCACATCCGCTTGCAACAGGCTTTGAATATTCCCACTAATCCCCAAACGTTCGGCATACGCAGGACTGACCACTGCGCCAATGGCTTCGGTACTAATGGGTAAAATCTCAAGGCCTTTAGGCCAAGGTGCTTCACCAAACACTAAGGTGGCATCCACATTAAGGCTTAACGGATCGGGCTCACCTTGGCTGGTTGAAAGCTGCAAATGAAGTTCAGGTAGGTCGCGATTGAGTTGATCAAGGCGCGGAATCATCCAACGTGCCAACAAACTGCCAGAGCATGCGAGCACAAACGGTTGGTCTTCTTGGGCACGCTTTAGGCTTTGGCAGGTGTGGGCTAAATCGTTAAAGCTCTGGGTGGCACTTTTAAGCAATATTTCGCCTTGATCGGTGAGTTTTATACCGCGCCCATCTTTGACCAATAAACTCACCCCAAGCTGCTCTTCAAGATGCTTCACTTGCCGGCTGATGGCTCCATGAGTCACGTTTAGCTCGGCCCCAGCCGCGCGAATACTTTTAAGGCGCGCAGCTGCTTCAAAAGCGCGCAGAGCATTCAGTGAGGGTAGTTTATGAGTCATTGGTGAGTTTTCCTAACCAGTTACTGCAATCTTATCGCTTTTGTGAAATGGCAGCATTAGTTAAGGTTGCGCCATTGATCGCACTTTTTGCGGAGCACAGCATGAGCACTTTGCGTAACGGCCCAGATGAGAAGGGCTTATTTGGTAGCTTCGGCGGCCAGTATGTAGCTGAAACCTTAATGCCCTTAATTCATGATCTGGCGGCTGAGTACGAAAAGGCCAAAACCGATCCTGAGTTTTTAAAAGAGCTGGCTTATTTTCAGCGCGACTACGTCGGTCGTCCAAGCCCATTGTATTTTGCAGAGCGCCTAACTGAGCACTGTGGTGGTGCCAAGATTTATTTAAAGCGCGAAGAGCTGAACCACACCGGCGCACACAAAATTAACAACTGCATTGGCCAGATTTTGCTCGCCAAACGCATGGGTAAAAAACGCATCATCGCTGAAACCGGCGCGGGTATGCATGGCGTGGCAACCGCCACCGTCGCGGCGCGCTTTGGCCTCAAATGCGTGGTGTATATGGGCACCACCGACATTGATCGTCAGCAAGCCAACGTATTTCGCATGAAGCTTTTAGGTGCTGAAGTCATTCCTGTTGTCGCAGGTACCGGCACCTTGAAAGATGCCATGAACGAAGCGCTGCGCGATTGGGTCACCAACGTTCACGACACCTTCTATTTGATTGGCACGGCCGCCGGCCCGCACCCGTATCCTGCGATGGTGCGTGATTTCCAAGCAGTGATCGGTAAAGAAACCCGCGAGCAGTTACAGGAAAAAGAAGGCCGTCTGCCAGATTCCTTAATTGCCTGTATCGGTGGCGGCTCCAACGCCATTGGTTTGTTCCATCCCTTCTTAGATGATCAAGACGTCAAAATCATTGGCGTTGAAGCAGCCGGTCACGGCATTGAAACCGGCAAGCATGCCTGCAGCATGAATGGTGGCACGCCCGGTGTTCTGCATGGCAACCGTACCTTCTTACTGCAAGACGACGATGGCCAAATTATTGATGCTCACTCGGTATCGGCAGGGCTCGATTACCCAGGTGTGGGGCCTGAGCACTCATGGCTGCATGATATTGGTCGTGTGGAATATGTGCCGATTACCGATGCTGAAGCGCTTAAAGCCTTCCACGATTGCTGCCGGTTAGAGGGCATTATCCCAGCACTTGAGTCATCCCATGCGCTGGCTGAAATGTTCAAGCGTGCACCTAACTTGCCGAAAGATCACATCATGGTGGTGAACTTATCGGGTCGTGGCGACAAAGACATGCAAACCGTAATGCATTATTTAACGCTTGAGGAGGGCCAAGCATGAGCCGTCTTAAAACTCGCTTTGCCGAACTCAAAGAGCAAAACCGCGCAGCCTTAGTCACCTTTTTAACCGCAGGTGACCCCAATTACGACGCCTCGCTGAACATTTTAAAAGGCCTACCTGAGGCGGGCGCTGATGTTATTGAATTGGGCATGCCCTTTACCGACCCGATGGCCGATGGCCCTGCGATTCAGCTTGCAAACATTCGCGCATTAGGGAACGGGCAGAACTTACGTAAAACCTTGAAGATGGTGCGGGAATTTCGCGAAGCCAATCAACATACCCCGATTGTGCTCATGGGATACTTCAATCCGATCCATCATTACGGTGTTGAGGCCTTTGTTGCAGATGCCAAGGCATCTGGGGTAGATGGACTGATTGTGGTTGATTTGCCTGCTGAGCATAATGAAGATTTGTGTGTTCCAGCACAAAATGCAGGTATTGATTTCATTCGCTTAACAACGCCAACCACTAATGACGAGCGACTCCCTGTAGTATTGGATGGCAGTTCAGGATTTGTGTATTACGTCTCGGTAGCAGGTGTTACAGGGGCGGGGTCTGCGAGTATGGATCAGGTTGACGAAGCAGTTGCTAGGTTGCGTCGTCATACTCAGTTGCCGTTGTGTATTGGTTTTGGCATTCGTACCGCCGAGCACGCTGCCGATGTTGCTAAACGTGCCGATGGGGTTGTAGTAGGCTCGGCCTTAGTCGACAAGATCGCCCAAGCTCAGGATGACGCTCAAGCGGTAGAAGATGTTTTAGGATTGTGTCGCTCAATTAGCCAAGGCATAAGACAAGCGCGTCAATAAGCACGCCTCGCCGCCTTGGCGAGGTATCAAACATGGATGTTAGAACACTTCAGGCCTCACCCGTCTTGCGCGGGTTGGGCTTATTCCTGTTCACAGGGCTTCTCACATGGCTTAGCGTTGCCGCGAAAACCGGCGATATGGTGCCGCTGTACCCTGTGGCAGCGGGCATCTTTGGGATTTTCGTTCGCTTGCCTGCGCTGGCAAAGATTCAGTATTGGCTTGTTGTCTACAGCGCGATGCTGCTTAGCTACGTCGCGCTGGGCACGCCGCTTGAGCACGCGGCATGGCTTAGCGCGTGTCTTTTAGTACAGGTTTTAACCGCCTGCGGACTGATGGCCCTAAGGCCTATGCCGGGTATGTATGAGCCGAAAAATGTCCTGCATTTTTTCTTGCTCACACTCTTGAGCGTAGGCTTAAGCGCGACCCTTGCCATTCCTCTTAACCTTAATGCCGGTTTCACCAGCGCCTTTGCAGCATGGCTGAACTGGTTCAGCGAACAGCTCGCTGCGATGATGCTGATTGCTCCTTTGTTTATCTGTTGGCCCAAAAAACTAGGTGGCTACCGCTTTGAGTGGCCCGATGTCCTGCCGATTTTATCGGTTTTTCTAATGACAGGCTTGGCGAGGTTAGTAGAGGGGCCGGGCGCTATTGCCTTTGTGCTGCCCGCGCTTTTGTGGTGTGCGATGCGTTACCGCATTCATATTGTGAATTTCATTGTCTTGGCGGTGGGCACGTTTGAAATCATTAACATTTCTCAGGGTTTTGTCTTAAGTGGCTCACTGAATCTTAATGATCCTTTGTGCTCTACGCGCCTGGGTGTTGCGATGATGGCCTTAAGCCCACTTTTGGTTGCAACAGCAACCTATGCACATAAGCAATTGTTGGCTCAGACGCAGCATCGGGCTAACCACGATTTTTTAACCGGCGCACTGACGCGGCGAGCCTTTACACACAAGGCGCATCGTTTAATGCGTAGCCGCTATGACCTGCGTGAAAGCATTGCTCTTTTAGTGATGGATTTAGACTATTTCAAAACCATTAACGACTCATACGGACATGCGGCAGGTGATCAAGTCTTAAGAGACGTGGCCCAGCTCATTAATAAGCAGCTTCGGGAAATGGATATTTTTGGCCGTTTAGGCGGGGAAGAATTCATTTTGCTCTTGCCTGCAATCAGTCTTGCGCAGGCACAAGCGGTAGCTGAACGTTTAAGAGAAACGGTTAAAAATCACGAATTTCGCTTAAAAGGCGGTGTTAAGATCAATGTACAAGTCAGTATTGGTTTGTCATGGCTCGCCGCGGAACGCATCAGTACACCGTTAAGCCTGTTAATTGAGCAGGCCGACGAAGCGCTTTACCAAGCCAAAGCTCAAGGCCGAGATCAAGTGTGCACCTATATGGCGCAAGAGTTGCCGCTCGAGAAGTTAAAGTTATCTATCTATTGATTAGGGTCTTTTAATTTTATCTATCTATCAAGGCGGCTTAAGGTTGGCCTGTCGTAAAACTTGATAGAGAAATTCAGATGTCTCAGACCCTTCGTTTTCAGCCAGGTCGTTTAATCGTTGCCGCAACCTTAGGGATGCTGGCGACAGCTGTTTCTGCCGCTAACTTAACCCGCGATAACGGCGCGGCCGTTGGCGATAACCAAAATTCGCAAACCGCAGGCCCTAATGGCGGTGTTTTACTGCAAGATGTGCAACTGATTCAAAAGTTGCAGCGCTTTGACCGTGAGCGTATCCCTGAGCGTGTCGTACACGCCCGTGGTACCGGTGCGCATGGTGAGTTTGTTGCCAGTGCAGATCTCTCCGACTTAACCCAAGCCAGCGTCTTTACCAAAGGTAAAGTCACGCCTGTTTTTGTGCGCTTCTCCAGCGTAGTTCACGGCAACCACAGTCCTGAAACCCTGCGTGACCCGCGCGGCTTTGCGACCAAGTTCTACACCGAAGACGGTAACTGGGACTTAGTAGGCAACAACTTCCCAACCTTCTTTATTCGCGATGCCATCAAGTTCCCAGACATGGTTCACGCCTTTAAGCCTGATCCAGACAAAAACTATGGTACCGATAAAACCCTGTTTGACTTCTTCAGCCATGTGCCAGAAGCCACCCGTACGTTGACTCTTCTGTTCTCTAACTACGGCACTCCTGCTACCTACCGTCATATGGACGGCAGCTCAGTACACGCATACAAGCTGGTTAACGAGAAAGGTGAGTACCGCTACGTTAAGTTCAACTGGAAAAGCTTACAAGGCGTGAAAAACCACGATCCTTTGGAAGCTGAAAAGGTTCAAGGCAAGGATTTCAACCACATGAGCCGCGACCTGATCACGGCGATCAATGCGGGTGACTATCCGAAGTGGGATCTATACCTGCAAGTGATTGAGCCAAAAGATATGGACAAATTCGAGTTCGACCCACTCGATGCGACCAAGATTTGGGCAGGTGTGCCTGAGAAGAAAATCGGCACTATGACCTTGAACAAAAACCCAGCCAACATCTTCCAAGAGACCGAGCAAGTGGCGATGGCTCCGGCCAACACCATTCCAGGTATCGAGCCTTCGGAAGACCGTTTGCTGCAAGGCCGTATGTTTAGCTATGCCGATACACAAATGTATCGTTTAGGTGCTAACCATCAGTTCCTGCCGATTAACCAAGCAAAAGTTGCGGTTAACAACAACAACCAAGACGGTGCAATGAACCTAGGTGCGCGTTCTGGTGAGGTGAATTATGAGCCAAGCCGTATGGATCCTAAACCACAACCGGCGGCTGCGCGTTACAGCCAAGCGCCTCTGACCGGCACCACTCAGCAGCAGAAGATCTACAAAGAGCAGAACTTCAAGCAAGCAGGTGAGCTGTACCGTTCATTTACCCAAAAAGAGCAAGCTGACCTGATCAACACCTTAGGGGGCGCGCTCAAAGGCGCTGAAGACGAAGCTAAGCATCACATGCTGTCGTTCTTCTACAAGGCCGATGCTAACTACGGTAAAGGCCTGACCAAAGTGGCAGGCGGTGACTTAAGCCGTGTTGAGGCTTTGGCCGCTAAACTCAAAGACTAAGTTTGAGTTGAAAACGGCCCGCTACTGACCTAGCGGGCCGTTTTTCTTAGGAGTGCTTAAGATGATTCGTTTTGTTCTAGCATTTTGTTGCGTACTGATGTTGTTAGATGGTGCATACGCCCAAGCCTCTGACGCAGAGTCAACGCAAGACACCCTCAAAAATTACTTATTCACGGCTGCTCGCAGCGGTGATACCGCCATGCTCAAAGAATTTATTGAAGCAGGCTTTGATTTAAATACGGCCGATAGTAAAGGCTATACCGCGTTAATCTTGGCGGCCTATAACGGTCATCTGCCTGCTGTTGAACAGTTGCTTGAGGCAGGCGCTGACCCCTGTGTCCAAGACAAACGTGGCAATACAGCGCTGTTAGGGGCCATTTTTAAAGGTGAGGTTAAAATCGCTAAACGCCTTTTAGACAGTGACTGTAGCCCCGATCAACGCAACTATGCAGGGCAAACCCCTGCGATGTATGCTGCTTTGTTCCAGCGTGCTGAAATTCTTAATGCCTTGTCTGAAAAAGGGGCGGATATGAATGCGGTGGACGCTAAGGGAAATCGTGTAGAGAGTTTGCTAAAAGGCGAATTTGCGCCTTAAGACTTATGCAAAGTTTTGGTAAAGGCACGATTTACAAAGGAATTATTTATATAGTGGAGTTCTAAGTAGGCGTCTGCTGAACAGTGCGTTCAGTGTAATTGAGGTGATTTTTATGACTATTGCCCATTGGATTGGCGCTGCTGTTATTAGTCTTGGACTTATCAATACCGCAGCGGCTGGGCCGGACCATTACCGTCCTGCGCCCCATCATGATCGTGCTCCGCACCATCAAAAACACCATCCGCATGGCCACTATCGCCCGGCACCGCCTCCACATTATCGTCCGGCGCCTCCGCCAGGGCCTTACTACCGTCCTGCACCGCGCTTACATCCTGTGGTGCGAGTCGGTTATCGCGTGCCGCCAGGGCACTGGGGGCCACCGCCTTCGCACTACCGGCATAAACTGCATCATCGCCATGGTCATGAGTGGCGAGTGGTAGGTTCGGATGTGGTCTTGATTTCTCTGGCCACAGGTATTGTGGCTGAGGTCATCTACAACGCGATGCGTTAAAAAAACCGCCTTCGGGCGGTTTTTTTTATTGAGCCGCTAAGCGTTCCGCTTGTTTTTGCGCTTTATAGGCCAAAGCTGCCGGGGCAACAGGTTGCACCTTGCCGGTTTCAAGCCATTTTCTAAGCCGGTTAGCGTCGGCCATATGGGTGTATTTGCCAAAGGCATCAAGCACAACAAAAGCCACTGTTTTTCCAGCCATTTGGGTGCGCATAACCAAACAGTGGCCGGCTTTGTTGGTGAAGCCTGTTTTGGTTAGGGCAATATTCCAGTTGTCCTTATGCACCAGTGAGTTGGTATTGCGAAACCCCAAGGTATAGTTGGGTTTGGTGAACGCTACGGTTTTTTCACGGGTGCTACTAAATTGTTCCAAAAGTGGATAACTACGGCTGGCTTTAATGAGCTTAACAAGGTCAGTTGCGCTCGAGACGTTATGTTCAGAGAGCCCTGTTGGCTCAACATAACGTGTTTGGCTCATACCCAGTTCGCGCGCTTTGGCGTTCATCGCATGAATGAAGGCGTTGTAGCCGCCAGGATAGGTATGCGCCAACGTTGAAGCGGCACGGTTTTCAGAGGACATGAGCGTGATCAAAAGCGCATCGCGCCGGCTGATTTGACTGCCTAATCGAACTCTTGAATATACGCCGCGCATTTCATGATTATCGCGAATGTCGATGGTGATCTTCTCATCTAAGGCAAGACCTGCATCTAAGGTCACCATGGCCGTCATGACTTTAGTGACCGAGGCGATAGGTAGGGCGATATCCGGATGACTGGAATACAGTACTTCGTTGGTGCGTAAATCGACCAGCAGGGCACTGCCTGAAGCCAGTTCTTGAGTGGCAGCGATGCTTGGCGCAACGAGCACCGCGCTTAAATAGAGTGCGCGGGTCAGCGACTTAAGAATATTCACGTTTGTTCACTACACAATAGGTAAAAAGATAAGGGGCTGTGCGGGCGCCTATCATGCGGTGATTCAAAGAAAAAATCGCGCGTTTTTTGGTGATATCGCCAGAATTCTGGCGATATCTTTAGACGCCAAGGCTTTCGATATCGCGCGCCAGCATTTCAAGTTGGTGGGCGTATGAGCCGGTTAAGGTTTCTTTGCTTAACTGAAAGGATGGGGCGCCACAGGTCAGGACCATGATACTGCCGTCTTGCAAATGCAGCGGCACACCGGCGGCGTTCACATTTCGGTCCCAGTCGCCTAATGACAAGCAAAAGCCAAACTCTTTAAGTTCGGTAAACGCCTGTTCTAAAGACTCAAGCATGGCAGGCCAAGCCTCACCATGTTTTTGTGCCAGGGCAGCAAGAATATGCTCACGCTCCTTTTCGGGTGTGGCAGCAAGATACGCGCGACCGGCCGCTGTTGTGGCGAGAGGTAAGCGCACGCCGGCGTCCATACGGAGATTAGACACTTCTGCCGGCCGGCAATTTTCGACGTAAATCATGGCCAGACGATCACGGCAGGTGAGACCTACTGTGGTATTGGTGCGGCGAGAAAATTCATCCATATAAGGCTTGGCTAACTGACGCACGCGAAGGTTTGAGACATAGGCATAACCTAACGCCAAAACACCTGAATCCAGTTGGTACTTCTCAAGCTGCGGTGAATAGCTCAAATAGCCAAGCTTGGTCAGGGTGTAGGTCATGCGCGAAACCGTCGGTTTAGGAAGCCCGGTGATTTTGGCAATATCTTGATTGCCCATCACCACGCTGCCATGGGTGAACGCGCGCAACACATCAAGCCCTCTCGATAGCGCTTCAACGAATTTTCGGTCTTTAGCATCGCCAGCGGCGTCATCATCAATCATACGTACAAGCTCATGGTCAGGTGGCGTCTTTTACGCAAGCGCCAGACCTTAGGAAGAATGGCGCGCACGATAGCAGATTGACCCCTTTCGGTCAGTAAATGCGCGCAAGCTCAGGCCATTGCGTCTTAAAAATCTATCGCATAATATCCCATAACGATACTGTGTTTCGCACAGCAAAATAAAAAATCAAATTTGGGGTGGTTCGGATGTCTTCTTCTGCACAGGACTATGTGGCAGCGCAGCTTGCTGCTCAACCAATGCATAACGTATACGACCTACTTGAGCGTGCTGCGAACGAGAATCCTCATTGGCCGGCGTTTACCTGTGGTGAGGTAACCCTCACGTATGGAGAGTTCAAGGCTAAAGTTGATGCATTTGCCAGTTATCTAGTGCATCACTCAGGTTTGACGCTAGGCGATCGGATTGCGGTGCAAATGCCTAATGGTCTGCAATATCCGATTGTGACGTACGCCATCCTCAAAGCCGGTTTTATTCAGGTCAACACCAACCCGCAATACACGCCCTCTGAAGCACTGCACCAATTTAAAGACTCAGGTGCGAAGGCCATCATCGTCCTAGATAAGTTGCTGCCTTTGGTGCGTGGCGTGCAAGCGCAAACCGAGATCAACCATTTGATCATCGTTTCAAGCGATGACTTTGAGAACCCAGTCTTTGAGACTCAAGAGCCACACGCCATTCGCTTTATGCAGGCACTTGAGTTAGGCGCCAAAGGTGCTGCTGTACAGCCCGTTCCTGGGATCGAAAATGTATGCCTTTTGCAGTACACCGGTGGCACAACAGGGGTGTCCAAAGGCGCGATGATCACGCATCGCAACATTTTAGCGTCCGTTATTCAGTGCCAAGCCCTATTTTTGGTTGAAAACCGTATTGTGCCGGGCACTGAAACGCGTATTGCGCCGCTGCCGCTGTATCACATCATGGCGTTTGTCACGAACATGATGGTTGCCATTGGCTTGGGCGTACATACGGTTTTTGTCAAAGATGCCCGCAATCTTAATGAGCTGGTAGCGGCGATGAAAAAGCATCGCTTTACCTTAATGAACGGCATCAATGCCTTGTTTGTAGGATTGATGAGTCATCCTGAATTTAAAGACATTGATTTTTCACACCTTAAATACGCTAATTCAGGCGGGGCTCCGCTTAATACGGCCGTTGAGGCGCGTTGGTTTGAACTGACCGGCTCGATCATTCGTGAAGGATTTGGCATGACTGAAACCACGGCTGTGGTGTCGACAGGCTCACCTTGGACGCCTCATAAACCTGGAACCGTAGGGCAGCCTACGATAGGCACAGAGGTGCGCACGGTACGTGAAGATGGTTGCGATGCTGCGTTTGGTGAACCGGGCGAGCTATGGGTGCGGGGCCCTCAAGTGATGATGGGGTATTGGAACCGCCCAGAAGAAACGGCCAAAAACCTTACCCAAGACGGATGGTTGTTAACCGGTGATATTGCAACCTTGGATGAAGAGGGCTTCATTAAGATCGTTGATCGCAAGAAAGACATGATTCTTGTCTCAGGCTTTAACGTGTTCCCCAATGAAATTGAAGACGCCGTGATGACCCTAAAGGGTGTACGCGAATGCGTTGCGGTGGGCGTGCCGGATGAGAAAAAAGGTGAGGCGGTCAAAATCTTTGTCAGCCTTACCGACTCATCTATCACTGAAGAACAGCTTATTGCCCATTGTCGTGAACATTTAACGGGCTACAAGATTCCTTCAGCGGTTGAAATTCGCGCCGATTTACCCAAAAGCTCAGTCGGTAAACTGTTACGTCGTGAACTGCGTGATGAAGCACGTCAGGTGCTCAGCGCATGATACTGTCGCGCGCCCAACACGGTTATGTCGAGCTGACACTCGATGACGGCAAGGTCAATGCGTTATCGCTTGAGGTGCTCTTGTCTCTCAACGATGCCATGTTACGGGCGCGCGAATGCGGCAACGCTGTTTTAATAAAAGGCCGAGTGGGCTGCTTCAGCGCAGGCTACAACCTTAACGTAATGCAAGCCGGCGGAGAGGCTAAGCGTCAGCTACGTGCAGCAGGTGATCAACTCAAGCTTGCCATGCTTGAGCATCCTTATCCTGTGGTCATCGCCTGTACAGGACACGCATTGGCTAAAGGAGCACTTTTATTGCTCTGTGCCGATCACCGTATAGGTATGGAAGGTGCGTTTCGTATTGGTCTTAATGAAACGGCGGTGGGTATTGAACTGCCACAAAGTGCTATTGAGCTGGTAAAGGCGCGTGTAGCGCTAGCCATGCAAACGAGTATCGCACTGAACGCCCAGATCCTTGCGCCACAAAAGGCATATGAAGCGGGGTTTTTTGACGAGCTTGTTCCCAAGGAAGGGTTTTTAAACGCTGTGCATCAAAGGCTTGAAGCGCTATTGATGCTAGATCAAAAAGCCTACGCCACAACCAAGGCAAGACTTCGTGCACCGTTAATCCAAAAGCTTAAAACGGCCTTAGCTGCCGAAGCTAAATAACGGAGTCAAAGTGTCCTTTTAGCTGTCTAGCTTGCAGATGTTAGGCAGCTAAGTAAAATGACCACGGGTGTCACTGCATGGTGCAGGTAGGCAGGTTGTTACGTTGGTCGGGCCGCCACGTGGAGTACCTGTATGCACCCGACCCAACGGCCGGCGATCCCGCGCGTCCAGACATTGTCTGAAAAAGCCTACTTACGTTTTTTGCGCTTTACCGAAATCGAAGCTTTTAGCGGCTTTATATTATTGGCGGCAGCTGCGATAGCGCTGATCTGGGCCAATAGTTCTTTTGCTAATAGCTACGATGCACTTTGGCATACGCCCATTGGCTTTAGCCTAGGCGCATGGCATTACGAGCAATCCTTACATTTCTGGATAAACGACGGGTTGATGACCCTGTTTTTCTTGGTTGTGGGGATGGAAATACGCCATGAAATGCATTCGGGTTCTTTACAAAACCCTCGGCATGCATTGCTACCGATTGCTGCGGCGATAGGAGGCGTGGTTGTTCCTGCGCTGATTTATGTGACCTTAAATGCTGAGGCCGCACGTCATCATGGATGGGCGGTGCCAACGGCCACCGATATCGCTTTCGCAGTAGGTATTTTGGCTTTGTTGGGTAAGCGTATCCCCGCCAACGTCCGCATTTTTCTTCTAACGCTCGCCATTATTGATGATGTGGTAGCGGTACTGTTGATTGCACTGTTTTATTCCAAGGGCCTTGATGTCACAGGTCTTTGGGTTGCAGCAGGCGGTATGGTCTTGGTGTTTGTATTGCAAAAGATGGGGGTATGGCGGGCCTGGGCTTATGTGGTGCCAGGTGCGGTTGTGTGGTTTGGTTTACTTAAAACAGGCGCGCATCCAACGCTTGCTGGGGTGGTGCTGGGGCTTTTAACCCCTGTTGTACCGGTACGCCGCCTTGTACCTGCTAAAGCGCGTTTGGAACAACTGGTCAATCATGCCGACTCCACCCATGCGCTGCGCGAATTAGCGCAAGTGCAACGTGAGCTTTTACCACCTGTGGTGCGCGTGCAGTCGTTGCTGCATCCATGGGTGGCCTTCGGCATTATGCCGCTATTTGCACTTGCTAATGCGGGTGTGAGTCTTCAGGGGATTGATCTTTATTACCAAGGCTCACTTTGGATTACCGTTGGGGTAGCGGCCGCATTGCTATTAGGCAAACCGGTTGGGATTTTTGGGGTGTGCTGGTTGATGGTGAAAACCAAGTGCTGTCAGCTACCTGAGCACGTCTCGTGGGGAGGGATCTGGTTAGTGGGGCTTTTGGCAGGTATTGGTTTTACCATGTCGATCTTTATTGCAATGCTGGCCTTTAACGAACCGGCGTTTCTCAATGCGGCCAAACTAGGGGTGCTGATCGGCTCGTTGTGTGCAGGTGTGCTGGGCCTAGCCTATGGCGCTTGGTATTACCGAGTCAAAGGCTAAGGAATTATTGTCAGACGGTGACGTCCTAATGATTGTCAGCCTTTTAGGTTTTTAAGTTTCGCTTCAGCTCAGCTAGGTAGTCTGATTACGAAATCAATCAACGGAGTCACCCGATGAAAAAGTTAATGATGATGCTTGGTCTTTCTACTTTCGCAGCCACTGGCGCTTTTGCCACGGGCTATTCAGGACCTGGCGCTCAAGACCCTATCAGCACTGTGGCCGCAGCGCTGCAAGCTAACGACGACATGCATGTTGTTTTAGAAGGGCACCTGACGCAAAAGCTTGAAGATGAGCGTTACATCTTCCAAGACGATACTGGCACCATTAATGTTGAAATCGACGATGAAGAACTGCCAGCAGGCGGTATCAACGAGAAAACCCGCGTACGCCTGACAGGTGAAGTCGATAAAGGCTTAACCTCACTCGAAATTGATGTTGATCGCGTTGATGTGATCAACTAATACCCTTAAAACCGGCTCAGTGAGCCGGTTTTTTTATGCCTTGCTATCAGCGCCCGAAAGGGCGCTGTTGTTTTATGGGGATATGGTGTTTTCTTTAAGAAAACAATAAGGAGACACCCATGTCCACCTACCAAACCCTTGAGTGGCAACTGGATGACGATGGCATCCTGACGCTGTGGCTTAATCGGCCGGATGCGCTTAATAGCTTCACGGTCGAAATGGCTGAGGAGTTAGAATCGGCCTTTAACCGTGCAAGTCTTGACGATGCGGTGCGCGCGGTGATCGTTACCGGACGTGGGCGCGCGTTTTGCGCAGGGATGGATCTGACTAAAGAGGGTAATGTCTTCGGCCTTAATGAGACGTTAACGCCAACACTCGAAGACATGGATAACCCTGAATCACCAGCGATTCATCAGGGAGTGCGTGATACCGGTGGTAGAGTCACGTTAGCGATTTATAACTGCCGCAAACCTGTGATTGCGGCGATTAATGGCGCCGCTGTGGGGATTGGCGCGACCATGACACTGGCGATGGATTTTCGCTTAGCATCTGAAACGGCCCGGATTGGTTTTGTGTTTGGCCGCATTGGCATTGTGCCTGAGGCTTGCTCAAGCTGGTTTTTGCCGCGCATTGTTGGTATTCAGCAGGCGCTTGAGTGGGTGTATAGCGCTGATATTCTAACCGCCGAAGAAGCCCTTACTGGGCGCTTGCTGCGCTCAGTCCATGCGCCTGACACATTACTTGATGATGCTAAAACGCTGGCCCTAAAACTCACCCGTAACCGCTCGGCAGTGGCAACCGCTTTTGCCAAACAAATGCTCTATCGCAATAGCGCTAAAGAGCATCCTTTAGAGGCGCACCGCATTGATTCGTTGGCGATGTTCTACACAAGCCTTAATGATGGCAAAGAAGGGGTAAAAGCCTTTTTAGAAAAGCGCGAACCGAGCTTTACCGGTAAAGCCTCAGAGATGCCTGAGTTTTACAGAGAATGGCTCGCCGAAGACAACAGCTTTAGCCTATAAAAAAGGGCCGCTTAGCGGCCCTTATCGTTACTTTTTAAGCTTAGGGTTGGGGAAGAACTGCACCGTTTGCACCTTAGGTGAAGCCGGTTTTGCCACAGGTGTTACGCGCGTATCAATTTCCTTGGGAACCGAAATGCCTTGCTCGTTTAAGGTGTCGGCATAGCCACATTTAACGCATTCACGGTGTGGGACGTTGTCTTCATCCCACATCTTGATGGAGTCCATTTCACTGCAAGCAGGGCATACCGCGCCTGCGATAAAGCGCTTAATCATGCCGCTTCTCCTGATAGACCTGAGTGACGTAGCAATGGCTCAATCGAAGGCTCGCGGCCACGGAATTCAACAAACAGCGCCATAGGCTCTTTGGAGCCGCCTTGAGCCAATACCGCTTTGCGGAAAGCTTTACCGGTTTGGGCGTTTAAAATGCCGTCTTCTTCAAACTTACTAAAGGCATCGGCCGACAGCACCTCAGCCCATTTGTAACTGTAGTAACCGGCAGCATACCCGCCTGCAAAAATATGCGAGAAGCTATTGGCAAAGCGGTTCCAAGCGGGTGGAGTCATGACCGACACCTCAGCACGCACCGCGTTAATGACATCTAAGACGCTACGGCCATCGCCGTGGGTGGCGTGCAGTTCGAAATCAAACAGCGAGAATTCCACTTGGCGCACCATCATCATGCCGCTTTGAAAGTTCTTCGCCGCCAGCATTTTATCCAGTAGTGCCTGTGGCAGCGGCTCGCCGGTTTCATAGTGGCCTGAAATCAGCGCAAGGCCTTCTGGCTCCCAGCACCAGTTCTCCATAAATTGGCTCGGCAGCTCCACCGCATCCCACGCCACGCCATTAATACCCGAGACGCTGACATAGTCGATCTCCGTCAGCATATGGTGCAGGCCATGACCAAACTCGTGGAACAAAGTGGTCACTTCATCATGGGTTAAAAGTGCAGGTTTTCCTTGGGAGGCGGGCGTGAAGTTACACACCAAATTGGCGACCGGGGTGATCAGCGCCCCGTTTTGCGTGCGGCGACGGCTACGCGCGCCATCCATCCACGCGCCCCCGCGTTTATTGGCGCGAGCATACAGATCAAAGAAGAAGCGGCCTAAGACTTCACCGTTTTCACGGATTTCAAACAGACGCACATCAGTGTGCCAGGTATCAAACTCGAAGACTTCTTGAATCTGAATGCCGTAAAGCTTTTCAACGATCTGAAAAAGGCCGCTTAAAACTTTATCAATGGGGAACCATGCGCGCACTTCCTCTTGGCTTAGGCTGTAGCGGTTTTGGCGCAGTTTTTCACTGAAATAGCTGGCGTCCCATGGCTTTAGATCATTAACGCCATGATCCGCTGCAAAGGCCTTAAGCTCGGCTAAATCTTTTTCGGCATAGGGTTTGGCTTTGCGGCCTAAATCGCGCAAAAAGGCCAACACTTGCTCGGTGGAGTCGGCCATTTTGGTCGCCAGTGACAGCTCTGCGTAGTTGTTAAAGCCTAACAGTTTGGCCAGCTCCTGACGCAGGGCGAGGATTTGATCAATGACGTTGGTGTTGTCATTTTGCCCAGCATTTGGGCCTTGATCGGAGGCGCGGGTGCTGTAGGCGGTATAGACCTCTTCACGCAGCGCCCGATCATCGGCGTAGGTCATCACCGCGTAGTAGCTTGGAAATTCCAAGGAGATTAAATAGCCATCAAGGCCTTTGGCTTCGGCCGCTTGCTGCATCTGGGCTTTAGCCGAATCAGTCAGGCCTGAAAGCGTGGCCTCATCGGTCACATGCTTGGTCCAGGCTTGGGTGGCATCCAGCACATTATTGGCAAATTGGCTGGAAAGCTCAGAGAGCTTCATTTGAATCTCGCCATAGCGCTGTTGTTTGTCTGCTGGCAAATCAATGCCTGACAAACGAAAGTCGCGTAACGCGTGCTCAAGGATAGTTTTTTGCGCAGTAGCAAAGCCTTGGGCTTCAGGGGCTTTGGCTAAATTCTGATAAGCGTTAAACAGCTCCGCGTTCTGGCCCATTTCGGTCGAGAACTGCGAAAGCGCAGGTAAGGAGGCCTCGTAAGCGGCGCGTAGCTCGGCGTTATTACACACCGCATTTAAATGGCTCACCGGGCTCCATGCACGGCTTAGGGTTTCACCCAGCTCATCTAAGGGCTCAATTAAATTAGCCCACGTGGGGGCATCTGCCTTAGCTAAACGCTCGGCAATCGCGGCGCGGCTTTGGGCAAGGATATGCTCAATGGCTGGCTGCACGTGTTCGGGTTTGATTTGCGAAAAGGGCGGCAGGTCAAAATCTGCAAGCAGCGGGTTATTGGCAATCACGGCATCAACCTTGTGGCGAAAGTAAACATCTGCATCTTAGCAGGCACAATCATGACGCGGACGATTGCCGCGTCTATGACCCTGATATGGGTTGGCTAAGAGTGCTTTTCAATCACGCTCAGCAAAACGTGCGGCCAGTACCGAGCAAACCATCAACTGAATCTGATGAAAGAGCATCAACGGCAGAATCAAAAGCCCTAAGCCTGTGGTAGCAAACAGCACCTGCGCCATGGGTACACCCGTTGCCAAACTCTTTTTCGAGCCGCCAAAGAGCATGGTGATTCGGTCTTCAAGGCTAAAGCCAAAGGCTTTACTTAAATACCAGGTGATCCCTAAGGCAAAGGCCAGTAGCACGCAGCAGGCAAGGATTAAGGCGAAAAGGGTAGCTACGGGCACTTGCTGCCAGAGACCACTCACCACGGCGGCGCTAAAGGCTGTGTAAATCACTAACAGGATCGAGCCTTGGTCGATGTATTTAAGCCAATTTTTGTTGCGCCCGACCCAACCGCCAATCCAGCGGCGAGCAATTTGCCCTGCGATAAACGGCAGTAACAACTGCACCGTGATTTTGCTGATGGCATCTACCGTTGAGCCTTGGCCCACGTCACTGCCCATCAATAAAAGCACCAAAAGCGGGGTTAAAAAGATACCAATCAAACTTGAGGCCGCCGCGCTACAAACTGCTGCCGGAATATTGCCGCGGGCAAGTGAGGTAAAGGCAATGGCTGATTGCACCGTCGCCGGTAGGGCGCATAAAAACAGCATGCCGGCGTAGAGCTCAATGCCGACTAAAGGCGTTAAAACAGGCTTAAGTAGCAGCCCAAGGATAGGGAAAAGCACAAAGGTGCAGGCGAAAATGGCGAGCTGTAAGCGCCAATGGGTAAGACCTGCCAGTACCGATTCCCGAGACAATTTTGCCCCGTGTAAAAAGAACAATAAGCCGATGGCAAGGTTGGTTAACCAACTAAAGGCAACAGCGATATCGCCTGAGCAAGGTAGGAAGGTTGCGATCAAAACGACCGCTATCAAGGTGAGGGTGAAGTTATCCGGTAACAGGCGCGATCGGGCCATTCACAAGCTCCAGCGAAATCAAGACTAAGGTGCGCGAGCCTAGCGTGCGTTACGCCTTTCGCCAAACATTAGTTGTGAGCACAGTGGCGCGCGATACACTTACTGTTTATTGATTAAAAAAGGGCCTAATACCATGGCAGTACGCACGTTTAAAGGACATACCCCGCAGTTGGCAGCGAAGGCTTGGGTGGACGAAAGCGCGGTGGTCTTGGGCGATGTCACTTTAGGCGCCGACAGTTCAGTATGGCCGATGGCAGTGGTGCGCGGTGATATGCACACAATTCGGATTGGCGCGCGGACCAGCATTCAAGATGGCAGCGTGCTGCATATCACCCACGCCGGCCCCTTTAACCCGGACGGTTATCCTTTAATCATTGGCGATGAGGTGACTGTTGGCCACAAAGTCACCTTGCATGGCTGCACACTCGGTAACCGTATCTTGGTAGGTATGGGGGCGATTGTGATGGATGGTGTAGTGGTTGAGGATGAAGTCGTCATCGGCGCAGGCAGTTTAGTTCCGCCGGGGAAGCGTCTTGAAAGCGGCTACTTGTATGTAGGTAGCCCGGTTAAACAAGCGCGCCCTTTAACGGATAAAGAGCGCAGCTTCTTTAGCTATAGCGCAAACAACTACGTCAAACTCAAAGACGAGTATTTGGCCGGTTAACCATCGTTACGCTGATAAATAATGCGTTTACGACCATTGTCGCAGCTACCGACCACCATATTAGGATCACTGACGTCTTTGGCATCCACAATTTCCAATGTGTAGCTGGTAACGCCATTGGCTTGGATCTTAACTTCGATTTCGTTTTTAAGCGCCGCGCAGGATTTTGGTGCAGCCCAAACAGGTTGCACCAAAAGACTTAACCCCAACATCACAAGTAAGCGCATAAAGACCTCTTAGAGGTTGGTTGACGCTTTAAGAGCGGCAACGATTTCAAAGCTACGCACGCGGTGCGCATGCTCATACAGATCGCAGGTGAAAATCAGCTCATCAGCTTGAGTTTGCTCAAGAATGACTTCAAGGCGAGCGCGTACTTTCTCAGGGCCGCCAATCACCGCTAAGCCAAAAAAGTCGCCCACCGCTTGTTGTTCAGCTCCCGTCCATAAACCCTGCATGCTCCTGACCGGCGGTTTAAGCAATAGAGGTTCACCGCGAAATAAAGAAACAATACGTTGGAATGAGGTGGTCGCTAAAAAGTCCGCTTCTTCGTCGGTGGGCGCTGCAATCAACGGCACGCCGATCATCACGTAGGGCTTATCGAGCACGTTAGAGGGTCTGAAGTTTTCACGATAAATACGTATGGCCTGATGCAGGTAGCGTGGCGCAAAGTGCGAGGCAAATGCATAGGGTAAACCGCGCTCGGCCGCGAGATAGGCGCTAAACAAACTTGAGCCTAAGAGCCAAATCGGCACGTTAGAATCCATGCCAGGCATGGCGATCACACGTTGGCCAGGCTGGCGTGGGCCTAAGAGCAGTTGCAGCTCACTGACATCGTCTGGAAAATCATCCGCACTGCCATCACGGCTACGACGCAGGGCATGGGCGGTGAATTGATCCGCTCCTGGGGCGCGACCTAGCCCTAATTCAATGCGTCCAGGATACAGTGCCTCTAAAGTGCCGAACTGTTCTGCAATCACTAACGGTGCGTGGTTGGGCAACATGATGCCGCCGGAGCCTAAGCGAATCGATTCGGTGCCAGCAGCCAAATAACCTAAAAGCACGCTAGTAGCAGAACTCGCAATGCCTTCCATATTGTGGTGTTCGGCCACCCAAAAGCGCGAAAAACCCAATGCTTCTGCGTGCTGCGCAAGCGCTAACGAATTGCGTAGCGCCTGACCGGCAGTGCCATCATCGCGAATGGGGCAAAGGTCCAAGATGGCAAGACCTGTTTGAGACAACCGTGACATAACACCTCCAAAGCATCGTTCTGCCTACCAACATGCGATGCTTTGCAGGCGCTGGCAAGTCCTAGGGTTTGGCTTTTGCCAAAAGGCTAAGTTCTTGAATCAGCTTTTCGCGTTTTAGAGGCGCCCGGATAAAACCATGTTGGCTGCCGTCCGGACCGATAAGCGCAAGGTTTGCACCATGATCTACCAGATAGTTTTCACCTGCGTTCGCTGGAGCGGGTATGTATGGCACGCCCATGGCATTGGCAGCTTTCTCAATGGCCGCCGCCTCCCCGGTAAGCCCTTTAAGGGTTGGATCAAAGAAACTTAAGTACTCTTTAAGCTGCTGAGGGGTGTCTCTTGCAGGGTCTACGGTAATCATCACAATGTTAATGTGTTGCGCCACCTCAGGGGGTAGCTGCTGTTTGATTTGCCGAAGCTCAGCCAACGTTGTGGGGCAAATATCGGGACAAAATGTGTAGCCGAAAAACACCAGTGTCCATGCATCTTTAAAGCTATTAAGGGCAACGGCTTGCTCGTTGGTATCCATGAGTGTGGCCGATGGCAGCACGCGCGGGGTTTGTAAGAGCACAAGCCCTGCGTCAAGTTGCTCGGCTTTTCTATCCGGTGCTGGCTGGTTTAACACCTTAAAAAAGGTTAAGCCCAGCACCACGGCTACACAGGCAATGAGTACGAGTAAGGTTTTTTGCAGGGAGGTCATTATTGAATCAGCCAGTAGTGATCAACAAGCAATGCCACAAACAGCCAGAGCAAATACCAAATACTGTATTTAAAGGTGTTGATGGCAGCGTTTTCGTCACGGCCTTGGTAAAGCACAAGACTTAAATGCACAAAGCGCGCGCCTAAGACCAGTGCGGAAATCAGATACACAAGTCCGCTCATATGAATGGCAAAGGGTAACAGGGTCACAGCTAAAAGCATCAAGCTATAAAGCACGATATGCACTTTGGTGTAATGCTCACCATGAGTGACGGGTAGCATAGGAATATCAGCTTTGGCGTATTCGGCTTTACGGTGAATAGCCAGCGCCCAAAAATGGGGTGGGGTCCAGGTGAAAATGATCAACACCAATAAAAGCGCCTCAGCACTTACATGCCCCGTCACAGCCACCCAGCCAAGTAAGGGTGGCGCTGCACCGGCAAGGCCGCCAATGACAATATTTTGCGGGGTGGCGCGTTTTAAAAAGCCTGTATAAATCACCGCATATCCAACCAATGAGGCAAAGGTCAGAACCGCAGCTAAGGTATTGGTAAAGGCCAGTAACAAGCCCATGCCAGCCAAAGCCAAGATCGCGGCAAATGTCAGAGCTGCCACGGGGCTGATCCGCCCGCTGGTGACAGGACGTTTTAACGTGCGGGCCATGATGGCATCAATGCGCCGGTCGACCACGTGATTGACGGCCGCCGCAGCGCCTGCACAGAAGGCAATGCCTAGGTTGCCAAAGACCAATACCTCAAGGGCAACACCTGCGCGCGTGGCTAAAAACATCCCAACCATAGAGGTGATCAGCATCAGCAGAACCACTCGAGGCTTGGTGAGTTCGAGGTAGTCTTTCCAAAGCGCGCGTTGGCTAAGCTTAAGTACTTGAGTGCTCATGACATAACCCTCGTGGCAGGATAAAAGGCAGGCGTAGGTGCAGCGACTGAGGTTTTGCTTAAGTGGTAGTTGATCAGCACCAACACCAATAACAGGAGTGCGCCACCGCCGTTATGAGCAACAGCCACTGCTAGAGGTAAATGAAGTAGCACGTTGCTAACCCCAAGGCTGATCTGCAGCGTTAGCGCTGTGGCTAATAACAAGGCCATTTTTTTATGGAGGCGCCAGAGTAAAAAAATTAAACCGATTAGAACGAGGCTTACGATGATCGCTCCGATGCGATGCGACATATGAATAGCGGTGCGTGCCTCGCTATATAGCTGGCCACCTAAATAGTTAGGGCCAATGTGCTGAGTAATATGAAAGCCGTTGGCAAAGTCCATCGCTGGCCACCATTGACCATGGCAGGTTGGAAGATCGGTACAGGCTACGGCTGCGTAGTTAGCACTCACCCAACCCCCTAAGCTAATTTGCGCAACCACTAATGCTAATGCGCTAAAAGCAATAGGTTTTAGGTAACGAGGTACCTTAGCCAGTGAGGGGCGATAGCCACTTAGCCTAAGGGTCAGTAAAAACAACAAAGCAAGAGTGGTAAAGCCGCCCAGTAAATGCAGCGTTACAATTTGCGGCCAAAGTTTCAGTGTGACAGTCCACATGCCGAAAGCGGCTTGAACGATGACTACGCCAAGAATCAGTAGCGGTAGTTTCACAGGGCCTTGTTCGCGTCTACGAAGAGCCATTACCGCTAAGGCTAAGATCACCAAGCCTAAGGCGCCGGCGGCATAGCGATGCACCATTTCATTCCAGCCTTTGGTCACCTCTAATGGGGCCTCAGGAAATCGCATGGCCGCAAGATTTTGTTTGTGCTCACTCATAGGCACACTTAAAAAACCATAACATCCAGGCCAATCAGGACAGCCCAAGCCTGCATGCGTTAATCGTGTATAGGCTCCTAAAAGCACCACGACAACGGCTAACAAAGTGGCAAACAGCGCGAGTCGAAATCCGGGTTTCATTGCCTACTCCTTAACCAATGCGCGACAGTTTTAGCAGCAGTTGTAGGTCTTTTAAGATGTTGCGCCCGTTATGGCTTAGGTCATAACGCAGCACGACATAACCTAACGGATCAATGATCCAAAGGCTTGGCATAAGCGGTTGGCCGCTTGCCTGATAGCGAGACACATCCAACGAATACTGCCCAAGCTGTGGGTATTCACGGGTCAGTGTTTGTTGATACGCCGCATCTACAGGAGTTGTGGTTGCAAGTGCATGGGTGACTCTGAGCGCCTCACGGTTAAGGGCGATTTGGATTTGCCGAGCCTGATGTACCAGTGCTTGGCAGTCTTGCTCGCACGTCGTAGGTGAGGTGACTAGAAGTTGCCAGCGAGATTCTTCGCTATCAACACCCAAGGCTTCGCGCTGCGTACCATCACCTAGCAATTCGCCATGATACGTTCGGTCTTGGGGGACCCAAAATTGTCCGTGATACATGGCGTAGGCCAACAGCATCGGGCCAATGACAATGGCTAATAGCAACAACAGTTTGAGTCTAGAGCGGGTTAAGGCAAATGCACTAGGTGCGGCTAAGGCTGGGTTCATTATTGTTCTCCCGTGCATGGTGTAAGCCAAAGTAAATAAATAAAGCCACAAGCGCTGTGGCCAAGCTAAACCACTGCAGTGCATAACCTCTGTGAGTGTTAGCGTTAAAACGGGTTTGCGGCCAATGAGTATCTAAGGCGTAGGGTGAAGGCTCTAAGCGCATTTCGTAGCGATAACCTGTGCGTTTAAGGGCCTCCCACAGAGTTTGTGGTCGCAGAGCGCTGACCACTGTTGCATCGCCTATCTGTGTTGTTTGTTCTTTAAGAACAAAAGGCTCACCTGTGGGTACATACACCCATGCACTGATACTAATTAACTCTTTAGGCGTGCTGAAATGGGGCGCGGTGGTGCGATCAGGCCAAGCCAGCCAGCCTCGATTGACCAAAAACCAGCGTTGCGTTTTTTGATCAAAAAAAGGCTGTAAGAGCTCTACACCCGCAATGCCGTTACGGGTGCGACTGTCGAGTAAATAGCTTTGGTTTTCATCAAAGTGCCCTGTGAGCTGAACCCTTACAAAGGCAGGATTAGGCTCGTGGGTCAGCGCTTCAGGTTTAATCGGACGTTGAGTTTGTGTGGTTTGAAAACGCGCCTTTAGCGCTTCTTTTTCTTGAGCACGATCCAGTTGCCAAAACCCTAAGCCCACCAACAATGGCAGTAGCAGAGTAACTACTATTGAAGGTAGCAACCCCGGTTGGAAACGCACTTGTATGCGTTTAACCCATAGCCCCAACATAGACGCCCCACGTGGCGGCTAAGCCGCCTTTATTGTTATGGGTACTTAAAACACGTAAACGAAGATAAAAAGCGCAAGCCAAACCACATCCACAAAATGCCAATACCAACTGGCGGCCTCAAAGCCAAAGTGCTGTTCGGCGCTAAAGTGGCCTTTTAGGATGCGGATAAAAATGACCGTGAGGATAATGGCGCCCATGGTGACGTGTGCACCATGAAAGCCTGTCAGCATAAAAAAGGTTGCACCATAAATCCCTGAGCCTAACGTTAGACCGAGGTCTTGATAGGCGTGCACGTATTCTGCGATCTGTAAAATTAAGAAGATAACGCCCAAGGCAATGGTCAGCCCAAGCCATAAAATGGTCGGTTTGCGATTGTTTTTGCGCAGTGCATGGTGAGCAATGCTTAAGGTGATACTGGAGGCCACTAACAAGAGCGTGTTTATCAGCGGCAAGCCCCATGCGCTGATGGTGCCAGATGGCGAAGGATAGAGCTTGGGATCCGGCGTCACTAGAAGTGGCCACTGAAACTCAAAGCCTGGCCAAAGCATATTGCTGACACCTTTATCACCTTCACCGCCGAGCCAGGGACCTGCAAATTGACGGATGTAAAACAGCGCGCCAAAAAACGCGGCAAAAAACATCACTTCCGAGAAAATAAACCAGCCCATCCCCCAGCGAAATGATCGCCCCATCTGGGCGCTATAAAGACCAGACCGGCTTTCTTTAATGACGTTACCGAACCAGCCGGTGAACATCCAAATTAATACCAAAACGCCTGCAAAGAAAATCCAAGGGCCACTTGAGCTTTCACGCGCGGCGGTCAAATCATTAAACCAGGTGCCTACTCCGAACGCTGTGATGAGTAAGCCTAGGGTGGCGACAATGGGCCATTTGCTTTGTTCGGGTACGTAATACTGCTCATGGGTTGCCATGGATGGTTCTCCTTATCGACCGGCGAGTTCTGCCGGTAGTTGGCGGGCAGTGATATCAAAAAGTGTGTACGCCAGTGTTAGGTGTTTAACGTCAGAAGGAAGGTCTCGATCGACGATAAAACGCACCGGCATTTCAATACTTTCACCGGGCTGTAACACTTGCTGGGTAAAGCAAAAGCATTCCGTTTTATGGAAAAACGCTGCCGCTTTAGATGGCGCGACGCTGGGAATCGCTTGTGCGGCCATAGGCTTATCAGTTGGGTTATGGGCGATAAAAATCATCTCCTGAACCTCGCCCGGATGCACCACCAGTTGATCGGCTTGTGGGCCAAAACGCCACACCATATCGGCGGCGTTAGTGGCTAAAAACTGCACCTTCACCTCGCGGCTGACATCTGTGCCTTGTGTAGCTGCGGTATAAGCGCCTGCGGTTTTGCCATTGATGCCGAAGGCTTGGCACATCACGTCATAAATCGGCACCAAGGCAAAGCCAAAGGCAAACATCGCCACGACAACCAGTAACAGGCGTTTGACCAGCTGTTGAGTTGGCAATGTTTGGCTCATATCCGCTCCTACTTAACATCAGGTGGGGTAGAAAAGGTGTGATACGGCGCAGGTGAAGGCACGCTCCATTCCAAACCTTCCGCGCCATCCCAAGGTTTAGCCGGTGCAGGTTTGCCGCCACGAATGCATTTGATGACGATCAATAAGAACAAGAGCTGGGTTACGCCAAACATAAAGGCACCCACGGTTGAGATCATATTGAAATCAGCAAATTGCAGGTTGTAGTCGGGGATACGGCGCGGCATGCCGGCAAGCCCGACAAAGTGCATGGGGAAGAAGGCTAAGTTCATACCGATAAAACTCAGCCAAAAATGCAGCTTGCCTAAGCGCTCGTCATACATATGCCCCGTCCACTTAGGTAGCCAATAGTAGGCGGAGGCAAAGATACCGAAGATCGCCCCTGGCACGAGTACGTAGTGGAAGTGCGCCACCACAAAGTAGGTGTCGTGATACTGGAAATCAGCCGGTGCAATGGCCAGCATCAGCCCGGAGAAACCACCGATGGTAAAGAGGATCACAAAGGCCACGGCAAACAGCATGGGCGTTTCAAAGGTGAGTGAGCCGCGCCACATGGTGCTAACCCAGTTAAACACTTTAACCCCAGTCGGCACCGCAATCAGCATGGTCGCGTACATAAAGAACAGCTCACCGGTAAGTGGAATCCCTACGGTGAACATATGGTGCGCCCAGACGATAAAGGATAAGAACGCAATGGCACCTGTGGCATACACCATTGAGGTGTAACCAAACAACGGCTTACGGGAAAAGGCTGGGATGATTGCACTGACCGCGCCGAAGGCCGGCAGGATCATGATGTACACCTCAGGGTGCCCGAAGAACCAGAACACATGCTGGAATAGCACAGGGTCTCCACCGCCTGCGGCACTAAAGAAGCTGGTGCCAAAGTGGATGTCCATCAGCATCATGGTCACTACGCCTGCAAGTACCGGCATGACTGCAATCAACAAGAATGCTGTGATCAGCCACGTCCAGACAAACAGCGGCATCTTCATCAAGGTCATGCCGGGGGCGCGCAAGTTAAGCACCGTGGCAATCACGTTGATCGCACCCATAATCGAGCTAATGCCCATTAAATGGATAGCGAAGATAAAGAACGTTACCGACTCGGGTGCATAGGTGGTGGAAAGTGGTGCGTAGAACGTCCAGCCAAAGTTAGGCCCGCCGCCCTCCATAAACAGCGTCGAAACCAGCAAGCCAAAGGATGCCGGTAACAACCAAAAGCTAAAGTTGTTCATGCGGGGCAGGGCCATATCCGGCGCGCCAATCATCAACGGGATCATCCAGTTGGCGAGGCCGACAAACGCTGGCATCACCGCACCAAAGACCATCACCAAACCATGCATGGTGGTCATTTGGTTAAAGAACTCCGGTGCCACCAGTTGCAGGCCCGGCTGAAACAGCTCGGCACGAATCACCATGGCAAAGCTTCCGCCTAATAAGAAGGCACAGAAGCTGAACCACAGATACAAACTACCGATATCTTTATGGTTAGTGGTTAAGACCCAGCGCATTAAACCTTTGGCGGGGCCGTGGTGATGGTCGGTATGACCGTGATCGATCACTGCACTCATCGTGGCGCTCCTATTGCTGGGCCTGTTTGAACGTGAAAATGTCTTGAGGGGTGACCATGTCACCGACGTTGTTGCCCCACGCATTACGTTCATAGGTGATGATGGCGGCTAAATCGACTTCGGAGAGTTGTTTGCCGAAGGCGGCCATGGCTGTCCCCGGCTTACCGTTGACCACAATATTGATGTGATCAGCTACAGGGCCTAGAGCGATTTTCGAGCCTTTAAGCGCTGGGAACATGGGTGGAATTCCTGCGCCATCGGCTAAGTGACAGGCGGCGCAGGCGGTTTTGTAGACGGCTTCGCCATGGCTCATCAGCTCATCCATGCTCCAGTCTTTACTGGCCAGCTCTTTGAGTTTTGCAGCTTGCTCTTTACGCTCGGCAAGCCAGATGGCGTAATCCTCTTTACTTCTGGCATCTACCACTACGGGCATAAAGGCGTGATCTTTACCGCAAAGCTCGGTGCATTGACCGCGGTAAATGCCCGGCTCTTCAATGCGCGTCCAAGACTCGTTAATAAAGCCTGGAATCGCATCTTTTTTCACCGCTAAGGCCGGTACCCACCATGAGTGAATCACATCGGCTGCGGTAATTAAAAAACGCACCTTGGTGCCAACCGGAATCACGACTGGCTCATCTACCTCTAAAAGGTAATGCTCGCCCTTGGGGAGTTTGTTCTCGATCTGCTCTTTGGGGGTGGACATGTTGCTGAAAAACTCAACATCTTCCCCCAGATACTTGTAGTGCCACTTCCACTGATAGCCTGTGACCTGAATATCGATCTCGGCCTCTTCGGTGTCGTAGATGTGAATGAGCGTTTTAGTAGCAGGCACGGCCATGACCAGCAAAATCACCAATGGAATAACGGTCCAGGCGATTTCGACTTTGGTGTTTTCATGGAAGTGAGCCGGTTCATGACCTTGTGAACGGCGGTGTACCAGCATTGACCAGAACATAATCCCAAAGACCGCGACGCCAATCACGACGCAGATCCAGAAGATGGTCATATGTAAGTCAAAAACGGAGCGGCTGACATCAGTTGCGCCCGGCGACATATTGACTGCCCAATCAGCCAATACCGCATTGGACACGCACAACATCAACAGCCCCACCCATACGTGCGGATGTTTGAGCATTGCGGGTTCCCCTATCTTTCTTGTTATCCCGCCTGCATTGCAAACGGCTTTGGGAGCGCCTGTCCAAACTGCGGGCATTGGCGAAACCATAAGCCTGCGCGCTGCAGTCCGGTTCCATCAGTAGTGCCTAACAATTTGAGTATAGACAGGGTCTTGGGACTGGCAATTTTTGACTAAAAATATTTTGGGTGATGGCATTATGATTGCCGATTTGAATAATAACCCTATATTTAGAGTGGATTAATAAGGTTTATCGCTCGCTGTCATTTAGGGAATGATCGATGGATCTGGATGGGATGTATCAGGTGATTGAGCGGGCGTGTCTTGAGGAAGAACGCTCTGGAGCCTTGGCGCGTTTTGTGTCTGAACGTGCCCCAAGGTTACATCACGCTATTAAGCTTGAGACGCATAGCACCCGGCAGCTTATGGTTTTTGCGAGCGCATATATTCGAAAGCTCCCCGTTTTGGTGTCGGAGGCTTGGACGTATGCTGAGAGTGATGCTTGTCATTGGCTTAAACATGCGCTGTTAACAGCACAGCGAATTATCAAAGGCAGAAGTCATTGTGTCGGGATGCGGACGCTTTTGATGCGGGCGTATGTGTCTCATCGTTTAATGGAAGAAGTGAATGACCGCTGTATCCAACAATTGGGGCGTTCATTGTTAAGCCTAGATATGACCAGAGCCAATCTTGTGGCATACGAGCTTTTGGGGGCGGCCTGTGCCAATCACTTAGATGCCTCTGTGAGGGTGCTTGCTGCGCAGCTTGAAGAGGGTTTGTTAGAGGCCTGGCCGCTTCAGGATGAACATACCAATGTTCGTCAATTAGAAGCCTTGAGGTTACGAGGGTGTTTATCGCGTGAAGCCGGTGTGCGCTTTCGCTGGCGCATGGCATAAAAAAGCCCCATGCCCAAGAAGCAGGCATGGGGTTAAGCGAGGTTCTTTTAACACAGTGTTGGGTGCGGGCCGCTTAGGTAGTCCAGCAAGCGATACAGGGGCGCGCGCAGTGAACAGCTAAGGGCTGCCCCATCATGGATGGCATCGAAGCTTTGTACATCACCTACCGGTGTGAGCGGGGGGTGTTGACTGAGCCAAGTTGTGACGCTTTGCGCGGTACATTCAAGGTGAAACTGAAGGCCTACCACACGCTCCTGCCAAACAAAGCTTTGCTCAATACCATTGGCTGCTCGGTACAGAGGAATAGCGCCCTTAGGCCGGGTGTAGCCATGGTTATGCCAGTGCAAAGGCAGTATCTGCTGTGGCAGCATGCGGCCGATAGGCGATTGGTTTGCCTCCGTTGCCTTTTCAAGTGGCCACCAGCCAATTTGCGCGTGTTTAAGTGGCATGACCTCAGAGCCCAAGGCTTGAGCTAGCAACTGACAGCCAAGGCCGATACCTAATAAACGTTTACCTTCGGCGATAGCCTCTTGAATTAACGCTTTCTCCGCCTCAAGCCATGGATACTTGGCCGCGTCGCTGACGGCCATCTCACCACCTAGGATGATCAGCACATCAAAGCTGTCGGCATCGGGTAAGGCGGGGTTTTGGTGCAGAGCATAGACGTCTGAACAAAGCTCACGTAACTCAAGCCACTGGCTGATTTTAAATGGCCCCATTAACGGGTTGTGTTCAAGGATGGCGATACGATTCATCCGCGTTGCTCCGCAATAGCAAAACGCTTAAACGCACGGGTTAATCTGCGCAGCATCTCCTCAACATTGGCATGGCTGACTGTCAATGCCGGACTAAAGCGCAGGCAGTTAGCCGTTGGAGCGCTCAGAAGTAGACCTTCAAGACGCGCCAAAGTAACGATGGAGGCGGCGCACGGCGTATGCAGGGGTAAGCCAATCAGTAACCCTTGGCCTCGTAACGGGCCGTGCTGATACTGTTGGCTAAGGCTTCTTAAGCCTTGACGCAAGTGCTCACCGATGTCGCGCACATGCTCTAGAAAGCCAGTTTCAAGAACCGTTTGCAAAACACATAACCCAGCTGAAGCCATTAACGGGTTGCCATGTAAGGTTCCAGACACATCTCCGGGCTCAAAGCAGCACGCATTGCCGCGCGCTAAGAGAGCGGATAACGGAACACCGCCGCCCAATCCTTTGCCAAGGGTAAGAATGTCGGCGCGTACCCCATAAAGCTCTTCGGCTAGAAGTGCACCGCAACGGCCAAAGCCGGTTTGCACTTCATCTAAGATCAGCAGGATTTGCTGCTCTCGGCATAAGGCAGCAGCGCCTTGTAAATACTCCAACGTGGCTGGAATAACGCCCGCATCACCCTGTAAAGGCTCAAGCAAAATAGCGACGGTCGAGTCATCAACCGCACTACGTAAGGCTTCTAGATCGTTATAAGGAACACTTTTGAAATCATCGGCATCTGTTAGGGCAAGGCCATGGGCGCTGTCTATGGCGCGGATAACCGTGCGAGCACCATTGCGATGCAGGCGACCCCATTTGCGCGCTAACTGTACGGCAGTCGCGTTAGCTTCCGCGCCACTGTTTAAAAAGTACGCTTGATCGCTACCGGTGGCTTGGCACAATTTGGCAGCCAGTTTGATAAGGCTGCGGTTGTAAAAGTCAGGCCCAGGGTTAAGCAGTGTTTCAGCTTGGCGCTGCAGCGCCTCAACCAGCGCCTTGGGGCTGTGGCCTAGGCTATTGGCTGCCCCGCCTTGATGGAAATCTAAGTATGCATTGCCTGAGTGATCCCAGAGCCACGACCCCTGTCCTCGTACAAAGACAGGCTCTGCTCGGTCGGTGGTTAGCATTAGGCGTAAATGTGGCTGTAAGTCGCGCACGTTAACCTCAAGGGCAAGCATAAAAGCTCGCTATACTTAGGACATACCTATCAAAGCGCTAAGGTTGATTGGATACGTCAACCGCCAGCTGAATGGGCTTTGATGGCCTAAGATTAGCCTTTGAATAGGGTGAGTGATATTTCGTTTTATCAGGTTTTTTAATAAGTAAAACTTATGGATTATCGTCAGCTTAGGTATTTTGTAGCCTTGTATGAAGAAGGGCATGTTAGGCGGGCTGCGGAGCGCTTAAGTCTTTCTCAACCGGCACTTTCTCAGCAGATCAAACAGCTTGAATACCTATTAGAGGTGCAGTTATTTGCCCGTGTCGGCAAGCGCCTGCAGCCTACGTTGGCTGCGCATACCCTTTATAGCCACGCGGTGAATTTGCTTGAAGCAACTGAAAAGGCACGTGAGGCTATGCGCAGCTTTAAAGGCCAAGCACCGCGTAGTCTGGCCATTGGGGTGGTGCAAACGGTTAAAGGTGAGGTTATCCCCAAGCTGCTTGAACGCTTACGCCAAGCGCAGCCGCAATTGGTGGTGCAAATTTACGAGCTTTCAGGCATCGACATTGAGCGGCGTTTGTTAACGGGGGCGTTGGATGTTGCGATCAGTTTTTTACCGCCGCGCCAACCGGGTTTGCATGCGATTGAGTTATTCGAAGATGAACTACAGGTTGTAATGAGGCCTACTCATCCACTGAAGGCGTTTAAAAAAGTATCGCTTGTGCAGGCGGTGGAGCAGCCGATGCTGCTATTAGGGGAAGAGTTTAGGATTCGGCAAATCTGGCAAGAACACGTCTCCAGCATTGGTCGGCGCGCCAATGTACAAGCTGAGCTAAATAACTTAAGCGGGATATTAGACAGCCTAGCCAACAGCAATTTGGTAACGGTGCTGCCGGGGCATTCACGGCCGCATACCGAACATACACTGCTGTGGAAGCCTATTAGTGAGCCGCGAATCAGCTTAAAAGTAGGGCTTGTGTACCGTGATATCCAACGCCAACAAGCCACGTTAGATTTGCTGCAGGCGGTGTTGGCGGCCACTGACTTTGTTTAGGCTAAAAGCGGAATTAACAGCATCGGCACCACTATCCACAAGACAAAAGGCCCGTTCCAAGTCACTGCGACGCGCCAAGGTGTTAGCCCTGAATAGCGCGCCAGCATCAGTGCAGAAGCACCGTAGGGTGAGATCAGCATGGCAAGTGAAAAGCCACACAAAAGCGCAATAGCAGGTGCTAAGGGTGCAATGCCTAAGGTGCTGAGCTGAGCCAAAACGCCTGCACACAAACTGATACCAATAATAGGGCTCACGCCAAGTAAGGTACTTATAACAATCAAAAGCATCGCACCGCTGGCAAAGGCAAAAAGGGCGAAGGTGCTTGTGCCAAGCAAACTGGCTAAAAATTCAACGGGTGTGAGCACACCTATTAATGCGCCCAAAAGGGCTGAGCAGCCAAAAATAAAGCTTTCATTGCGCATGCCGCAAAGTGTGTCGTTGACCTCTTTAAAGCTTTGTTTAAAAGATCCTGTTAAAAGCCTTAAGCTCGCCAAGACGGTCAACGGAATAAGCACCATGGCAGACTGAGTTGCAGAGAGCCATGTGAGGTTGGCGATCAGCGCAATCAGGCTGATGACCATCAAACTTGCTGCCAATAGCTGATTGAACGAAAGTCCGGACGTATTTTCAGCAACTGACGTTTTGGCGCGTTTAAAAAGCGCAATGCGGCGATTTTCCTGCCACCAGCCGACAGCAAGCATCACTAAAGCGGCAATGGCGCTATAGGGCAGTAGTGTGCTCCAGGTCAGGCTTGGAATTTCACGGGTTAAAATGGCTACCCCAACGCTTGTAGGTGCCAACAAAGGCACCAAGGCCCAACCGCGCAAGGCAGAGGTCATGATGCCGCGTACGCCTTCTTTAAAGCGTTTGCCTGTGATTTTATGTTTTTGTGTATGTTGCTCAAGTGAGCCACAAACAAGGCTTAGCATGCCAAAGCTGATCACGGCGCTGATCGCAAAACTGGTTAATAAATAGGCAGGGTAAAGTGTTGCTTTGGGGCCGTTTAACAGCTTTTGGTGCAGCTCACTTAAGACGGGTAAATGCTTAACCAAGGCATGCATAAGACCGAGTGAGCCAACAAATACACTGTAATAGGCAACAGCGCTGGCAAAGCTTAACAATTGCTCAAGGCGCACCTGTGCCGTTCCAGCCCAGTACAGTAATACCGCAAGGCTGACCCACGCCAGCTTGCGTGGATAAGGCATCAGTGAGTGCCAATGGTAGATAAAAAAAACTAAAAAGCATCCAGCGCTTAAAACGCTCAACAATCTTTGCTGTAACACTAAAGCCGAGAGTTCAAGGCCTAAAGCTGCACTTAGGAGATAGATCATCTAGGGCAGCTCACGCCTTAAGGCACCACGCTTAAAAACACCGGTTGCGAAGGCTAAAAGCGTGCCCATGCTGTCTTTAATTTCGCAGCGCGACATAAAAATTTTATGCCCAGCGGTTGTGCAATAACCTGTGGCAAGCACGGTACTGCCAGCTTTAGCCACACCCTCGAAGCTTAGATTCATCGATAAGGTGATTGCGACTCGGCGCTCGTGAGGGTCATTGACGTAGGTGCCTGCCATGGCCATCGCAACATCGGCCAATGTTGCCAAGACGCCGCCATGTAAGGTGCTGGCGTTATTTAAGTGGCGTTGTTCAAGCGCAAGGCGGATCACCACTTTTTCGGCGCTGTAATGCGCGATTTCAGCGCCTAACTCGTGAAAAAAGCCGGTCACAGTATCGGCCACTTGCTGGCGAACTTCACGCATTGCCGACTCCTAAATCCTTTTATCGTGATGATTGTGCGATGGGATAGCGCTTGCAGACAAGAGTGCAAGCCACTAAAGTTTGTGTCAAATAAACGGAACCTTATTTCGCATTGCGAAATAGATAAGTATAAAAAAACATCATAGAGGTGGTTAAATGTTCTCGCGCATTGGGGTGATTGGAGCAGGAGCCATGGGGCGGGGGATTGCCTTGTTGTTTGCAACCGCGGGCCAACCGGTGCACTTGTACGACACACGCCGTGAGGCCATTGATCAAGCGTTGGCGTTTAATCGCGAGCTTTTAGAACGCAACCTAGCCAAGGGAAAAATCGATCAACAACAGTTCACCGATACCTTGGCTAGAATGCAGCCTGCTACAGAGTTAACAGCGCTTGCCGACTGCGATCTGTTAATTGAAGCAATCGTCGAAGTTTTGGATGTGAAGCAAAAGCTCTTTGTAGAGCTTGAGACGATTGTTGCGAAAGATGCTGTGCTGGCGACCAATACCTCATCGCTTTCGGTCACCGCCATTGCCAGTGCCTGCCAGCATCCTGAGCGCGTGGCTGGCTTTCACTTCTTTAACCCTGTGGTGTTGATGAAGCTTGTGGAAGTGGTGCGCGGCGAGCGCACTGCGCCAAGCGTCATTGAGCGTTTGGTAAAACTGGCTGAAAACGCCGGTCACTTTGCCGCTGTAACCCCCGACACACCAGGCTTTTTGGTCAATCATGCAGGACGTGCTTACGCAACCGAGGCCCAGCGTATTCTGGCTGAAGGCATAGCTGAGCCTTGTGTCATCGATCGAATTTTGCGCGATGGCCCGGGCTTTCCAATGGGGCCTTTTGAGCTTGCTGATTTGACCGGTCTTGATATCTCCCATGCGGTGATGGAATCAATCTTTAGCCAGTATTATGGCGATCCACGCTACACCCCATCCAACCTTGCAGCCCAGCGTGTGGCAGCCGGTCTTTTGGGACGCAAAACGGGCCAAGGGTATTACCGTTATGAAGAGGGTAAGGCCATGCGCAGCCCTGAGCCCAGCTATGCACCTGTATCTCTTAATCGTCCATTTTGGTTAACCGAAACCGATGCAGTGATGCGCGCGAAGGTCCGCGAAGTGTTGGCAAAAGCAGGCGCAGTGTTTGAAGAAGGCCTGAGCCCTAGTGCCGAAGCTATCTGCCTGATAACGCCGCTGGGTGAAGACGCCAGTCAGTACATCGCACGTACAGGGCTTGCCGCTGAGCGCTGTGTGGCGCTGGATGTATTGGTGAACTGGGACAAACGGCGCGTATTAATGCGCCACCCTGCCTTAGATAAAGACGTCCTGGCACAAGCCCGCCAAGCCCTTAATGCTGACAGCGTACCGGTTGAGGTGATCAATGATTCGCCCGGCTTTATCATTCAGCGGGTGATCGCAAGCATTGTTAATTTGGGCTGTGAGTTGTTACAGCGCCAAGTGACTGATCCGTCAACCTTAGAGCGTGCCATCCCTTTGGCGCTAGGTTATCCCAAGGGGCCGCTCGGTTTTGCCGAGGCTTATGGGCCATCTGTCATTCTTAAAATCTTAAACGGTATGCAACAAAGCTACGGCAATGAGCCGCGTTATCGTCCAAGTCCGTGGCTGCGCCGCCGTGTGCAGCTCAATCTGGCACTCAATACACCGGAGGCATAATCGTGGCTTATATCTATGATGGGCTGCGCACGCCTTTTGGCCGTCATGCAGGGGCGTTGGCAAGCGTGCGGCCTGATGATCTATTGGCGCACGTGATCAAACATGTTGTCGCGCGTAATCCCTTTGCCCCGACAGACTACGAAGACATTGTGGCAGGCTGCACCAACCAAGCCGGTGAAGATGCCCGTAACGTGGCGCGTCACGCCGGTCTCTTGGCAGGTCTTCCGGTTACCGTGGGCGGCATAACCGTTAACCGCTTATGTGGCTCAGGGTTAGCTGCGGTATTAGATGCTGCTCGCGCGATTAATGCAGGCGAAGGCGAGTTATTGATTGCCGCTGGCACTGAAAGCATGAGCCGCGCGCCTTTTGTCATGGCCAAAAGTGAAAGCGCTTACAGCCGTGAGATGCGTATTTTTGATAGCTGCATCGGGGCGCGTTTCCCGAACCCTAAGGTTGAGTCTGAGTTCGGCGATGACACCATGCCGCAAACGGCAGATAACATTGCCCGTGCTTTAAACATCAGCCGCCAAGACACCGACGCTTACGCTGCGCGCAGCCAAGCGTTATATGAGAAAGCCCGCGCAGTAGGCTTTTTTGCAGAAGAAATTCTTCCTGTGGAGGTCAGTCAAGGTCGCAAGCTGCCGCCGAAAATAATTGCCGCAGATGAGCATCCGCGTGCCGATAGCACCCTTGAGGTGCTAGCCAAACTTAAACCTTTGGCCGCAGAAGGCGTGGTGACAGCAGGCAATGCTTCAGGGGTTAACGATGGCGCGGGTGCGTTACTGATCGGTTCAAAAGGCATCGGTGAGCGTTATGGCCTAAAGCCTCGGGCCAAAATTTTAGCCGGCGCCATTGCAGGCGTTGAGCCTCGGTTGATGGGGCTCGGCCCTGTCCCTGCGACGGCTAAGGCCCTTAAACGTGCAGGGCTCAGTTTGGCCGATATGGACGTTATTGAAATCAACGAAGCCTTTGCCGTACAAGTTTTAGGCTGCGCCAAGGAAATGGGTATCGCCTTTGATGATCCAAGGCTTAACCCCAATGGTGGTGCGATTGCTGTGGGTCATCCACTAGGGGCATCGGGTGTGCGTTTAGCGTTAACAGCGCTGCGTCAACTCGAGGCCAGCGGTGGACGTTACGCTTTGGTCAGCTTGTGCATTGGTTTAGGCCAAGGGGTCGCGTGCGTAATCGAGCGGCTTGATTAAAGCACTTTGCCAAATGGTGCACAGTGCTCCTTGCTGGGTCTGATTAGGCTCAAGCAAAAAAGGAGCACTGTGATGAAAACCTTAACCGAACATCTGGTTCAGTACGCGGCCTATCACCGCGATAAGCGCAATATCATCACCCACTTTATTGGCATTCCAATGATTGTGTTGGCCATTGCGATTTTGCTCTCAAGGCCTATGTATTGGGTAGAAGGCCTTGCGCTGACGCCGGCATGGATCATGGCATTGGGGCTTGGTGCTTTTTATCTCACGCTCGACTTAGCGCTTGGGCTATTGATGGCGCTTTTGCTCGCGCTATGTGTGTGGGCTGGAGTGCAGGCAGCTCAAGAGCCTACAGAGCTATGGTTAAGCGTTGGTATTGGGCTTTTTGTGCTGGGCTGGGTGATTCAGTTTATTGGCCATTATTTTGAAGGTAAAAAACCGGCCTTTTTTGACGACATTATGGGCCTTGCAGTCGGGCCGATTTTTGTCGTGGCAGAACTTATCTTTATGCTCGGGGGCCTTAAGCGGCTAAGACAACAGGTTGAAGCTAAAGCCGGACCTATCCGGAATTAGAAAAAAAAGGCCTTATCCATGGATAAGGCCTTTTTAATTTACTCTTGGTTTTCTTTGATGCTGACCCATTGATCCGTCAGGCTACGTGAGTGGCGGCCTACTGTAATGGGCGCAAAAGGACGACCTGAGACGCTTTCAAGCGCATTGCTCTGGCTGTTCATATCATTGAGCGCGGTACGCAGATACGCCCAGCGTACTTTGAGCTTATTTAAGCCCGAATCCGCCGCCGCACTTGCCAGCACCTGATCAATCGCCGGTACCAACAAACGCTCATCTTGGCCTAAGTAAATATCTGGCGCATCGCGGGCTGTTTCAAAACTGCCAATGTAGGAGCGATACAGGTATTGCATTGCCAGATATTCAACCTGTACCGGCACAACACTTTCCGGTGTGCTTTGCGCCAGTTGATGAGCGCTCATCAAAAAATCACGCAGGGCTTTGCTTAGGTCCTCAGGATAACGCCACGGCATATCCTCTTCTTCAGGGCCAAACGTCATGCCCAAACGAATTTGTTTCACAAGTTCAAGGTAGCTTGCTTCAAGCTCAGGTGTTCTTTCACCTTGGCGTTGATAAGCGCTGGCAAGCGCTGCAAGGTCATTTTCAAGGCGCGCAGCATCGGGCTTTTGTTGGCCCTCACCACGATACATCGCAAGGCTACCCACTGCGCGGTTGGCATGAATTTGGGCAAGTTCCAATGCACTGGCAGCAAATGATGAAAGAGGTAAAAAACTTAACAGTGCGCCAAAAAGCCAACCATAGGCTTTAACAGGCCAGAAGAGTCCCTTCATAGCGTTGCTCCTGATTATTGTTGTTGAGCAGGGTAAGCGTTCACCAAAGTTAGGCGAGTACGCTTGCTGTACTCAGACATTACCCGAAAGCGTGAATGCTGCCGATAGCCAATTATGTGTTCTAGTACACGCTTAAGATAACGGCTAGTGCACAAAATGCAAAAAGCCCGCATTTGCGGGCTTTTTCGATGCACGTTTAACGCTTAAGCGTTACCGGGCACCCAAACTTTCGGACGAAAGTACAGGGTTTGACCGCGTTCAAGGCCCATCAATGTGTCATGGTCTTTAACCACTTCAATTTCAATAGCTTCTTCTTGGCCTGCTACCTTGAGGGTGACACGCGTGGTAGCTCCTAATGGACGAACATCACGTACCTCGCCTGGAGTTGCTGCGAGCTGTGCATCGCGCGTTAATTCCACTTCATGTGGGCGGAATAAAATAGGCGCTTGGCCTTGGACGCTTAAGCGATTTGAATCACCTAAAAAGTGGTAGACAAAGTCACTGGCTGGCTTGTCATACACCTCAGCCGGTGAGCCGATTTGCTCCACTACGCCTTTGTTCATCACCACGATGCGATCAGCCACTTCCATGGCTTCTTCTTGGTCGTGTGTCACAAAGACGCTGGTTAAGTTCACTTCTTCATGCAAACGCGCCAGCCAGCGGCGCAGCTCTTTACGTACCTTGGCATCGAGTGCACCAAAGGGCTCATCTAACAGCAAAATTTTAGGTTGCACGGCAAGGGCGCGAGCCAGAGCAATACGTTGGCGTTGGCCACCTGAAAGCTGCTCAGGGTAACGATCGCCCAGCCAGTCAAGCTGGACTAAATCGAGTAACTCATGCACGCGGCGTTTGATTTCGGTCTCATTAGGACGCTCGCGCTTGGGCTTCATGCGAAGACCAAAGGCGACGTTATCAAACACCGTCATATGCCTAAACAGCGCATAGTGTTGGAACACGAAACCTACGTTACGGTCACGTACATCGCGGGTCGAAACGTCTTCGCCGTGGAACACGATGCTGCCCTGATCTGGGGTTTCAAGGCCTGCGATAATACGAAGAAGCGTGGTTTTACCACAGCCGGAAGGCCCCAAAAGTGCTACCAGCTCGCCGCTATGGATATCTAAGTTAATGTTGTTCAACGCTTTAAAGTCGTTGAAGTTTTTGCTGACGTTACGAATTTCGATGCTCATAAAATCTATTCCTCCGCAGCGCTTTGGCGCAAGCGGTTGATCCGTGACTCGCTCCACTGCGTAAAGCAAATGATCAGGGCCAGAGCGAGTAACACGCTGGCAACGCTGAAGGCGACGTGATTGTAGTCGTTATAGAAAATCTCGACATGAAAAGACGGAGTGTGGGGATCGCCGCAGAGCTGTCTGGATACGGCGAAGACGGTCCAATACATCTTTTGCAAGGGCCGTGCAGCGTCTCATGCGCTCCCTGTGTCATATGGGCCAGTGTAACGTGCCAGAACATGGGCAAGCCAGCGTCAGCTAACAAGCGGGTCGCAAGGCAAGTTGAAATGCGGGCTCTGGCTTTTTTAAGCAATCCGTCGGGAGCGCCTAGAACGCAACAAGGTACTGCCTGTGGCAGTACCTCGCGCCGCGCCGTAAGGCATTATTAATGCGCATAAATTTGATCAAACAGGCCGCCATCGTTAAAGAACTCAGGTTGGGCTTTTTTCCATCCGCCAAAGTATTCATCGACTGTGACAAGCGTTAGCTCAGCAAATTGATCCTTAAATTCTGCTGCCACTTTTTCGTTACGCGGACGATAAAAGTTTTGCGCGGCAATGCGTTGGCCTGCCTCACTGTACAAATGCTGTAAATAGGCCTCAGCAAGTGCTTGGTTGCCACTGCGTGCCACATTTTTATCCACAACGGCGACGGGAGGCTCGGCCAAAATCGACAAAGAAGGCGCCACAATTTCAAACTGATCACCGCCTTGTTCTTTCAGCGCTAAGAAGGCTTCGTTCTCCCATGCCAAAAGTACATCCCCAATGTGATTGTTTACAAAGGTCATGGTTGAGCCGCGCGCGCCGGTATCAAGCACGGGAACGTTTTTATAAAGCTTCTCGATATAGTCCTTAGCGGCTTGATCACTTCCATAAGTTTCCTTAGCCCAGGCATATCCGGCTAGCAGGTTCCAACGTGCGCCGCCGCTGGTTTTAGGATTGGGGGTGATGACCTCAACGCCAGGCTTAATCAGATCATCCCAGTCTTTAATGGCTTTGGGGTTGCCTTTGCGTACCAAGAATACGATGGTAGAAGTGTACGGCGTGCTGGCGTCAGGCAGTCGTTCTTGCCAGTTTTCTGGAATCAACTTGCCGAGCTTGTGCAGCTCGTCGATATCGCCCGCTAAGGCCAAGGTCACTACATCGGCGCGCAACCCATCGAGGACCGCTCGGGCTTGTTTGCCCGAGCCGCCGTGCGACTGTTTGACGGTAACAGGCGCATGACCTAGCGACTGCCAATGACGATTAAATTCGGCATTAAAGGCTTGGTAGAGCTCACGGGTTGGATCGTAGGAGACGTTTAACAGCTCTGCTGCAAACAAGGGTGTTGCAATCAAGGTGCTGGCAAAAGCTAAAGTCAGTTTGCGAATCCACATGGTGGAAAACTCCGAAAAAATGCGTAAAAAAGTTGTGGCAGAGAGGGTGTTAAAGGTTCGCTAACACATTCGCCAACAACAGCGCCGAGCGATCCAAAACCAATGCTTTTTCATGGGCCAAGCCATCCTTGAAAGTTGAGTTAGGCCGTCTTAGGGCTTACGTTTTGCAGGCGGAATTTTTCCTTACGTTCAATCTGCACCACCTGTGCGTTGTGCACCGTGATCTCGATGGATCCAAAACGTAAATCCTTTAAGGCGTTTTGAATTTCCTTTAAAAACGCAATGTCATTGTGATCAAGGGTACGGGCTACAGCGCTCATAACAGGCTCCTATGCATTGGCGGTAAAGCCGAGAGAGAGGTGAATAGTAGGTAGGAATTAATATTCTTTAAAATACTATTTAGAGATTTTTATAGATCTAAAAAGAATATGCTGGATTGAGCTGTTATTTGTTTAAATAGAATAAGCAAATAATTTTTTATTCTTTTTTGTTTTTATGAACGCTCGTTAGACTCAGGCTATATCCCCTCGCTTTAAAAGGATGCAGCCATGTCTGAGGCGTCTATCGAGTATTTAATCCTGCCCGGCTGGCAAGGTTCGGATGCGTCCCATTGGCAAACTCATTGGCAACAGGTGCTGCCCAATGCCAGTCGTGTTGAACAAGCCGATTGGCAGTTGCCCACCCCTGAAGCATGGGTAGCGGCGCTTGATGAAAAAATTGCGAATGCTGCGTCGAAGGTTATTTTGATCGCCCACAGTCTTGGCTGTATTACCGTTGCACGTTGGGCTGAGCAGGCATCGCTTACGGCGCTGAATAAAGTCAAAGGCGCTTTACTGGTTGCACCTGCGGATGTGGAGCGGCCTTTATGCCCTGCAGCGATTGCAGGCTTTGCTCCCATCGCCAGACAGACCTTGCCTTTCCCCAGCTTAATAGTCGGCTCAACTAATGACAGCGCTGCTGCTGTGCCTCGTGTGTTGGCCTTAGCCAGATATTGGCGCGCGGCGGTGGTGATTTTGCCTCAGGCAGGGCATATCAACGTAGAGTCCGGCCATACCCGTTGGGAGCAAGGTTTTGCATATTTGTATCGACTACAACAGCAGATTGATAGCGTTGAGCGGTTGCAGGCCTAGCGGCGCTTATAAGAGGGTGCTTTTTAGGCCACGTAATAAGCGCTTGGGTCGTCCTTAAAAGATAGCCTTAGCCGATAAACGCTATGTGTGCTCATCTTAAGGCACATGATTTGACGACTCTTAAGGCATTCGCCACCCTAGCGTTTTAAGCCTGTGGTGTCAGCGTTAATGTCTATACGAATCATGGTAAAAGCGGCTTTTCTAGCCTCTGTGGTGTGCCTTGTGGCTTGTGATAAACCTACGCCGCCAGAGACAGCACCCGAGCCTGAGCCTTTTACGGTCTATCAACCTGTGGCATGGCATGATCTGCCGCAAACCTCGGAGCAAGAGCTGCTGGAGGGCTTTGATACGTGGCGCAGCGGCTGTAGCAAATTAAACAACGATCCTGTTTGGGTCGCCCCATGTCAGCAAGCGCAAACGGTGGCGCTAGACCTTGAGTCGGTCAACCGTTTCTTACAAGCCAATTTTTCGCCTTACCTATTGCGCTCGCCGGATAAAGGCGCCGAAGGTCTAATTACCGGTTATTACGAGCCCGTATACGCTGGCAGTTTAACGCAAACAGACAGCGCAACCGTGCCGGTTTATGGCGTGCCACGTGACATGCTGGTCGTGAACCTTGAACGCCTCTATCCAGAGCTCAAAGGTAAACGCGTGCGGGGGATGCTTGAGGGGCAGAAGGTTGTGCCGTATTTCGATGCGGCAACCATTCGTGCTCAAGGTGTCGATGCGCCTGTGCTTGCGTGGTTAGAGGACCCTATGGATCTTCAGTTTTTGCAGATCCAAGGCTCGGGCCGTGTGGCCTTAGCCGATGGCACGGAGCTGCGCTTAGCCTATGCCGAGCAAAATGGCCATCCTTACCGCCCGATCGGCAGGTGGTTGATCGAGCAAGGCTATTTAGATGCTGCCACGGTGAGCATGCAAAGCATTCGGGCGTGGGCTGAACAAAATCCGGCGCGCGTGTCTGAGCTTTTGGCCAGTAACCCAAGTTATGTGTTTTTCACGGTTAATCAGCAAGTGGAGAAGGGGCCAAGAGGTTCACTTAATGTGCCTTTAACGCAAGGGTTTAGTGTGGCGGTGGATCGAAAAGTGGTGCGTTTGGGCAGCCTGATGTGGCTGGCCACCGAACTACCCGATGGCACTCCAGTGAAGCGTCCGGTTGCAGCACAAGACACCGGAGGCGCGATTGTTGGCGAGGTAAGGGCGGATTTGTTTCTAGGAACAGGTGCTGAAGCAGGGGAACTGGCCGGGCAGATGAAGCAACGCGGGCAGCTCTGGTTGCTGTGGCCGAGCAGTCAACTGTTACCCACGCCCTAATTTGTGCTGTAGGGGTTTAGATCACAAAGGAATAAATAAGTAGTTAATTATTCTTTTTTAAAAATTTCGGTTTGCTTTAGATTGGCACCCGACGCACCAAACAGATCAGCATTTGCCCATACAGCAGTACGACGGCCCGCTGTTTTTTGAATTTTTAACACGACCTTTGGAGTCATTCATGAGACCTACCCCGATAGCATTGGCCGTCACCTTTGGCCTGCTGGCTCAACAGGCACACGCAGCAGGCTTTATAGAAGACAGTAAGGCAACGCTTAATCTGCGCAACTTTTACTACGACAGTAATGTGCGTAATGCCGATAAGCCTTCCACCCAAGAATGGGGGCAAGGCGCTGTTGTAAACCTGACCTCTGGCTACACCCAAGGCACAGTCGGCTTTGGTGTTGATGCTATTGGTTTGGTGGGGATTCGCTTAGATGGCGGCGGCAATGGTGGTGCGGATGACTCCAGAAAACCTGGCGCGTTATTTCCTCTAGAAAGCAATGGCAAAGCTGCAAGTCATTACGGCAAAGCCGGTATTACCGCTAAAGTGCGCTATGCCAAGACCGAAGCGCGCCTAGGCACGTTACAACCTAAGCTGCCAGTGGTGAGTTTTAACGATGGCCGCTTGCTGCCGCAGCTTTTTGAAGGGGCGCAAATCACCAGTAACGATATTGATAACCTAACGCTTATCGCAGGCAAGCTTGAGCAAACCAAAACCCGTAGCTCCACCGATAGCGTTGATTTACGCATAGCAAGGCCTAAAGAGTTCGATATCTTTAACGCTGAGTCAGATGCCTTCTACTATGCAGGTGCTGATTACAAAGGTTTCAAAGACCTTACCTTGCAATACTACTTCGGTAACCTTGAAGATTTTTACAAGCAACACTTTGTAGGTCTTATCCACAGCACTAAATGGGGTGAAGGCACGCTTAAAACAGACCTGCGCTACTTCGACAGCAGCTCAGATGGCAAAAACTCAAGGGCTGCCGGACGTGCTCAAGGTTATGTGAGTAACGGCTACTGGCCTTTAGGTGACGCTGATCAAAATGAAGTGGATAACCAAACCTGGAGTGCTTTATTCACCTACAGCCTCAATGGTCACAGCCTAGGTTTGGGTTATCAGGAAGTCGGAGGCAATAGCGCATTTCCTTTCCTAAACCAAGGGGATGGCTCCACGGCGTACCTCATTACCGATCGTCAAATTGGTAAGTTCTTAAGTGCTGGCGAGAAAACCACACTGATTGAATACAGCTATGACTTTGCTAGCGTCGGCGTACCAGGGCTTAAAGTCAGCAGTGCTTACTTAAAAGGCACCAATGTGGATCGTGCAGGCAGTGATGGCAAAGAGTGGGAGCGTGATTTTAGGGTGGATTACACCGTGCAAAGCGGAACCTTTAAGGGTGTAGGCTTAACATGGCGTAATGCAAGCATCCGTGGCAATGTCACCGATGATGCCGATGAAAACCGTCTAATCGTAAGTTACAGCCTGCCACTGTTCTAACCGTTGCATCTAAGAAAAAAGCCACTGCAAAGTCAGTGGCTTTTTTGTGCCCAAAAAACGGGGACGCGACTGTGGATAAGCTGGGAGCTGTATGCGCAAGGCCAGATATGACGCGGGCTGTATGGGTTTGGTTGTTTTTTGATCAATGTAAATTTATGCGTTTAAGAATGTTCCCAATCCCGGGGGATCAGCCTGTGGATAAGCTCTTAGCAGAGCGCTGAACGCTAAGCGCAGCAAGGCTAAATGAAGATTGTACGTTTTTTGATCAGATGCTAAGTGGCTGTTTTTAACAGAAAAATACGCGCTGCCTGTGGATAAGCTGGGAGCACATAGCGCAAGCCTAGAGCTGCTGTGGGTTGGCTTTAAGTGGTTAAAAAACGATCAATTTTAGGGGCGTGTTAAACGGTAGGCTTCGCACAATTTCATGGGAGGGTTCTGTGGATAAGCTGCGGGTGAATGGCTGCAGAGCACAGCAGGCGGGCGATGGCTTAAGGTGGTTATTTTTTAACCATAGCTGTTATCAGTCAAACCGCTAACGCTTTATGAACCCTTGTGATGGTTCAAGAAATTTATTCACATTTAAGGTATTGATAGTTGATGACGCTCTGAAATGCTTAAGGCCTTTGGAGCCATCGAAACGCTAAAGGAGTCAGCATGTCATTACCGGCTATTTTGCAAAACCGCTTAGCACTGCCCGCGGTGTGCTCACCGATGTTTATTTTATCCACACCTGATCTTGTGATCGCCCAATGTAAAGCAGGGGTGGTTGGCTCGTTTCCGGCGCTTAATGCAAGACCTGCCCATGTTTTGGAAGAATGGTTGGAACGCATTACGCGTGAGCTCTCCGAATACAATGCACAACACCCAGATAAGCCTGCCGCGCCTTTTGCCGTCAACCAGATTGTGCATAAGTCTAATGATCGTTTAGAACACGATATGCAGGTCTGCGCGAAGTACAAGGTCCCGATTATCATTACCTCCCTAGGGGCGCGCGAAGATGTGAATGCGGCGGTACATGCGTGGGGCGGGATTGTGCTGCATGATGTGATCAACAACCGCTTTGCTAAAAAAGCCATCGAAAAAGGTGCTGATGGGCTGATTGCAGTGGCTGCTGGCGCCGGTGGTCATGCAGGGACTCAATCGCCTTTCGCGCTGATTCAAGAGATTCGAGAGTGGTTTGACGGCCCGTTACTGTTATCCGGTGCGATTGCCCACGGTAATTCCATTCTGGCAGCGCAAGCGGCTGGGGCGGATCTTGCGTATATCGGGTCGGCTTTCATCGCAACCCTTGAAGCCAATGCACCTGAGGCCTACAAGCAGATGATTGTTGATGGGGATGCTTCAGGCATTGTCTATTCCAATCTCTTCACCGGCGTGCACGGTAACTACTTAAGACAAAGCATCATTAACGCAGGACTCGACCCTGATAATCTGCCTGAGTCTGACCCCAGCAAAATGAGCTTTGGCTCAGGTGAGGCGAAAGCGTGGCGTGATATTTGGGGTGCAGGTCAAGGCGTGGGGGCGGTAAAAGAGGTTTTACCTGCCGCTAAACTCGTCGAACGTCTGAAAAAAGAGTATCAACAGGCACGTGAAAGGCTGGCTCTTTGAATGCGATTAAGACCCTCTTCGGAGGGTTTTTTTATGGCTAATCAGTAATGCTTGTATATATCCATATGATCTAAATAAATCATTATTTATTCTTTTTTATTTATTAAAACGCAGTGCATAGTGCATCCAAAGCAACTGACTTTTTGGAGCACAGCATGAGCATTCGATTAGGCGATACCGCGCCAAACTTCACCCAAGACTCAAGTGAAGGCGTGATTGATTTTCACCAATGGCTTGGCAATAGCTGGGGCATTTTGTTCTCCCATCCTGCTGACTTTACGCCGGTGTGCACCACAGAGCTTGGCTTTACCGCCAAACTCAAAGATGAGTTTGCCAAGCGCAACGTCAAAGCCATCGCGCTGTCGGTCGATCCGGTGGATTCGCACCACAAATGGATTGTGGATATCAACGAAACGCAAAACACGCGCGTGAACTTCCCGATCATTGCCGATGCTGATCGCAAGGTTTCTGACCTCTACGACCTGATCCACCCTAACGCCAACGACACCCTCACCGTGCGCGCTTTGTTTGTAATTGATCCAAACAAAAAGGTGCGCCTAACCATTACCTATCCCGCGAGCACGGGCCGTAATTTCGATGAGATTTTGCGCGTGGTGGATTCTTTACAGCTGACCGATAACTACAAGGTCGCAACGCCTGCTAACTGGAAAGAGGGCGATGAAGTAGTGATTGTGCCGTCACTTAAAGATGAGGCGGAGATTGCCGAGCGCTTCCCTAAAGGTTACCGCGCGGTGCGTCCTTACTTGCGTTTCACTGCGCAGCCAAACCAATAAATTCTTACGGTAAGTCAGGTAACAAAATGACCATTAAAGCCATCAACGTACGCAACCAATTCAAGGGCACCATCAAAGAAATCGTCCAAGGCGACGTGTTATCTGAAATCGACGTACAAACCGCTGCCGGTATCGTCACCTCGGTGATCACCACTCGTTCCGTGCGTGAGCTGGAGCTTAAAGTCGGCAGCGAAGTGATCGCCTTTGTAAAATCCACTGAAGTGTCGATTGCTAAGCTTTAAGCAACGTCACAAAGTCTGCGGCAGGCTGGGGGCGTCCAAAGTGATACCCCTGGCCTAGCGTGCAGCCTGACTGCTCTAAAAAGGCTGCCTGCTCAGCGGTTTCAATGCCTTCGGCCAGCACGCGCAGCCCCAAGCTTTGCCCTAAGTGAATAACGGCTGAGGTGATCGCCACATCGTTTTCATCATCAGGTAAACCGCGTACAAAACTTTGATCAATCTTAAGCTTGTCTAAGGGTAATTTTTTAAGGCGCGACAAAGACGAGTAGCCGGTGCCAAAGTCATCAATGGCAAGTTTTAAACCCAGCGCTCTTAGCTGATTGAGCTGATCGCAGGTTTGTTCAACGCTTTGCATAATGGCGCCTTCGGTCACCTCAAGCTCAAGGTATTTAGGATCGAGACCTGTGCGCTCTAATATAGTGCGAATCTGCTCAACAAGCTCGCCGCGGGCAAATAACCGGCTGGATAAGTTAACCGCCACAAATTCTATGGGTAAGTCTTGCTCAAGCCACGCTTTAAGCTGCGTGCAGGTGTTTTCAAGTACCCACATATCAATGGCAGCAATAAGGCCGCTTTCTTCAGCAAACGGAATAAACTGCCCTGGCGGTACCATGCCCATTTCAGGATGCTGCCAACGGACTAACGCCTCTGCACCTAAGAGCTTTTGATCGTGCAGACGCAAAATGGGCTGAAAGTGCACACGCAGTTCATTGTGCTCAATCGCCCGGCGCAGCTCGCCTTCAAGGCGCACGCGCTCACGCGCTTCTTGGGTCATGCTTTCACTGTAAAAGGTGAAGGTGTTGCGACCATTTTGCTTGCTGCGATAGAGCGCTGAGTCGGCGTTACGGATCAGCGTGTCAACATCATTACCGTCATCGGGCATTAGGCTAATGCCCAAACTTGCGGTCACAAAAAGCGGCTGTTCATTGAGAACAAACGGCTCTTCAAACGCTGCGAGAAGTTTTTGTGCCAAGTGACTGGCTTGATCGGCTTGCGTGCACTCTTCGTAAAGCACACCAAACTCATCGCCGCCTAAGCGGGCCAGTGTGCTGGTTTTATCCAAAAGGCTTTGAATGCGTTCACCGACTGCTTTTAACAGTAAATCACCCACCGAGTGGTCCAAGCCTTCATTCACGGTGCCAAAGTGATCAAGGTCAATCAAAATAACAGCGCTGGCATAAGGGCGTTGGCTGGCTTGTGCGATCCGCTCGCCGAATACCAACCGATTGGGTAAGCCTGTGAGTGGATCGTGGTGGGCTAAAAAGTCGATTTCGTTTTGCGACTCTTTGATTGCGCTGATATCCGAGAACACCGCCACATAGTGGCTGGGAATACCGTTCTCATCGTTAACTTGGCGAATGGTCTGCCACATGGGGAAAATTTCGCCGTTTTTACGTCGGTTCCAAATCTCACCGCTCCAGGTGCCTGTTTTTTGGATCGACCCCCAGACGGTTTCGTAAAAACGTCGATCATGACGCCCGGATTTGAACATCGCGGGGTTTCTACCCAGCACCTCGTCTGCGCTATACCCAGTAATACGGCTGAAGGCTAGGTTGATGTGCACAATCTGCTTAAGATTGTTCGTCACCAATACCCCTTCGCGGGTGCTATCAAATACGGCCGAAGCTTGACGAAGACGAATGCCATCTTCGCGCTTTTGTGTGATGTCCACCGACGTGCCAATGACGCGCGCAGGTTTGCCTTGGGCGTTTAATAGAATTTGGCCGCGTGAATGAATCCAGCGGTAACTGCCATCGCTGTGCAGCATACGATGCACATTGTCGTAATAGGTCGCTTCACCAGCGATAACTGGGCGTAGACGGGCGTTGGCAATGTCTTTGTCGTCTGGGTGAACACGTGCGCGCCAGTGCTCAATGGTGTTGCCAAAGCTTTCTTGCGTCTCGCCCACCATGGCGCAATAGCGCTGAGAGAAAAAGACGGTGTTGCGAATAATATCCCAGTCCCATACCCCTTCTTGAGCAGAGTCCATTGCCAAGAGCAAACGCTCTTCACGTAATTTGGTGCGATTGTTTTTGCGCAGCGCCACCCAAAGCGAGGCAGCACTCAAACACAGCAGCAATGCTCCGCTACTGAGCCAATACCATTCTGTGACGTCATTGCTAAGGCCAATACCTGCACTGAGTAGTAACCAGCTTAGCGCTGCAAAAAAGTACATCAGCCACAAAGTGCGTGGGGACTCAAATACGTGCATGGGATCCTGCTCAGAGGGAGCGTTAGAGAGTGATGGCATTATAAAAGAATGCGTGCATTTGTTGTGAACAAGATCTCTTTTGTAGTCTGAAAGCCTTGATCTAGAGGGGTATTGATCTGGGTCAGTCTGGTCATATTGGCCCTGTGGTATCTCAGAAGCTACACACAAAAGGAGCCATGGGGGCATGATGAAGAAGCTTTCGCTGATGTTTGTTGGAGCATTGCTTGGGGCCAATGCATGGGCTTATACGCCTAATAATGAACCGATTAAACCGATCGAACCAGCCAAAATTACCGATGCGGCTAAGGTGGAATTAGGTAAACAGCTGTTCTTTGATCCACGTCTTTCACGTTCAGGGTTTATTTCCTGTAACTCATGCCACAACTTAAGCATGGGTGGCAGTGACAACTTAAAAACCTCGATTGGCCATAACTGGCAAGAAGGCCCAATTAACTCTCCAACTGTTCTGAACTCAAGCATGAACTTGGCGCAGTTCTGGGACGGCCGTGCAGCGGATCTTAAAGAACAAGCTGGCGGCCCTATTGCTAACCCAATGGAAATGGCCTTCACCCACGATCTAACACTGGATGTATTGCGTTCGATCCCTCAATACGTTGAAAGCTTTACCAAGGTTTACGGTAAAGCGGATATCACCATTGATGAAGTGACCGATGCCATTGCCGAGTTTGAAAAAACACTGGTAACGCCTAACTCACGCTTTGATAAGTGGTTAAAAGGCGATCAAAACGCGCTGACTGAAACAGAGAAGTCAGGCTATAAGCTGTTTAAAGAAGTCGGCTGTACTGCCTGCCATAACGGTGAGGCCGTCGGCGGTAACTCGTTCCAAAAAATGGGCTTGGTTAAACCTTATGAAACCACTAACCCAGCAGAGGGTGTGGCGGGCTTAACCGGTAACGACGCAGACCGCATGAAGTTTAAAGTGCCGACGCTGCGCAACGTTGAGCTGACCTATCCCTACTTCCATGACGGTGCGTACTGGAAACTCGAAGAAGCGGTTGATGTGATGGCCCAGCTACAGTTAGGTCGTAAACTAGAGCCTAAGCAAGTGGATGAAATCACCGCGTTCTTGAAAACGTTAACCGGTGATCAACCAAGCTTTAGCTTCCCGATTCTGCCACCTTCAACCAATCAAACGCCGCGTCCACAGCCGTTTGAGTAATAAAAAATGCCCAGCTTAGCTGGGCATTTTTTTAAGCAGGTTGCTGCTGAGTGATGCAGTGGATATTACCGCCGCCTAAGAGGATTTCACGGCCAGGGACCATCACAACTTTGTGCTCGGGGAAAAGTCGTGCCAGTGTGGCTTCGGCAATTTCATCCATCGGATCATCAAAGCGTGGGGCGATAATAGCGCCGTTTACAATTAAGAAGTTGACGTAAGAGCCTGCCAGGCGAATCGATGGATCGCGTGGCTGGCTACCTTCAGCAAAATCCACCCCTGCGCATTCTGTTTCGGTGGCAAATAAAGGCCCCGGTACAGGGATTTTATGCACCGTAATACGGCGACCTTTGGCGTCTTTTTCTTGCTCTAAAACGCTCATCGCCGCCCGGCAGCGTGCATAGTTAGGATCATTGGGCTCATCTGACCATGCCAACAGCACTTCGGCAGGGCGCACGTAGCAGCAAAAGTTATCCACATGCCCGTCGGTTTCATCGTTATATAAACCCTCAGGCAGCCAGATCACTTTATCCACAGACAAGTAGTCTGAGAGCATTTGCTCAATTTCGGTGCGCGACAAATGCGGGTTACGGTTTTTGTTCAGCAGACACTCTTCGGTGGTGATCAGTGTGCCTTCACCATCCACATGAATCGAGCCGCCCTCTAAAACAAAGTTCGGTGTTTGGTAACGCGGGCAGTGCTCAATCTCAAGGATTTTGCGCGCCACTTGTTGGTCGAGATTCCACGGCCAATAAAGACCGCCGTCAAAACCACCCCACGCGTTAAAGTCCCAATCCACACCCCTGACTTCACCTTCAGCATTACGCACGAAGGTTGGGCCCGTATCACGGCACCAGGCATCGTTGCTGCTTAATTCAACCACTCGAATATTGTGGTGGGCCAAACGTGCTCTGGCATTATCAAATTGTGCGGCACTGACACCGACGGTGACCTTCTCAAATTCGGCAATGGCACGTGCAACGTCCGCAAAGGCCGCTTGGGCAGGCTTTGCACCTAAGCGCCAATTATCTGGACGCTCTGGCCAGATCATCCAAATTTGCTTTTGGGAGGCCCATTCAGCAGGCATATAAAAGCCGTCGGCGCGGGGCGTAGAGGCAAGCGTTGTCATACAGGATACTCAAAAAAATGCATGCCTTAGCATGCCTTTAAGCTGCAATAAAGCAAGGGGCCTAGTGGCCCCTTTGAATTAGACGGTATGTAGATACCAGTTGTATTCCAGATCAGAGATGGAGTGTTCAAACTCCTCAAGTTCACTTTCTTTACAGGCCACAAACACATCAATGTAATCAGGGCTGATGTAACGCGCCATCACTTCACTGTCATCCAGCGCTCTTAATGCGTCGCGAAGGTTATTCGGTAGGCTGGGCTCAACCTGCTCGTAGGCATTGCCTTCAATGGGGTTGCCCGGATCAATCTGGTTGGTGAGTCCATGGTGAATGCCGGCCAGTACCGAGGCCATCAACAGATAAGGGTTGGCATCAGCACCGGCTACACGGTGCTCAATACGTACCCCTTCAGGCGCGTCCGTGGGCACCCGAAGTGCTACGGTGCGGTTATCCAGCCCCCAGCTCGGCGCATTCGGCACATAGAACTGCGCACCAAAACGACGGTAGGAGTTTACGTTCGGGCACAAGAAGGCCATAGACGCAGGCAGGGTCTCTAGCACACCGCCGATGGCATGACGCAATGCGGCGTTCTGCTGGGGATCCTCACTGGTAAAGATGTTTTTGCCGTTTTTATCTAACAGCGAGATGTGCACATGTAGACCGTTACCGGCTTGGCCCGGGTAGGGCTTGGCCATGAAGGTGGTGTCCATCTCATGGTCGTACGCGATGTTTTTAACCAAACGCTTTAAAAGCACGGCATAGTCACACGCTTTTAAAGGATCGGCTACGTGATGAAGGTTAACCTCAAATTGCGCAGGCGCACTTTCCTTCACAATGGCATCGGCAGGAATACCTTGCTCTTTGGCGCCTTCTAAGATGTCTTGCAAGCAATCGACATACTCATCCAAATCATCAATTAAATAGACTTGGGTCGAGTGTGGACGTTTGCCTGAAATAGGTGAGCGCGGGGGTTGTGGGCGACCGTTTACGTTTTCTTGGTCGATCAGATAAAACTCAAGCTCAAAGGCTGCACAAATGGTCAGGCCTAGCGCGTCGAATTTTTCAACCACCTGACGCAACACTTCACGAGGATCAGCAAAAAACGGAGTGCCGTCCATTTCGTGCATGGTCATCAAAAGCTGCGCGGTAGGGCGCTTTTGCCATGGTTCATTGGACAGCGTATTAGGAATCGGGAAACAAACCCGATCCGCATCGCCAATGTCTAAGCCAAGGCCTGTGCTTTCAACGGTTGAACCGTTGATATCCAGTGCAAAGAGCGATGCTGGAAGGTTAATGCCCTTTTCATAGACTTTATGCAAAGCCGTACGCTCAATGCGTTTGCCTCGTACAACGCCATTCATATCTGCGATCAGAAGGTCTACGAACAGCACCTCTGGGTGTTGCTTAAGAAACGCGTTCGCTTCGGTAAGCTGAACGGCACGCGGGGGTACCGACATGATGCACTTCCTTCTTTGTTAAAAATATCAATCATTGAAGGGTTTTGGTTGCAGTCAATCTGAAAGCATGCAGGCTGTCAACTACTCCGTAATTCGCCCTAAAACAAGGCGTTGTGGGCACTTAGGGGGCAAGTTAGGATTTTGAACGTGTTTAATACCCACCATGGATTGAGTGAAAATCTTGGGTATTGTATAAAAAAATGAACAATATTAAGCTCGGTTCAGACCTCAAATGGATTTTGCTGACAAGGGTTATGACATGCGAAAGCGGTCGTTGTTAGGCATAGGCAGGTACGTGGATGCTCAAGTGAGCGATCCGCATCGTGTATTGAAAGCGGGGCGTGGTGCTAAGTTTTTCAAACACTTCTCTAACCGCTCTGGCGCGGTTTCTTTCTTCGCAATCAATCCTTTTCGTTTTTTGAATCAAAGCCTTAGCGCACTCAATAAATGGCTTTGTCATAAGCAAACTCTATTGACCCTTATGTCTTTTCCGGCGCACAGTGCGCCAAAGCTTTTGAGCAAGTGTTTAGCACAGAGGACGCTTGCCGTTTTCGGCGGTCTTACGTGGCGCACAGGCTGTAAGACCCAGACGATTTTTAAATTTAAACCTACATCTCAGAAGGCCCAAATCAGGTTTTGTGCTAAGCAGTGTGGGTTGTTGGCGAGGTTCACATGAGTGCGGATTTAGATCAGCTGACGCAATGGCTGAAAGAGCGACATATCACGGAAGTGGAATGTCTTATCAGCGACTTAACCGGTATTTCTCGCGGCAAGATTTCCCCGACCAGTAAGTTCATTAACGAGCGCGGCATGCGTTTGCCAGAAAGCGTGTTACTGCAAACGGTCACCGGCGACTATGTCGAAGATGATATTTACTATTCGCTGCTGGATCCTGCAGATATTGATATGTTCTGCCGTCCTGATCCGAATGCTGTCTTTATGGTGCCTTGGGCGATTGAGCCAACCGCTCAAGTGATCCATGACACCTATGATAAGCAAGGCATTCCCATAGAGCTTTCGCCGCGCAATATCTTAAAGCGGGTTTTAAAACTCTATGCCGACCATGGTTGGCAGCCGATTGTGGCGCCGGAAATGGAGTTTTACCTCACCAAGCGTAATGCCGACCCGGACTTTCCATTAGAGGCGCCGATTGGCCGAAGCGGCCGTCCTGAAACAGGTCGTCAGTCTTTCTCAATTGATGCGGCGAACGAATTTGATCCTTTATTTGAGGACATGTACGACTGGTGCGAAGCGCAGGGTTTGGATCTGGATACCTTGATCCATGAAGAAGGCACCGCGCAGATGGAAATTAACTTCCGTCATGGCGAGGCGCTTCATCTGGCTGACCAGATTTTGGTCTTTAAGCGCACGATGCGTGAAGCCGCACTAAAACATGATGTAGCGGCGACTTTTATGGCTAAGCCCATGAGTGGTGAGCCAGGCAGTGCAATGCATTTGCACCAGAGCGTTATTGATATCAAAACCGGTAAAAACGTCTTCTCTAATGAAGATGGCACTATGAGCCAGTTGTTTTTACACCACATCGGTGGCTTGCAGAAGTACATTCCAGAGCTTTTACCGATGTTCGCGCCCAACGTGAACAGCTACCGCCGTTTCTTGCCAGACACTTCAGCCCCTGTAAACGTTGAATGGGGAGAGGAAAATCGCACTGTAGGGCTTCGTGTACCTGAGTCTAATGCACAAAACCGCCGTGTAGAAAACCGCTTGGCAGGTGCTGATGCCAACCCGTATCTCGCCATCGCCGCCAGTTTACTGTGTGGCTACTTGGGGATGGTTGAAGGGCGTGAGCCAAGTGCTGCGGTGGTCGGTCGTGGTTATGAACGTCGTAATTTACGCCTGCCGTTGACGCTTGAGGATGCACTTGAGCGCATGGAACTCTGTGAGGCGGTTAAGCCTTATTTAGGGCAAAAGTTTATTACGGGCTACGTAGCCGTTAAGCGTGCTGAAAACGAAAACTACAAGCGGGTCATTAGTTCTTGGGAGCGAGAGTTTTTATTATTTTCTGTATAAGGTGAGTGTTCTCACCGCTTGCTGTGTATCAGTAAAACCACAGTCCTTAACGCGTATGTTAAGGGCTGGATAATAATAAGGAGGGGCGTATGCCCACGCCTGAACACCAGCAGACCCTTTATTGGCAGACGCTAAGCGCGAATCATCATTTAGCGCCCTTTAGCGACTACCAAAGCCTTAAAGATCAAGGCCCACGCATCATCACCCATGCCAATGGGGTGTATGTGTTTGATAGCTATGGCAACAAAATTCTTGATGCCATGGCTGGGCTTTGGTGTATGGCTTTGGGCTACGGCCAAGAAGAGTTGGTGCAGGCGGCGGCCGAACAAATGCGCACCTTGCCTTATTACAATCTGTTTTTCCAAACAGCTCATCCTAAGGCGTTAGAACTCGCCAAAGCCATTAGTGACATCGCCCCAGAAGGGCTTAATCATGTGTTTTTTACCGGTTCAGGCTCTGAAGGTAATGACACAGTTTTGCGTTTAGTGCGCCATTATTGGGCATTAAAAGGAAAGCCTTCTAAAAAAGTCATTATCAGTCGCCATAATGCCTATCACGGTTCCACCGTGGCAGGAGCCAGCCTTGGCGGTATGGCGTATATGCATGCCCAAGGCGATCTGCCGATTCCTGGTATTGCCCACATCCCGCAGCCGTATTGGTACGGTGAAGGCGGTGATCGCGATGAAGAGGCCTTTGGCATTTGGGCTGCAGAACAGCTTGAAGCCAAAATTTTGGAGCTAGGTGAAGAGCACGTCGCCGCGTTTATCGCAGAGCCCATTCAAGGGGCGGGTGGAGTGATTATTCCGCCGAAAACCTATTGGCCGCGTATCAAAGCGATTTTGCATAAGTACGACATCTTATTTGTGGTCGATGAAGTGATCACAGGGTTTGGTCGTACAGGCCATTGGTTTGCCTCTCAGTATTACGATCTAAAGCCAGATCTTATGACCATTGCGAAGGGCATGACCGCAGGTTACCTGCCTATGGGTGGCGTTTTGGTGCATGACAAAGTGGTTGCTGTGCTAAATCAGGGCGCTGATTTTAATCATGGTTTCACCTATTCAGGTCATCCGGTAGCCGCAGCAGTAGGGCTTAAGAGTCTTGAAATTATGCACCGTGAAAACATTGTTGAGCGTGTCAGACAGCAAACGGCACCGTATTTGCAAAAGGCTTTGGCCTCTTTGGCGGATCATCCACTGGTAGGTGAAGTCCGTGGTGTGGGGCTGTTAGGGGCTGTTGAATTGGTCAAACACAAAACCACGCGGGAGCGGTATAACGCTGCGCTCGAAGTCGGTATGCGTTGTCGGCATTATTGCTTTGATAACGGCTTGGTAATGCGTGCGGTAGGTGACACGATGATCATTGCTCCACCTTTGGTCATTACACCCAAAGAGATTGATGAGTTGGTAGCAAAAGCGCGTCATTGCTTGGATTTGACTTTGAGATCCTTAACTGACTGATTTTTTGCATCTAAAAGGCAGTCAGCAGTTGTAACAATGCCACTCACTTGCCAGACTTCGTATAACGCGGGCAGGGCTTGGGAGCTGTCATCAACAGGTTCAGTGATGACAGGCTAAGGCGTAATTGGACGCGGTACTTTCTAGACAATATGGAGCCAAACGGATGAAGCATTTCGGCAAAACACTTCTGGCAATGTCATTGGGTATGCTCGCTGCGTGCGACAAACCCGCAGAAGCGCCAGCAAAGGACACAACCTCCAATCAAGCGTCTGCTGAAGCTAAAGCTCCTGCGGCCGGTACAGTGCTACATGTTTACAACTGGTCGGACTACATTGCTGAAGACACCTTGGAAAACTTCACCAAGGAAACTGGTATTAAGGTGGTGTACGACGTCTTTGACAGCAATGAAGTGCTGGAAGCCAAGCTTTTAGCAGGCGCTTCGGGCTATGACGTTGTGGTGCCTTCCAACCCGTTCCTAGCCAAACAAATCAAAGCCGGTGTATTCCAAAAGCTTGATAAAGAAAAACTACCGCTTTGGGAAAACTTAGATAAAAACCTGCTCAATGCATTGTCCCCAAGCGACCCAGGTAACCTATATTCCATCCCTTACCTGTGGGGCACCATTGGTATCGGCTACAACATCGATAAAGTGAAAGCTGCTTTAGGCGAAGATGCTCCGGTGGATTCTTGGGATCTCGTGTTCAAACCTGAGAATATCGAAAAGTTAAAAGCGTGCGGTGTCACCTTCTTAGATTCTCCAACCGAAATTCTGCCGGCGGCACTGCACTATCAAGGCTTGCCACATGACAGCCAAAAGGCTGAAGACATCAAAGCTGCTGAAAAACTCTTTACCAGCATTCGCTCTTCGATCACCTACTTCCACTCCTCGAAGTACATCAGCGAACTGGCAAATGGCGATATCTGCGTCGCAGTGGGTTACTCCGGCGATTTGCAACAGTCAATTAGTCGCGCGAAAGAAGCCGGTAATGGTGTGAACCTTGCCTATAGCATTCCAAAAGAAGGCGCCGGTAGCTTCTTTGACATGCTGGCTATCCCTGCCGATGCGAAAAACGTTGAAGGCGCTCACGTCTTCTTAAACTACCTGCTTAAGCCTGAGGTGATTGCCAATATTGCGAACTACACCCAGTTCCCAAGCGGAAACGCAGCAGCACTGCCACTCATCGATGAGGCTGTACGTAACGATCCAGGCGTTTACCCACCGCAAGCTGTGTTAGAAAAGATCTACACCTTCCCAGATCTTCCTAACCAAACGCTGCAGTTGATGAACAACAGCTGGACGGCGATCAAAACTCAGCAATAAGGCTGATAACGCGCTACCTGTTTGCAGGTAGCGCACTTGAAAGTGATCAAGGTGTCTGAATGGGGCGCCGTATTTATGGCACAGGTAGTACTTCGAATAGAGTGCTACCACTTAGACCTGCAGGAGATGCTGTTCCATGCCTACTCTGCCAAAAACGCTTATCGCAGTAGCTTGTTCGCTTGCTTTACTCAGTGGTTGTGATAGCTCAGACCCAAGCCAAGCCAGCACTTCTCAACAAAGCGCTGCTAAAAAGACCGTTCATATTTATAACTGGTCAGACTATGTGGCAGAGGACACCTTAGCCAACTTCGAAAAGGCCACGGGAATCAAAGCCATTTACGATGTATTTGATTCCAACGAAGTACTAGAAGGTAAATTGCTGGCCGGTGATTCTGGCTATGATGTTGTGGTGCCTTCTAACCACTTTTTAGGTAAGCAAGTTAAAGCCGGTGCGTTTCAAAAATTAGACAAGACTTTACTCCCTGGACTTGCCAACCTTGATCCTGCGCTTTTAAAACAGCTCGAAGCGAACGATCCTGGTAACGAATATGCTGTTCCCTATCTATGGGGCACGAACGGGATTGGGTACAATGTCCGTATGGTTAAGGCGGCTCTAGGCGTCGATGAGATCGATTCTTGGGAAGTACTCTACAAACCGGAAAATTTGGCCAAGTTGGCAAACTGCGGCGTGTCCTTTATGGACTCTGCTGATGAAATGATTCCCTCGATGCTGCACTACTTAGGATTAGATCCTAATAGTGAAAATCCAGAGGATTACGCCAAGGCCGAAGAGCAATTCAAAGCGCTCAAGCCCTACATTCGTTACTTCCACTCTTCCAAGTACATCAGCGATTTGGCTAACGGCAACATTTGTGTCGCGGTTGGCTATTCCGGAGACGTGTTACAAGCAGCGGATCGCGCTGAAGAGGCGGGTAACGATGAAGTGGCTTATGTGATCCCCAAGGAAGGCGCAAACCTTTGGTTTGACACCTTAGCCATTCCCGCAGATGCAGGTAATGTGGCTGAGGCGCATGCTTTTATCAATTTCCTGTTGCAGCCTGAGGTGATTGCCTCAGTCAGTAATTATGTAGGTTATGCCAACCCGAACCTTCATGCTCGCGAACTGATGGATGAAGAACTGCGTGATGACCCACGTGTTTATCCCTCACAAGCGGTATTAGAAAAACTATATATCAGCCAAGAGTTGTCTGCTTCTGCTCTGCGTGCCATGAATGACAGCTGGGCACGAGTTAAAGCAGCCAACTAAACGTTTGTGAATGGTTACCCGGCTTCGGCCGGGCCTTAACACTGGGGAGTTCTTATTGATGGCAATTGCCTCCGGCGCTCACAAAAAGGCCCTCGCGGCGGAGCAGCAAGCGAAAAGCGTGCTGCTTAAAATCGAGCGAGTTACCAAGAAGTTCGACGAGACGGTCGCTGTCGATGAAGTGAACTTGGCGATCAACAAAGGTGAGATTTTTGCTTTGTTGGGAGGCTCAGGTTCAGGTAAATCGACGCTTTTGCGCATGCTTGCAGGCTTTGAGCGACCCACCGAAGGACGTATTTTGTTGGATGGTGTGGACATCACCCATATGCCGCCCTATGAGCGGCCGATCAATATGATGTTCCAGTCCTATGCCCTGTTCCCGCATATGACCGTTGAGCAAAACATTGCGTTTGGTCTTAAGCAAGACGGCATGGGCAAGGCAGAAATTGCCGAGCGCGTGGCAGAGATGCTCAAACTTGTGCATATGAGTCAGTATGCCAAGCGCAAACCGCATCAGCTTTCTGGTGGGCAGCGTCAGCGTGTGGCGTTGGCTCGTTCTTTGGCCAAACGTCCTAAGCTGTTGCTGCTGGATGAGCCGATGGGGGCGTTGGATAAAAAGCTGCGTTCGCAAATGCAGCTTGAGCTGGTGGAAATTATTGAGCGTGTGGGTGTGACCTGCATCATGGTGACCCATGATCAGGAAGAGGCCATGACCATGGCTCAGCGCATTGCCATCATGCATCAAGGCTGGATTGCCCAAGTCGGCAGCCCGATGGATATCTATGAAACCCCTGCCAGCCGTTTGGTGTGCGAGTTTATTGGTAACGTAAACCTCTTCGAAGGTGAGCTGGTTGAGGATTTGGAAGATCACGCTGTGATCGCTTGCCCACATCTTGAACAGCCTATCTATGTGGGCCACGGTATTAGCACCCGCGCTGAAGAGCGTAAGGTGACGTACGCACTGCGTCCTGAAAAGGTGTTGCTATCCACTGAACTGCCAGAGCTACAACGTGAAGGCTATAACTGGGCAAAAGGTCACGTACATGACATCGCTTACTTAGGTGGGCATTCGGTCTACTACGTAAAACTGGCCTCAGGTCAGTTGGTGCAATCGTTCCTCGCCAACTCCGAGCGTCATGTTGCCCGTCCAACGTGGGATGATCCGGTGTACGTCTACTGGTTAGACGACAGCGGTGTGGTGCTGCAGTCATGAAGCGGTTAGCACAGCTTTTCGATGGTCGCCGGTTGGTGATTGGCATCCCATTTATGTGGATGTTTTTATTCTTCCTGCTGCCGTTTGCCATCGTTTTTAAGATCAGTTTCGCTGAAACGGCTGTCGCGATTCCGCCTTATACGGATATTTTCGCTTACGCCGAAGAACGCCTGCAGATTTTGCTAAACCTTGGTAATTACCTGAACCTATCGGAAAACGACATCTATTGGCGGGCCTATTTAGGCTCGTTAAAAATGGCGTTTATCAGCACACTTTTATGTTTGCTGATTGGCTATCCAATGGCCTATGCCATTGCCCGAGCGGAAAAACATAATCAAACAGCGTTGCTGCTGTTGATTATGATGCCGACCTGGACGGCCATTTTGATCCGTGTGTATGCGTGGATGACCATCTTAGGTAATGGTGAAAACGGCCTGCTGAACAGCTTACTGCTCAGCCTTGGGGTGATTGATGCGCCGCTACGCTTACTCAATACCCCGTTTGCGGTGTACATCGGTATCGTTTACAGCTATTTGCCGTTTATGGTGCTGCCGCTTTACGCCAACTTGGTTAAGCACGACCAAACCCTGCTTGAAGCGGCCTCAGATTTGGGGGCACGCAACCTGACAAGCTTCTGGAAAATCACGGTACCGCTGTCGAAAAACGGCATCATCGCAGGCTGCATGCTGGTATTTATCCCTGCTGTAGGTGAGTTTGTGATTCCTGAGCTTTTAGGCGGCTCCGATACCTTGATGATTGGTAAGGTGCTGTGGGAGGAGTTCTTCAACCGTCGCAACTGGCCGGGCGCGTCGGCACTTGCAGTCATTATGCTGCTGATTTTGATCGTGCCGATCATCCTGTTTAACCGTAACCAAGCCAAAGAGCTGGAGGGCAAGCCATGAAACGTTTGAATTTCTCCAGCGTCATGCTGTGGCTCGGGTTGTTGTTTATCTACATACCGATGTTTGTATTGGTGATCTACTCCTTCAATGGTGGCCGCTTGGTCACCGTGTGGAGCGGTTTTTCCTTAAAGTGGTATGTAGGGCTTTTAGACAACGCCAAGTTGATTGCAGCGGTCGGACGCTCGCTGGAAATTGCCTTCTACACAGCCATTGCCGCGACCATTTTGGGCACCATCGCAGCCTTTGTGCTAACGCGCATCAGTCAATTCCGCGGGCGTACGCTCTTTGGCGGTATGGTCACCGCGCCTTTGGTGATGCCTGAGGTGATTACAGGTCTGTCGTTGTTGCTGTTGTTTGTGGCAATGGCGCAGATGTTTGGTTGGCCGCAGCGCGGCATCTTGACCATCTGGATTGCCCATACCACCTTCTGTGCCGCCTATGTGGCGATCGTTGTCTCCTCACGTTTACGTGAGCTGGACCTGTCGATTGAAGAAGCTGCCATGGACTT
>X137_Gaur__coassemble_38_pt1 | contig 80353 bp, 71 predicted proteins | sample X137_Gaur__metabat2_high_PE_003 | metagenome-assembled genome bin X137_Gaur
GGTGGCTATATGATGGCCTGCATTGGCAGCCAAATTATCAGTGCGCCATTTGCTATCTTAGGCTCCATTGGCGTGGTCGCGCAGGTGCCTAACGTGCATCGTTTACTCAAGAAAAACGATGTTGATGTTGAAGTGTTAACCGCCGGTGAATACAAGCGCACCTTAACGGTTTTGGGTGAAAACACCGAAAAGGGCCGTGAGAAATTTAAAGAAGACTTAGAAATTACCCATAAGCTTTTTAAAGACTTTGTCGCCAAGCATCGCCCACAACTGGATATTGAAAAAGTAGCCACCGGTGAAACGTGGCTTGGCACGGCTGCGCTTGAGTTAAATCTGGTCGATAGCTTAAAAACCAGCGACCAATACCTGTATGAGCGTGCGGCGAATGCGGATGTATTTGCCTTAACGTATCAGGTACGTAAATCATTACCCGAAAAAATGGGGCTGGCGGCCAGTGCTGCGGTTGAGCGCAGCTTAGTTAAGGGTTGGACCAAGCTTAGTCAACGAATTTGGCACTAGGAAGCTTCTATGTTTAAAGCCTTACAAGTACAACAAGCAGGCGACACTTTTATTCAAACATTGGTGGAGCGCGACTTGGCTGAGTTGCCAGATGGGGATGTGCTGATCCGCGTGCATTACTCATCGCTCAACTTTAAAGATGCACTCTCGGCCAATGGCAGCCGCGCTGTTACGCGCAACTTTCCCCATACCCCGGGTATTGATGCAGCGGGTGTGGTTGAGTCTTCAAGCGCTGCAGAATTTACGGCAGGCGATGAGGTGATCGTTACGGGTTTTGACCTTGGGATGAACACCTCTGGCGGCTTTGGCGAGTACATTCGTGTGCCTGCCAGTTGGGTGATTAAACGCCCGCAGGGCTTAAGTCTGCGTGAGTCGATGATGCTTGGGACTGCCGGTTTAACGGCAGCGCTGTGTGTCGAGAAACTTGAACGCGCAGGGCTTGAACCTTCAGAAGGTGAGGTGCTCGTTACAGGTGCCAGTGGCGGGGTGGGCAGTGTGGCTGTGGCGCTACTGGCTAAACTCGGTTATCAGGTCGTAGCAGCCACCGGTAAGCCCAATGCGGCGGCACTTTTGACCCAACTAGGTGCTAAAGAAGTGGTCGGCCGTGAAGTGGTTGAAGCCGGCACAAATAAGCCACTGCTCGCTGAGCGTTGGGATGCGGTGGTCGATACCGTGGGTGGGACGATTTTATTTAACGCGGTGAAGTCCTTAAAGCGTGGCGGTAGTGTGGTGTGCTGCGGCTTAACGGCAGGTGCGGAGTTTAATGCGAGCGTATTGCCCTTTATTCTGCGTGGCGTAAATCTTTTAGGCGTTGATTCGGTTGAAATCCCTCTGGTTGAAAAGGCCAGTATGTGGGACAAGCTCTCCTTGCAATGGAAGCTTGATTTGGAGGCTTTAACCCAAGAAGTGAGCCTTGAGCAATTGCCTGAGGCCATTGCCCGCATTTATCGCGGGCAAATGACTGGGCGCACGCTGGTGCGTTTGGTTTAAAGGCTGAGCTCTGGCAGCAGCGCCTGCTGCCAGAGGGCTTGATAATCTTTGCGGAAAAAGCCTAAGTGACCGATGCGTTTAAGGCCGTAGCCTCGTGGGTCAATAAGTTTTAGCTGCACATTGGCCTGACCAAACAGGCTATTGAGTCGCTTAACGTTATTTAAAGAGATCATTTCATCATCGCTAAAAGCGATGCTGGTCATGGGTTTATTAAACCTTTGATAACGCACCTCATTGGCGTGACTGACACCGGCTGCGTAACGCGGGTTTAGGCACCAAGAGCGCCATTCAAAGGCAGCGTTTTTTGGTAAATCCCCGATTGCGCCCATCTTCTTGCCCGGGAAGTAGCCGTAAAAGGGCGTTAACAGCGGCATCAACAGATACCACATTAAAAGGGCTTTATGGCGTGTGGGTTTGGCATTGCCTTTCCAGTAGCCACTGCCACAGGCCACGGTGATCAGTTTGTCGATCGCTTCAATGCCCTCAATCAAGGGGGCAATCTGCCCGCCTAGACTGTGGCCCAGCCAATAAAGTGGAACATCTGGATAGCGCGTTTTGCTGTCTAAAATAACGCTCGCACAATCGTTTTTCGCCCAATCCGAGACGCTAGTTTTGACCTTGTTAATAGGGCCGGTCAGCGATTGGCCTTGGCCGAAATAATCAAAGGTAACCGCGGTATAGCCGTGTTCGGCCAGCCAATGGGCAAAGCTATGGTAGTAACTTTGTGGAATGCCAATGGCCGCACCAATAATCACGCAGGCTTTAGGGGCATCTTTAGGTGTGAAGTGCTGGCTACAGATCGCATGGCCTTGAGGGGTATCGAGCCAAAGTGTGGTCGGCATACAAAATCCGCTTCTTGTTATTGATCGAGGCAAATTTTGATGGTGCGGCAGGCGCGCTTTTGCACCTAGCGATATTTAGTAAATAAATAGCAGGATATGAAAAAGGGCAGGAGGACCTGCCCTTTTTTGCTTAGATCAAGCCTTCTTCACGAAGCGCTTGTTGCACTGCAGGGCGCTGGGCCACGCGCTGCATAAAGGCCGCGACGGCAGGCCATGGCGTTAGGTCGATGGCCTTAAAGCGTGTCCAATTAACCACTGTAAATAGATAGGCATCGGCCACAGTAAACTGTTCGCCCATCAGATAGGTCTGGTCTTTTAATGCCTGGTCAACAAAGCCTAAGCGGCGGGCAATGGCAGCGCGTGCGTTCGCTTGAACCTCATCGCTTGCGTCAGGATTAAAAAGAGGCGAGAAGTTTTTGTGTAGCTCTGTACCAATAAAGGCAAGCCATTCCTGTACTCGAGCACGTTCCAGTGTCGCAGCAGGAGGCAGCAGGTTTTTCTCAGGTTTAAGTTCAGCTAAATATTGGACAATGGCAGGCCCCTCTGTGAGCACCTGACCGTTATCCAATTCTAAAGCAGGTACGTAACCTTTAGGGTTTATAGCGGTAAAGTCACGGCCTTCTTGAGTGGTACGGGTCTTGAGATCAACGGTCTCAATGTCGATAGCCAAACCTAATTCGCAAGCCACAATGTGCGGCGAAAGGGAGCAGGCGCCAGGGGTGTAGAACAACTTCATAATGATCTCCGTAGGACGCAAATAAAACGCAACGCATTATCTATAGCGCATATTAATACGTCATAACAGTTGGATGACGGGCGATAGGGCAGACTTTAGTCTTGTTTTAAACAATGATGGCAGGCCTATTTCTTTTGCCAGCCGGCACCTTGTTTAATCATTTGCCCCGCAGGCGTTTTATCGATGGCCTTTTTACCTGCCATCACCTCAACATCGCGCAATGAAATATTGTTTTGTTCTGCCAAACGTTGATATTCCGTGCGTCTGGCTTGGTTGATGAGTTTAGCTATTTGCTCAGCATCACCTTGAGGTTTTACGACACCTAAATAACCATCAGCCTGTTCACCTATCAACCCTTGTGCTTTGGCACCGCTTAACGCGCCCATAGCGGCGCTTAGGTCCATCGCCCACACGGTGCTGGCCAGCACACACGCAGCAGCGGTAAGGCTTAACTTTTTCAACCAGCTCATCGCATTCTCCTTAGAAAAGGCCGCTTTGTTCGTTGATGATGTTGTCCAGTGCTTGATCCACTTTAACGTAGATCTCATGTTCAATTTTTACATTCAAGTTGATATTGATTGGCTCATTGGGCACCGCCAGTTGGACTGTTGGGGTGCATGCACTTAGGGATATCAGAGCAAAAAAGGCCATAGGCCAGATCACACGCATAACAGCCTCCTTAACGGGCGGAGTTAGTGCCAGTAGATTGATTGAGCTGCTGGCGAACTTTCTGTTCAATCCGTTCACTCACTTTGCCGCTTAACTGCAGGCTTTTGAAGAGGGCGGGTAAGTCCTCTTGGAGATTAATCGTAAAATTAATGGGGCGACCTTTCTCCACGTCAGGGTTTTGACCTTTTAGCACAAAGGCAAGGTTCAAGGTGCCTTGAGGGCTAAGCTGCACGCCACTTGAGAGGTGGTGATAGTGAAAATTCTCAAGTGCGTCAGCTGCAATTTTCATTGCAGGATTAGACGTGCCAAGTGCGGTAAGTTTTTCTGAGGTAAACGCTAAATGTCCGCCGGGGGCGCGTGCGGTAAGTTGGCCGTGCTCAATGCTGATGCCTGCGGGTGTCACAAGAATAGGCAGCTTGCCATCCAGTGTGCCTGAGCCACTCAATCCTTCGGCTGGATAGGTAACTAATACTTGTTCTATATCAATGCCTTCCACATCAATATTCACGCGCTGAGGCTGTGCTAGATCCAGCCTCTGCTGGGTGAGGCTTACTGTACCGCCTAAAAAATGGCTACTGAGCTGATGGATGTCGATATGCCCTTTGTCCGGATGTGCGAGTGTGGCCTCATAACGTGCCGAGCTTGTGAGAGGCCCAAGCCCTATCCCTGAGTTGAGGTGCTTAAGCGTGATAGCGGGACTGGTAAGGGTCATCACATTGTGCGCGATATCCAGTGCAAACGGGGCCGTTAGTTCTTTAAATTCACTGGTGGCGTAAATTCCACTTAGGTTCGTGAGTGTGCCTTTACTATTAAGCTTGAATGTTGGGAACGATAACGTGCCTGTGGCATTAAGTTCTCCTTGGCTGATCTCAAGTTGTACCGGCCACAGGTTAAGTGAGCTGGGTAGCGTCTGTTTAGCGCCATCAATACGGGTTTCGAACGTAAGCTTGGCGTGACCTTGGAAAGGGTAATTAAGGCTGTGGTTAATCTGTAAGGCATGGGCGTTTTTTAAACGCGCTTCAAGGAGCAGTGCATGCGTATTTAATTGCCAATTGCCTTGCCACTGCCATGCACTGGGTTTAAGAACTTGATGAGCAAGATTTTTGCTGGTTGCGCTAAAAAGGCCTTGGCCTTGATAAGCGAAAATATTTTCAACCCATTCGACGGTCAAGACGTGGGGCGTAAGTTGCATACTCAGATCGTGGACTTGAAAGTCAGGTATCACAAGTGCCTTAGCATCTAAAGCCCAAGCAGAGTCACTGCGTAGACGGACCTCATCTCTTGAAATAACACCTGTCACTAGCCCTTTGGCATGGGCTTTTTTAAGTGTCAGTTGGTTATGCGTATACGCGTCTGCTGTAAGCACCAGCTCAGCATTTTCGAGGTGCGCCGAGAGCGTTTTAAGATTGAGCGTGGCAGGGCCTGTGAGTGTGGCTGCAATGGCCCCTTTTAAGGAAATTTCAGCCAGAACCTTAAGGTCTGCTGCCGGCAGTGGTGAAAGCTTTAGCGTAATGCGCGATGGATCAACTCCTGAAAGGTTCCAAGGCATTTGTTGCAGCGCTAAGTCGGATTGAAGACGGGTTATTTGCCAGTTTGAAGGATCACCAGCTATATCGGCTTCAAGCGTGCCTGAAAGCTCCCCTAAGCCTTCTACAGACCAAGGCGCTTGCAAATCCATCGCCACAGAAAACGCAGCGTGTTCAATGGCCTCATAAGAAAGCGTAGCAGGGGCAAGCATCTGCCATGAGCCTTTGAATCGCGCCTGTGGCAGAGTCGGTAATGTTGAAAGACTGGGCACCCAATTAGCCAGAAGCGGTAACAACCATTCAAGCTCAGGCAGGGGCTCTACGGTTAATTCGCCTTGCCAGCTTTTATTTACCAAGGTGTTTCGCAGTTGCGCCTTAGGTTGGCCATTTAGCGCAATGTCTAACGCAATATTGCCCACAGGGTTAAGTGCTGCATTGAGATGGGCTTTGATATGCTCGTCGTGATGATTGAGATCGAGTGAGGCGTTAAGTTGTTGGTCATCAACGTTGGCAGTCAGCGCGCCTTCAAGTGTACAGCGCAGACGCTGGCAAGGGACCTCAAGCAAGAGCGCTTTAATGCGCAGTGCTTTAGGGGCCATGCGCGGCAGCAGTTGGGTCAGATCCTCCGGTATGTTTTGGGCGGCTTTAGTCGTCTGCGTATTGGGCAGGCTTATATAAAGCTTTTGTAGCGATAACTCCTCGCGATTAAGACGCAAGCCTTCGATGTTCACACGGCGTTGCAGCAAGCCTTGGCCTTGGGTGACCCAGAGCGTCTCAGTACCTATTTCACGAAAACCTAAGGACAGGCCAGAAATCTTTATGTCAGTAATGTGCCAATGCTGTTTGGCTAATTGCCAAGCGCCTGCTAGGCCAATCAGCAGTACAATGCTAAGCAAAGTAAAACTTATAAGCACACGTCGCACGGTCAACTGCACAATTTTGGCCCTTCTTGGCGGTCACTGAAGCTTATTTGAGTCTAGGCGCTTGGCGCTTTTATGAAAAAAGGTTTTCACTAAGCGGATGCGGCTTTTAAAGTACCGCAACTTTTTGTCTTAGACCTTGAGTCTAAACCAGTAGATGTAAGGAGTCGGGTGTGTCTGAACAAGGCGCTAACAGCGGTGAACCAAGCGTTGTTGATTGCTCGGTAGCCGGTCAGCTCAAAAGTGTTGTCGCAGAGCTTCGCGCCGTGCGCGATCAATGGCGTGCAAGCACGGGGCGTAGCGATCAAACCGGTGGTCGTAGTTTGCCTTCGCCTAAGGTTGTGGCTGATTTGTTACATGCACTATGCGGGGCATTGTTCCCGATGCGCTTAGGCCCCAGTGATTTGCGTCGTGAAGGCGAGGACTTCTATGTAGGGCATACCCTAGATCGCGCGCTGCGTGACTTGCGCGAGCAGGTGATGTTAGAGCTGCGTTATGACGCACGTGAAACCAATATTGATCGTGCAGTTCTTGAGCACAAAGCAGATCTATTGGTGTGCGAGTTCGCTCGTGCTTTACCTGACATTCGCCGTTTGCTCGATACTGACGTGACAGCGGCCTATCAAGGAGACCCTGCGGCGCGCAGCCTTGATGAGGTGTTGTTATGCTACCCAGGGGTACAGGCGATGATCTATCACCGTCTCGCTCATCAGCTTTATCGCCAAGGTCTTACCTTGTTAGCGCGCATTAGTGCGGAAATTGCGCATTCTGCAACGGGTATTGATATTCATCCAGGTGCCAGTATCGGCCATAGCTTCTTTATTGATCATGGCACCGGCGTGGTGATCGGTGAGACCTGCATTATCGGTAATAATGTGCGTCTTTATCAGGCTGTTACCTTGGGCGCTAAGCGTTTTGAGGCGGATGAAAATGGACAGCTCCTAAAGGGCCAAGCGCGTCATCCGATCGTTGAGGATGATGTTGTGGTCTATGCGGGCGCAACCATCTTGGGTCGGATCACCATTGGTAAAGGCTCAAGCATCGGCGGCAACGTATGGCTCACGCGTAGTGTGCCAGCGGGGAGTCAAATCACCCAAGCCAATGCGCAAAACGAACGTCCTTAACATTTGTTTTTACCTCTAAGCCTCGATAGCGATCGGGGCTTTTTTTTAGGTGAGTGCTAAGGTTAGATCTATTCTAGATATCAATTGTAAGTTTCTGAAATAAAAGGATATTTTGTAAATTATTGATTAATAAAGGCTTTTGAAAGTGGTGAAAAAAACGCCAGTTTGTAGCCAACCCCTGTCCGATAAGGGATTTGGGCGAATCCTTCTCGGTTGTCCACGGAGTTATCCACAACTTCTGTGGATTAACTAACCACGATGACGTTCACCGCTTGTGGCAATGCCAGTGCTCGATATACTCAGAGCAAATCTTAGGGATACAAAACATGCGTTGGGAACTCTTACCCTTACTGCTTGGAGCACTGTGTGCCGCCGTTCCTTTGGTTGCAGCGCTTTGGTACCAGCAGAGAAGCCACAATCTTCGCGCTACTGAGCTTCTATTGGCGAAAGAACGGTTAGAGCACGTCCAGCAACAACTTCGCATGACCGGCAGAGTGCTTGAAGAAACACAAGCTGAGCTTGCTGATATGGCTGAGCGTAACAGCCACCAAGCTGCGCAGATTAGCCGTCTTGAGCGTGAACTTGAAATTCAGCAGCAGCTCCACGCCGATCTAAACGTGCGTCTTAGCCATTCTCAGCAAAATCTCAAAGTCTGTGAGCAACAGGCAACTGAACTTGCCACGCAAAAGGCGAGTTTGGCATCAGCATTGGCCGAGCAAGCCCAAAATCATGAGGCGCGTATTAGGGATCTACATGAGGCTAAAGAGGCGTTACGCGTTCAATTTGCGGAGCTTGCCGGAAAAATTTTTGAAGAGCGTAGTGAGAAATTTAGCCAAAACAGCCAAGCACTGCTGGGTCAATTGCTTGACCCGTTAAAAGAGCGTATCCAAGCGTTTGAACAGCGGGTTGAACAGAGCTATACGCACGAAGCGCGTGAGCGATTTTCCTTAGCTAAAGAGCTTGAGCGCTTGCAACATCTTAACCAGCGATTGGGTGATGAGGCGCAAAATCTCGCCCAAGCGTTGCGCGGACAAAAGACCCAAGGCAATTGGGGCGAGCTGGTGCTTGAGCGTGTGCTTGAAAGCGCAGGTCTTGTTAAAGGACGTGAATACCAGACGCAAGTCAATCTAAGAAGTGCTGAGGGTGAGCGCTTTCAACCCGATGTGGTTTTGTATCTGCCGAATGAGCGCCAAGTCATCATTGACTCTAAAGTCAGCCTTACCGCTTATCAGCAGGCGGTTTCAGCTGCGGATGATATGACGCGTCAAAATGCGCTAAAGGCGCATGTGCAATCGTTACGCGCGCATATTAAAGGGCTTTCCTTAAAGGATTATCAAAAGCTCGAAGGCTTAAATAGCTTAGATATGGTGCTTTTATTCGTACCGATTGAAGGGGCTTTTGCTGCGGCCTTACAAACTGAGCCTGCGCTTTTTCAAGAAGCGTTCGACCAGCATATTGTCTTGGTTAGTCCCACTACATTGCTTTCGACGTTACGCGTTGTTGAAAGCCTATGGCGTCAAGAACGGCAAGGCCAGAATGCCCGTGAAATTGCTGAGCGCGCAGGCGCCTTGTACGACAAGTTTGTTGCCTTTGTTGCAGATCTGGATGAGATAGGGGTACGACTGGGTCAGCTTGATAAAGCCTATAGCGGTGCGCGTAATAAGTTATTGGAAGGGCGCGGTAACATTGTGGGGCGTATCGAAAACTTAAAACTCCTAGGTGCTCGCGCCAGCAAGAAAATCCCTGAGGATCTACTGGAGCGAGCAGGAGAGATTCTTGAGTTAGACCACGAGCATCGTGATTAAGCCAAGGCCTAACCCTAGCAGCATGATAGGCACGCAGCGCATGGCCAAGTCACGGCCACCAATCATTCCAATCAGTACCGCTTTGATCAGGCTGTTACTGATAGCAGCAAGGTAAATGCCTTGCACAGCAATCTCGTGGGCCAAATCTCCCTTGGCGCTGCGGGCAAGCGACAAGGTGATGGCGTCTACGTCGGTTAATCCCGAAAGAATGGAAATGGCATAGATACCTGCATCGCCAAACCAATGGCGGCCTGCTTCAACCAAGAACAAAATGGCTGCTAACAGTGCTGCAAAGCGCACAGCTGGCATCAGTTCAAAGGGGTTTTTAAGCGGTGCTTCTACGGCGATGTTTTGTTTGGCGCTGCGTAGATACACAACCACGGCGCCAATGGCGTAGACCAGTGCGGCAATGGTCATAGGCAGCCAAAGCGTCGGAAGCAAAGCAGCGTTAATAACGCCGACCTCTAATAGCACCCGCGGAAACATCAGCGCTGAAGTAATTAAAAGTCCTGAGGCTAAAATAGGATGCAGGGCCTTTTGCTCGTGCATGCGCGATAAGGTAATCGTCATGGCAGTAGACGATACAAGGCTTCCGAGCATGGCGCTTAACATCAGCCCATAACGGGTGCCAACCACGCGAATGGCCATATAGGCCGCAAAACCAATGGCGGCAATCAATACCACCATCCACCAAATGCTGTAAGGGTTGAAGACGTCCCAAGGTCCATAGCCTTGATTGGGAATTAACGGCAGCAGCACCAGTGAGATAAACAAAAGCTTTAATGCGCCTGTGATTTCGCTTTCGGTAAGGCGCGTGAGCAAGCTATGCAGCATGCTTTTAAGCTTAAGTAACAAGGCCACAACCACCGCACAGGCGGCCGCCTCAGTGGTAAGACCAATGCCGGCTAACGTGCCCAACGCAAAGGTCAACAAAAGAGCGATTTCGCTGGTCATGCCCACGTCATTGGCTTGGCGCAAGTCCGAGATATAGGCACAGAGCACCATTGCACCCACGGCGAGTGCTAAGACAATCCATGCCCATACGCCAAGCGGCTCAATCAGTAGTGCGCCAACGCCGCCCAATAGGCCCAGTAAACCATAGGTGCGCATACCGCCGGCTAGGCGCTGTTCAGGTGCATCGCGCCCACTAAAGCCGCGCTCAAGCCCAATCAGCAGGCCCAGTGCTAAAGCGGTGGCTAGGTTGAAATAAAGTTGATGTTCGTCCATGGAAGTCCTTAACGAATCAGGTCTGCGTTAGATGTCGACTCAAAAGCGCACGGAGCGCTGCCGGTTTTACCGGCTTGGGTAAGAAATCTAAGCCTTGGGCCCGAACCTGACAGGCAATATCAGTACGTGCATCGGCACTGATGACGATGCCTGACAAAGGGGTTACGACGTGGCTTTTTAACCAAGCCATCACCTGAGGGCCGGAGTCGCCTGCATCTAAGTGATAATCCAAGAGCACCACATCAGGTACATAACCTGCTTCAAGGAGGGTTTGGCAATCTTGCCGGTTGCGCGCCACCTTAACCTCGCAGCCCCAGCGCGTTAGCAAACTTTGCATGCCCGTTAAAATGCTGTCTTCGTTATCGACACACAGCACGTTGGCACCGGTTAGCTGATCGCTTTTAGGTTTGGGTTTGATCATGCTGATCATGGGCACGTCATGACTGATTGCCACAGTGACACTAAACACCGAACCTTTCCCCACCCACGACCGCACGCCAATTTCATGCCCTAATACTTGGCAAAGCCCGTCTGCAATAGCCAAACCAAGGCCTAAGCCTTTTTCAGCGCGTGTGTTATGTGCATCGAGGCTTTTGAATTCTTGAAAAATCATCTCTAACTTGTCAGCGGCAATGCCCGGACCTCGGTCCCATACCTCAAGGCGTAGCTGGTGCTGATTTCGGCGCAAGCCCAATAAGACCTCGCCATTGGCATGACGAAAGGCGTTGGTCAAAAAGTTTTGTAGTACGCGTCTTAGAAGTTTCGGATCACTTTTAATCCGCAACGTGCTAGAGCGCATCCGAAACTTAATGCCTTGTTCTTGAGCCAGCACATGAAATTCAGCACCCAGCGCATCGTATAACTCGCTGATACTAAAAGTTTTGATCTGGGTGCTGATCCGCCCACTTTCGAGTCGAGAAATATCCAATAAGTCGCTGATTAAATCCTCGGCTGAATGCAAGGCTCTATCCAAATGCCCTACCAACTCACGCGCTTCTTCAGGCAGCTCCACGGCCTGATGACCTAAGGCTGCAGAAAAAAGCCTAGCGGCATTGAGCGGCTGCATCAGATCATGGCTGACGGCGGCCAAAAAACGGCTTTTAGATTGGTTGGCGTTTTCGGCCAAGGCTTTGGCTTCAAGAAGCGCTTGGTTAAGCTGTGAAAGCTCTTGGGTACGCTCTGCAACGCGTTGCTCAAGGCTTTCATTGGATTCTAAAAGGGCTCGTTCTGCTTGGCGAAAGGCTGTGATATCGGTAAAGCTCATGACAAAGCCACCCCCAGGCATGGGGTTACCAATGAGCTCAATCACCCGACCATTTGGAAACAAGCGCTCAGAGGTGTGGGCATTACCTTGGCGAATATAGTTAAGCCTGCGTTCAACGTGCATTTCAGGGTCGCCCGGCCCACAGAGACCTCGCTCAGCGTTATAACGGATTAAATCAGCCAAAGGCCTGCCGATATGGATCATGCCTTCTGGGTAATCAAAAATTTCTAAATAGCGTTGGTTCCAAGCCACCAAGCGCAGTGATTGATCAACCACTGACAAGCCTTGGGTAATGTTTTGAATCGCGCCCTGTAGCAATGTGCGGTTAAAGGCTAGAACTTCGGTGGCTTCATCAACGATTTTGACCACTTCGTGCACACGCATTTGCCGACCTTCAATCGCGGCTTTAACAACCACGCGCGTAGAAGCTGAGCCTAAGACGCCAGCGAGTAAGCGCTCGGTATGCGCAATCCATTGCTTATCCGCACGTTGTTCAAGATTGAGCGGATGTTGGTCACGGTATTTGGCAAAGCGCTCAAAGCTTTCGATCGCTTTTTCGGTTCCAACAAAGCGGCCGGCAAGAACCAGAAGATCTTCAATTTGAACGCGTAAGAGATTGCGAGCTGAAAAACTTTCATCCAAGTCTTTGCCAATGAAGCGGCCAGCCTGCCAGTGCTCGGCCACTTTGGTGCGGGTGAAATACGACACCCAAAAAAACAGCAAAAAGTTGGCTGTAAGTGACATTAAAATCCCGCGGGTTAAGGGATCTGTCTCAATGCCAATAGGTTGGTAGAGTAAAAAATAAAGACCTGGGAAGGTGGTAATAGGCCAGCCAAGGCTGCCAGCAACAACCGGCAAGACCATGGTGTAAAGCCATACTCCAATGCCTGCTCCTAAGCCAAAAAATACGCCTAAGCGGTTTGCCTGACTCCATACCAGCGCCCCAATCATAGCGGGGGCAAGCTGGGTGATTGCGGCAAAGGCAACCAAGCCAATGGTGGCAAGACTGACTGTTGGACCTAATAGGCGATAGCAAACGTACGCTAAGAGAATAATCAGTAAAATACTGATGCGCCGTGCGCTTAGCATCCAATAACGAAACGCCTCAAAAGGGCGGTCGGTATTTTTACGAGCCAAAAGCCACGGCAGTAAAATATCGTTAGAAACCATGGTCGAGAGCGCGACGGCCTCTACAATCACCATGCCGGTGGCAGCGGATGCTCCCCCTAAAAAGGCTAAAACAGCAAGGCTAGAATAGCCCTCACTTAAGGGTACGCTGATCACAAATGCGTCTGCGGTTTCACCGGGGTTCAGCAGTAATTGTCCGGCCAACGCAATCGGTAAAATAAACAGTGCTGCCAGTATCAAATACAGCGGAAAGAGCCAGCGCGCCGTTTTTAGATCTTCATTTTCAGTGTTCTCAACCACCATCACATGAAATTGGCGTGGCAGACAGATAATGGCCATCATCGCCACCAAGCTATGCACAATCAGCGCTGACCAATCGAGTGAACCATGAGCAGCACTGGCCAATATGCCTGAAGCCTGGGCTTTTCGATAAAGATCGCTAAACCCATCGAACAGCCAATAGGTCACAAACAGGCCCACTGCGATAAAGGCAAGCAGCTTAACTAAAGACTCAAACGCAACCGCCATCACCATGCCGCGATGATGTTCAGTGGCATCAAGGCTTCGGGTGCCGAATAAAATGGCAAACACCGCTAACGCAAGGCTGACCACAAGGGCGATGTCTTGACCATGGCGAATAGCCCCGCCTTCGGTATCCATCAAGACGGTTACACCCATGACAATCGCTTTCAGTTGCAAGGCGATATAAGGCACTACGCTGACCAAGCAAATAATCGCTACTGCAACGGCAAGTGCACGTGATTTGCCATAACGGGCTGAAATAAAGTCAGCAATCGATGTGATGTTGTCTTGTTTACTGATACGGACAATTTTTTCCAGTACCCAGGGTGCTAGAAGCATCAGTAAAAGTGGGCCTAGAAAGATCGGCAGAAATGACCAGATATTACTGGCTGCTTGGCCTACTGCACCGAAGAACGTCCAGCTTGAGCAATAGACAGCAAGCGATAAGCTATACACGCAGGCGCGCAATTTTGGCCGTAAATGCTTTTTGCGGCGGTCACCGTAAAAAGCGATGCCAAAAAGGAGGGTTACGTAAAGTAAAGAGGCGCCTGCAATCAGGCCAATAGAGAGCGACATGCCAACTCCAAGTGAAGGGCTTAAGCAGGTGCGTTCCGTGCCAGTACAGCGTTATTGCCAGTGTAGAATGTCCCAGCCATTTGCGGTGGCGTGCGCATGTAAAACCGGGTCAGGGTTAACCGCATGAGCAACGTCTACATGGCTTAAAAGGGGGATATCGTTACGCGAGTCGGAGTAAAAATGCGCGCCATGTAAGGATTCAGATTGGGTATTGAGCCAGTTTTCAAGTTTGGCGATTTTGCCTTCACGGGCACAACCGATGCCGTTAATCTGCCCAGTATAAAATCCGTTAACCTGAGCAAGATCGGTACCGAGTACCTCATCAATACCAAGCCTTTCGGCGATGACTTTGACTAAAAAGGTCGGCGTGGCGGAGATCACCACAATTCGATCGCCTTGGGCACGATGCGTTGCGATGCAGTGCATACCTTGGCTGAAAATCAACGGTTCGATGCATTCTTCAACAAAAGCGTTAGCAAGATAATCCACTTCATCTTGCCTGCGGCCTACTAAAGGCTCAAGAGTATGCTGCAAGTAATCCTCAAGGGTGTGCGTGCCTTGGCTGTAGCCTGCCACTAGGGCTTGTTCTTTGGCCATAAAGGACGTCAAATCCAGCCAGCCTTGGGCGCCTAAATAGGCGCTCCAAAGACTTGGGCTATTGCCGCCGATCAGGGTTTCGTCTAAGTCAAACAGCGCAAGACTCACAAAAACTCCTAGGGTAATTCGGCGCAGGCGTAAAACGCGCTAAGCACTTTGACAAGGTGTGTGAGATCTTGGCTACCTGCCAGCTCGCGGATTGAGTGCATCGCAAACGTTGGCAAACCAATATCCACGGTACGTACGCCTAGCTGACTGGCTGTGATTGGGCCAATGGTCGAGCCACAGCCCATATCGCTTCTGACCACAAAACTTTGCACCGGTACTTCTTGGGCTAAGCACAAATAGCGGAAAAAGCCTGCGGTTTCGCTGTTAGTCGCGTAACGCTGGTTGCTATTGACCTTAATAACCGGCCCAGCATTGAGTTTGGGGCCATGGTTAGCATCGTGCTTTTCAGCATAATTAGGGTGTACACCGTGGGCGTTGTCAGCCGAGACCAACAGCGATTTTTGGATAATGCGAGTAAAGGCTTCTTCACCTTCAGGCAAAATGCGACGTAACACCTGCTCAAGGAAGGGGCCATCTGCACCACACGCTGAGCACGAGCCAATTTCCTCGTGATCAGTACACACCAACACGCAGGTTTCAGCGCTAGGCGCTTTGAGTAGAGCGCGCAAGCCCGCATAACACGACAGTAAATTGTCGAGCCGTGCACCGGCAATAAAATCACCACTCAAACCTACGACAGCGGCTGGCTGAGTATCATAAAAACTTAGTTCGTAATCTAAGATCGCATCTGCAATCACGCCGTGCTCAAGGCTTAATTGGCTGGTTAAAAGCGCTCTAAGGTCAGCAGGATCAGAGCCTAAATACTGAGCCAAAATGGGTGGCAGTTCGGTTTGTGGGTTGATTGCCCAGCCTTGATTGGCTTCACGGTTAAGGTGAATAGCAAGACTTGGGATGACCGCAATAGGGGCTTTGAAATTGACTAACTGGCTTTCAACCCGGCCATCACGGCGGAACGTCACACGCCCTGCAAGGGAAAGATCACGGTCAAACCAAGGCGCTAATAACGCCCCCCCATATACTTCAACACCCAGCTGTAAAAAACCGTGGCGCTGAAGCTCGGGGTTGGGTTTGACTTTAAGGCATGGGCTATCGGTATGCGCGCCGACTAAACGAATTCCGCCTTCGAGCACATCACGTGTGCCGATTTGAAAAGCAATAATCGCAGAGTCATTACGGGTCACGTAATAGCGGCCACCGACTTCGGTTTGCCATGGTGCGCGCTCATCGAGGCGTCGAAACCCTGCGCTCTCCAGATGAGCTGCCATACAGGCTGTGGCATGAAATGGGGTGGGGGAGGCTTTTAAAAATTGAATTAAGCCTTGGTTGAGTTCTTCGCGCATATCGACTCCGTACGGCAATCTCGGCAGTTTATCGCAAATGTCCCTACGAGGCGTAGGCATATACCGCACATTACATTTAGAAGGGTGCTGGGCATTCAAAGCGCAAACGTTCGCCGGTGTGCGGATGCGTTAGCACTAAAAGGTTTGAATGCAAGCACAACCGCTCATGTGCGTTGAGTGCCTCTTCATGGGCGTACAAACGATCACCCAGTAGTGGATGTCCGATCGAGAGCATATGAACCCTTAGCTGATGCGAACGGCCTGTGATGGGCGTAAGTTCTACACGGCAAAACTGCTCATAGCGCTCAACGATGCGCCAGTAGGTCAGGGCATGCTTGCCTAGCTCATGGTCAACCACGTGCCGTGGCTTGGTTGGCGGATCATAACGTAAGGGTAGATCAATGCTGCCGCTGTCTTGTGCCGGTTGTCCCCAGCACAGCGCCGTATAGGCTTTCTCAGTTTCACGGTCATGAAATTGACGCGACAGTTCGCGGTGGCTGTCGGGGTCTCGCGCTAGCACGATAAGCCCACTGGTTTCCCAATCTAAGCGGTGCACAATGAGCGCTTCAGGGTAGCCATTTTCTTGCAGGCGAGTAATCAAACAATCGCGGTTGTCTTCCGCACGGCCGGGGACCGACAACAACAAGGTCGGCTTATTGACCACCAAAAGTGCTTCGTCTTGGTGAACAATCTGGATTTGACTTAGGGGCATGCAGGTACCAAAAACAAAAAACGGCGACCCGCTGGCCGCCGTATGACTTACCTTAGCAGAGCCATTAACGCTCTGGCAGGGTAACGTTGAGTTCCAAGATCGAGCAGCTACCTTGATTTTCCAGGGCCACTTGCACTTGATCGTTGTCAATGTTGACGTATTTACGGATCACTTCAACCAACTCTTTCTGCAAAGCAGGGAGGTAGTCCGGTTGTTCGCGTTGGCCCCGTTCATGGGCCACGATAATTTGTAAGCGTTCCTTGGCAATCGACGCCGGCGTCTCTTTCCCGCGTGAGCGAAAGAAGTCAAAGAGGTTCATTCACGCCCTCCAAAGAGTCGGGCAAGAAAACCTTGCTTTTTCACATCTAAGAAACGGTGCTCTACTTCCTTGCCCAAGAGGCGATCTACGGCATCGCTGTAGGCTTGGCCTGCATCACTCTGATCGTCCAGAATTACTGGAATACCTTGGTTAGACGCCTTAAGCACTGCTTGGGACTCAGGGATCACACCCAGGAGTTTAATGGCTAGGATTTCGCCCACGTCCTCAACGCCCAGCATTTCGCCTTTAGATACACGCTCAGGGCTGTAACGGGTTAACAGTAGGCTTTCTTTAATCGGTTCTTCACCGTTTTCAGCACGACGAGACTTGCTGGCTAAAAGGCCGAGCATGCGATCAGAGTCACGTACTGAAGACACTTCAGGGTTGGTTACGACAATGGCTTCATCAGCGTAATACATCGCCATGTGGGCGCCTTGCTCAATCCCTGCTGGCGAGTCGCAAATCACATACTCAAAGTTTTTAGCCAGTTCATCAATCACTCGGCCTACGCCATCTTTGGTCAAGGCGTCTTTATCGCGGGTTTGACTGGCTGCTAAGACATAAAGGTTATCTAAGCGCTTGTCTTTAATGAGCGCTTGAGTCAGTGAAGCATCGCCATTGATAACATTGACAAAGTCATACACTACGCGCCGCTCGCAACCCATGATTAAATCTAGGTTACGCAAGCCCACGTCAAAGTCGACGATTACCGTTTTGTGCCCACGAAGTGCGAGTCCGGTTCCAATTGCAGCGCTGGTAGTGGTTTTACCAACGCCTCCCTTGCCGGAAGTGACAACAATGATTTTGGCCAAGGTGTTTCACCCCAAAAGTAATAAAAAGCCTAAAGTGCCCGCAAATGTGGGCCTCTACCGCTGTGCAATCGCGACGAAATGGTTCGAAGTATCCGTTAAAGACCAGTGATGTTCAACAGATCGCCGCTTAAACTTACCTGCACCGCTTGCCCCCAATGGCGCTCACGACGCAGGTCTTCTGAAACTTTGTAATGCCCGGCAATGGAGAGCAGCTCAGCCCCTAATTGTTGGCAAAAAATACGGGCGCTGCCGTTACCTTTAACCCCCGCTAACGCACGGCCACGCATGGGCCCGTAAACATGAATATTGCCGTCAGCCAAGAGTTCAGCCCCTGCGCTTACCGCAGCGAGCACTATTAAATCACCTCCTGCGGCATAGATCTGCTGACCACTGCGCACTGGCGTGGTAATGACCTTAGTCGGTTTTACTTCTGGTTCAGCAGGTTTTGCAGGCGGAGGAGGTGGGGCCAATTCAATGGGTTTTTCACGTGCGCCTGAGGGCGGTAATACAGGGATATCGGCGGCATGGCATTTAGCAATCAACGCCTCATTAGACGTGCGAATAGCTAACGTGCGCAGACCATGGCGACGGCATAGCTCTATTAAGGCCTTTACATCCAATGCCTGCTCGGCATCTTGCAGTTTGTCTAACGCGACAATCAGCGGTGCGTCATTAAAAAATGCAGGCGCCTGTTCAACTTTTGCAGCCAGCTGGCGATCCAGCGCTTCAAGGTCATGCTGAGCCAATTCCAAAATGGTAATGGCCAGCATACTGCCCTTAAGTTGAAAAACAGGTTCCTGATCGAAAGGGTCGGTTTGGCTCATGATTTGCCCAACTACGGTAATGGCGAGGACTTATAACGATGTGTGCAATAAGCTGCAAGCCACGAATGGCGGGTTTTTTGTGTCAATAAACCCAGAGTGTGACTTTCTCGCTTAGAATACCGCGCTTTGCACTTGGGATCAGCGTATGGATCGCCCAACTTTTCACCGAGCTTTTCTACACCCACGTTATTGGGCTTTATGGTTTGGCCTAGGGCTGCTGTGGCTTTTAACTCTGTTGCCATATCGCGCACTTTTAGTCTTAGGTCGATTATTGGGCTGGGTTTTTTATCGCGTTGCAGGCAGCCGTAAGCGTATTGCTAAGCGCAATTTAGAATTGTGTTTTCCTGATTGGAGCGAACAAAAACGTGAGGCTGTCCTAAAAGAGAATTTCGCCTCAATGGGCATCGCCTTTTTTGAAATGGCCATGAGCTGGTGGTGGCCGGCTAAACGACTCGCGAAACTCGCGCATATTGAAGGGCTTGAGCACTTACAATCGCTTCAAACCAAAGGCCAGGGTGCCATTTTAATGGCCGCACACTTTACGACCCTTGAAATTGGGGCTGCGCTATTGGGGCAGGTGCATACCATTGATGGTATGTACCGCCAGCACGACAATGATGTGTTTGATTATGTTCAGCGTAAAGGTCGTGAGCGTCACAATGCAGATGCTTCAGCGATCGAACGTGAAGATGTACGCGCAATGCTGAAAGTGCTGCGTGCAGGGCGTGCGATTTGGTACGCGCCAGACCAAGATTATGGTGCCAAGCAAAGTCTTTTTGCTCCGCTTTTTGGTCAAACGGCAGCCACCGTTACTGCAACAACCAAGTTTGCACGTCTTGGGCGTGCACAGGTGGTGCCAATGACCCAAGAGCGTTTGCCTGATGGCCAAGGATATCGCTTAACCATTCACCCACCGCTTACTGACTTTCCTGGCGAGTCTGAGCTTGCGGATTGTATTCGTATTAATCAGTGGGTCGAAGAGGTGGTAAGCGCGCATCCTGAGCAGTACCTGTGGGCGCATCGTCGTTTTAAAACTCGCCCTCAAGGCGAGCCAAGTCTCTATCGACGCTAAGGCTTATGCAATGGATTGCACAGCACCCATAACAGGTTTGATTCTTTCAGGAGGCGGTGCGCGCGCGGCCTATCAAGTGGGCGTGTTGCAGGCGATCCATGAGATGTTGCCCAGCACCTGCACCAATCCGTTTCCGGTGATGGTTGGGACCTCAGCAGGCGCGTTAAATGCTGCTGCATTGGCTTGTGGTGCGCAGCATTTCGGGCAATCACTTGAACGTCTTGCTCGTATTTGGTCGCAGATGCAGTGTGAACATATTTACCGAACAGACTGGCTAGGGGTTCTGGCTCAGGCAAAACGCTTTGTGTTTAACAGCCTGTTAGGCTTTGGCAAAGCGCACCCTGTGGCGCTTTTAGACAACTCACCTTTGGCTGGTTTACTCAGTCGCGAGCTTGATACCGACGGCATTATCAGCTCACTGCGCTCGGGCGCCTTGAAGGCGTTTGCGATTACCGCGTTTGATTACCAATATGGACAAAGCGTTAGCTTCTATCAGGCGCGTCATGCCCATCAAAATTGGCGGCGCTATCGACGTGAAGGGATTGCCACGCGACTGAGTGTGAGTCATCTGCTTGCAAGTGCGGCCATTCCGCTTTTATTTGCCCCAGTTGAAATTAACGGACAGTACTATGGCGATGGTGCTTTAAGGCAGCTGGCGCCTATTAGCCCTGCGCTACGCTTAGGTGCTACGCAGGTTTTGATTATTGGCGTTAACTCACCTCATAAATCTGCCAGCGCTCAGCCAATCGCTTCACCAAGTTTGGCTCAGATTAGTGGGCAGTTATTGAACAGCGCCTTTATCGACAATCTTGAAGCAGACATTGAAGTGCTTGAGCGTCTCAATAAGCTTGCCCGCCAACCCGTTACCAGTATTGAACCGGTAAAGGTATTAAGTCTGTCGCCAAGCGTCTCTCTTGAAGATATTGCCACTCGACATCGTCATGAATTACCACGCTCAATCAGAACCTTTATTAAAGGCTCCGGTGCGACTGATCAAAGTGGTGGCTCGGTGCTTAGCTATTTACTGTTTAGCCCGGGCTACTGCCAAGCATTAATGGCTTTAGGCTACACAGATGCCAAACATAAGCAGGCAGAGATTGAAGCGTTTTTCAGGCTTAATCGCTGATTTGCATTTTGCGGGCTTCACTAAAAACATAGCGAATTTTTTCATATTCGAACGGTGAGTTGAGCTGTCCATACCTTAAGGGGGTGTTGGCGCGTGTATTAATCGAACGCAGTACCGTGAGTTCTGGATGTTCAGCATTTATCTCTGTGTAGTTCACAAGGTTAACCTGTTGCTCTATGGCAAAGTCCACCAATCGTCCCGAAGCGTCTCGCAGGGACGACGGTCCTAACAGTGGAAGCACAACATAAGGGCCGGGTTGCACGCCATAAAAACCTAATGTTTGACCAAAATCTTCACCTTGCTTAGGTAGGCCGAAGTAGCTAGCCACATCCCACAGTCCGCCCACACCTAGGGTGGTGTTGAGTAAAAGGCGTGCGGTTGCATTGGCACTTCGTTTAGCTTTGAGCTGTAGAAGGCTATTAGCAAGGTTTGGTACGTCGTCTAAATTGCTAAAGAAATTTCTAACGCCTGCTCTGATAAATGAGGGCGTTACTTTTTGATAGACACCTACCACAGGAAGCAGCACCCACTGATCCGCTCGGTAGTTAAAGTGATAGATATAGCGGTTCCAACGTTCCCAAGGGTCGTAGACATCCAGCGCGTTTAACGTTGAGCGCTCAAATTCACGCTGATCCATGTCGGGGTTGAAGCGAAGATCTTTGAGTGGATATTTAAACTCATCTTCAGCCAGAGCGACGGTTGAAAAGGTAATTAACGCAACAAGTGCTAGGGCTTTTTTCATTGTAAAAACTCCAGCATGATTTGGGTGTTAGGTACAAAGTTAAGGTTGCCGCAATGGCCTCCATAGGGGAAAACCTTAAGTTTTGTACCGAGGGTTTTGCGTAAAAAGGCTAAATCACCGGGCCCTAAAATAAAGTCGTCGGCGTTATGCATGACTAAGATGTTGTCTTGGGTGGCCAGAAATTCCTGTAAAGGATAAAGGCTAATCGCATTGACCATGGCGCCTAAGCTGGCATCTGGGTGCTGCGCTTGCCAAAATGGCAACAACTGATCGTGCAAGTAACACTCAAAGTCACATTGCAGCGCCCTTTTAAAAAAAGGTGTGAGGCTTGTGCCGTCTGTAATCGGGAAATTAGGGGGAATAATTAAGCCACGCCGATTGATAAGATCAGAGGTAAAAGCAATATCTGCCGCGGCAAATCGGAAGGCTGCGCCAATCAACATGGCGAGCTGTTCATCACTTAGTTTTTGTTTAGATTGCTGAAAATCAAACAGCACGGCTTCGTTAAGATCAATGTATCCTTTTTCATTAAAATATCGGGTGAGCTTGTTCATGATGAGGTCATAGAAGGTTGTATTGTCATTTACTCCTTCAACCTGCGCTTGGACTAAGCGATCTAAAATACTCACCGAGGTTAAAAGGTTAACAGGCGGGTTAAGCAGTAATACCCGATCGAAGTTAAAGGCCTTTTGAGCATGATCTTGATAGCTAATAAAAGCAGCCTGTAATCCACCTAAGCTGTAACCCGTTAAGTGATAACGAGTCACCTCAAGTGAGGCATGTTGGCTCATGATGGCCTGCATAACGCGGTAGAGATCCGCTGCGTCATCAGGGGTAATGCCAGGCGTTGCTGACTGCGAAGCTGCCGCAATAAAGTCATAGCTGGTGGGGGATGAAAGCTGTACTACGTGCATGCCAGCCCCATAGAACAGCTTTTTTAAAAATTCACTGGTGCCATTGCTGTAGTGACTGCCTGTGCCTGCGATGATAAACATCAAGGGGGCCGGGCCATTTTGCTGCGCCAAGCGATAGCCGAAACGATTCACTGGCCAAAAACTTTTGGGTAGAAGCTGTTCGCGTTTGGGGTCGATCGCTAGAAAGTGGTCTTTCTGAATAATGTCTTGATCATCGGGCACGCTCGGCTGCAACGGGCTAGGAGTCGTTGCAATAGTGGCTTCAAAAGGATTGGTTAAAGGATAAGAATACGTTTGGGCGTGCGCAGTGGCAGTCAACAGCCCTAAAGCACATAAGCAGAGGCAATAAAAACGGCGCATAAATCCCTATACCTTTAAGGCAGCAGTGGCTGCTTGATGATCTTATTAGGCGAACATCTCACGTATTTACGCAAGCATGCTAAACCTTGCAAGATGCTCATACTGACCCAGTGCCAATTTAATAATTCCAAGGGTGTTTGCATGATCTATCGAATCTTGGCAGATACGACGCTGGTGATACATCTTGCCTTTATCGTCTTTGCACTTTTAGGCGCACTGCTGGTGCACCTCAAAAGTCAATGGATGTTTTTACATATACCGGCTTTAGCTTGGGGCACGGCTGTCGAATGTATGCAGTTGGAGTGTCCTTTAACGAGTCTTGAAAATTTTTTTCGGCATTCCGCGGGTCAACAAGGCTATCAAGCAGGCTTTATTGAGCATTATTTACTGCCAATCATCTATCCGCCAGGACTTGATGCTAATACACAGGTAGTACTGGGCACCGTTCTTGTCATGGTCAACCTTCTTATTTACGGGCTATGGGTTTATCGCCAACGGCGTTAGTTACGGTGTTTTGCCTTTACTATTCAGCCGGTTAATTGAGCGCGGATACCTGATTTTCCTTGGGTACACTGATGCCACATCAAATAAAAAGATAAGGCAATCTCTCCTATGCAAAATCGTATGATGATCACCGGTGCAGGTTCGGGGCTTGGGCGGGAAATCGCTTTGCGTTGGGCGCGTGAAGGGTGGCAGTTGGCTCTGGCGGATGTAAACGATGAAGGGGTTGCTCAGACCTTACAGATGGTTCGTGAAGCGGGCGGAGACGGGTTTACTCAGCGCTGCGATGTACGTGACTACAGTCAACTGGCAGCGTTTGCTCAAGCGTGTGAAGAGAAACTGGGCGGCGTTGATGTCATCGTCAATAACGCCGGCGTTGCCGGAGGTGGCTTTTTCGAAGAGCTTTCTCTAGAAGATTGGGATTGGCAAATCAGCATTAATTTAATGGGCGTTGTGAAGTCCACGATGGCGTTCATACCGCTGATTGAGCGTAGCCAAGGTCGCATTATCAATATCGCCTCGATGGCGGCTTTGATGCAGGGGCCTGCCATGAGCAACTACAACGTCGCTAAGGCAGGTGTAGTGGCGCTATCAGAAAGTTTGTTGGCCGAGTTACAAGAAAAGAACGTCAATGTGCATGTGGTATGTCCATCGTTCTTTCAAACCAACCTGCTGGATTCGTTCCGCGGTCCGACCAATAACATGAAGTCGCAATTTAGTAAGTTATTAGAGAATTCACCGATCACTGCAGCTGATATTGCCGACTACATTTACGCCAGCGTTGAAAAGGGCGACTTTATGATCTTGCCTCACGAGGAAGGTCGCAGTGCATGGGCGCTGAAAAAACAGCAGCCTGAGGCCCTTTATCAAGAAATGGCTAAAATGTCGGAAAAGCTCCGGGCGAAAGGTCGTCAAAACTAATGCGGTTAGGGCCAAGCTAACTTGGCCCTATATGTTTTTGAGTTCAGCCAGCCATTCACTGGGAACCTCATCAGCCAAGGCGAGTGAGCATTGTTGGGTATCGGGGTCGAAGATGATTACGGCCTGATACGTTTTAAGCGCCTGTTGAACCCGCAAAACCCGCGTTTCCAATGGGGTTTCATCACCATTGTCGGTGCCTTCACGAGTGACAAAATCTTCAATTACGTTTTGCAGCACATCTGCACTTAGGAGCGTATGGGGGATCAGCATCGTATGCATCCAAATTCCCCATTATAAATGCTTAGGCAATTTGCTGGCAGACCTTGGGGACGTACCTTTTAAGTTGCACCAGAAGTGCTTGCGGGCCTAACGGCTTGGTCAAAAACGCATCGATACAATGAGCGTTTCGGTGGTAGCGTGCCTCTTCTACAGAGGATGCGGCCAGAGCCACAATCGTTACGGGCGTCAGTTTGTTCTCGCTTTCGTAGCGGCGTATCAAGTGGCTTGCAGCGTATCCATCGAGTACCGGCATATTCAAATCCAAAAGGATAATGTCCACCGTCTCGGGGCTTTTCAGATAGTGATCAACTAATGTTTGGCCGTCGGAGGCTGTCTCAACACTGCAGCCAGAAAGTTTAAATAATGTGTTGATCAGTTGTTGGCTTACAGGATGCTGTTCGAGCATCAGAATGCGTTGTGTAGGCATGCTTGGCGTCTGATCTTCTACAGTGTTGCTCGGTAGAAGCATGAGGGCTTTGCGCAACATTGCAAGAGACAGCGGCGGTGGCAGATGAATAGCGGGGTGCTGTGCTGATGCACATGCAAGCTCGTGAGCAGTTAAATTGATTACCAAAGCGTTGGTTTGAGGGATTCGGGTGTCAAAGCGGGTGTCACTGGCCAGAACGACAATCCCCCGATTGACTTCGCTTAGCACTTGATTGAGCTCAGCAAAGGTGGTGCAGCGGTGCACACTTGCTTTCCAGCGTTTAAAAATGCTTTCTAAACCTTGGTAATGTTGATCGTCGTCACACCAGATCCAAACGGAGGTCTGCGCCAAGATATGTATCAGAGGGTCGGTTCTTAGGTTCTCACGAAGGGCAAAGCTTAAACTAAAGGTGGAACCCTCCAAAGGCGTGCTTTCTACCGTCAATTCAGCGCCCATGAGCTGACAGAGTTCCTGACAAATTGATAGGCCTAATCCGCTGCCGCCGTAGTAACGAGAAATACCGTTATCTGCTTGATTAAAGGCATCGAAAATACTTTCGAGTTGCTCCTCATTAACGCCAATCCCTGTGTCTTCAACGCTGATGACCAAGCGTTTTGCTTGTATCTCAACTCGGACGCGAACATACCCTATGTGAGTGAATTTAAAGGCATTGCTCAGAAGGTTCATGAGCACTTGCTTAATGCGTATAGGGTCACCTTGCATGTGCTGGGGAACGTTTTCTCCAATCTGTAGATAGAGCGATAAGTGTTTTTCCCGGGCTAGCCTGTAAAAAGGATGAAGGGACTCGCCTAGCAACGCTTCTAAATCAAACTCAATCGACTCAACTTTAAGTTTGCCTGATTCAACCTTGGCATAGTCAATGATGTCGTTGATCGTGGCTAAAAGCGTATTACCTGAGCCAGAGATGGTCTCAACATACAGGCGTTGCGAAGAGGATAGTGCGGTTTCTTTCAGGAGTTCAGCCATGCCGAGTACCCCATTAAGAGGGGTACGAATTTCATGGCTAATTTTGGCCAAAAAACGGCTTTTGGCTTCACTGGCGGCTTTCGCTTGTAAGACTTGCTGCTCTGCATGCCTGCTTTGCTTATGCAATGCACTAACGCGTCTGGCTAACCCAATCGATAGCAACAAACCTTCCATTAGAATGCCAGCACGCACAACATGCGCACCATACGCATCGAACTCTTTAACGCCTAAGGATGAGGCGGCCGCCATCACCACAGTGCCAAGCAGAGCAAGCCAAGCAAGCAGATAAAAAACGCTGTAGTTGCTGCCTTGTTGCCACATAAAAATGCCAATGGTCATTAAAGCAGCTGAGCTCAATAGCAAAGAGGTGCTAGCCCATTGTGACCACGTTGCAAACGATAACCATGTGCCGCTGGCCAGCAGCGTGATAAGGATGACTAAAAGCCCTTGAATAACCCTGTCGATATAGGGATGCGAGGTTGGGCTGTCGAAAAAATAACGACTAAATTGCACGGCACAAATTGAATGAGCGTATAGCAGGATGGGCGTTGCTAAATGTTGAAACTGCACGCCAGTGTCGAGCCACATAAAGATAAAGCCGTCGAGCTGTAGCGCTAGGGCCAGCAAAATCATGATGTGTGTAACAAACCAGCCGTATGCTTTTTCTCTTAGGGTGGCAAACACGGCTAGGTTGTAGATCAAAATGGCGATCACCAGCCCATAAAAAATCCCGTTTAAGGTATTTAACTGTTCGTGCGTACCAGCTGCTGCTGTGATACTGCTGAAATGCAACGGAACGTATGCGGTACTGGTCGTTTTAATACGCACCCAGATCTGTTGCTCGCCTTCGGTAAGGCTGACTGGCGTCCAAAAGTCTCGTACCGGAACGATTCGAGCTGACCACGGTAAACGGTCCCCTAATGAAACATGTTCAATCAGCCCGTTTTTACGGCCGATAAACACCTGCACATCATCAAGCATTGAGTAGCTGACTTCGACAAACCCTTGTACAGGGTTTTCTACGCTGACAGGCACTTTGAACCACCACGTAGAGTCACTTTTGCCTAAGTTCGCCCGTGTACCTGTTACTGGAGTGAAAAATGACTCTGGAAGGGCGCGGATGTGCTCTGCGCGCAATGTATTGGAGCGGTCTTCATAGACGCTGGCATAGGGCGTTAGGCTTGTGCGTGGCTGATCGGGGGTTAGCCTAAGGGCGTCTTGTGCCCAACCCGTACTGATCCACACTGCCAAAATGCAGGTGAAAAAGAGGCGTAACATCCTTCTTCCTTGATTGGCCGTCAAATCCTTTGACGACAAACACTGTGCCTTGTGTCTAAGAGAATCTCAACCGAAGGAATGTGGCAGGCGTGCCCATAAGCTAAAGAGTGTGATCTTTGCCACGTGCTGACTAGATTAAACAGCCATCTTGCATATGCAATTGACGAGGACAGCGCTGCGCCAATTTAGGGTCGTGAGTCACGATGATCATGGCGCAGCGTTGGGTACGATTTAATTGTTCAAAAAGGCTAAATATTTCGTCCGCCGTATGGCTGTCCAAATTACCGGTTGGCTCATCAGCCAATAACAGAGGAGGCTCTGTAATCAGTGCTCGAGCGATGGCAACACGTTGTTGCTGGCCGCCAGAAAGTTGATTAGGAAACTTGTGTATGTGCTTGCTTAGCCCTACGTGTTCAAGCAGTGCCATGGCCTTTGCGCGGTGTGTCGCTGAAGGTTTACCGGATCGCAAAATCAACGGCATCAACACGTTATCAAGCACACTAAAGGCATTAATCAGATGATGGAACTGAAAAATAAAGCCTAAGGCGTGGTTCCTAAGGTGTGTCCGTTGAGTGTCCGAAAGGCGGCGGGTGGCTTGGCTTTGTATGTACAGCTCGCCTTCAGTTGGAGTATCCAGCAGGCCTATCAAATTAAGCAGTGTACTTTTACCTGACCCAGAACTTCCTGTAAGCGCACAAAGCTCACCGGGAAAAACCTCAAGGTTTATCCCTTTAATAATGCGAGCTTCAAGGGCTGTTCCTTGATTAAAGGTTTTTCCTAGGCCTTCAAGTTTTAATACCGGTTCAGACATAACGTATTGCCACAGCAGGATCAAAACGAGCCGCACGGCGTGCAGGCACTAAGGCTGCAACCACACCCGCAATGGTGGCCAGCAATATCGCTGAAAGCAAAAGCGGCGCGTTAAGTGTCACAGGGAAAAGGTTGGGTCCAAACCGTGCAAATGACTCAAGCAATCCTGCGCCTAAAAGACACCCTAGAATGGCTCCTAATAACCCTAATAAGGCGCCTTGAATAAGAAATACACGCAGTATTTGTCCAGCAGTTGCACCCATTGCGCGCAAAATACCAATTTCTCGAGTGCGCTGTACGACACTGACAGCAAGGACGCTGGCGATACCGAAGGCAACCGAGATCGCAATAAAAATGCGGATAATTTCTGTCGTCATCGATTGAGAACTCAGCGCATTTAAAAGCTGTGTGTTGGTTTGCATCCAGCTTTCGCTTTTTAAGAGGGTCAGTGCGTTGAGTTGGCTCGCATATTCATTGGCTTGAAAGATATCGTTTACTTTTGCCTCGATAATGGTCACGCCTCCTGGCAAATCAAGCAAAGTCTGCGCCTGTTTAAGCGGCAAATAAACATAGCGCTCATCCAATTCACGCACTCCTAACGAAAAAATCCCTGAAACCTTAACGGCTGTTTCACGGCCATCACCTGCATCAATTCTAAAGGTATCGCCTTGCTTAAGGCCCAGCGTATGCGCAAGCTCAACACCGATGAGTGCGTCGTTGGGCATAAGTGCTAACTGTCCGGAAACAAGATAAGTTTGAAGGTCAATGATGTTTTGATAACGCTTGGGTTCAATGCCAATTAATGAAACAGAAGCTCTGGCATCTGCTCGTTTGGCAATGGCTGGCCCACTGATAAGCGGCGATACTGCTAAAAGCTCGCTACGCTGGTCGAGTGTTTCAAGCACCGCCTGCCAGTTAGCGATGGTGCTAAGCTTCTGCGCCCGAGGCATCTCTAGAATAAGGTGGGATGTACGAGGCTCGAGTTGATAAATGTTATGCGCTTCGGCCGCACTTAGGCGGATGTGTGCCTGTGTTCCTAGCGTTTTATCGATCAGGTTAGCTTGTAGAGCACTGATTAAAGCGCTCAAAAAGACAATGACCGCCGAGCCAATGGCAATGCCGACTAAAATCAGCAGGCTTTGCAAGCGATTTTCAAGAAGAAACCGTGTTGCGAGCGTCCACTCTGTCCAAAAAAACATAGTTATCGGCCAAACGCTTCAGGCAAAGGTTTAAGCGTGACATTCACTTTTTGGCCATCAAATTTCGCGCCAGAGAGCACAATATCTCCTTCGTTTAAACCGTGCTCGATCACACTGGCGGTGGTGGTTTGTAAGCCTAGGCGGACGTGACGTTTTTCGGCTTTGCCTGCGTTTTCAACAAACAACCATGCATCATTTTGCGTGCGCTCAATTAACACGTCGTTACTCACCACTAAGGCGCGCTCAAGCCGTTTAGTTTCGATGTTCGCCGTAACTGTCATGCCTTGACGTAAAAACGCGTAAGGCTCATCTAAACGTATGTGTACATCTAAGCTGCCGCGATTGGTATCGACATTGGGCGCAATAAAATAGATTGAACCTTGTAAAACCTGATCAGGATAGGCGTCGGCAATTAAGGTGGCAGATTGGTTGAGCTGGATAGGCGCGATAAGCTTTTCATCAACCGGGACAATGATCTCTGGAATGCCGGCTTGCGCGAGGGTCAGTAGCGTTCGGCCAGCTTGTACTTGATCACCTGCTTCAACGCTTCGGGTCAGAACTGTGCCATCCGTTGGTGCGACAATTTGCGTTTTAGCAAGTGCGGCTGTGGCTTCTGTCACGCGCGCTTGCAATTGGCTGATGACGCTGCCCTTATCAGACAGAGCTTGTAGAGAGGTTTGTGCATTGTCTCGAGCGGTTTTAGCTTGGGTCAGCTTTAAGCGGGCTTGTTCAAGCTGCTCTTTTGACACAAGGCTTTTGGTGGCGAGTTGCTCTCGACGATTCAGTTCGGCTTGCGCTTGAGTCAACGCCAACTCCGCCTCCGTAAGCGAGGCTTTTGCTTGAGGACGTTGTCGGCTGATGGCCTCATCTAAATCCGCTTGAGCTTGACGCAACTGCGCCTGTTCACGATCACTGTTAAGTTCGAGTAACAGTTGACCTTGCTTCACCTTGTCGCCTTCACGCACATGGCGTTTTTTTACCGTCGCGGTAAGCTCGCTGCCAATTTGTGTAACGGCATCACTTTTTACCACGCCACTGGCAATGACGCGTTGTACAACAGGGCGCATTTCTAGCGCATAACCTGTGACAGGGCTTGGACGATTAAGGAGAAAATAGCCCATTATTGAAGCTGCCAATAAAAGGGCTAACAACAGCCAAGGTTTCATTGAGGTTTTGGCAGGTAAAGTCACAAACGGCTCCGAAGAAGGGTTAAAAGCTCAGCACCTGATACCGCTAGTTAAAGGTCTTATCTTTCTATCAGTTCAATAGACAATTGTGAGCAGCTTAAATTGTAAGTGGTCAATACACTGATGCAATTCCCTGACTCACGCATAAGGATGGTTATGAATCAGCTTTCGGCCGCACAAGAATTACGTGCCGCATGGCTCGCCCAAGCGCGTGCTAATCCGGCTATTACAGCGGGGTTATTGATTGCGTTGGTTGTGGTGCTTGGACTTATTGCTTCAAGCGTACTGCAAGCCATGAATCATGATGCTGGCGGCAATATACGCTACGCCCTTATGGGCGGAGGTGCAGGTTTTGTTACCACAACGTTAGGGGCGCTGCTGGTGATTGTGCTGGGCAATATCTCCAGTAAAAGCCAAGACACTATGTTGGGTTTTGCTGCGGGGATGATGCTGGCTGCCAGTGCGTTTTCGCTTATTTTGCCGGGCATTGCCGCAGGCACTGAGATATTAAACGATGCCAAGCTCGGTGCTCTTACTGTGGTGGTCGGGCTTGGTTTGGGTGTGTTGCTAATGCTGGGGCTTGATTACTTCACACCTCACGAACATGAAAGTACAGGCCCCTGTGGTCCCGACTGCGCGCGCCTTGGCAAAGTGTGGCTGTTTGTTTTCACCATCGCCTTACATAACTTGCCAGAAGGTATGGCTGTAGGGGTTGGTTTTTCTGAAGGTGATTTAGGCGTAGGCCTGCCTTTGGCGGTAGCCATCGCTATACAAGATATTCCTGAGGGATTAGCCGTTGCTTTAGCGCTGCGTGCAGTAGGGCTACCGACATGGCAAGCGGTGTTGATTGCTGGTATCTCAGGGCTCATGGAGCCTGTGGGAGCGCTGGTGGGGATTGGCATCTCTAGCGGTTTCGCCTTGGCCTATCCGGTTAGCTTGGGCTTAGCGGCTGGGGCAATGATTTTTGTGGTCTCGCATGAAGTGATTCCTGAAACCCACCGCCATGGCAATCAAACGCCGGCCACCTTGGGGTTGATGGCAGGCTTTGCGTTAATGATGTTTTTAGACACGGCCCTGGGTTAGGGCTTACGGCGGATCGTATCTTTTAATGCGAAGCGGTTTGGGTGGCAGGCTTGGGCGAGCTCATCTGCTACTGGAAGAGGTTCGTCGTTCATCCAAGCCGCCAGTATTTCACCGCACAAAGGTGCACTGATAAGCCCGCGTGAGCCGTGGGCAACACTGACAAATAAGCCTTTAAGCCATGGGCAGGGTAGGTCTGGCCGCTGTCTCGAATCTTTACCTAAGACGTTATAAAGGTCGCGAAAGGTGTCGTAATCGCTGACAGGGCCGACGACAGGTAAGTAGTCAGGGCTTGTGCAGCGAAACCCCGCGCGACCCTTTATAGGTGCTTGGTCTGCGTTTAAACGGTGGTACAGGTCTTCAGAAATATCGCGTAAAAGCGTTAGGTTTTCTTGATGTTCTATCTCATTAACGCTTAGATCAGCAGTTTTAAAGCGAAAGGTCGCCCCCAAGGTATGTTCACCTTCGAAGGCGGGCGCTACATAGCCTTGCTCACAGAGCACTGTTTGAAGTGAAAGGCTCCGCTGGGTTGCGGCAAGTTCGGTGATTTGCCCACGGATTGGTTTTACCGCCAGTTTGAGTGGGAGCAGCTCATTGACGCTCTGGGCGTTTGCGAGCACGAGTTGTTCGGTTTGCTCAACAAGCGAATTACCGGCAAAAAGCTGCCAAATATCCCCGTCTTTTTTCAGGGCGGTGATCTCGGTACTCATCAAACATTTGATGTTTGGATGCTCAAGCAGCCACTGACAAAGAGCAGGAGGATTGACCCAGCCGGCTTCTGGAAAATAAAGCCCACCTTTGGTGAGCGTCACACCGCTTACTCGCGTTGCCTCATCGGCATCTATTAGCGTAAGTAAAGAGCTGTCAAACGATTCAGTAAGCTGCTTATGCCGAACCTTATCGTTCTCATTGGCAGGGATCTGCAACACACCACAGTTTTGCCACGCGTTTTTGTCAAGGTGTTCGAGTAAACGTCGGGTATAACCAAAGCCACTTAAAACAAACTGGGTCAGTGGGGTAAAAAATGAAGACAGCTTTAAATACAAAACCCCCTGTGCATTGCCTGAGGTTTCTGCAGCAATACTGGGTTGTCGATCGATAACCGTCACGTGCCAGCCGCGAATCGCAAGGCTGTAAGCTGCGGAGGCGCCGGCAAGCCCTGTGCCGAGCACAACAGCTCTACGAGTCGGATTTGACGGCTGGCGTTTAAACCATGCAGGCGAGGTTTGTAAAAAGGTTTTTGTATAAACGCCTGCCAACATCTCACGTTTATGCGCGAAACCTTTTACCTTACAAAGTGAGAACCCCTGATCGCTCAAGCCACGACGAACAAAACCTGCACTGGTGAACGTAGCCAGTGTGGTATTGGGATACGAGAGTCGCGCCAGTTCTTTAAACAGCGCTTCGTTCCACATTTCAGGGTTTTTGGCAGGAGCAAAACCATCTAAAAACCATGCATCAATTCTGGCGTTAAGCTGTGGCAGCATCTCCAGAACATCGCCAATCATCAGGGTTAAAACAACTCGACCCTTTGCCAGTACAACCCTTTGAAATCCTGGATGAATGGCTTGATAGTTTTTGATCAGCTCATCCGCTAGGGGTTTAAGCTCAGGCCACAAGGCCAGTGCACGGGAAAGATCAGAGCTACTCAGAGGGTAGCGTTCAACGCTCAAAAAATGCAGCGTAGCGCCCGCCGGTGCGGTCTGGTTGAAAAGCTGCCAAGCACATAAAAAGTTAAGCCCCGTGCCAAAACCTGTTTCGCCAATGACAAAGCTAGCACCCGGTTGTAAAGCGGCAAAGCGCTCAGGCAATTGGTTGTTCGCAAGAAATACATGATGGGTTTCGGCAAGGCCATTTGCGCGAGAAAAATACACATCGCCAAATACGCACGATAGAGGTTGGCCCTGTTCATCCCACTGTAACTGTGCGTGTTGTACATCCGCCATTTAAGGCTCCGCCAAGCAAATAGCGCTATGTTAGCACTCTGATTTAACAGAGGCTTTGTGCAGGTTTATTGAGCCTAAGCAAAGGAATGGTTAAAAGGCCATCATGCAGCGGACAGTAGGTTGGCAATCCGTTACTCTTAAGCGATTGATTAAGCAAGGAATCTTCACCTATGTTTGAGTCTGCTGAAATCGGCCATGCCGTTGATAAAGCCACCTTTGAAGCCCAAGAACCAGTGTTACGCCAAGCACTCTTGGAGGCGCAATATGAGCTTAAACGTCAGGCTCGTTTTCCAGTCATCATTTTAATCAATGGTGTTGAGGGTGCCGGCAAAGGCGACACCATTCGGTTGCTTAATGAGTGGATGGATCCACGGCTGATTCAGGTTTCAAGTTTCGATCAACAGACTGATGAAGAGCTTGCGCGACCACCGTTTTGGCGCTACTGGCGAAAATTGCCGGGTAAGGGCCGTATTGGTGTGTTCTTTGGTAATTGGTACAGCCAAATGCTGCAAGATCGGGTACATGGCCGTATTAAGACCCTTGAACTTGACCAAGCGATTGATCGCGCCCAAGGCCTTGAGCGGATGCTATGTGATGAAGGCGCGCTGATCTTTAAGTTTTGGTTTCATCTCTCAAAAGATCAGATGCAAAAAAGGCTTGAAAGCTTAAAGAATGACCCGTTACAGAGTTGGCGCTTAAGCCCACTCGATTGGCAGCAAAGCAAAACGTATGATCGTTTTGTGCACCATGGTGAAAGAATCTTGCGTCGCAGTTCGCGTGAGTATGCGCCATGGCATGTGGTGGAAGGTTCGGATAAGTACTACAGAAGCTTGCGCGTTGGGCACATCTTGCTCCAAGGGCTCAAAGCGGCACTCGAACAGCAAAAAACGCCTAGTGCACCTATAACCGTGCCGTTAATGAGCGAAGTGGATCAACGCGGACTGTTAGAAAGTCTCGATCTTTCCAAATCCCTTAAAAAAGCCGAATACCAAAAACAGTTAGTCGAAGAGCAGGCGCGACTTGCAACGTTGATGCGTGACAAACGCATGAAAAAGCATTCTTTGGTGGCTGTATTTGAGGGTAATGATGCCGCCGGCAAGGGCGGGGCGATTCGCCGTGTCGCAGCGGCTCTAGATCCGCGTCAGTATCACATTGTGCCAATTGCCGCGCCCACCGAAGATGAACGTGCGCAGCCTTACCTCTGGAGATTTTGGCGACATATGCCTGCTCTTGGGCATTTCACAGTTTTTGACCGCTCATGGTATGGCCGCGTGCTGGTTGAGCGTGTGGAAGGGTTTTGTGAGCCTGCCGATTGGTTACGTGCTTATGGCGAAATCAATGACTTTGAAGAGCAGCTCACCGATGCAGGCGTTATCGTTGTGAAGTTCTGGTTAAGCATTGATAAAGACAAGCAGCTTGAGCGATTTAACGAGCGCGAAGCTAACCCAGTTAAACGTTTCAAAATCACGGAAGAAGACTGGCGCAATCGCGATAAGTGGGATGCTTATACCCAAGCGGTTGACGATATGGTCAGCCGTACAAGTACCGAAATTGCGCCGTGGACGCTAGTCGAGGCTAACGATAAGCGCTTTGCGCGCGTTAAGGTGCTACGCACAATTAATGAGGCAATTGAGCACGCTTTTAAGCACGACTAGCTCTATAGGATAGTTGCGCATAAACACCCTGAATTATCGTGGTCTTCATATTTGGCCTTAGCTTATTCTCAGGCTGTGAAGTACCACGTTATAACTAAAAAAAGAGGTGTTTTATGCGCGACGTCGTAATCGTAGACAGCGTACGTACAGGATTAGCTAAATCCTACCGCGGCAAGTTCAACATGACCCGCCCCGATGATATGGCGGCGCATTGTGTGAATGCACTGGTCGAGCGTACTGGCATCGATCGCTCACTTGTCGACGATTGCATCGTTGGTTGCGCCTCGAACGAAGGGGCTCAAGGCTACAACATCGGTCGTAACGTGGCCGTACTTTCTAAGCTCGGTATTGATGTCGCAGGTATGACATTGAACCGTTACTGCTCATCGGGTTTGCAAGCGATTGCTATTGCAGCTAACCAAGTAGCGTCTGGGTGCAGCGAAGCTATTGTGGCGGGTGGCGTTGAGTCGATCACCTACACCATGAAGAGCCGTAACGTTGACCACCTGTTTAACCCCATCATTCAAGAGCACTTCCCAGGTATCTACCATTCTATGGGGCAAACGGCTGAAACCGTTGCTCGCCGTTATGGTGTAAGCCGTGAAGTGCAAGATCAGTACGCGCTGCAAAGTCAGCAACGTACGGCTATGGCTCAAGAATTAGGCTTATTTAACGATGAAATCGTGCCAATGGCCGTTAAGTACTTTACCGAAGATAAAGTCACTGGCGAGCGTACAATTCATGAAGGCGTTGTCGATCGTGACGATTGCAACCGCCCAGACACTACGATTGAAAGCTTAAGCGGTTTAAAACCTGTGTTTGCCGAAGATGGCTCGGTAACCGCTGGTAATGCTTCGCAGCTGTCTGATGGTGCTTCTATGACGCTGGTGATGAGCCTTGAAAAAGCGCTTGAGCTTGGACTTAAGCCATTAGCGTATTTCCGCGGCTTTACTGTAGCCGGTTGTGAGCCTGATGAAATGGGTATTGGCCCTGTGTACTCGGTACCTAAGCTGTTAAAGGCTAAAGGTATGACGGTTGAAGATATTGATCTTTGGGAGCTGAACGAAGCCTTTGCTTCACAGTGCGTTTATGCGCGCGACTTCCTAAAGATTGATAATGAAAAATACAATGTCAACGGTGGCTCGATCTCTATCGGTCACCCATTTGGCATGACGGGCTCTCGCCAAGTAGGGCACTTGGTCCGTGAGCTTAATCGTCGTGGCAAGCGTTTTGGCATTGTGACCATGTGCGTAGGTGGCGGCATGGGTGCATCAGGTTTGTTTGAAGCCTATAACGGTTAAGGTCAGACCTTAAAAGCCCGCCTTGAGCGGGCTTTTTTATGAGGATAACGGCCTGCCAGTACGCATCGCTTGGGCGATAACCTGGCACTCAATGTACTTTTCAACGTTGATAAGTGCATCTTCTCGGGTGAAATAGGGCCCTTCTAACGTGCCTTCGCGCGTGGCAAAGAAAAACTGTCCATTAATGGCGGTAATGCGATCGCTGCGAAAATGAAGTGCACCTTTAGGATCTGTTGCGCGTTGAGTTTGCATCACAAGTAGCCTCTTGTATTCAACCATTGAGTGTAGAGTGAAGATGGCGTTGTCACTGCTAAGTTAAGCAACGCCAAACATGTGCTATTGCTCAGTTTGATAGGGATTACTTTTGAGCATAAGTTCAGGTTTGACCCATTCATCAAATTGCTCAGTGCTGACGTATTTCAAATCCAGGGCGGCTTCTTTTAAGGTCATATGCTCATTAAAAGCATGTTTGGCAATGTGTGCCGCTTTGTCATAACCGATATGTGGGGTGAGCGCTGTTACAAGCATTAGGCTTTGATCAAGGTGTTCGCGCATTTGCTTCGCATTAACGGTAAGCCCCACAAGACAGTGTTGATGAAAGCTTAAGCAGCCGTCTCTTAACAGCTCGATTGATTGCAGTAAGTTGTAAATGATGACCGGTTTATAAACGTTCAGTTGCAGCTGCCCTTGGCTGGCTGCAAAACCTATCGTTGCATCGTTGCCTAATACTTGGCAGGCCAGCATGGACAAGGCTTCACATTGGGTGGGGTTAACCTTTCCGGGCATCATTGAGCTACCGGGTTCGTTGGCAGGTAGACAAATTTCGGCAAAGCCTGCACGGGGGCCAGAATTTAAAAGCCTTAGGTCGTTGGCAAGCTTCATCAGAACAACCGCTAATGTTTTCAGTGCACCTGACAGCGCCACCAGCGGCTCATGCCCTGCCAATGCCGCAAATTTGTTTGGAGCGGATTTAAGATTAAGTCCTGTTAGGGCGCTCAGTTCTGCGGCCACTGCGTCTGAAAAGCCTCGTGGTGCATTTAAGCCTGTGCCTACGGCAGTGCCGCCTTGGGCAAGTTCTGAGATTGCGGGTATGGCATTAGCAATGTTGTTTTTGGCCAGTTTCAGTTGAGCTAAAAAGGCGCCTATCTCTTGCCCAAAGGTAATGGGCGTTGCCTCCATAAGATGTGTTCGCCCGACCTTAACTAAGTTTTGATGTTGGTCAGCAAGCTCGCTTAAGCTTTGGCACAACGTCTCTATTGCAGGTAACAAGCCGGTTTTGAGCTCTTTTAAACAGGCGATATGCATGGCTGTTGGAAAGCAGTCGTTGGTACTTTGACTGCGGTTAACATGATCATTTGGATGCACTGGGTCCTTGGCGCCTACGCCATGCCCACTGATTTCATTCGCACGCCCTGCAATCACTTCATTCACGTTCATATTGCTTTGTGTGCCGCTGCCGGTTTGCCAAAGCGACAGCGGAAATTGGGCGTCATGTTTGCCGGCTAAAATTTCATCGCATGTTTGTTCGATAAGGCGAGCGACATTACTTGGAATTACGCCAATACGATCATTAACCCGAGCGGCTGCTTTTTTAACCAGCACCAGCGCGTAGATAACGCTAAGCGGCATTTTTTCTTGGCCAATTGCAAAGTAATGCTTAGAACGTTCAGTCTGCGCGCCCCAATAACTTTCATCTGGTACTTCGATAGGACCGAAGCTATCCGATTCCATACGGCTCATCTGGCAAAGCTCCTAACACAGCATGGGCGTATGAGGTTAGGTGCTAATAAGGCCTCGCAGTTCCGCTGCATTGCGCTTGGTTATAACGCGGCGGGGCCCTACACTAGAGGCCCTATCATGCAGTAATGAGGACACGCCATGGGCATGCAGGAAAACATTAGGGCACGTTTAGGTGAGCTTGAGCATATTCATCTGGATATCATTGATGAGAGCCATATGCACAGCCGTGGGCTTGAAACGCATTTCAAAGTCACGATGGTAAGTGAAATTTTTGCAGGCCTTAATGCGGTTAAACGGCATCAAAAAATTTACGCACAAATGGGCGCGCTGATGGGGCAAATTCATGCTCTAGCGATCCACACGTTCACCCCTCAAGAATGGCAAGAGAGTGGTGCTTTTGTGCCGGCTTCACCGACTTGCAAGGGTGGGCACGCTTAAGACGGAATCATCTGCCACCAGTCTTAGCAGCTCGGGCATGGTGATGGGCTTGGAGTAAATATAGCCCTGCGCCAATTGCACACCTGCCTCAGAAAGGATGCTGTGTTGCAGATGGGTTTCAACGCCTTCTGCAACGATATCTAACTTAAGGCTATGGGCCATATCGATAATTTGTCGGGCGATATGGTTGGCGGAATCATCTTGGCCTAGGGCCCAAACGAATAGCTTATCGAGCTTTAAGATATCCAGCTCGTAGCTTGCCAGATACGACAAGCTAGAGCTTCCGGTGCCAAAGTCATCAATGGCCACCTTGTAGCCTTTTTCACGAAGCGCACGAATGATGGGTTTGGCCTTTAATGGGTCCATAAAGCCACGTTCGGTCGCTTCAATAATAATATTGGCAGGCTGCGCGTTAATGCTTTCAGTTAACTCTGTGAGTGCGTCTAACAACCAGGGGCTATGAAAGTCTTGAGCTGAAAAATTAATTGCAATATGGCTGTGTGGCGCTTGAGCAAACAAAGGTTGCGCATCTTGGGTAATCTGTTTGAGCACATATCGCGTCAGAGAACGCATCAGCCCTCTTGCTTCTGCCACGCCAATAAAACTTTCAGGGTCAATCATCTCGCCATTTTGACCGCGCCAGCGCACGAGTGCTTCAGCCCCTATGCAGCGCCCCGTTCTAAGATCGATAACAGGTTGATAAACAAGGTGCAGTTCATTGTTTTTAAGCGCCGACTCTAAACGCCCTTTAAGCGATAAACGATCCCTACCGTAAATAATGATCAGTAGCGCGAGTAAGCTGCCTACCAAGGTGCCCCAAGGTAAATAGTAAAGCTGTGCATGCCTTAGAAAGGGGGTGAGTTCAGCGCGTGGCATTGCGCCAATTGCAAGGGTATAGCCGCTTGGGGCCAGTGCCCCGTACACCAGATGATGTTTGGTTAGAAACGTTTTTTCACCTGATGTAATACGGGTATACCAGCTGGGATCATAAGGGCCGTGACCGCGCAGCAGCTGGCCGCTTTGGGTGCCAACTTGATTCAGTGAAATAGGTGCGTCTTTAGAAAGAACATCCATCACTAACTCAGGTGCTACAAAGACACCCAATCCTTCCTTTTCAAAACTGTAAAAATTCAAGTTAAGAGTAGGGTAGGCGTTAAATTTTACTTCGTGCCAAAGATACAGCCCATGTTCAGACAATAACTCAGGTGCTGAGGCGTCGATACTAAGCGCGTGATTGCTAATGGTTGAACAGGTCAAGCGATGGCCTTCAATAAAGCCTGCTGCACGTAAATACGGGGATGTGACAATCATATTGCGCATATGCTGGCGCGTGTGTTCCGTGCACTCTGCGCGAGCATTTAGCTGGGCGAGTGAGGTTAGCGTGGCGATAATCTGCAAACGCGTTTTTTCAGAGCGTATCAGCATTTTTGACGTAAGACTGTCTAGCGTACTCACCGCCTGATTGCGCGCTTCGTTCCACGCAACATACTGCGCTATAGCGAGTGGGATTAAAAAACCAAGAAGGGCTGCTAGTACCAGAACAACCACGTGCCAGCGTCGATGCATCAGTTAGGCTCTTAGATAAATTTTTTTAAGTGTAGATGGCTGCATCAACGGACGCCTTACTTCAGCTCATTACTGGTAGAATGCGCCTCTTTTTTGCTAACTAAGTACGCCCTTTGCGAGGGTGAACACTTGAGGTGGTTATGTCCGGTAATATTGTTGTAGCGGCACTTTATAAGTTTGTATCACTGCCTGACTACGTTGAACTGCGTGAACCTTTATTAAAAGTGATGCAGGACAACGGTGTTAAAGGCACGCTGCTACTGGCGCTTGAGGGCATTAACGGTACAGTTTCAGCGACTCGTGAGGGAATCGATGCCCTGCTTGCGTGGCTTAAAAGCGATGAGCGTCTGGTGGATATCGATCACAAAGAGTCCTATTGCGATGAACAGCCGTTCTATCGCACCAAAGTTAAACTTAAAAAAGAGATCGTGACACTAGGCGTTGAAGGGGTTGATCCGAACAAGCAGGTTGGCACTTATGTCGAGCCTAAAGATTGGAATGCGCTGATTGATGATCCTGAAGTGTTGTTGATCGATACGCGTAATGACTATGAAGTGGCGATTGGCACGTTTGAAGGCGCTATCGACCCTAAAACAACGACATTTCGCGAGTTTCCCGAGTATATCAAAGCCCATTTTGATCCAGCCAAACACAAGAAAGTCGCCATGTTCTGTACAGGCGGTATTCGCTGTGAGAAAGCATCTAGCTATATGCTGGGAGAAGGCTTTGAAGAGGTTTATCACCTTAAAGGCGGTATTCTTAAATATTTAGAAGAAGTTCCGCAGCAAGAGAGTAAGTGGCACGGTGACTGCTTTGTGTTCGATAACCGTGTGACTGTTCGCCACGACTTAACGGAGGGCGATTACGAAGTCTGCCATGCATGCCGTAATCCACTGTCCGTTGAAGACCGTGCCTCTGAGCACTACAGCCCAGGCATTAGCTGTCCGCATTGCTGGGACACTTTAAGTGAAAAAACGCGTCATACAGCGCGTGAGCGTCAAAAGCAGATTGAACTGGCATTGGCGCGCAATATGCCGCATCCGATCGGCTACAACTATCGTAAAGACCAATAGGGTAGACCTTGCATGCAGCGGCTGATTTATATCATGGACCCTATGTGCTCGTGGTGTTGGGGGTTTGCGCCGGTCGTTGAGGCCTTATTGGCACAAGCCGCGGAGTACGGGGTGCCGCTGCATGTTGTGGTTGGCGGTTTACGTTTGGATCGTGCGCCTCTTGAGCAATCTGTACGCAGCAAAATTTTTGAGCATTGGCAAAATGTTGAGCAAACGACAGGGCAACCCTTCGACTTTACAGGTGCATTACCTGAAGGTTTTGTTTATGACACATCCCTTGCTTGCCAAGCGTTAGTGGCGGCCAGAGTACTTGAGCCTGCTCTGGTATTACCGCTCGCCAAACGTTTACAAAAAGCATTTTACTGTGATCAGAATCCTTTGCGAGACATCGCGGCCATCGTGCAGATGGCTGTAGAAGTAGGTCTTGATGAGGAGCGTTTTGCCAGTGCGTTGGACTGTGCATCTACAGAAGAAGCAACGCTTGCTGATTTTGCGTGGGCTTCTGGACTCGGCATTGTAGGTTTTCCTACCTTATTGGCTGAGCATAATGGACAGTTAGCGTTGTTAACCAATGGCTATCAACCTTTGCCAGCATTACGTTCACTGTTGGCGCGTTGGCTAGCTCAAGCTGCTCGTGTCTAGGGCGTTAACTTGGGCGCATATTCGCGCACTTGCCTTAGGCCGTAAGAGGCGTCTTGCAACAGCCAATCTTTTAGCCATCACGGCCGTGGCTTTAAGTGTGCCAATCCCGTTGCTGTTACCGTTGTTAGTTGATGAAGTGCTGCTTCAGCAAGGCAATAAGGCACTTCAGTACATGGATATGCTGCTGCCCAGTGCATGGCAACAGGCGACGGGCTATATCCTGCTAATGCTTCTTGTCTCGCTTGCGCTTCGTCTGGCCAGCCTATGGCTCAGTGTGCTTGCGGTAAAACGGTTTGCCCAACTATCAAAAGACATCGTTTACCGGATACGCGACAGGCTTTTAGCAGCGCTTGAGCATATCTCGATGCGTGAGTATGAGTCGTTGGGAACCGGACGCGTCGCGGCCCATTTGCTCACCGATGTCGAAACGCTCGATAGCTTTTTAGGTGATACGTTAAGCCGCGCGTTAGTTGCGTTACTCACACTGATTGGAACATCAGCCATTTTGTTATGGATGCATTGGCAGCTTGCACTCATGATTTTGCTGCTCAATCCATGGGTTGTGTTTGCCACAATCCATCTGGGCAAAAAAGTGAAATGGCTGAAAAAGCAAGAAAACGATCGGACTGCAGATTTCGCGCAACAGCTCACCGAAACACTAGAGGCGATGCATGAACTAAGAGCCAGCGGTAGGCAGCGATATTTCTTCGCAAGGCTTAATAAACAAGCGTTGGAGGTGCGCGATGCCTCTAGTGAGGCGAAATGGAAAACCGAAGCCGCTGGACGCAGTAGTGGTGTGCTTTTTCAATTTGGAATCGACATCTTTCGTGCGGCGGCAATGTTAACGGTGCTGTTTTCAGACTTAAGCATTGGGCAAATGCTCGCTGTATTTAGTTATTTGTGGTTCATGATTGGGCCTGTCGAGCAGCTGCTTAGTTTGCAATACGGTTTCTACGCCGCCTCAGCAGCCTTGAACCGAGTCAACACGTTGTTGCGGTGTCAAACTGAGGCAAGCTATCCAGCGAAGCGTGACCCCTTCAGTAGCCAATCAGTAGGCATTCGCTTTCGTGGTGTACATTTTCGTTACGCTAACGAGTGCGTGTTTAAGAACTTAAGTTTCACAATTAATCCCGGGGAAAGGGTAGCGATTGTTGGGGCTTCAGGTGGGGGCAAAAGTACCTTAGTGCAGCTACTGCTTGGTTTGTACGAGTCAGAGCAGGGCGCGATTGAGTTCAACGATGTTCCACGTGAGGTCATTGGTAACGACCTCGTGCGTCAGCATGTAGCCGTCGTTTTACAACACCCAGCCATATTTGATGACAGTGTTAGAGCAAACCTGTGTTTGGGGCGAACCTATACCGATCAGCAATGCTGGAACGCTTTGCAGCATGCTGAGCTTGCAGACCTTATACGTGACTTGCCTGATGGGCTTGACAGTAAGCTCGGCCGATTCGGGGTTAAGCTTTCGGGTGGGCAGCGTCAACGCCTTGCTATTGCGCGAATACTTTTGAGTGACGCGAAGGTTGTCATCATGGATGAAGCAACATCTGCACTGGATACAGTGACCGAGCAGAAGGTGTTACGTAATTTGGAGGCTTTTTTTGCCGGTCGCACCGTCATCATTATTGCGCATCGCTTATCAGCTATTTTAAGTGCAGAGCGCATACTGGTATTGCACGATGGCGCGCTGGTACAAAGTGGCACGCATCACGCGTTATTAAAGCAGTCGGGTCTTTACAAAGACCTTTACGGTTAAAAATGCTTATAAAAAAGCCCGCTTAAAGCGGGCTTTTTTGGGCGTTAGATTAGAAGGTTTTGGATACCGCTAAAGTAACGTTTGAGTCGCAGTAATCTTTTTTGCCGTAGGCGTCTTCACAGTCACTGGCTTTGATATTGGTGTCGGTATAGGTGACCGTGAAGTCAAGACCTACTAGGGTTTTACCTAGGCCTACACTCCAGTCGTTATAGTCTTCGCTGCCTTCTTTAGAGTCAGTCTTACCGTAGGTTGCAAAAGCGGTTACTTCGTATGGCAGTTCATATTCATAACCTAACCATGTGTAGGTTGGGTGAACGCCTGTTTGCACACCGTATTTGTAACCCAAGGTAAAGCCATAAGCTGAAATGCTAGGTTGAATCTCATAGCCATTCCACTCGCTAGCGCTTGGGTAGGTGTATTTACCTAACTGCAGGTCGTATGAAATGTCATCAGTGATGTTTGCGCCGTAGCCTACGTAGTAATCAACCTCAACGCTTGCATCTTTGCTGTTGCCAGGGAAAGTGTCGCCGTCAACATTGGATGCCCAGATACCTGCATACAAGCCGCTCTCATGTGCAACATCAATGCTGCCTTGGATGGCTGCATCGCCAGCGGTTTGAGACTGACCACGCCAGATGTAATCAGTGGCAAGTGTTGCCGTCATGCTGACATCAAATTTGCCAAGGGCGCTGTCAAACTCTTCAGCAGCGGCAAGGCTGCCGAAACCAAACAGCGATACCGCAGATACAGCTAGGGAAATCTTCTTCAACATGATGACACTCCTAAGTATGCAGCGAGGGCTTGCCCCTCATCGGTTAGCGTTTGTCGCTATTTTTTTAGCTAATTGGCTCTAAGCATTAACCTTGCCAACTTTTTATAACTCACTAAAAAAGGTGGTGAGCGGTTGAGTTTATGGCATTTTCAATCGATCCAAAATCTTTTTTATTGATTTAGTGCACTGTTTTAGTGCCGATTTTAGCGCGAACGGCTCAAAGTTACGGCATGGAATGCATTTTCGGTTTTTAAAAAACACTAAAGAAGTGCACCTATTTATTGCTTGAATATATGGCTTGTGTGCGCAGCATAGGTAACAGCAAAACAAACGGGTGCATTTTTACACCCGTTTATACGTTCAATTACCTACAAGCGATGAGTCGTCTGCGCCTTGTATTTATGTAGGTGTAGAATGTCGCCTTTTTTCTGACTGGAGCTGTGATGGAAACTTCATCATCCGCATCGAGCACCCTTAATCGGGGGCTGAAAAACCGTCATATCCAGTTGATTGCGCTGGGTGGCGCAATTGGTACGGGTTTATTCTTAGGCTCGGCTGGTGTTATCCAAAGTGCTGGGCCGTCGATGATTCTTGGCTACGCCATTGGTGGCCTCATCGCCTTTTTAATTATGCGCCAATTGGGCGAAATGATTGTTGAGGAGCCGGTTGCAGGTTCATTCAGTCATTTTGCTAATGATTACTGGGGACCCTTTGCAGGGTTCTTATCTGGCTGGAACTACTGGGTATTGTATGTTTTGGTGGGTATGGCGGAACTCACCGCTGTTGGTAAATATGTCCAGTATTGGTACCCCGATATTCCCACGTGGGTCAGCGCGTTAGCCTTTTTTGTGGCAATTAACCTCATTAACCTCAGCCATGTTAAGTCCTTTGGTGAGGCCGAGTTTTGGTTCGCTATTATTAAGGTAGGGGCGATTCTTGGGATGATTGGACTGGGTAGTTATTTGCTACTCAGTGGTGCAGGAGGAGAGCAGGCGAGCATAACCAACCTCTGGAGTCATGGCGGTTTTTTCCCCAATGGCATCAGTGGTCTTGTAGTGGTTATGGCGGTGATCATGTTCTCCTTTGGTGGGCTTGAGCTAGTGGGCATCACGGCTGCAGAAGCTGAGAATCCACGCAAAGTGATCCCGCAAGCTATTAATCAAGTGGTATACCGGATTTTGATTTTCTATATCGGGGCGCTGACTATTCTGCTCTCGCTTTATCCGTGGGATAGCTTGGTTGCAAGCTTAAGTGCGAATGCGGATGAATATTCGCGCAGCCCCTTTGTGCAGATATTTGCACTGATTGGTAGTGATACTGCCGCGCACATTCTTAACTTTGTCGTACTAACGGCCGCGCTCTCTGTTTATAACAGCGGTGTTTATTGCAATAGTCGGATGCTTTTTGGCTTGGCTGAGCAAGGAAATGCGCCCAAAGCATTTCTTAAAGTGAACCGTCAAGGCGTGCCTATTGTTGGCCTCATTTGTTCTGCGGTGGTGACATTAGGCTGTGTGGGTTTAAATTACCTGCTACCTAAAAACGCGTTGATCATTTTGATGTCGCTTGTTGTTGCCGCGTTGGTTATTAACTGGGCAATGATCAGCCTCTCACATTTACGGTTTCGTAAAACCATGCAAGCAAGGGGCATCGTACCCAGTTTTAAAGCGTTGTTTTATCCTGTAGGCAACTACCTTTGTCTGGCCTTCGTAGCCTTTATTCTTGTGCTGTTGGCGCTTAATGAAGACACCCGTATGTCTGTTTATGCGTTGCCTGTATGGATTGGCGTGTTGTGGGTAGGCTTCAGGTTGAAGAGTCGTCTTGCTTAGGGTAAGTGGAGAGATTGTCATCGCCACGGATGAGCTTGAATTTCAAGCCATCCGAGCGCAGGGCGCGGGTGGCCAGAATGTGAATAAGGTCAGCAGTGCAGTTCACTTGCGCTTTGCCAGTCAGCAGTCGTCTTTGCCTCATTGGATCAAGCAACGGCTGCTTGAGATGCGCGATCAGCATATAACCCGCGATGGGCTTATTGTCATTAAGGCGCAGCAATACCGTACGCAAGGGCAGAACCGTGCTGATGCAACGGAACGCCTGCTAACGCTATTGCGCAAGGTTTCGATTGTTGAGCCTGTTAGGCGGGCTACTAAACCTACGCTAGGCTCGAAGAAACGTCGTTTAGAAGCCAAAAATCGACGTGGTGATCTTAAGGCTTCTAGGTCGAAAGTTGTCTATTAAGCGTGTTTTGCTTTAGGGCTGTTTGCCAGATGAATGTGCCGCCGGGCTGTGAAGTGCAAGCGAGCGCCCAGCAAGATCGCCGCGCACGTAAGCCCTGCAATTAAACCTTCCCATAAGCCTTTAGGGCCAGATGGCTCGCCCAGCCAGTCGCTAATACCTAGTGCATATCCCACCGGTAAGCCCACGCCCCAGTAGGAGAACAATGTAAAGATCATCGTAACACGTGTGTCTTGAAAGCCTCTTAATGCACCTGCAGCACAGACTTGAATGCCATCAGAAAATTGAAACAGTGCCGCATAGATGATTAAGCTGGTTGCAATAGCAATGACTAGCGGGTCGGTGGTGTAGATGCCAACCAATGCCTCACGCCAGATCATCATGCCTGTGGCAGATATAAAGGCGAAGGCAAGGGCGCAGCTGATACCGACTAAGGCGGCAAAGCGTGCATGAACAGGGTCGCCTCGGCCTAGGGCCTGACCCACTCGGACGGTTACTGCAAGTCCGAGTGAGAAGGGCACCATAAAAATTAAGGAAGAAATATTCAGGGCGATTTGATGACCTGCTACGGTTGCAGCGCCTAGTGAGCCAATTAACAGTGCAATCACTGAAAAAATACTGACCTCAGCAAAGATCGCAATACCAATCGGCAATCCAATGGAGATAAGGCGCTTAATTTCATGAAAATTAGGGCGGCTGAATTGGCTAAAAAATTTGTATGGTTGGTAATACGGGCCCATTTTGACCCACGCAAGCATGGCTAACAGCATAAACCACATTGAAACGGCACTGGCCCAGCCGCAGCCCACACCGCCCATGGCAGGTAAGCCTAATTTGCCGTAAATGAAGATGTAATTTAATGGGATATTGAGGGCAAGTCCCCCGAGGCCTATATACATGCTAGGTCGTGTTCGTCCTAAGCCATCACTCATACAACGTAGTACGTGATAAAAAGCTACGGCAGGGAATCCTACGGCTGTGGCTTGTAAATATCCCATCGCCATTGGCACAAGCTCTGGGTCAACCTTCATCAGATGCAGTACGGGTTCTGCGTTCCAGAGTGTGGCTGTTGCAATAAGCCCAACGGCAGCGGCCAGCCACAAAGCCTGTCGTACCAAAGGGCCTACGGCGTCGGTGTTTTCGGCACCAAATAGCTGGGCAACTTTGGGGGTTGTGGCTAATAAAACGCCATTCATAAATAGCAGTATCGGCACCCAGATTGAGTTGCCTAGAGCCACCGCTGCAAGGTCGCTTGGGCTAACGCGCCCAGCCATTACGGTATCTACAAACCCAATAGCTGTATGCGACAGTTGGGCAATGATAATAGGGGCTGCCAGCCAGAGGAGGGCGCGTATTTCGGCAAGTGCTGCGCGGGAGGTGGTTACAGCAGTCATGGCGAGCTAATCAACTACGAAAAGGGGGCGGAAGCGCGCTAGTCTACGCTCTGTATGGACGCGCCGAAAGCTCTACCCTTATTTAAAAAACGGCTTATATAGGTATGTCGCGCTACTATAGAAGCTGTTCTGTCGGAGCCCTGTTATGCGCATTGTTGCAGATGAAAATATTCCCCTCGTTGAAGCTTTTTTTTCAGGCTTTGGCGAAATCACCAGAGTGGCTGGGCGCAGCATGAGTGCTGCAACGGTAAAAGATGCCGATGTGCTTTTGGTGCGTTCCGTCACTAAGGTTAACGAGGCGCTCCTATCTGGCAGTCAGGTGCGTTTTGTAGGGACCTGTACAATTGGCACAGATCATCTGGACCTTGATTATCTAGATGCTAATGACATTTCGTGGTCGAGTGCGCCGGGTTGCAATGCACGCGGGGTGATTGACTATGTATTAGGAAGTTTGATGACGCTGGCTGAAGATGCTGGTGTTGATCTGGCTTCTAGAGTGTACGGTGTCGTTGGGGCAGGAGAAGTTGGTGGGCGTTTAGCGACCGTGCTCAAAGGGCTTGGATGGCACGTCAAGGTGTGTGATCCGCCGCGCGCGCGACAAGAGAAGGGCGATTTTGTTGATCTTGAAGAGGTCATTCAGAGTTGTGATGTTATTAGCGTGCATACGCCGCTAACAACCGTGGGTGCAGATGCCACATGGCATCTTTTAGATGAGGCGAAATTATCTTCTCTGCAACCTAATACATGGCTGATTAACGCGGCGCGAGGCCCGGTGATTGATAATCAAGCCTTGTTGAGGGTTCTTCAGTTACGTGAAGACCTGGAGGCAGTCTTAGATGTTTGGGAGCATGAGCCTTTGGTGAATCTTGATCTTGCCAAACGTTGCAAGATTGCTACGCCACATATTGCAGGCTACAGCTTGGATGGAAAGCAGCGTGGTACTGAACAGATTTATCGTGCGTTATGTAACTGCTTGCAAGTGCCGGTGATCCATCGCCTTGAAGACTTTTTGCCACCTCAGCCATTACCTCACCTTACGCTTGCAGCCGACGCAGATCCCAAGTGGGTACTACCTGCTTTGAGTCGTTTGGTGTACGACCCGCGGCGCGACGATGCAGATTTTCGGCGAAGCTTAAGTCCTGATCCTGAGGTTCAGAGGCAACACTTTGATGTGCTAAGAAAAAACTACCCGGTGCGACGTGAAATTCCGGGGTTGAAGGTGTCTTTGCAGGGGGATTCGGCTGAGCTTAGGAAAATCTTAACAGCGCTTGGTATTGAATAAGTATAGAGGCTAGAGCAGGGCTCTAGCCTTTTATATCAGCGGTACTCGCAAAGGTATGCGGTATCTTGTGGCACTTTCAGTTGGAATTTGCTGTTTGCAGGGACGGTAAACTGGCTGCCGGTTTTAAAGCTAACGAAGTCTGTGGCATCAGGCAGTTTAACGATCAGTTCGCCAGCGATAACGTGCATGACTTCAAGTTGGGCGGTACCAAACTCGTATTCGCCTGCAGCCATAACGCCAATCGTTGCTGGGCCTTGAGTCATATCAAACGCGATTGATTTAACAGTCCCATCGAAGTATTCATTAACTTTAAACATCAATGCATCCCTAAAGCGCGAGTATAAAAGAGCTCTAGTATGCCCAATGCAGCGATGGCCGTCACTTACGTATGACTAGGATTTTGCTGTGCAAAGCGGGAGTAAGCGGGCGGTATTGCGAGCGTCATTTAAGGCTCTGTGTTGTTGGCCTTGGAAAGTAAGCCCTGAAATCTGTAAGGCTTTTTTAAGCCCTAAAGGTTGGTTGTGTTGCCGGCTGTTCATGAATTCGTGTTTAAGGTTTCGGTGCGGCAGTTTGTGTAAAAGGCTATCAATATGTAAGGCATCAAGCTGCTGCATAAGTTGAATTCGATCGTATTCGCCCCAGCTTACCCAACCGGCCAGTCGTGGCTGGTGTTCTAGAAGCCAGCGCTCAATTTCAACCCAAGCAGAACCGAGTGTTTGCGAGCTATTGATGTCACTTTGCTTGATATGCGTTAGGTCTTTGCAAAATGGTGTGAGCAGTGGGCGTCTTGAGGGTTTGATATAGCGTTGTAGGTGATCTTGTTCGATACCTTGGTTATTTACGATCACCGCCCCTATTTCGATGATCTCCATATCGTTAACTGGCCAACCGCCTTCGTCAGTTGTTGCTTCAAGGTCAATCACCAGCCACAAATGCATAAAAGGTCCTAGGGTCGAGGTTGCCTTATGTTTTTAGCGCGCCAAAGGCGCGAGTGCAAGGCTCGTCTAATGCTTTTTGTATCCGTAAAATAACCTAAGTCGTAATGGTTAGATGCGGTGTGAGCCATGAAATGTCGAGCAGGATGCGGTGCCTGTTGTATAGCGCCTTCTATTTCATCTCCTATCCCGGGGATGCCTAAGGGCAAGGCGGCAGGGGAGCGATGTATACAGCTTGATGAAAACCACTTGTGTCGTATTTTTGGCAAGCCTGATCGGCCTGCTGTGTGCAGTGCGTTCGATGCGGATATTGAAGTGTGTGGTGAGAGTTACTCAGAAGCGATTAGGCTTTTGGGTTGGCTTGAGCAGCAAACGGCCTAAGCTACATGGAATGAAAAAGACCGCCCTAGGGCGGTCTTTTTTTTGCTTAGCGTTCGCTTAAGTCTTTGTAGTCACGCTTGTCGTAGCCGGTGTACAGCTGGCGTGGACGGCCAATCTTGTATGGGCTAGACAGCATTTCTTTCCAGTGGCTGATCCAGCCAACGGTGCGCGACAGGGCAAAGATCACGGTGAACATGCTGGTCGGAATGCCGATTGCTTTCAGGATGATGCCTGAATAGAAATCAACGTTCGGATACAGGTTACGCTCTTTGAAGTAAGGATCGGTCAGTGCGATCTCTTCTAAACGCATAGCCAATTCCAGCTGAGGATCATTTTTGATACCTAGCTCGCCCAATACTTCGTCACAGGTTTTCTTCATGACGGTTGCACGTGGGTCACGGTTTTTGTAAACGCGATGACCGAAGCCCATGAGTTTGAACGGATCGTTCTTGTCTTTGGCTTTAGCAATGAACTTATCAATGTTCTCAACGCTGCCAATTTCATCCAGCATTGTCAGAACCGCTTCATTCGCACCACCATGTGCAGGACCCCAAAGTGCAGCAATGCCCGCTGCGATACAAGCAAACGGGTTAGCACCTGAAGAGCCAGCAAGACGTACAGTTGAAGTCGATGCGTTTTGCTCGTGGTCCGCATGCAAAATAAAGATGCGGTCCATGGCTTTAGCCAGTACAGGGCTAATGGGCTTAATCTCGGCAGGGGTGTTAAACATCATATGCAGGAAGTTTTCTGCATAAGAGAGGTCGTTGCGCGGATACATAATCGGCTGGCCGATCGAGTATTTATAAGCCATTGCTGCGATGGTTGGCATCTTAGCTACTAAGCGGTGTGCGGAAATTTCGCGGTGCTTAGGATTATTGATGTCCAACGAGTCATGATAGAACGCAGACAGAGCGCCGACCACGCCGCACATTACGGCCATAGGATGCGCATCGCGACGGAAGCCGTTTAAGAAGCTTTTCAGCTGCTCATGGACCATCGTGTGATTCTTAATGGTGCTAACAAAAGCAGCCTTTTGTTCAGCATTAGGCAATTCGCCATTAAGCAACAAGTAGCACGTTTCTAAATAGTCCGACTTCTCTGCGAGCTGCTCGATGGGGTAGCCACGATGCAGAAGAATGCCTTGATCACCATCGATATAGGTGATTTTGGATTCGCAGGAAGCAGTGGACATAAAGCCAGGATCAAAAGTGAAACAACCCGTCGATGTTAAGCTTCGGACGTCAACAACATCAGGTCCAACAGTGCCGGATAATACGGGCAGCTCGACCGGGGCATTCCCCTCAATGATCAACTGCGCTTTTTTGTCAGCCATGTTAGGCCTCCCATTTATTCTGGAGCATAGAATCATTTAGACGGTCCCCCCAGGCAGGGACTGCGACACTATAGAGAGATAAATTTGAATGTCAATTTGCCTAAGGGATGAGTTTAGATAGGTTTTTCTGCATCCATTTCGACGAAAATCTCTTGATATTTGCTCAAATTATCGGGGTGCGACAATCTGACCTTATTGGCGGGCGTTATGATTGTCATTAGTCACCTAACTGTCTATACTTCGGCGCGACCGCCAAGGCTCGTTTTGAGCTCTTGAGTGGTTGTCACTTAAGGGTGATGGGTACCTCAACAGTGCACTTCCCGACAAACTCAGCCCTGCTAGTTAGGGGCTCTCAGTGTGATAAAAACCGTGAATAACCAAAGACCTGTAAACCTCGACCTCAGGACCATCAAACTTCCTGTCACTGCTTACACGTCCATCCTGCACCGCATTAGCGGTGTGATCCTGTTCGTTGGGCTTGTCATTATGCTGTACGCATTAGATAAGTCTCTTTCGAGCGCGGAAGGATTTGCTGACGTTCAAGAATGCTTAACCAGCCCGCTGGCTAAGTTTGTGATTTGGGGGCTGTTGTCCGCTCTGCTGTATCACCTGGTGGCTGGTATCCGCCACTTGATTATGGATCTGGGTGTTGGCGAAACGCTGGAAGGCGGCAAGCTAGGCTCGAAAATCGTTCTCGCCATCTCTGTGGTGTTGATTGTTCTGGCGGGGGTTTGGATATGGTAACTAACGTCACTAACTTTTCGCGTTCTGGTTTGTATGACTGGATGGCCCAGCGTGTATCCGCTGTTGTGCTGGCCGCTTACTTTCTGTTCCTGATTGGTTTTGTTGCCTGTCAAGATGGTTTGACCTACGAAGACTGGCACGGTTTGTTCGCTCAAAGCTGGATGCGCATTTTTAGCTTGCTGGCACTGGTAAGCCTTGCTGTGCATGCGTGGGTTGGTATGTGGACGATTACCACTGACTACCTGACCAATATGGCTATTGGGAAGTGGGCGACTGGCGTTCGTTTCCTGGCTCAGGCGCTGTGCGGCATGTTGATGTTCGTACTGTTCGTCTGGGGCGTGCAGATTCTCTGGGGTATCTGATTCATGGCAATTCGTACACTTTCTTATGACGCCATTATCGTAGGTGGCGGCGGCGCGGGTATGCGCGCAGCCCTGCAACTGGCGCAAGGCGGTCATAAAACCGCAGTAGTAACCAAAGTATTCCCAACACGTTCGCACACAGTATCCGCCCAAGGTGGTATTACCTGTGCGATCGCCTCTGCTGACCCGAATGATGATTGGCGTTGGCACATGTACGATACCGTTAAAGGTTCCGACTACATCGGTGACCAAGACGCTATCGAATATATGTGCTCCGTAGGTCCAGAAGCTGTGTTCGAGCTTGAGCACATGGGTCTGCCATTCTCGCGTACCGAGCAAGGTCGTATTTACCAACGTCCTTTTGGTGGTCAGTCTAAGGGTCCAGATAATCCGACTCAGGCTGCTCGTACCTGTGCTGCTGCTGACCGTACTGGTCACGCGCTGCTACACACCCTGTATCAGGCTAACCTCAAAGCAGGTACTTCGTTCCTGAATGAGTGGTATGCGGTTGACTTGGTTAAGAACCAAGACGGTGCCATCGTTGGTGTGATCGCCATCTGCATCGAAACTGGCGAGACCGTATACATCCGCTCCAAAGCCGTAGTACTGGCTACCGGTGGTGCGGGCCGTATCTATGCATCCACCACTAACGCTTTGATCAACACCGGTGACGGCGTTGGTATGGCGCTGCGTGCTGGCGTACCAGTACAAGATATCGAAATGTGGCAGTTCCACCCAACCGGTATTGCCGGCGCGGGTGTACTGGTTACTGAAGGTTGCCGTGGTGAAGGTGGTTACCTGATCAACGCCCATGGTGAGCGTTTCATGGAGCGCTATGCGCCAAACGCCAAAGACCTTGCGGGCCGTGACGTTGTAGCTCGTTCGATGGTTAAAGAAGTGATCGCCGGTAATGGTGTGGGCCCGAACAAGGACCACGTACTGCTCAAGCTTGATCACTTAGGTGAAGAAGTTCTGCACAGCCGCCTGCCAGGCATTTGCGAGCTTTCAAAAACCTTCGCACACGTTGACCCAGTATTGGCACCGATCCCTGTGATCCCAACGTGCCACTACATGATGGGTGGTATTGCCACCAACATTCACGGTCAAGCAATCACTCAAGACGCTAACGGCAACGACAAGATCGTCGAAGGCCTGTTCGCGGTTGGTGAAGTGGCGTGCGTATCGGTACACGGTGCTAACCGTCTGGGCGGTAACTCACTGCTTGACTTGGTTGTATTCGGCCGTGCGGCTGGCCTGCACCTTGAAAAAGCGCTTAAAGAAGGCGTTGAAACCCGCGGTGCAACTGAGACTGACATTGAGCAATCTCTGGCGCGTCTGGCAGGTGTTAATGAGCGTACCACTGGTGAAGAAGTGGCTCCGCTTAAGCGCGAACTGCAACAGTGCATGCAGAACTACTTTGGTGTATTCCGCTCTGGCGAATACATGCAAAAAGGTATTGCTCAGCTGGCTGATCTGCGTGAGCGTATTGCCAAAGTTAAAATCAACGATAAGAGCAATGCATTTAACACGGCTCGTATCGAAGCTCTGGAACTGCAAAACTTGCTTGAAGTTGCAGAAGCCACTGCGATCGCTGCTGAAGAACGTAAAGAGTCTCGTGGTGCGCATGCACGTGAAGACTTTGAAGAGCGTGACGATCAAAACTGGCTGTGCCACTCCCTGTACTTCCCAGGTGAGAAGCGTGTTGCTAAGCGCGCTGTGAACTTTGCGCCGAAGACTGTACCGGCGTTTGAACCTAAAGTTCGTACTTACTAAGGGTGGCCCAGATGTTAAAAGTCAGTGTTTACCGTTATAACCCAGAGAAGGATTCTGCACCTTATATGCAGGACTTCGATGTGGATACACAAGGCAAAGACATCATGGTGCTTGATGTCTTAGCTCTGATCAAAGAGCAAGACGAAGGCTTCTCTTACCGTCGTTCTTGCCGTGAGGGCGTATGTGGCTCTGACGGTATGAATATGAACGGTAAGAACGGTTTGGCATGCATCACGCCGCTGTCTGCTGTTGGCCTTAAAGGCGGCAAGCTGGTATTGCGTCCGTTGCCAGGTCTGCCTGTTATCCGCGACTTGGTCGTTGATATGAGCATCTTCTACAAGCAATACGAGAAGGTGCAGCCGTTCCTGCAAAATGACACTCCAGCACCTGCTATCGAGCGTCTGCAGTCACCTGAACAACGTGAAAAAATCGATGGTCTGTATGAGTGCATTCTGTGTGCATGCTGCTCTACCAGCTGCCCATCGTTCTGGTGGAACCCAGACAAGTTCTTAGGCCCAGCTGCACTGCTGCAAGCCTATCGTTTCTTGGCTGATAGCCGTGACACCAAAACCGAAGAGCGTTTGGCATCTTTAGATGACCCGTTCAGCGTGTTCCGTTGCCGTGGCATCATGAACTGCGTCAATGTGTGCCCGAAAGGTCTTAACCCGACCAAAGCGATTGGCCACATCCGCAACATGTTGCTGCAAAGCGGTACTTAATAACGCGGTAACTCGCGTAACTCTACGGCACTTCTATGGGAGTGCCGTAGCTTTGACAGGGCACGGCTCACAAAGCTTTGCTCGACTTTGAAAACGACGACCAGCAGGGGCATCCGGGCTGGCACCCGGACTATCTGCGGGACCGTAGTGGCTTTACCTGAGTCGCTGCCACAGGACTTCATCAAAGGCCATGCGGATTCGCGCCGATGGTAGCCCCTCATGAGGGTGACCTAGCATGCAAGAAAGCGTAATGCAGCGCATGTGGAACAGCGCCCACCTATCCGGTGGAAATGCTGCCTATGTGGAAGAGCTATATGAGCTCTACCTGCACGATCCCAACGCTGTGCCTGAAGAGTGGCGCACTTATTTCCAGCAGTTGCCTGCTGATGGCACTGTCGCCACCGACGTTTCGCATTCTACGATCCGGGATCATTTCGTGTTGCTGGGTAAAAACCAGCGCCGCGCACAGCCTGTATCTGCAGGCAGTGTTAGCAGTGAGCACGAGAAAAAACAGGTTGAAGTCCTTCGCCTGATTCAAACTTACCGCTTACGCGGTCATCAAGCTGCTCAGCTTGATCCGTTGGGACTATGGCAGCGCCCAGCGCCTGCTGATTTGTCTCTGCAAAAATATGGCCTGACTGAGGCCGATCTCGACACGACTTTCCGCACCGGTGATCTTCAAATCGGTCGTGAAGAAGCGACATTGCGCGAGATTATCGAGTCACTGCAGAACACCTATACCCGTACTATTGGTGCCGAGTTTGCTCACATCGTCGATTCTGAGCAACGTAACTGGTTCCAACAGCGCATGGAAAGTGTGCGTGGTCGTCCAGTGTTTTCTGCTGAAGTACAAACGCATTTACTTGAGCGTTTAAGTGCAGCTGAAGGCTTAGAAAAGTACCTGGGAACTAAGTATCCTGGTACTAAGCGTTTCGGTCTTGAAGGCGGTGAAAGTCTTATTCCAATGATGGATGAGATTATTCAACGTTCAGGCACTTACGGTGCAAAAGAAATCGTGATTGGCATGGCTCACCGTGGCCGCTTAAACATGCTGGTCAACACCTTTGGTAAGAACCCACGTGACCTGTTTGATGAGTTCGACGGTAAGCGTGTTGAGGGTCTTTCTTCAGGTGACGTGAAATACCACCAAGGTTTTTCTTCAAACGTTTTAACTCCAGGTGGTGAAGTTCACTTAGCGATGGCGTTTAACCCATCGCATCTTGAAATCGTTTCTCCGGTGGTTGAGGGGTCTGTTCGTGCCCGTCAAGACCGTCGTAACGATGCTACAGGTGACAAAGTTGTACCTGTATCGATCCACGGTGATGCAGCGTTTGCTGGTCAAGGTGTGGTCATGGAAACCTTCCAGATGTCGCAAATTCGCGGCTACAAAACGGGTGGTACCATTCACATCGTAATCAACAACCAGGTTGGTTTTACCACTAGCAATCCTTTGGATGCTCGCTCGACAGAATATGCAACTGATGTCGCGAAGATGATCTCCGCGCCTATTTTGCATGTTAACGGTGATGATCCTGAGGCGGTGTTGTTTGTAACGCAGCTTGCTGTTGACTACCGCATGCACTTTAAGCGCGATGTGGTGATCGATCTGGTGTGCTACCGTCGTCGTGGTCACAACGAGGCAGACGAGCCAAATGGCACGCAGCCTCTGATGTACCAGAAAATTGCTAAGCAGCGCACCACCCGTGAGCTGTACGCAGATGCGCTGTTAAACAGCAAGGTTCTGACTCCTGAAGCCGTACAAGCGCAAGTCGATGATTATCGTACTGCGTTAGACAATGGTCTTCATGTAGTGAAAAGTCTGGTTAAAGAGCCTAACAAAGAGCTCTTTGTAGATTGGCGTCCATATTTGGGTCATACCTGGACTGCACGTCATGACACGCGCTTTGACCTAAAGACCTTGCAAGAGCTTGCGAACAAGCTTTTAGTGCTGCCTGAAGGATTTGTTGTTCAGCGTCAGGTTGCGAAGATCCTTGAAGATCGTCAGAAAATGGCCGCAGGCGCTCTGCCGATTAACTGGGGCTTTGCTGAAACAATGGCGTATGCGACCTTGTTATTAGAAGGTCATCCTGTGCGCATGACCGGTCAAGATATTGGCCGTGGTACGTTCTCGCACCGCCATGCACAGCTGCATAACCAAAAAGATGCCAGCACCTATATTCCGCTTAAGCACCTGTATGAAGGTCAGCCTAAGTTCGAGCTGTATGACTCCTTCTTATCTGAAGAAGCTGTGCTCGCGTTCGAATACGGTTACGCCACCACTACGCCTAATGCGTTGGTAATTTGGGAAGCTCAGTTTGGTGATTTTGCCAACGGTGCCCAAGTGGTGTTTGACCAGTTCATTTCCAGCGGTGAAACCAAGTGGGGACGTCTGTGTGGTTTGACCATGCTGCTGCCTCATGGTTATGAAGGCCAAGGCCCAGAGCATAGTTCTGCACGTCTTGAGCGCTACCTGCAATTGTGCGCCGAGCACAATATGCAAGTGTGCGTGCCGACCACGCCTGCACAAATCTACCATCTGCTGCGCCGCCAAGTGATTCGTCCGCTGCGTAAGCCTTTGGTAGTGATGTCGCCGAAGTCACTGCTGCGTCATAAACTGGCCATTTCGACCTTGGAAGATTTAGCCGAAGGCTCCTTCCAAACCGTGATTCCAGAAATCGATACCCTCGATCCACAAAAGGTTGAGCGTTTGGTTCTGTGTAGCGGTAAGGTCTACTTCGACCTGTTGGAGAAACGCCGTAACGAAGGCCGTGAAGATATTGCTATTGTGCGTATCGAGCAGCTCTATCCGTTCCCAGAAGATGATCTGACAGAAGTGTTGTCTCAGTACAGCAACCTGAAGCACATCGTATGGTGTCAGGAAGAGCCAATGAACCAAGGCGCTTGGTATTGCAGCCAGCATCACATGCGTCGTGTGGCTACTGCTCATAACAAAGCACTGAACTTGGTTTATGCAGGTCGCGATGCTTCTGCATCTCCTGCATGTGGTTACGCTTCGATGCACGCTGAGCAGCAAGCTAAATTGCTGCAAGATGCCTTCACTGTCTAAACCTTCGCACTCGAAGCGAGCCTAGCACTCGCTTCGAGGTGTTTTGAGCAAATAGGAATTTTTTGTATGGCTATCGAGATTAAAGCTCCAACGTTCCCTGAGTCGATCGCTGACGGCCAAGTGGCTACTTGGCACAAACAACCTGGCGATGCAGTCAAGCGTGATGAGCTGATCGTTGATATCGAAACTGACAAAGTTGTAATGGAAGTTTTGGCCGAGGCTGATGGTGTCTTGGTTGAGATTGTTAAAGGTGAAGACGCGACCGTTCTTTCTGGCGAATTGCTAGGCAAATTGAGCACCGACGCTGCCGCGGTTGCAAGCGCGCCTGCAGCTGCCGCTCCAGCGGCTGAAGCAGCACCTGCTGCTGCGCCACAAGCAAGCAGCCAAGAGCCAATCTTGTCACCTGCTGCTCGCAAAATCGCCGCTGAGAACAACTTAGCTCCAGAAAGCATCGTTGGTACTGAGAAGGGTGGTCGTGTAGGCAAGCCTGATGCACTCGCAGCCGTTGCTGCGAAAAGTGCAGCGCCTGCTGCGACTCAAGCTGCAGCTCCTGCGCCTGTTGTGACTGCAGCCGGTGATCGCGTTGAAAAACGCGTACCTATGACTCGCCTGCGTGCCAAGATTGCTCAACGTCTGGTTGAAGCTCAATCGACCATGGCCATGCTGACTACTTTCAACGAAGTAGACATGACTGAGGTCATGGCGCTGCGTAGCAAATACAAAGATCTCTTTGAGAAGACTCACAATGGTGTGCGTCTGGGCTTTATGTCCTTCTTTGTAAAAGCTGCTGTTGAAGCGCTGAAGCGTTTCCCTGCTGTTAACGCTTCAATCGATGGTAACGACATCGTTTACCACGGCTTCCAAGATATTGGTGTTGCGGTATCGAGCGATCGCGGTCTGGTCGTACCGGTTCTGCGTAACGCTGAGCTGATGAGCCTGGCTGAAATCGAAAGTGGTATTGCTACCTTCGGTAAGAAAGCGCGTGAAGGCAAGCTGGCCATCGAAGAAATGACAGGTGGTACTTTCACCATCACCAATGGCGGCACCTTTGGTTCGATGATGTCGACCCCAATTGTTAACCCGCCGCAAGCAGCGATTTTAGGCATGCACAACATTGTGCAGCGCCCAATGGCTATTAATGGTCAAGTTGTGATTCGTCCGATGATGTATCTGGCGCTGTCCTATGACCATCGTTTGATCGACGGTAAAGAAGCTGTGAGCTTCTTGGTTGCGATCAAAAACCTGCTGGAAGACCCAGCACGTCTGCTGCTCGACATCTAATAATATTTGTACAGGCGCTCTTACACAGAGCGCCTCGTACGTGCGGCAGTACACTGCTGCGCAGAATGAGGAATGACTTATGAGTCAGAAGTTTGACGTCGTTGTTATCGGCGCAGGTCCTGGTGGTTACGTCGCGGCTATCAAAGCTGCTCAACTGGGCCTCAAAACCGCTTGTATCGAACGTTACAAGGGTAAAGATGCTAAGACCGCATTAGGCGGCACCTGCTTAAACGTAGGTTGCATTCCATCTAAAGCACTGCTTGACAGCTCTTACAAATTCCACGAAGCAGCACACGCTTTTGACGTTCATGGCATTTCTGTGTCTGACGTTAAAATGGACGTGCCGGCGATGGTTGCGCGTAAAGATCAGATCGTTAAAAACCTGACTCAAGGTGTTGCCGGTCTGTTCAAGCATAATGGCGTAACCTTGGTTGAGGGCAGCGGTAAACTGCTGGCTAACAAGCAAGTTGAAGTGACAGCTGCTGATGGTTCGGTTCAGGTTCTGGAAGCTGATAATGTGATTATCGCCTCCGGCTCTCGTCCAATCGAAATTCCACCAGCGCCTCTGACTGAAGGCGTGATTGTTGACTCCACCGGTGCTTTGGACTTCCAAGAAGTACCTAAGCGTTTAGGTGTTATTGGTGCGGGCGTTATTGGTCTCGAGTTAGGCTCGGTGTGGGCACGCTTAGGTGCTGAAGTCACTGTTCTTGAAGCGCAAGACAAATTCCTGCCAGCAGCTGATGAGCAAATTGCTAAAGAAGCATTGAAAATTCTGACCAAGCAAGGTCTGAACATCAAGCTTGGCGCTCGTGTTACCGGCAGTGAAGTGAACGGCTCCGAAGTGACTGTTGCTTACACCGATGCACAAGGCGAGCAAAAGCAAACCTTCGACAAACTGATTGTTGCCGTAGGCCGTCGTCCCGTTACAACGGATCTGTTAGCGCCTAACAGTGGTGTCACCATTGATGAGCGCGGCTACATTTTCGTTGATGATCAATGCAAAACCAGCGTTCCTGGCGTGTACGCTATTGGTGACGTGGTTCGCGGTCAGATGCTGGCACACAAAGCGTCTGAAGAAGGCGTGATGGTTGCTGAGCGTATTGCTGGTCATAAATCCCAAGTGAACTACGACCTGATTCCAGGTGTTATCTACACCCATCCTGAAATTGCATGGGTAGGTAAGACTGAGCAACAGCTTAAAGCTGAAGGCGTTGCTGTCAACGTAGGTACCTTCCCATTCGCAGCAAGCGGCCGTGCAATGGCAGCTAACGACACTGCAGGTTTGGTTAAGGTTATCGCTTGCGCTGAAAGCGATCGTGTACTCGGCGTACACGTTATCGGCCCAGCAGCGGCTGAGCTGGTACAGCAAGGCTTGATCGGTATGGAATTCGGTACAACAGCAGAAGACTTAGGTCTGATGATGTTCTCGCATCCTACTATGTCTGAAGCGCTGCACGAAGCTGCACTGGCAGTTAGCGGTGGTGCGATTCATATCGCTAACCGTAAGAAGCGTTAAGAAATTCGAAAGGCGTTAGGGTTTACTAAAAGAGCTTAAAGCCTTAAGGCATGCCGTAGTAGACCACTAATGCCTCTTCGTACACGGAGTGCGTTCTGTTTTGGCGAGGGCTAACAGAACGCCATCCGGGCTGTTAAAGCAGTCAAAGGTGGCGCTGTGCGCCTGCACAGGGTCAAGTGCAATACCAACGAAGACGGTAAATAAGAATGAACCTTCACGAGTATCAGGGTAAGCAGCTGTTTGCTGAATACGGTTTACCCGTATCTAAAGGCTTCGCAGTGGACACCCCTGAAGAAGCAGCACAAGCATGCGAAAAAATCGGTGGCAGTGAGTGGGTAGTTAAAGCCCAGGTTCATGCTGGCGGTCGTGGTAAAGCAGGTGGTGTAAAGCTGGTTAAGAGCAAAGAAGATGCAGCAGCTTTTGCAGCAAACTGGTTAGGTAAGCGTTTGGTAACCTACCAAACTGATGCCAATGGCCAACCTGTTAGCAAGATTCTGGTTGAATCCTGCACAGATATCGATAAAGAGCTGTACTTGGGCGCGGTTGTAGACCGTTCCAGCCGTCGTATCGTGTTCATGGCCTCGACTGAAGGCGGTGTGGACATCGAGAAAGTGGCCCACGACACTCCTGAAAAGATCCTCAAAGCGACCATCGATCCGCTTGTAGGTGCGCAGCCTTACCAAGGTCGTGATTTGGCATTCCAATTGGGTCTGCAAGGCGATCAAATCAAGCAATTCACCAATATCTTCGTGAACTTGGCAAAACTGTTCCAAGATTACGATTTAGCTCTGCTTGAAGTGAACCCGCTGGTTATCAAAAAAGACGGTAACCTGCATTGCCTAGACGCCAAGATCAACATTGATGGTAACGCTCTGTATCGTCAGCCTAAACTGCGTGCGATGCATGACCCATCTCAAGATGATCCTCGTGAAGCACATGCTGCTAAGTTCGAACTGAACTACGTAGCTCTGGAAGGTAACATTGGTTGCATGGTGAATGGTGCTGGCCTTGCTATGGGCACCATGGACATCGTGAACCTGCATGGCGGCAAGCCTGCAAACTTCTTGGACGTAGGTGGCGGCGCGACCAAAGAGCGTGTGACCGAAGCGTTCAAAATCATTCTGTCTGACAGCAATGTTGCTGCAGTACTGGTTAACATCTTCGGCGGCATCGTGCGCTGCGACATGATCGCAGAAGGCATCATCGGTGCAGTTAAAGAAGTTGGCGTTAAAGTACCTGTGGTTGTTCGCCTTGAGGGCAACAACGCCGAGTTAGGCGCAAAAGTACTGGCTGAAAGCGGTCTGAATATCATCGCAGCGACGAGCTTGACCGACGCAGCTGTTCAAGTTGTTAAAGCAGCGGAGGGCAAGTAATGAGCGTTCTGATTAATAAAGATACCAAGGTTATCTGCCAAGGTTTCACCGGTTCTCAAGGTACTTTCCATTCTGAGCAAGCTATTGCTTACGGTACTCAAATGGTTGGCGGTGTTACACCAGGTAAAGGTGGTACCACTCACCTTGGTCTGCCTGTATTCAATACCGTTAAAGAAGCTGTTGATGCAACAGGCGCTGATGCATCTGTTATCTACGTTCCTGCACCATTTTGCAAAGATTCGATCCTTGAGGCTGCTAATGGCGGAATCAAACTGATCGTTTGCATTACTGAAGGCATTCCAACTATGGACATGCTGGAAGCTAAAGTGAAATGTGATGAGCTGGGCGTGCGTTTGATTGGCCCTAACTGCCCAGGTGTTATTACTCCGGGCGAGTGCAAAATCGGTATCATGCCAGGCCACATTCATTTGCCAGGTAAAGTCGGTATCGTTTCCCGTTCCGGCACCTTGACCTATGAAGCGGTTAAACAAACCACTGATGCAGGTTTCGGTCAGTCGACGTGCGTCGGTATCGGTGGTGATCCGATCCCAGGTTCTAACTTCATTGATATCCTGAAGTTGTTCCAAGAAGATCCACAAACAGAAGCCATCGTAATGATTGGTGAAATTGGTGGTTCGGCTGAGGAAGAGGCAGCAGCCTTTATCAAAGCTAACGTAACCAAACCCGTCGTTTCTTACATCGCAGGTGTTACTGCGCCTGCTGGTAAGCGCATGGGTCACGCCGGTGCCATCATTTCTGGTGGTAAAGGTACAGCGGACGAGAAATTCGCAGCTCTGCAAGATGCGGGCGTGAAAACCGTTCGTTCCTTAGCAGATATCGGCAAAGCCTTGGCTGAGCTGACTGGCTGGGAAATGAAAAAAGCCTAAGGGCTTTTGATTCAAACATTTGCTGTTTGATCTAAAAAAGCCCGGCATAGCCGGGCTTTTTTGTGCATAAAAAAACCGGCTTTAACGGCCGGTTTTTTTAGCGCAGTGCAATTACTTGCGGCTGGCTTTTTCGAGCATACGCAGTGCACGCTCATTTGCTTCGTCAGCAGTTTGCTGTGCACGTTGTGCTGCAGAAAGTGCTTCGTCAGCTTTGCGATACGCTTCATCAGCACGAGCTTGTGCGCGAGCAGCTGCATCTTCAGTTGCAGTCAGGCGTGCTTCGGTTTCTTTAGATACGCTGCTGCAACCAGTAGCCAGAACCGCAGCTAAAGCCAGTGCAGACAATTTCAGAGCATTGTTCATCATGTACCCCTCAAGGTGGACATCTTTATAACCGTCTCTCAGACTGAGAAATCAGCCGGCGTACATACTACTGATTACTGTTGTGAAGTAAATGTTCGGTACGTATTGCTAGATAATATTTTTATCTATCGGGTGATTTCTAATCAACTGATGTGACTAACGACTGTGGCAATCGTTCCAAGTTAGGCTGTGAGATTCTTTAAAAGGCCATTAGTGCCCTAATAATCGGATTTTTTTTAAGCCTTTTGACCGCTCAACAGTTTTTTAATGCAGTTGTTTTCATTAGACATTTTCTACGTTAAAAGCTTTGTTAAGCGACACCCGAGTCAGGCACTTTGAAGGGAGTAGGTATGAGCAGTGAACTTTCAGTGCACCATGATCTAACGACACATCAGTTTCAGATTGATTTGAACGGTCAGCGTGCTTATTTGGTTTATATGGATCTAGGTAAGCGTACTTTAGACTTCTATCGCACCTTTGTGCCCGAAGCCATGCGCGGCAAAGGGATTGCTGCAATGTTGGTTAAAGCTGCCCTCGAATATGCACGCGAGGAAGGGTATACCGTGATTCCGTCGTGCTCGTACGTTGAGCGCTATTTGCACACCAATCCAAATGAAAACGCCCAGTAAACTGGGCGTCTTTGGGTTACTGAAGGCGTTTGCGCTTAGGTAGAACATCTTTCAGTTTGTCGCGCATGCTACGGACTGCTTGTTCTGTCGTGTCCCAATCAATGCAGGCATCTGTAATAGATACGCCGTATTTAAGGTCACACAAGTTCGCAGGGATATTTTGATTGCCCCAGCCCAAGTGACTTTCGACCATCAAGCCAATAATGGAATCGTTACCTTCCACGATTTGGTTGGCGACGTTGTCCATCACTAGAGGCTGTAAAGCTGGATCCTTGTTTGAGTTGGCGTGACTGCAATCAACCATGATGTTGGGTTTGATAGCAGCTTTATTTAGCTCTTGTTCACACAAAGCAACGCTCACCGAATCATAGTTAGGCTTGCCATTGCCGCCACGCAATACGATGTGACCATATTGGTTGCCTTTAGTGGTCACAATTGAGACAGCGCCACGGCTGTTGAGGCCCAAAAAGCGGTGTGGATTTGACACAGATTGCAGTGCATTGATAGCGACAGTCAGCCCGCCGTCGGTACCGTTTTTGAAACCTACGGCTGAAGATAAGCCCGACGCCATTTCACGGTGAGTCTGAGACTCTGTGGTACGGGCACCAATTGCCGACCAGCTGATTAAGTCTTGCAGGTATTGCGGGGATATTGGATCCAACGCTTCTGTAGCCGTTGGTAGGCCCATTTCAGCAAGGTTTAGCAGCAACTCACGCCCAATGCGCAGACCGTCTTCAATTTTGAAGGAGTCGTCAAGATAAGGGTCGTTAATCAGACCTTTCCAACCAACAGTGGTGCGTGGTTTTTCAAAATACACGCGCATCACTAAATACAGCGTGTCGGAAACTTCGGCAGCAAGTTTTTTGAGGCGCTCAGCGTATTCAAGAGCGGCTTTGATGTCATGAATAGAGCAAGGACCTATCACTACAAATAAACGGTGGTCTTTGCCATCTAAAATATTACGAACGACTTCACGTCCCTTAGCGACCGTCTGCTGCGCGGTATCGGTCAACGGCAGCAACTTTTTCAGCTCGCCTGGGGTAATTAATGCTTCATTGGAAGCAATGTTTATATCGTTGATTTGTAAATCAGCCATCGTGTTACTCATCAGTTCACAGAAGCCGGTTGCCAAGGCCCGATGGAGAATTTCAGGTTTCGTCGCGCGGCAGGGGGGTGAACATTAGCGCGACACTAGCCGTGAGACAATGGCTCATTTGTGCATTAATTCACCCAGAGCTATTGAAATGGCTTGCTTGGACACTTAATGCGTTTGCTGCAAACAGTTAGGTTAGAGCGCTTGAGGCTCGTTTACAGTGCATAAAAATCGCTAAAAAAAGGGCTTAATGTGCGTATACAACAGCTTACTGATTTCACCGTTGAACATACGCTTTTAGAGAATTCAGGTACGACACTGCTGGTTTTTACTAGTCAGTCATGCAGCCATTGTCGATATGTGTCACAGGCTTTACCCAAGATGGCGCTGGGCGTAGAGCAATTGGCATGGGTTGATGCGGGTGAAAACGGCGGTGCTGTCGCACAATTTGAGGTGTTTCACCTGCCAAGCTTTTATCTTGTCCGCGATGGCGAGTTCTACGGGCAAGTAGCGTGTGTGCTTGAGCAGAGTGTTCTGGTAAATGAAATACAACGATTATTACAACAACCTGCACAGGATCTGCCGTAATGACTACACCTTTAAAACCCCGCATTGGAATCATTGGTACCGGAGCCATTGGCGGCTTTTATGGCGTGATGTTGGCACGCGCAGGGTTTGATGTTCATTTTCTGTTAAGAAGTGAATATCAAGCCGTTCATGAGCATGGGTTACATATTGAAAGTGCGGTGCATGGCTCGATTGTCTTGGATAAGGTCAATGCTTATGTTGACCTACAGGCGATGCCAAGCTGTGATTGGGTTTTAGTTGGGGCTAAAACAACCACTAATAAGGCGCTTGTGCCGCTTATTAATCAGCTTGCGGCGCCAAATGCTCGAGTGATCTTGTTGCAAAATGGCTACAACATTGAAGAGCATCTTCAACCACTGTTAAAAGAAGGGCTTCATCTGTTGGGGGGCTTGTGTTTTGTGTGCGCTCATCGCAAAGCGCCCGGTGTTGTGGTGCACGAGGCGCAGGGCATGATCAACATCGGGTATTTGCACCAGAGCGCAGATCGAACCATCGGTGAGCGTATTACGCAAGAGGTGGTGGATGTGTTTAAAGAAGCAGGGGTTGTTTCAAACGCCGTGCCTGATTTGCAGCATGCACGTTGGCATAAATTGGTTTGGAATATGCCATTTAACGGGCTTTCAGTCTTGCTTAAAAGCGGTACCTCAGAGCTTCTTGCTCATGCTTCAAGCAAGGCGCTTTTAAAAGACCTTATGGATGAGGTCGTGCTCGGCGCAAAAGCATGTGGGCATGAAATGCCTAATCAACTGGTTGATATGTTGATGCTCGGTACAGAGCGCTTAGAGAATTATTATCCGAGCATGTATCACGACTTTATGCAGCAACGGCCAATGGAACTCGAAGCGATGTACACCGAGCCTTTAGCTGCGGCTAAAGCAGTTGGCCAAGAATTGCCTAAGCTTGAAATGATGTACCAGCAGCTTTGTTATTTAAATCAAACGGCAGATCAATAAGAAGGATAGTGCCGCCATAACCACCCCTATGGCTTTGTGCTCTTTGTCAGTTGTATGACTTTTTTCAGTTAGCACTCCTGTTTTTGATAGTGGCCAGCTAATATGACGGCCATACAGTATCGGGCGCCGCATCGGAACGAGAGGTTAATTCATGAAGCTCCAGCAACTACGTTATATCTGGGAAGTGGCGCACCACGACCTAAATGTTTCGGCAACGGCGCAAAGTCTCTACACCTCCCAACCTGGAATCAGTAAACAGATCCGCCTTTTGGAAGACGAGCTGGGTGTTGAAGTCTTTGCCAGAAGTGGTAAGCACTTGACGCGTGTGACACCGGCAGGTGAGCGGATTATTAACACAGCAGGGGAAATTCTACGCAAGTGCGAAAGCATCAAGCAGATTGCTCAAGAATTTTCCAACGAGAAAAAAGGCACGCTTTCAATTGCGACAACCCATACTCAAGCACGTTATGCGTTGCCGCCTGTGATCACCCGCTTTATGGGGCACTATCCAGATGTGTCGTTACATATGCATCAAGGCACTCCGACCCAAATTGCAGAAATGGCGGCAGACGGTACAGTTGATTTTGCTATTGCAACCGAAGGCCTTGAGCTGTTTAGCGACCTGGTAATGATGCCGTGCTATCGCTGGAACCGTTGCGTAGTGGTGCCTAAGGGACATCCTCTAACCGAATTGCCCAAGCTTACATTGCAGGCGTTGGCTGAGCAGCCAATCGTAACGTACGTATTTGGTTTTACTGGGCGGTCAAAACTTGATGAGGCCTTTAACCGAGAAGGGCTTGAACCTAAAGTGGTCTTTACCGCAGCAGATGCGGATGTCATCAAAACCTATGTTCGCTTAGGGCTGGGTGTCGGTATCGTTGCAAAGATGGCGGTTGATGACCAGCTTGATAGTGATTTAGTTGCACTGGATGCCAGTGAGCTGTTTGAGCCGAGTATCACTAAAATTGGCTTTAGACGTGGCACTTTTATGCGTGGTTTTATGCACGACTTTGTGAGCCAGTTTGCCCCGCACCTTAATCGAGAGATGATTTCCAAAGCAGTCCAATGTCATAACAAACAAGAACTTGAAGAGTTGTTTAAAGATATTGAGCTGCCAGTGCATTAAATAAAAAAGCCCAGCGATGCTGGGCTTTTGTTTAGGCTTTACTTATCAAATTTCCGGCATGCAAGCCGCACTCTTTTTGCGTCGACTCTTCCCACCACCAACGCCCTTCACGCTCATGCTGGTTAGGTAGGACAGGGCGAGTGCAAGGCTCGCAACCGATGCTGATAAACCCACGCTCATGCAGGCTGTTATAAGGCAGCTCAAGCATGCGAATGTAGCCCCATACTTCTTCGCTGGTCATTTGTGCCAGTGGGTTGAATTTGTATAGAGGTTTCTCTTCAGTTGAAAAGGCGCCATCAAGCTCAAGCACCGCTACATGACTACGTGTGCCCGGGCTTTGATCGCGGCGCTGGCCTGTTGCCCATGCTTTAACGGTAGAGAGCTTGCGACGGAGTGGGGCGATTTTACGTACGCCGCAACATTCACCGTGTCCATCTTTGTAAAAACTAAACAGGCCTTTTTCGCGAGTCAGTTGCTCAACGGCGCTGTGTTCAGGAGAGAGGATCTCAATCTGAATATTGTAGTGCTCACGAACCTTTTCAATAAATTGATAAGTTTCAGGATGCAGGCGTCCGGTATCTAAGCTAAAAACCTTAACGTTTTTATTGATCTTCCATGCCATGTCGAGCAGCACAACATCTTCAGCTCCGCTAAAAGAGATCCATAAATCATCGCCAAAATGCTCAAAAGCCAGCTTCAAAATATCTTGGGGTGACTTATTGGCGTAGGTGGTAGCAAGTTCAGCTGCGTTAAACATATCGCTCATCAGGCAGGTTCCGCATCAAGGTGGCGCTTTGCGCAAGAGGAGGCGAATGTTAGCAAAATCTAGCGCAGACAAAAGGCTTTAGTGCATTGCAAGCTTGCCACTTAATCGCTAGAGTGCGGCTCCATTTATTGCAATTTATTGGAGTTTTTTGTGGAAATCGCCTGCCTTGACCTCGAAGGAGTGTTGGTTCCTGAAATTTGGATCGCATTCGCCGAAAAAACCGGAATCGAATCACTGAAGGCGACCACCCGTGACATTCCTGACTACGACGTACTGATGAAGCAACGTCTGCGTATTTTGGATGAGCATGGTCTGAAGCTTAAGGACATCCAAGACGTTATCGCGACGCTCAAGCCGCTTGAAGGTGCTGTTGAGTTTGTTGATTGGTTGCGTGAGCGTTTCCAGGTGGTGATTCTGTCTGACACCTTTTACGAGTTTAGCCAGCCGTTAATGCGCCAATTAGGTTTTCCGACGCTGCTGTGCCATAAGCTGATCACTGATGAGACAGATCGTGTTGTGGATTACCAACTGCGTCAAAAAGATCCTAAGCGTCAGTCGGTTATTGCCTTCAAAAGCCTTTACTACCGTGTGATTGCAGCCGGTGACTCATACAACGACACCACCATGCTGAGTGAAGCCCATCAAGGCATCCTGTTCCATGCGCCAGATAATGTGATTGCTGAGTTCCCGCAATTCCCAGCAGTGCACACCTATGAAGACCTGAAAAAGGAATTCATTAAAGCTTCAAATCGCAACCTTAGCCTGTAAGGGTTGTTGGTAAAAAGGCCCGCGCAGTGCGGGCTTTTTTATATGTGCAGAAAGTTCAAAACCTGCCAATTCCGTGTCAGTGTCTGGTGCAAACTTTCATGTGTAGAGGGCTTAACCTTAGAGCGGTTGACGCTACGCACCAAGTTGTAGTCAACAGGCCCTAGCATATAAAGAGAAATAGCGTATTGAAGCGATTCATCACCTGTTGCCCCATTTAGTGACGAGTAAGCTTTTGCTTCATCATGGTTAACAAATAGAAGCCATAGGCTTGGCTATTTAGGCAGTGTGTGTTCGAGTGTGCCTAAAAGTACGCTTACTTTATCCAGTGATTCTTGGTATTCGGCTTGCCAGTTTGAATCGGCAACGATACCACCGCCCGCCCAGCAATAGAGCATTTTATCTTGCGCCAGTAATGTCCGGATCATGATAGAGCTGTCCATGTTGCCTCGGGTGTCGATATATACCAATGACCCACAATATGGCCCACGTCGGGTTGGTTCTAACTCATCAATAATTTCCATGGCGCGAATCTTTGGGGCGCCTGTAATCGAGCCGCCAGGAAAGCTTGCCGCCAATACATCTAGGGCGTCAGTCTGGTCAGCAAGCGTTCCGGTAACGCTACTCACAAGGTGATGTACGTTAGGGTAGCTTTCAAGGCTGAAAAGTTCAGGTACCCGTACAGAGCCAATTTTGCAAATGCGGCCTAAGTCATTGCGTAGAAGATCAACGATCATCAGATTTTCTGCGCGATCTTTTGCGCTTTGCTTGAGCTCGTTTGCAAGCTTTTGATCGCTGGCTACGTCTTTGCCGCGAGGTCGAGTGCCTTTAATAGGGCGGGTTTCGACATGATTGTTGCTTACTTTAATGAAGCGTTCAGGAGATAGGCTTAACAGTGCTTGTTTGTCGTGCCGTAAAAACCCTGCAAAGGGCGTAGGGCAGGCATCACGCAACAAGGTGTAAGCAGACCACGCATCACCCTCGAAAGCGGCACTGAAACGCTGTGTGTAATTGACCTGATAACAATCCCCAGCCGCGATGTACTGCTGAACCGAACGGATAGCAGCTTGATAGGTATCGATGTTGATGTCAGCTTGAAAAGGGGATTTAAGCTTGAAAGGGGGCGTTGCTTGATAAGGCTCTAGCTGTTGGATGATCCAGTGCTGTCTTTGGGGTGCCACACTTGGATGAAACACAACATAACTGTGTTGTGTCTGGTGGTCAGTAACAAAGGCCCAGTCATAAAGGCCGAAAGATGCATCGCAAAAACCAAGGTCGTCGGTGGCATGCGTTGTAATGCGTTCAAGCCTGCGGCCAAACTCATAGCCTAAATAGCCGAGCACACCTCCTGTAAAAGGGGATGCACACCCGTGCGGAGTGTCGGCTGGGGCGAGGCTTTTTAGCGATCGTCGTACACGAGCTAAATAGGCGCTGCCAGTTTCTCCGACCTTGGGTGCTAAGGTTTCTAGAGGCCATGCACTAAAAAGATCAAATCGCCCGCGTGTGGCGATGGGGCGGCCAGAGTCAAGAAGTACAGCGCCGGGTGCTAGGTGGATGGCTTTAAAGTAAGCGCCCGGATCAGCCCTATACGGCAGCGGGTAAAGTGTGCAGCAAGGCATTAGAAGGTCTTTTGCGCGAAGAAAGCTAAACGGGCCAGAGGAACTGGCCCGTAAGTGTTACACGGCCGGTGGGACATGGCCGAACAGTTCTTGAGAGACTTTAACGCGTTCTTCGACTGTCTCGGTGCGTTTTTGCTTAGCAAGCTCTGCCAACCGTGCTTCAACTGCTTGCGTGCGCAGCGTCAGGCCGCAATCGTTAGCAATTTGGATATTAAGGCCTGGGCGGGCGTTTAGTTCCAAAATCAGCGGGCCTTTCTCTTGGTCCAACACCATGTCAACGCCAATGTAGCCAAGGCCGCAGAGTTCATAACAACCCGCGGCAAGCTTCATAAAACCGTCCCAATTAGGAAGCTGTACGCCGTCTACCGCATTAGCGGTATCTGGATGCTTGCTAATCTTGTTGTTTAGCCACGTCCCTTTCAAGGTGATGCCCGTGGCTAAATCAACGCCAACACCGATCGCACCTTGGTGAAGGTTCGCTTTGCCGTTGGACTGACGGGTAGGTAGGCGCAGCATGGCCATGACCGGGTAACCCATCAAGACGATAATGCGAATATCTGGCACGCCTTCGTAGCTAATGCTTTTGAAGATTGGGTCTGGGGTGACGCGGTATTCGATTAACGCGCGATCACGTCCGCCACCTAAAGAGTAAAGACCTGAAAGAATACTCGAGATTTGTTGCTCAATTTCTTCATGGCTGATGATCTTGCCAGAGACCGTTTTAAAGCGGCCTTCAAAGCGATCAGCTACGACCAAAATACCGTCACCGCCAGCCCCTTGGGCTGGCTTGATTACGAAGTCATTACGCTCGCCGATGATTTTATCGAGGTTTTCGATCTCTTTTTCGGTGGAAATAATGCCGTACATTTCAGGCACATGAATGCCCGCTTCCATGGCCCGTTTTTTGGTGATGATTTTGTCATCCACAATCGGGAATAAGTGGCGCTGGTTGTACTTGAGCACGTAGTCCGCATTGCGACGGTTAATGCCCATGATTCCTTTGGCTTCAAGAGCCTTCCAACGTTTGATAAGACCAAACATGTGATTAGTCCTTGAGGAAGGCTTTGAAACGGAACAGTTCAGTTAAACGGTAGCCGCGATAACGGCCCATCGCCAACATAAAGCCAACCAAAATCAGCAGTACAGCTGGGAAGGTGAAGACGAAATACACAAGCTCCGGAATGTTCATCAGAAGATGCGCCAGCGTTGCCGCAAACAAGGTACCAATTGCCACTTTAAAGGCTGTTGCGCCGCCACGTTCTTCCCACGTAATCGAGAGACGTTCAATGGTCATGGTCAAAATCACCATTGGGAACAGGGCAACGGACAGTCCGCGTTCCAAGCCAAGCTTGTGACTGAATAGGCTAATCACAGCAATCAGGACCACAACAAACGTCAGAACCACAGAAAGCCTTGGCAGCATCTGGAGTTTCAAGTGTTCAAGATAAGAGCGCAGTGACAAGCCAAGTGCGGTGATAACGGTGAAGAGCACAATACCAAAGCCTAACTGCGTTTCGCGGAAGGCGAGTGCGATCAGAACCGGGGTAAAGGTACCTAACGTTTGCAAGCCACCTAAGTTACGCAGAATCAAAATCACTAAAACCCCAATCGGGATCATGATCATGACTTGATAAGTCTGCTGGGTTTGCAGTGGTAAGCCATAGAGTGAGTACTCTAAGAAACCAACATCGGTGTTGGCGTCGGTCATTTGCGCTAAACGGATGGCGTTGATTTCGCTGTTATTAAGCGTAAAGGTCACTTGAGCAGACTTGCCACCTTCAAGCGTGACCAAAGGCTGGTTACCGTACCACCAGGTTAAACGATCATTTGGCAGACCTTGTTGGCCTGTTTCTGGGTTGAAATACAGCCATTTAGTACCGTTGAAGCTACGCAACCACAGTTCAGGTGTTTGGGCTTGTTCAGCGATGAGGCGAATGGTGTGTACGCGTTCAAGCGGCACGTGGCCAATGGAAAGCAGTAGCTCAATGACACGTGCTTTGTTGTCGGCAGAGTTGTCGCCACCGAGCAGCAGTTTTACGTTGTCATCATTAGGATTGTTGACACGTTTAATCGTCTCGCTGATGAACGTTTCAACATCAGCTGAGTGCTGGCGAATGGGCGCAAGCAATGCTTCTGCAGCGATTTTTTCAACGCCCTCAACTGGGATGCTGTCGCGAAAGATGGGGCCTTTGGCTTTGGCTTGTTCAGCGGCGTAACGCTTGGTTAATACCAGACGATAGTAAAGCGTCTGCTTGCCACTGGCGCGACGTGATGACCATGTCACTCGACGATTGCCGTCGATATGGTTAACGCTGACGCCGTAGTTATTAGAGATAAAGCTTTCGTTGAGGCTTGTGTAATCACTCGAGATCGGTGGCACAAACATTTGAAGCTTAACGGGCTCTCGTGAGTTCGCTTGAAACTCAACCTTGGTATCGATATTCCAATAACTGTCCGTTTCAGCCTCCGTGACAGGTATTTCTTGCACGAAAATCTGATAAGCCGTGATCAGAATGCCTAGGCTCACCAAAAGGGTGACCAAGACTTTCAAATGCAGGTTGAGTGAGCGCATGTAGGTTACTCGGCAGCGTTTGCGTTAGTCAGAGAGCAGCTGGGTTTGCCAGCGATATAAGTACGACTCGGGTCAATCAGTGCGTTAAATTGGCTTAAAGCATCTGAGCCAATCAACAGCGGAAATTCAAAAGCGCTTCGGTCAGTCAAATTGACTTCAATAGTGCGCTGTTTATCCCCCATACAAAGCTCAAGCTCGATGACGGGCCTTGCAGTGTAGGTTTTGCCATCTTGTTCTGGGTCATAGTCGCCGGCTCGGCGCTTAATTTTACTGATTCGGGCCAAGGGGCGCTCGATAGTTTCTTCGCTTGCGCCGTCAGCTGCAATAACAAAGCGCACCCACGATTCACCGTTTCGGCGAAAACGCTGAATATCTTTTGCACTTAAGGATGCGGTTTGAGCACCAGTATCAAGCTTGGCTGAGACAGCAAGCTCAGGGTCCATTATGAATACATGCTCGTTAAGACCATAAATACTCTGTTGATTAGGGGTAGCCAGAGCGGGCGTAGCAAGCACCATTAACAGGCAAAGCAGGCGTATTCTCATAAATCGTAATATTCACCAAGACCAGTGCGTCTGAGCACTACATGCTGCGCATCAAGCCGTACAGCCTGCGCGGCGCCATTCTAGCATGGCTGATTTAGAGCGGGCAGGTAAGCATTACAACATTATTAATATGTGCTCCCGATGATGATTGTCGACAATCTTTGAAAATACTTTTGACCTAGAGCCTTCTGTTGGGTATTTTTATCGAAACGCACAATTATTGTAGACAATCGATGCTCGACACTGTGACCAATACACCTGCCGATACTGAAACGCTTTCTGAGACTGTGTTTCGTCATATTCAATCGGCCATTGTGCGTGGTGATATCGCCCCGGGCAGCAAGATTTCTGAGCCTGAACTAGCGCGTACCTATGGGATTAGTCGGGGCCCGCTACGCGAGGCCATCCACCGCCTTGAAGGGCAGAAGTTGCTGGTGCGCATCCCGCATGTGGGGGCTAGGGTTGTTTCCCTTTCTCATGCTGAGCTGATCGAGCTCTATGAAATTCGTGAGTCACTTGAAGGCATGGCCGCACGACTTGCGGCCACGCGCATGACGCAACACGAAATTGATGAACTACGGCATGTGTTGGATTTGCATGAGCAAGATGCAGCCTTTAAAGCAGGTACCGGTTACTACCAGCAAGAAGGTGACTTTGACTTTCATTACCGCATTATCCAAGGCAGCGGTAACCACACGCTGGTACGCATGCTGTGCGATGAGCTGTATCAGTTAGTTCGTATGTACCGTTTGCAGTTTTCTGCAACCCCAAAAAGGCCGCAGCAGGCCTTTAATGAGCACCATAGAATTTTGGACGCCATTAACGATCGTGATGGCGAGCTGGCAGAGCTTTTAATGCGCCGGCACATAGGTGCCTCCAAACGAAATATTGAACGCCATTATCTGGCCAGCCAAAAGCTGGACTAAGCATCGGCGACCCACAACCCAAGAGGTGAATTATGAGTACAACAACACCAGGTCAACGTTTTCGTGCAGCCTTGGCCGCTGAGAAACCACTGCAAGTGATCGGTGCGATCAACGCCAACCATGCGCTGTTGGCCCAGCGTGCAGGCTTTAAAGCATTGTATTTGTCCGGTGGTGGTGTAGCAGCAGGCTCGCTGGGTCTGCCAGATCTTGGCATTAACACCCTTGAGGATGTGTTGATTGATGTGCGTCGTATTACCGACGTGTGTGATCTGCCATTGTTGGTCGACATCGACACAGGTTTTGGCCCGAGCGCGTTTAACATCGAACGTACCGTTAAAAGCTTGATTAAAGCAGGTGCTGCTGCTGCGCACATTGAAGACCAAGTGGGCGCTAAGCGCTGCGGTCATCGTCCGGGTAAAGAAATTGTTTCTTGTGAAGAAATGGTTGACCGCGTACGTGCAGCAGCTGATGCCAAAACCGATCCTGATTTCTTCCTGATTGCCCGTACCGATGCGATCCAAGCTGAAGGCGTAGAAGCGGCTCTTGAGCGCTGCAAAAAGTATGTTGAGGCGGGTGCGGATGCGATCTTCGCTGAAGCCGCCTACGACTTGGCTACCTACGAGCTGTTCGTCAAAGAACTGAACGTACCGATTCTGGCCAACATCACCGAGTTCGGCGCCACTCCGCTATTTACCCGCGAGGAGCTGGCCTCAGTCGGTGTTGCCATTCAGCTGTATCCGCTTTCAGCGTTCCGTGCCGCTAACAAAGCGGCCGAGGCGGTTTACACCAGTATTCGTACCCAAGGTCATCAAAAAGACGTGATTGAGCAGATGCAAACCCGTGCAGAGCTCTATGACCGCATTGGCTACCACGCGTTTGAAAACAAATTAGACGCATTGTTTGCTGCCAAGAAGTAATGCTCAGCCGGTCGCTTTAAGGCTTGACCGGCTTTTTTACAAAAATAATAGTTTGCGATGAGGAATCACTCATGACGGCTGAAGCCACTGCTCCAACATTTAAACCCAAAAAATCGGTTGCTCTGTCCGGTACTGCTGCAGGTAATACCGCGCTGTGCACCGTAGGTCGTAGCGGTAATGATCTGCACTACCGCGGTTATGACATTTTAGATGTGGCAGGTAGCTGCGAATTTGAAGAGATCGCGCATCTTTTGGTCCACGGCAAACTGCCGAATGTGGCCGAGCTTGCGGGCTACAAAGCCAAATTGAAGGCGCTGCGTGGTTTACCGGCGGGCGTGAAAACTGCTCTTGAGCAGCTTCCGCCTTCAGCGCATCCAATGGATGTAATGCGCACCGCTGTATCGGTACTGGGCTGCTTGGCACCTGAAAAAGAAGATCACAACCATCCGGGCGCGCGTGATATCGCGGACAAACTGATGGCATCTTTGGGATCAGCGCTTTTGTACTGGTATCACTTCAGCCATAACGGTAAGCGTATTGATGTGGAAACCGATGATGACTCTATCGGTGGTCACTTCCTGCACCTGTTGCATGGCGAAAAGCCGCGTGAGTCTTGGGTGCGTGCAATGCACACCTCCTTGAACCTGTACGCTGAGCATGAGTTCAACGCGTCTACTTTTACCAGCCGCGTGATCGCCGGTACCGGCTCCGATATGTTCAGCTGCATCGCAGGCTCGATCGGTGCGCTGCGTGGTCCGAAACACGGTGGCGCTAACGAAGTCGCTTTCGAAATTCAAAAGCGCTACGACAATCCAGATGAAGCCGAAGCGGATATCCGTGAGCGTGTTGCAAAAAAAGAAGTCGTGATTGGCTTTGGTCACCCGGTTTACACCGTGGCCGACCCACGTAACAAAGTCATTAAAGAAGTGGCTAAGCAGCTTTCTGATGAGCAGGGCAACACGAAGATGTACGACATTGCTGAGCGCTTAGAATCAGTGATGTGGGAAATCAAAAAAATGTTCCCTAACCTCGATTGGTTCAGTGCCGTTAGCTATCACATGATGGGCGTGCCAACCGCCATGTTCACCCCATTGTTCGTGATCGCCCGTACCGCAGGCTGGTCAGCACACGTTATCGAACAACGTATTGACGGCAAAATCATCCGTCCAAGCGCCAACTACGTTGGGCCTGAGGATGTTCAATTTGTGCCGTTAAAGGATCGTAAGTAATGAATACCCTTTACCGCAAACCGCTCGCGGGCACGGCCCTCGACTACTTCGATGCCAAGCAGGCGGTCAATGACATTCAAGCAGGTGCGTGGGATGGCCTGCCGTATGTAAGCCGTGTTTTAGCTGAGCAACTGGTACGTCGCTGTGATCCAGCGGCTCTGACCGATTCGTTAAAGCAGCTGATTGAACGCAAACAAGAGCTGGACTTTCCTTGGTATCCAGCGCGCGTGGTGTGTCATGACATCTTAGGTCAAACCGCTTTGGTCGACTTAGCGGGCTTGCGTGATGCCATCGCTGAGCAAGGAGGCGATCCTGCCAAGGTCAACCCTGTGGTGCCAACGCAGTTAATCGTTGACCATTCTTTGGCGGTAGAGGCGCCAGGTTTTGACCCAGACGCCTTTGAGAAAAACCGCGCGATTGAAGATCGTCGTAACGAAGACCGTTTCCACTTTATTGAGTGGACCAAAACGGCCTTTAAAAACGTCGACGTGATTCCGGCCGGTAACGGCATCATGCACCAGATCAATCTGGAAAAAATGAGCCCGGTTATTCAAAACCGTGGTGGCATTGCCTTCCCAGATACCTGCGTAGGTACTGACAGCCACACTCCACACGTAGATGCACTGGGTGTGATCGCTATCGGTGTGGGCGGCCTTGAAGCTGAAACGGTGATGCTCGGCCGCGCTTCGATGATGCGCCTGCCGGATATCGTCGGTGTGGAGCTAACCGGCAAGCGTCAGCCTGGTATCACGGCGACCGATATCGTACTGGCTTTGACCGAGTTCCTGCGTAAGGAGCGTGTGGTTGGTGCGTGGGTTGAGTTCTTCGGTGAGGGCGCAGACAGCCTGTCCATCGGTGACCGTGCCACCATCTCCAACATGTGTCCTGAGTACGGCGCAACGGCTGCGATGTTCTACATCGACCAGCAAACCATCGACTACTTAAAACTTACCGGCCGTGAGCCTGAGCAAGTAGCACTGGTAGAAAACTACGCCAAAACCTTAGGCCTTTGGGGTGATGCGCTTAAAACCGCCGAGTACCCACGGGTTCTTAAGTTTGATCTGTCTAGCGTTGTGCGCAACATGGCTGGGCCTTCTAACCCGCACAAACGCCTGCCGACCTCAGCGCTCAATGAGCGTGGCATCGCCGATGCTGAGAAGCTAAAAGCGGCTCGTGCCGAAGAGGCCGAAGGTTTAATGCCAGATGGCGCGGTGATCATTGCTGCCATTACCAGCTGCACCAACACCTCCAACCCGCGTAACGTAGTTGCGGCAGGCCTCTTGGCGAAAAAAGCCAACGAATTAGGGCTGGTGCGCAAACCTTGGGTGAAGACGTCTTTCGCGCCAGGTTCTAAAGTTGCCAAGTTGTACTTGGAAGAAGCAGGGCTTTTACCAGAGCTTGAAAAACTCGGCTTTGGCATTGTGGCCTACGCATGCACTACCTGTAACGGTATGAGCGGTGCGTTGGATCCAAAAATCCAGCAAGAAATTATTGATCGCGATCTGTACGCAACGGCTGTGCTGTCGGGCAACCGTAACTTTGATGGCCGTATTCATCCATACGCTAAACAAGCCTTCTTGGCTTCGCCGCCTCTGGTTGTGGCTTACGCCATTGCAGGCACCGTACGCTTTGATATCGAGCAAGACGTGCTGGGTACTGACGCGCAAGGTAATCCTATTACCTTAAAAGACCTATGGCCAAGCGATGAAGAAATCGACGCCATTGTTGCTGCCAGCGTTAAACCTGAGCAGTTCAAGCAAATCTACATTCCGATGTTTGATTTAGGCACCGTTAAAGAAGCGGAAAGCCCGCTCTACGACTGGCGCCCGATGAGCACCTACATCCGTCGTCCGCCGTACTGGGAAGGTGCACTGGCCGGTGAGCGTACCCTCAAAGGTATGCGTCCGTTGGCGATCCTGCCGGACAACATCACAACCGATCATTTGTCGCCTTCAAATGCCATTCTGCCGGATTCAGCAGCGGGTGAGTACTTGGCGAAAATGGGCCTGCCGGAGGAGGACTTTAACTCCTACGCCACCCACCGTGGTGACCACTTAACCGCGCAGCGTGCCACCTTCGCTAACCCGCAGTTGGTTAACGAAATGGCCGTTGTCGATGGTCAAGTGAAGAAAGGCTCGCTGGCACGCGTTGAGCCAGAAGGCAAAGTGATGCGCATGTGGGAAGCGATTGAAACCTACATGGAGCGCAAACAAAACCTGATCATCGTGGCCGGTGCTGACTACGGTCAAGGCTCAAGCCGTGACTGGGCCGCTAAAGGCGTACGTTTGGCCGGTGTTGAAGTGATCGCTGCCGAAGGTTTTGAGCGTATTCACCGCACCAATCTGATTGGCATGGGTGTATTGCCGCTTGAGTTTAAGCCAGGTACTACTCGCTTAACCTTAGGTCTTGATGGTACTGAAACCTATGACGTGATTGGCGAGCGTACCCCGCGCGCCGATCTGACGCTGGTCATTACCCGCCGTAACGGCGAGCGCCTTGAGGTGCCAATGACTTGCCGTCTGGATACTGCTGAAGAAGTCTCAATTTATGAGGCGGGTGGTGTTCTGCAGCGCTTTGCTAAGGATTTCTTAGAGTCCAGCGCAAGCTAAGCAACAGTGGCGCTAAGTGATCCTTAGCGCCATTTTTCTATCTAATCGTTGTGGCGAGGCCAACATGGCGCATCTTGCACAAAT
>X137_Gaur__coassemble_39_pt1 | contig 80340 bp, 73 predicted proteins | sample X137_Gaur__metabat2_high_PE_003 | metagenome-assembled genome bin X137_Gaur
GACATGATTGAAGACACCGCGATGACCTTGGCGAAACTTCGCCAAGCGAGCTAACCAAACAGCGTAGACGTGCGAACTCGGCAGACGCACGGGGCATCTCGCTGTACCCCAATCTTACGGTAATGATTTTACCAACCCCCGCAAGGGGGTTTTTTTTGTCTTTTTTTAAGGCTCATAACGCTCTAAAAAATGTTGTTTAACCCCTAATCTCTCACCCATTCTGAGCATGCACGCAGGGGTTTAAATCCACACAATCAGTGCCTAGTCACCCACAATGTGATCCACAGGACTGAACGTGAACACTATGATCAAGCCACCCGAGCAACACTTGCAGCCTGCACTTGACCCCAAAGAGTTTCGTCAAGTACTAGGGACCTTTACCACCGGTGTCACCATCATCACAGCGCGCGGCGAAGACGGCACGCCAGCCGGTGTAACCGCTAATAGCTTTAACTCAGTGTCGATGGATCCGCCGCTGGTTTTGTGGAGTTTGGCTAGAAAGTCAAATAGCCTTGCAACCTTTGAATCGGCCTCGCATTGGGCGGTGCATATTTTGGCGCATGACCAAGATTCGCTCTCAGGGCACTTTGCCCGTAGCGTCAGTGGCCAAGAGAAATTCTCAGACATCGAGTATGACAACGGCCTTGGTAATGCTCCCCTGCTGTCTGGCTGTACAGCCCGACTGCAATGCCGCACGAAGGATATCTTTGACGGCGGTGATCACATTATTTTGGTCGGTGAAGTTCTCACTTACGACAAGACCGACACCCCGCCTTTAGTCTTCCAGCGTGGCAGCTACGCCATTGCAACCAGCACCGCCGCTAAAGTGGATATCCCGCCCGGTGAAGACCCACGTAACTTCAGCGAGAAAAATTCCATTGGCTACTTGCTGGCAACGGCCTATTTCCATTTTGTCGCCAAATCCAAAGAAGCGGCTGAGCAATTAAAGCTAAGCAGCATTGAGTATTTAATTCTCAACGCTTTAGGGGCCCGTGAAGGACGTACCTATCATGAACTGGTGACCTTGGCAGGCTATGCCGGCGCAAGTTTTGGCCCCGAGGCGATCAATGATTTAGTGGCAAGAGGCCTGATTGAGATTCAGGATTCAGAGGACGTCAATGCCCCAGAAGATGACCACGCTGCCATTTATTTAACCGGCGAGGGTAAAAAAATGGTTGAGCAGATCTTTGCCGAAAGCAACCGTATCGAGCAGGACACTATGTCCCAGCTGGGTGTGTCTGAGACCATTGCCCTTAGCACCTTGCTAAGCCGCTTTATCCGCACACACAGCCCAGCCATTCCTTATCGCTGGTTTTGAGCCAGGCTATTACTGGCTGATCGGTCTGTGCAAGGCAGCGATCAGCCAGTCACAACCGGCCTTTTACAGGTCTGGGTGTGAGACTTGAGCTTCAATCCGTACCAAGGTTTCTCTAAGTTTTTGCGCCAGTATTTGCTGACCATGCAAACGCTCGACAATCCGTTCAACAACCTCAAGCCGTTGACTGGCACCGCTGCGGATCTCGTGCATAGCCGTTAGGGCATGCGCCGATTGTTCAAGGCCTATACGGGTGTCGTGATCAACCTGCCCGAGCCCTTCTCGTGCGCCGGTCGCGGCCTTTTGCAAATGACTTGCGATGTGGCCAATTTGCTGGCTGGCAGCATTTGCCCGTTGTGCAAGATGGCGCACTTCATCTGCCACCACCGCAAAACCTCGTCCTTGTTCACCGGCGCGAGCGGCCTCAATCGCGGCATTTAAAGCCAATAGATTGGTTTGTTTGGCAATCTCTTGGATGCTATCGACAATACTGCCGATATGCAGCGCTTGCTCACTGAGTTCGTCTAAAACCAAGGTCACAGGCGTCATATGCTGTGCCAAGCGTTCGATAGTGGCCCGCGTGTGTGTAATGCTTTCAGCACTGCCTTTAACGTTGCTGCCGGAGCTTTGTGCCAATGTGTTAGCAAACTGCATATCGGCAAGGCTTTCGGCAATCGCGTTTTCAAGCGCCGACAACTCATCTAAAAGCGGCGTGAGTTCTATCTTCACGCGCACCGGCTCTTGAACGGATGGTGGTTCGTACTCAGGTATAGAGCGCTCAGCCATCACCACAGGCTCATCGGGTGCAGGCTCACGCTTTGGGGCCGGCAGGAATATGCTTAAGCACACAAAGGAGATGAAGACGGCCAAGGCTTGTAAGAGGATTGAGCTTAGCTCTAACGCTAAAAACGCAGCGCTAAGCGCCGCGAGTAGGGCGAGAACGGTGCGAATCATTTTTGACTCTCAAAAAAAGGCGCCCCGTAGGGCGCCAAGGCAGGGTTAACGCAATGTCCAGGTGTAGGCAAGAATGACGCGGTTTTCGTCAATATCACTGCGATAGTTAGAACGCGCAGTCACATTACGCACCCGAAGATTTAAGCCCTTAAGCGTGCCCGACTGGACGGTGTAACCGACATCCAAGTCGCGCTCCCAGTCTTTACCTTCGTAACGCGGGCCCGTGCCATTGGTGGCTTGGACATCTACGTTGTCACCTTGGATGTAACGCACACCGGCAATCAAACCCGGCACGCCCAGTGCGGCAAAATCATAGTCATAACGCAGCTGCCAAGAGCGCTCATCGGCTGAGGCAAACTCAAATGTTGGCACTTCGTTGCCCAACGGGGTGACGTTGGCGAAAACCCGTGGGAAGGCATGGTCACCAAACATGGCTTGGTAGCCGAGGTAGAAGGTGTGGCCACCGTGTTTGGCCGACAGCATGGCAAACAGCGCTTGGTTGTCGATGTCACCTAGAAGCTTTTTGCCTTCTTCGCTTGAATCATAAAAACCAATGTTAGCGCCTAACACCCATGCCCCTACCGGCTCTGCATGTTTAAAGCTTACGAAACGCTGCTGATAGATATCATTCAGTTGTGCGTACCACGTGCCGACTGTGCTACGACCGCTGTTAAAACTGTAATCGGCGCCTAAGTAGTTAAAGGCATCACTGTTGGCAGCACGTTGCGGTACATGCCCCAGCATGGCGAGCATCTGATCATCGCCCGATTCGTTACGTAGGCTGGTGGACTTAAGGTGGCCCGCTTGTAAGGTTAAGCCTTTGATTTCATTGGAAACCAGACTTACCCCTTGATAGCTGGGCGGCAATAAACGGATATCTGAATAGGTCAGCACCGGCAAATTAGGTTGGAGTTCACCGATTTTAAGCTCGGTGTTCGACACACGCAGTTTGGCCGCAACACCTAAACGGCTGAAGTTATCAGCCGCTTGGCCGTCTTCTTGCACCGGTAACATGCCGCTATTGACCCGATCGCGGCTGCTGTCGAGTTTAATGCCTAAAAGCCCTATAGCATCTACCCCAAAGCCAACCGGGCCTTGGGTGTAACCGGATTTCACATTCAGGATAAAACCTTGTGCCCACTCTTCCGCTTTAGACTGTTGGCTTGCGCCTACAATGTCAGAAAAGTCACGACTAAAGTAATAATTACGCGCCGTGAGTGTGGCGGTTGTGCCATCAAAAAAACCTTTTTCAGTCGCCTGAACATAGCAAGGCAAGGCGGCTGCAATCGCGCAGGACAACAAACCAAGGCGTGATGTGTGCTTCATTTTGTGTGCTCTTATTGTTATTCAACAGAGAAAACCAACCGATGCCCGAAGGCACCGGCACCTAAGGTCAATAAGCGATTAAGGCCATGTACTTAGGGCGTGCGGACTTTGGCTTGTAGGGCATGCGCCGCCAGACCAAATAACAACCCCCAAAACACAGCCGACAACCCCAAAAAGGCTACCCCTGAGGCGGTGACTAAGAAGGTAAAAAGCCCGGCATCACGCTCTTGTGGTGCACTTAGGCTGCGCGCCAGCGCCTCACTAAAGGCCCCGTATAAGGCAAGGCCTGCCAATGCGGCGATAAGCGCTTTAGGAAAGGCTGCAAACAACGACACCAACGTCGCCCCTGCAATACCAAAGACCAGATACACGACACTGCCACTGATCGCTGCGATGTAACGTTTGCGCGGGTCTTCATGGGCTTCGCGGCCTGTACATAAGCTGGCAGTGACCGCAGCCAAATTAAGACCATGACAGCCAAAGGGCGCGAGCAACGCACCGCCTACGGCACTGGCACCGATGATAGGGCTGGCAGGGGTTTTGTATCCGGCATTACGCAAAACCGCCATGCCCGGCATGAACTGGCCGGTCAGCGCCACCAACACCAACGGCAACGCAAGGTTTAGCGTCGCGGCCAAGGTAAACTCTGGCGCAATCAATTGCGGCGTGGCCAGTTCAAAGACAATGGCCTCACTGTTAAATTGCCCACCCAACAAAGTCAGCAGCGCTCCCACCACCAGTACCCCTGCTACCGTATAACGCGGGGCCACGCGCCGCAGCACTAAGTAGGTGACAAACATACTGACGATCAATAAAGGCTGCTCTGGCAGCGCTTTAAACACTTCAATGCCAAAGGCAAACAAAATGCCGGCTTGCAGGCCTGCGGCAATCGAGCCGGGCAGTTTTTCAATCAGCCGGTCAAAGCTTGCGCTTAAGGCAATCACCAACAGAATAAGATTGGCGACCAAGTAAGCGCCGATCGCCTGATTCAAACCCAACTCAGGTAACGCACTGACCAACAGGGCACTGCCCGGAATCGACCACGCAATGACCACTGGCGTGCGATAGCGCAGGCTTAAAATCAAACCCAAAAGACCGCTACCAATGGAGATCGCCCAGACCCATGAGGACAATAAGGCGTTTGATAAACCGGCACTTTCGGCCGCATGGAAAATCAGCACCAAAGGACCGGCATAGGAGATGGTTGTTGCCAGTAGGCCCGCGATAAGTGCAGGCAAACTGATGTCTTTGAGCAGGGCTTTCATAGTGCCTCGCAACGAGAAGTGGGCGTTTTTTAAGAAACGTTCTTATTGGAGGCCTTGGACATACCAAGGCCTGAATCAGCCAGCGCGGTTAAGCGCCTGCGACCTGCAAGGCACGCGGACGCGCACTGCGTTGCTCTTGGCTGGCATCGGTGGCTTTTTGCAGCTCAAAGTTAAATTCAAGTGCCGCAAAACGGCTGGTCTCCAACCCACGATCACGGGCGGCAGCGGCGTCTTCGATAAACTGGATATCGCCGACCAGTCCGTCGCGGGTGGCGTAAGCAAAGTCATCCCACAGGTACTGATCACCGGCAAGGTTGATTTGCGTGGTGAGGTGGCGATGACCGGGTGCTGAGATAAAGAAGTGAATATGCGCAGGACGCTGGCCATGACGACCTAAGAGGTTTAAGCACTCTTGGGTTGGACCATCCGGTGCACAGCCATAGCCACTGGGTACAATACTGCGGGCACGATAACGCCCTTGCGCATCCGTAATGATGCGGCGACGCAAGTTATAGTCGCTTTGGCTCTTATCAAAGTAGGAGTAGTTACCTTTGGTGTTGGCATGCCACAAGTCAACCACCGCACCGGCAACAGGCTGACCGTTGGTATCGCGCACCACGCCCTCTAAAAGCATTACGGTTGCTTGATCAAGCTCAGTGCCATCATCCATGCGCGCCTCACCTTCAACCAAAGGTGCACCGGCTACATATAACGGGCCTTCAATGGTTCGTGGGGTTCCACCGGTTAAACCCACTTCGGCGTCTTTAGCGTCTTGTAACACGTCTAAAAAGTGCTCAAGACCTAAGCCTGCGACCAGAAGCCCCATCTCATTACGGCCGCCTAGACGGTTTAGGTAGTCGACGGTATGCCAAAACTCATCTTCGCTCACTTCTAAATCTTCAATGAGTTTGGCCACATCATTAATCAGACGCAGCATGATGTGCTTAACACGCGGGTTGCCTTGATTGTTATTAAGGCCCGCCGCCTCTTTAAACAGATCTTGGATGGCTTGGGTATGGGACACTTTGATAGTCATCGCAGCTCTCTTTTTGTTGTAGAGGGATGGGGTCTGGATGGCAGCGCTATGGCCATCTTTCGTGTGAAATCTCATTAGCACTAGCCCCGTTAGGGGCTAGGCTCTAAGCATCAAGCGTTGGCTTGGGCGACGGCGGCTTTTGACTCGCCTTGATCGCAGACGGTGTAAACCGCCATAGCCAACGCGGCGATAGCGCCTGGTAAGGCGAAGGCAATGAAGTTCAGTTGCAGCGGCAAGTTAATGGCCATCAAAGCACCACCTAACAGTGGGCCAACAATGGCGCCGTTACGGCCAATACCTGAAGCCCAACCTAACCCGGTTGAACGAATGGACAGGCCGTAAAATTGCGCAGCACCTGCATACAACAGAATTTGTGTACCGATGGTGGTTGCGCCGGCCACAAAGATCAGGGCGTACAGCACAAACGTTGGGCTGTTAAAACCTAAAAGGCTGATTGAGGCAGCGGCAGCAATAAAGAACGCCACCATCACTTTGCCGATGTTGTAACGATCGCCCAGCCAGCCGCCCAGAATCGCGCCCGCCATACCGCCAAAGTTCAGGGCCAAAAGAAACGACAAGCTTGAGCCTAAGCTGTAGCCGGCTGTTGCCATCAGTTTAGGTAGCCACGAACTGAGCGCGTAGACCATCAACAAGCAGCAGAAAAACGCCAACCACAAACAGAAGGTACGCAGCGCACGGCCTTCACGGAACAGCTCAAATACACCCACACCTTTGCTTTTCTCAACGCTCATCTGCAAGGTGACAGTGGCATCTAACGTAAGCTCAGGGCTTACCTTAGCCAGTACTGCGCGTGCTTTGTCTTGTTGGCCTTGGCGAATCATAAAGCCGACCGACTCAGGCAGTTTCCAAAGAATTAACGGCAGTAATACCAGAGGAATCGCCGCGGCAAAGAACATTGATTCCCAGCCAAAACGCGGCAGCATGTAAATGCCCACACCGGCCGCTAACATGCCGCCTAATGAGTAACCGCTGAACATCACCGCCACTAACGTGCTACGCAGGCGCTTAGGTGCGTACTCGTTCATTAAGGCGACCGCATTCGGCATCAAACCACCACAGCCTAAACCGGCGATAAAGCGGTAAATGCCAAACTCTGTGGGGCTGCTGGCAAAGCCATTTAAAATGGTCGAAACCGAGAACAGCAAAAAGCAGATGGCAATGCCCTTTTTACGGCCGATTTTGTCAGCCAAGGTGCCAAAAACCAGCGCACCGAACATCATGCCAAACAGCGCGTAGCTGCCCAGGGCACCAGCCTCTAAAGGCGTTAAACCCCACTCTTGCATCACAGAGGGCAGCACGACGCCAAAAATAAACAGATCATATCCATCAAAGATCAGCAGCAAAGCGCACAGCGCCATGACCATCCAGTGGAATGAGGAGAAGCGAGCGTCATCAATGACGCTAGGTACATCTATCGGTCGCATAGGATCGTTCTCTTTATTGTTTTTCTGCGTTTCAGGGTCTTAAAGCGGTCAGGGCTGTTGGCAAAAGCCCTGACAACAAATGCGTTAGCCCAAATCACCGCCGCCTACAGGCAAGGTCACACCGGTGATATAGCTCGCCTCATCTGAGGCTAAGAAAAGAATGGCGCCGACTTGCTCATCAATGGTGCCGTAGCGCTTCATCAAGCTTGAGCTAATGGTTTGATCGACGATTTGCTGATACCACCCTTTCTCCTCGGCACTTTGCTCTTGGCTGTTACGCGGAATACGCCGTGGAGGGGCTTCAGTACCACCGGGCGCTGTGGCATTCACGCGAATGCCGCGCTCGGCCGTTTCAAAGGCTAAGCAGGCGGTCAAAGCATTGACGCCCCCTTTCGCTGCACCGTAAGGCACACGGTTGACGCCGCGGGTGGCGATCGACGAAACGTTAACGATTGAACCGCTGCCTTGCGCCAACATATAAGGCAGTGCCGCATGACAGCACCACAGCGTTGGAAACAGCGAGCGACGCACTTCTGCTTCAATCTCGCTCTGTTGATAGTGCTCAAAGGGCTTGGCCCAAATCGTGCCACCCACGTTATTGATCAAAATGTCCAGGCGTGAGAAGCGCTCTATGGTCGCTTGCATCACACGCTGACAGTCTTCTGCTTGCTCAAGGTCGGCGGTTAAGCACAACACCTGACTGTGGTCTTGAAGCTCAAATACAAGCTCCGAGCGGTCCACCGCTACCACTTGCGCGCCTTCGGCTAACAAGCGTTCGGCAACACTGCGGCCAATCCCTTGGGCAGCACCTGTGACCACCGCTACCTTGTTTTGGAAACGCTGACTCATCTTGCGAACTCCTTTTTGCTTGGCCTACGCAGTGCGTAAGCCAAGCCACAACGACTGCCTGCGCTTAGGCGCTGGCGGCAAATTTCTCGTAGTAGAAATTGGCTGGGGTAATACCCTGCTCGCGGATGTATTGGCTGACGGCCTCAACCATTGGCGGTGGCCCGCACAGGTAGATATCCACGTCGCCATCGTTCAAGTGCTTAGGCTCAATGTGCTGCGTCACATAGCCTTTTTGCGGGTAGCTGCTTTCTGCACTGGCCACACAAGCACTAAAGGTGAAGTTCGGGATACGCGCGGCAAAGGCTTCTAATTTATCGAGCTCAACCAGATCCATATCGTGGGTTACGCCGTAGATCAGGTGCAGCGCAAAATCGCTGCCTTCGGCGGCGATTTTTTCAAGCATGGCAGTAAAGGGCGCAAGGCCTGTGCCGCCGGCTAATAACAGTAAGGGACGTTTGATATCGCGCAGGTAAAAGCTACCCAATGGCCCGGCTAAGCGCATGCTGTCGCCGACTTGAGCCGTGCCTGTTAAGAAGCTGCTCATCAAGCCGCCTGGCACGTTGCGAATCAAAAAGCTCACTTCGCCGTCTTTTTGCAGGCTGCTAAAAGAATAGGCGCGTGTTTGTTCGGTACCGGGCACCGTTAAGTTCACATACTGACCCGGCAGGAACGACAGTTGGCTTAATGCATCGCCTTTGATCGACAACGCCAGCGTGCTTTCGCTGAGTTTGGACACGGCACTGATAGCCGCCTCAAAGCTTGCTTGCTGGGTTTTGCACACCTGTGAAGACGCTGGAATGCGAATCACGCAGTCGCTTTCGGCACGCATTTGGCAGGTTAATACATAGCCCTGCGCGGCTTCGTCTTCGCTTAGGGCGTCTTCAATGTATTCTTCGCCCAGATCATATTGACCGGCTTCAGCAAAACATTTGCAGGCACCACACGCGCCATCGCGACAATCGAGAGGGATGTTAATGCCTTGACGATAGGCGGCATCCGCTACAGTTTCGCCTACCTTGGCATCAATAAAGCGGGTCACCCCGTCTTCGAAATTCAGTGCGATCTTATGGCTCATCGCGGACCTCGCTTAGCGTTTTGAGCGCACACCGTCCCGCGGCAGACACTTAAGTATCTGCCGTGGGTTAGGCGGGCTTTAAATGTGATAAATATCGATAACCTGACGCACGTAATCATTCTTCAAGACCACCTTCTTGGCCTTGATCACAGGGCTTGGCCCACGGGTATCAAGGGTGTAGAAGCTGGTGCCATAGAAGTGATCCACGGTCTTGTAGCGGAAACTCAAGGTGTGCCAGTTAAAGCGCACAATGGTTTGCTCGTCGGTTTGCTCAACGATTTCGATATTGTTGATGTTGTGCGAGGTGCGCGTGTCTGGGATGGTCGCACTCGAACGCTCGGTACGGATGCGGAAGATGCGGTCTTCCAAACCACCACGGTTGCCGTACCAAATCAACGAGATTTCCGTTTGTGGGTTTTCGATCAATTGATCGCGATCATCCCACGCCGGCATCCAAAACTCAGCGTCTGGCGCGTACAGCTCCAGCCACTCATCCCATTGTTTGTCGTCCAGAAAACGCGCTTCACGATACAGAAAATCGCGTACGGTTTCATAAGAAAGGCTCATTTACGCACCCTCCACATGAATCAGTTGCTCTTGCTGTTCTTTCAACGCCTTGGTCATCTGCTTTTGCCAGTATTGGTGCTGCAGAACAAACAGCCCTTCATCTTCAGTGCGTACGCCACTTAACAAAGGATGCAGATCAATTTCTTTAGCCGACTCATCAGCCCCTTCAATCCAGTGCTTAGCACCGCGGGACATGTCATTCCATTCCATCGCACGGCCGGCAAAGCCTTGTTGGCAGGCACGGAACTCTTCCAAGTCATCCGGCGTTGCCATGCCCGAAACGTTAAAGAAGTCTTCGTATTGACGGATACGACGGGCGCGGGCCTCGGCACTTTCGCCTTTTGGCGCGATGCAGTAGATGGTCACTTCGGTTTTATCCACCGACAGCGGACGGGCAATACGCAGTTGCGAGCCGAACTGATCCATCAAGTACAGGTTTGGATACAAGCACAGGTTACGTGAGTGACCGATCATCCAGTCCGCACGGGCCTGACCAAACTCAGCGGCTAAACGCTCACGATCGGCAAACAGTGGGCGGTCTTCTGGGTTGTCCCAGCGCGTCCACAAAAGCAAATGGCCGTTTTCAAACGAATAGAAACCACCGCCCTTTTTACCCCAGCCACCTGCGCTCATCGCACGGATATCATCGCCTGCTTCTTTTTGCTTGCGTTGTTGCTGAGTGGCCGCGTAGTTCCAGTGCACTGCAGTTACGTGGTAACCATCCGCACCGTTTTCCGCTTGCAGCTTCCAGTTACCTTCATAGATATAGGTACTTGAGCCGCGCAGCACTTCTAAACCTTCTTGGGATTGGTCGCAGATCATATCGATGATCTTCTTCGACTCGCCCAAAAACTCTTCCAGTGGCGCTACGTCTTCACGCAGGCTGCCAAACAAGAAGCCACGGTAGGATTCAAAACGCGCGACCTTTTTCAGATCGTGCGAACCATCGCAGTTAAAGCTATCTGGGTAGCCTGCATCTTTAGGGTCTTTAACTTTTAACAGCTTACCGCTGTTGTTAAAGGTCCAACCGTGGAAGGGGCAGGTGTAGCTGGCTTTGTTACCGCTTTTAAAACGGCACAGCATTGCACCACGGTGACTACAGGCGTTGATAAACGCATTGAGCTGACCTTCTTTGTTGCGCGCGATGAAAATCGGCTGACGCCCCATGTAGGTCGTGTAGTAGTCATTGATATTAGGGATTTGGCTCTCATGAGCCAGATATAACCAGTTGCCTTCGAAGATGTGTTCCATCTCCAGATCGAACAACCGAGGGTCGGTGAACATCTCCCGTTTGCAACGGAAAATACCTTTATCTTTGTCTTCTTCAAGCAAACTATCGATGTAGTCGAGTCCCAGGTTCATGACCATGGCTCCGTTGTTATTATTTCAACGGCGTGAAGACTATGCCCCCTTTTGCTCAAACAATATCCACTTCGCGCAGACTCGTTATCCGTTTTTTGCAAGACTCGACTAAAGACGAATACAGCCTCAAAGCACCGTACTACAACGCTTTACACGTACCACAAAGAAAAACAGCCGCGAAGAAGAGCGGCTGTTTTATGCACTTTTTGGATACGTTACTGCCCTTCGCGCCGTTTGAGCGTCTCCGAGGGCAGCTCGCCAAAGGCATTTTTGTAGCTTTCCGAAAACCTACCCAAATGCAAAAAGCCGTAATCGAGTGCAACTTCAGTCACGCTGCGCACTTTGGTGGTGGGGTCTAATAAATAACTGTGCACGCGCTCGAGTTTGCGCCTACGAATATAGTGTTTGGGCGTGGTGCCGAGGTGCTTATCAAACAGGCTATACAATGAACGCGGGCTCACCCGCGCCAGCGCTGCCAGTTGTTCAAGGCTGATGTCGTGCTTTAGGTTTTCTTCCACAAACTCAAGTACACGCTCAAAGGATGGGTTGGCTTCGGGTGACTCAGCACGCGTAACATTGCTTTCCATCAGCGCCAAGAGTTTGTTGGCGATGATGCGCGTGTAATGCTCTTGTACTGTCGGCAAGGTGTAGTCACTTTCGGCTTCCTCGCAAATGATGCTCAGTAAACTACCAAAACCTTCCCGCGGTTGATGTTGCCTTGGAGCAAAGCGAATACCTTCTGTAGGGCATTTCCAGTGATTATCGCTGCACGCCCTTTCCAACAAGGGCTTGGGCAATTTGACGATAAATTTTTCACAGTCTGCTGAATAGGTAAGATCCACCGGATCATCAGGGTTGATCAGCAACAACTCACCCGGCGTCAGTCGATGTTCCTGGCCTTGCCCGCGCCAGAGGCAATGACCTTTGAGTAACACCTGTAGGTGATAAACGTTTTGTAAAGCATGTGAGGTCACCTGCACCCCACATCCGTAGCTGATACGGCATAAATCCAACCCACCAAAACTACGGTGACTTAGGCTTGCAGCGGGCTTTCCCTTCCCGGGCATGCGGATGCCATGTGTGCCAACATGCTGATTAACGTACTCAGACACTTGGTAAGGATCGGCATTCGCAAACAGCCGACTCTTCTCATGAAGCAGACGATCCATAACTCACGGTACTCTTAATTGTCTTTGTTATGGGTAGAGCAAAAAAGCATGTATTAGGCATGCCTGCCTAAATTCGCCTCCTGCGAAAAATGCTTTTACTGCTGATCTAAAGGCACGTGTCTTATGCACAGACTCTTTAGATACTTCCGGTGCTTTTGTTTAAAAAACAACCAACAAGGTAGCACTCGGGGCGCTGAGCTTAGGCAAAGTAAAAGACGAAGAACACGTATAACAGGCGATAAACGCACGAATTCGCGAAAATCCGACTTTGGTCGGAGCCTTTAAATTTACGGGTATAGCGCTTAAAAACCGCTTATTCATGCTGATTTAGGCGCTATTCATCGCCTTAACAATCAGTGAAAATGCCGCACGACTACCTGACCAATAAGCTCAACTAACGTGTGTAATAAATTATGACCAGCCCTACTTCACAGGCTCCGGCCAACTCCCGTGCGCGGGTGTTGCTGGCAAGCCTTGTTGGCACCACGATCGAGTTTTATGACTTCTACGTGTATGCCACCGCCGCTGTATTGGTATTCCCTTATCTGTTTTTCCCACCCGGCAATGAAACCACGGCGCTGTTAGCCTCCTTCGCGATCTTCGGCGCCGCCATGATTGCAAGACCACTGGGTGCTGTTTTCTTTGGTCACTTAGGTGATCGGGTGGGGCGTAAAACCACCTTGGTGATTGCACTTTTAACCATGGGGATCGCGACCTTCTTGATCGGTCTTTTACCCACGTATTACACCGTCGGCTGGATTGCTCCGCTGCTGTTGGTGTTTTTACGCTTGGCACAAGGCTTTGCGATTGGGGGAGAATGGTCAGGAGCTGCGTTAGTTGCCACTGAAAACGCGCCTAAAGGCAAACGCGCCCTGTTTGGTACCTTCCCGCAATTAGGCGCGCCACTTGGCTTTATCATTGCCAATGGCTTGTTCTTAATTGTTGCGGCGATGCTGCCATCAGAAGACCCATCACGCCCTTCAGAAGCCTTCTTGGAATGGGGCTGGCGGATTCCGTTTTTATTCTCTGCGGTGATGGTGATTATTGGTCTTTGGATTCGAATGAGTCTGGTTGAAAGCACCGCTTTCACCAAAACCCAAGCGCAAAGCAAGGTGGTGAAACTGCCATTGAGTGAAGTGACCCGTAATCACTTTCGTGCGTTGGTGCTAGGCACCTTCTACATGCTGGCCACCTATGTACTGTTCTACCTGATGACCACCTTTAGCCTAAGCTACGGCCGCGCGCCGGTTGAAGCGGCGGCCGGTCAACTCCCCGGACTTGGCTACAGCTATAACGACTTTGTGTTGATGCTGATCTTTGGTGTGGTGTTTTTTGGCATCTTCACGCTGCTTTCAGGCCCATGGGCAGATCGCTTTGGCCGTCGCAAAACCCTGATTTGGGTCACGATCGGCATTATCGTGTTCGGCCTTTTGTGGGTGCCTTTGTTAAACGCAGGCTTTATCGGTGTGATGCTGTGGCTGGTGTTGGGCTTTAGCTTAATGGGCTTAACCTTTGGCCCGATGGGCGCTTTACTTCCTGAGCTGTTCCCAACCAATGTGCGCTACACAGGCTCTGGCATTAGCTACAACGTCTCCTCCATTTTAGGGGCAGCGGTAGCCCCTTTTATCGCCGTGTGGCTGTGGCGCGTGGGTGAAGGCAGTCCGGCTCTGGTGGGTGTGTATCTGGCCTTAATGGCAGGGTTAACATTGATTGCCCTGCTGATGGGTGAGGAAACCCGCGATATCAATATCGAAGACTAATCTTCAGGCATAAAAAACGGCAGCCTAGGCTGCCGTTTTTAAGTGCGCTTAGATAGCGCCGCGCTCACGTAAGAGTGCCAGCACCTTCTTCACACCGTCATCAACACTTTCAGCTTGTGTGTCGATCACCAAATCCGCATCCAACGGTACATCGTACGGGAAGGATTCACCCGGGATGTTATCGCCACCTGCGGCATACAGACCTTGTGGGTCTCGTTCGGCACAAACCTGTGGTGAAGCTTGTACGTACACCGTGATCAAGCGCTCAGCGCCGATCAACGATTTGGCTTGCTCGCGTCCTTCAGCACATGGCGCCACAAAGGCGGCCAGTGTCAAAAGACCTGCTTCATTAAACTGACGCGCAACATGCGCTGCACGGCGCCAGTTTTCGGTGCGTCCAGCACGATCTTGCGCCAGACCTTTATTAAGGTCATGACGTAAGTTTTGGCCGTCCAACACGTAAACCGCACGTCCCATATCAAAAAGCTTACGCTCAACGGCATAAGCCAACGTGCTTTTGCCAGCCCCTGAAAGGCCGCTAAAGAGGACGGTGGCAGGCTTTTGACCAAACCGTTCCGCACGCTCTTCACGGGTAACGTGTGCGTGATGAGCTACATGGCTGCCGTCGGTTTTCGGGGCGATGATCATGCCCGCGCCAACGGTGCCGTTGGTGAGGCGATCCACAATGATAAAGGCACCAGTGGTGCGGTTATCTGCGTAATCATCCAGCGCAATCGGCGCATCAAGACTGACTTTAACGCGCGCAATTTCATTGAGCGCAAGGCTTGAGGCAGCGCTGTGCTCAAGGGTGTTAACGTCCACTTTGTGGGTGATGCTTGGAATCGAGCCCGGCACGTAGCTGGTAGCACGCTTGATGTCGTACTTTTTGCCCGGCAGCATTGGCTCTTCAGCCATCCACACAACCATGGCCTCAAAGCTATCGGTCACCTGTGGCGCGTTATCGGCATGGACCAACATATCACCGCGTGACACGTCGATTTCATCTTCAAGCGTAATGGTGATCGCCTGACCTGGGCCTGCTTGCTCCAACTCACCTTCGTAGGTAACGATGGATTTCACTTTGCTGCCTTTACCTGATGGCAGCGCAATGATCTCATCGCCTTTACGCACGATACCGCTGGCGAGAGTGCCGGCAAAACCACGGAAGTTCAGATTCGGGCGGTTAACGTACTGTACCGGAAAGCGCATGTCGTTGAGATTACGATCGGCCGCCACTTCTACCGTTTCCAAGATTTCCATCAAGGATTGGCCGGTGTACCACGGCGAGCGCTCAGACTTATTCACCACGTTATCGCCTTTAAGCGCCGACATTGGCACAAAGGCTAAGGTGGTTGGATTAAGGTTGATCTTCTCAGCGAAGGCTAAGTAATCCGCCTTAATAGACTCAAACACGCCTTGGTCGAAGTCTTTTAAGTCCATCTTGTTGACGGCAACTACGATGTGCTTAATGCCCAGTAAGGAAGCAATGTAGCTGTGGCGACGGGTTTGGGTCTGCACGCCATAGCGGGCGTCAACCAGAATAATCGCCAGATCACAGGTCGAAGCGCCCGTTGCCATGTTGCGGGTGTACTGCTCATGGCCTGGGGTATCGGCGATGATGAACTTGCGCTTGGCGGTCGAGAAATAACGATACGCCACATCAATGGTGATGCCTTGCTCGCGCTCGGCTTGCAGGCCATCAACCAACAATGCCAAGTCAACTTCTTCACCGGTGGTGCCGACTTTTTTCGAATCCCGGGTAATGGCTTCTAAATGATCTTCATAGATCATTTTCGAGTCATGCAGCAAACGCCCGATCAGGGTGCTTTTACCGTCATCGACGTTACCGCAAGTTAAAAAGCGCAGCAGTTCTTTACGTTCATGCTGGGCTAAATACGCGAGGATGTCCTCGCTGATCAAATCAGATTGGTGCGACATCGAAGTATCCTTAGAAATAGCCCTGACGTTTTTTCTCTTCCATCGACCCTGCGCCATCGTGATCGATAACGCGGCCTTGGCGTTCGGAGGTTTTGGTCAAAAGCATTTCCTGAATAATCTCAGGCAAGCTGGCGGCCGTTGACTCAACCGCACCGGTTAACGGGTAGCAGCCAAGCGTACGGAAGCGCACCATTTTCTTTTGAATACGTGATTTTTCTTCATCGGATAAGTGCGCAAGAATGCGCTCATCGTCAATCATCACCAGGGTGCCGTTACGCTCAATCACTTCGCGTTCTGCCGCAAAGTACAAAGGCACAATCGGGATTTGCTCTAAATAGATGTATTGCCAGATGTCGAGCTCAGTCCAGTTCGACAAGGGGAATACACGAATCGACTCGCCCTTCTTAACTTTACTGTTGTAAACGTTCCAAAGCTCTGGACGTTGGTTTTTTGGGTCCCAGCGGTGCTTGGAGTCACGGAAAGAATACACGCGCTCTTTGGCACGAGACTTTTCTTCATCACGGCGCGCGCCACCGAAGGCTGCGTCAAAACCGTATTTATCCAAAGCTTGCTTAAGCCCTTCGGTTTTCATGATGTCAGTGTGCTTGGCACTGCCATGAGTGAAGGGGTTAATGTCTTGAGCGATGCCATCTGGGTTGATGTGAGTAATCAGATCCAAACCCATTTCGGCGACCATCTTGTCGCGAAACGCGTACATTTCCTTGAATTTATAGCGCGTATCAACGTGCATCACAGGAAATGGCAGCTTGCCCGGAAAAAATGCCTTGCGGGCAAGATGCAGCATGACGGCTGAATCCTTACCAATGGAGTACAGCATAACCGGGTTATCGAACTCGGCAGCGACCTCGCGAATGATATGGATGCTTTCCGCCTCCAACTGTTTCAGATGCGTCAGTTTGTCGACCATGGTTGCTCACGGATTACCAAATGAATACGGCCAACGGGCCGTGGACGAAGATGCACTTTACCACGCCCTAAGATTCTATTCAGGAGGCTTAGTAGAACGAAAGATTATAAGGATATAGCCTGGGTCTCTTACACAGGGTTTGGACACTCAACATAGATATGTTCGAGGGCAAATTTACGGGCCAAGTAATCCCCCAAGGCCTGTACACCATAGCGCTCTGTGGCGTGATGACCTGCAGCGATAAAGCTGATGTCATTTTCATGGGCGCTATGCACGGTTTGCTCGGATGCTTCACCGGTCAAGTAAAGATCAACACCTGCGTTAATGGCCTCATCGATATACCCCTGACCACCACCTGTGCACCAACCGATACGTGAGATCATACGAGAGCCTTCAATCAATAATGGCTCTCGTCCAAGTACTTGTGCCACATGCATAGCAAAGGCTTGTGCACTGACAGGCTCTGACAAGGAGCCCACCAGACCAACCACTTTAGGATTATCAGGGTTTAATAAGCCTTCAACGGTAATACCAAGTTTTTCGGCCAACTGTTGGTTGTTGCCTACTTCAGGATGCACATCTAATGGCAAGTGATAGGCCAAAAGGCTCATGTCGTTGGCCATCAGCGTTTTGATCCGGCGCTGTTTCATGCCCGTCAAACAAGGGTTTTCGCCTTTCCAAAAATAGCCGTGATGCACCAGCACGACATCCGCTTCAAGCTCTGCAGCCTTATCCAAAAGGGCTTGGCTGGCGGTTACGCCACTGACAATTTTACTGATTTGTGGACGTCCTTCGACTTGCAAACCATTCGGGCAGTAATCAGCTATGCGGCCTGCATTTAAAAAGCGGTCGGCTTCGGCCACCAATGTCGTTAACGCAATCGCCATTTAAGCTCCTTCGCCATCGGCGCAAAAAGATATATCGCGTTATGATGCCCATAACGGTTAGCTCTGCTCAAGGATGCTTATTGATGCTTAATACTCTGCGCTATTTCAGCTGGCCTTTGGCAACGGGGCTGCTCGTGGCGCTGTTAGTGCTCAAAACCGCGCCGCAATTAATCGGTTTACCCGAAATAGACATGTCGATGGGGCTTTTGAACACACAGGCCCCTGTGTCTTACGCACAAGCCGTGCAAAAAGCCGCGCCAGCTGTTGCCAACCTTTACACGACCAAACGGGTCAACGCTAAAGGTAGGCGCCCAGACAGCCCGCTGTATCGTCATTACTTTGAAGACGGCGGCGCGGCGCAAAAACGCATTGAGTCCAGTCTTGGCTCCGCGGTCATTATGCACACCGATGGTTATTTATTAACCAACCACCATGTGATTGCCGATGCTGAACAAATCGTCGTTTCGCTATATGACGGCCGAGAAACCATTGGCCGTTTGATCGGCACGGACCCTGAAACGGACCTTGCTGTGCTTAAGATTGATCTTGAAAACCTGACGTCCATTACCCTTGGCCAAAATGAACGGCTGCGCATTGGTGATGTAGCACTGGCGATTGGTAATCCTTTGGGTGTGGGGCAAACCGTGACCATGGGTATTGTGAGCGCCACAGGCCGCAATCAACTGGGGCTTAGTACGTATGAAGACTTTATTCAAACCGATGCGGCCATCAACATGGGTAATTCAGGCGGTGCGCTCGTTGACGCTCATGGACATTTAATTGGCATTAACACCGCGATTTTATCGGGTGGCTCACAAGGAATTGGCTTCTCCATCCCTGCCAATCTTGCGGTTGAGGTGATGCAGTCGATATTGAGTCAAGGCCGTGTCATTCGTGGCTGGATGGGGCTTGAGGTCCAACCATTAACGCAGGAACTTGCCGAATCCTTTGGCATTGATGCGCATACAGGCGTAGTGGTCGCCGCCGTATACCGTAATGGCCCCGCTGACAAAGCAGGTATTCAATCGGGTGATTTGATCATCAGCATTGATGGCATTTCAGCCCACGACGGGCGTAGCGCCATGAATCAGGTGGCGCGAGCGCGCCCGGGCGATGTGGTTGCCATCGAAGTATTACGCGATGGCAAACCCTTAACACTGCAAACCATTATCGGGGTACGTCCGCCACCGTCGAAACAGTAGCGGGCATACGCTTATACCAGCGCTTTTAATGCCGTTAATAGCGCTTGGTTTTGCGTGTCTGTACCGATGGTAATACGTAAGAACTGATCAATGCGCGGCGCTTTGAAGTGCCGCACGATCACGTTGCGCTCACGTAAACCTTGCGCAAGCACCGAGCCCTCGTGCTTAGGGTGACGCGCAAAGACAAAGTTTGCAGCCGACGGCAAGACTTCAAAGCCTAAGGTTTCTAAGCCTTCAACCACTTGTTCACGGCTGGCAATCACTTTGGCGCAGGTCGCTTCAAAGTATTCACGATCGTTAAAAGCTTCTGCCGCACCCACAATCGCCGCGCGATCAAGTGGATAAGAGTTAAAGCTATTTTTAACCCGCTCAAGCGCTTCAATCAGATGCGGCTGACCAATGGCGAGCCCTACGCGAGAACCTGCCAGCGAGCGTGATTTGGAGAGCGTTTGGCAGACCAAAAGATTAGGGTACGTGGCCACTAAACCGACAGCTGTTTCCCCACCGAAGTCGATGTAAGCCTCATCCACCAGCACCACAGAATTTGGGCTTTGCTGACACATTTGCTCAACGGCATCGAGGGCTAACAAGCGACCTGTAGGCGCATTAGGGTTCGGGAAAATAATGCCGCCATTCTCACGGGCATAATCCTCAACGCGAATACAAAACGCATCATCCAAAGGAATTTGCTCAAAACTCACGCCGTAAAGCCCGCAATAGACCGGATAGAAGCTATAGCTGATATCCGGGAACAACAGCGGCGCTTCGTGCTGAAACAAACCGTGAAAAGCGTGCGCTAACACTTCATCCGAGCCGTTACCCACAAAGACGTAGTTGGCCGGTACGTTGTAATACGCTGCAATCGCGTTTTTTAGCACATCGCAGTTGGGGTCCGGGTATAAACGCAGCTCATCACCAATGACCGCCTGCATTGCCGCAATCGCTTTAGGCGATGGGCCATAGGGGTTTTCATTGGTATTGAGTTTTACTAAATCCGCAATTTTTGGCTGCTCACCTGGTACATACGGCACCAGATCCTTAACAAAAGGGCTCCAGAACTGACTCATCTGCCCTTCTCTCCTTTAAAAAGTGACTGAAGGCGGCCAAGCCGCCTGCCATTAATCTTTAATACGGTATTCGGCGCTGCGCGCATGCGCGGTCAAAGACTCACCACGGGCCAACACACTGGCGACCTTGCCAAGCTCTGACGCACCTTCGGCTGAGCAGTAAATGATCGACGAGCGCTTTTGGAAGTCGTACACACCTAACGGTGATGAGAAACGCGCGGTGCCTGAGGTTGGCAGTACATGGTTAGGACCAGCACAATAATCGCCCAAAGCTTCTGCGGTATAACGCCCCATAAAGATGGCTCCAGCGTGACGAATCAAAGGCAAATACGCCTCAGGGTCTTCGACCGATAACTCTAAGTGCTCAGGCGCAATACGGTTCGCCACTTCAATGGCTTGCGTCATATCGGCAACTTTAATCAACGCACCACGGCCTTGCATCGAGGTGCGCGCAATCGCCTCACGCTCAAGGGTTGGTAAGAGCTTTTCAATGCTCGCCGCCACGTTGTCTAAGAACGCAGCATCAGGGCTTACCAGAATGGCTTGGGCGTCTTCGTCGTGTTCGGCTTGGCTGAAAAGATCCATGGCAATCCAATCAGGATCGGTTTTGCCATCGCACACCACCAGAATTTCTGAAGGGCCTGCAATCATATCGATGCCGACTTTACCGAAAACGTGGCGCTTAGCGGTTGCAACATAAATATTGCCAGGGCCGACGATTTTATCCACAGGCGGAACGCTTTCGGTGCCATAGGCAAGGGCCGCCACCGCTTGTGCGCCACCGATAGTAAACACGCGGTCCACACCTGCAATGCACGCAGCAGCGAGCACAATCTCGTTAATCTCGCCACGCGGTGTAGGCACCACCATCACCACCTCAGGCACACCTGCCACTTTGGCAGGAATCGCGTTCATCAAAACCGATGATGGATACGAAGCCTTACCGCCTGGGACATAAAGCCCTGCACGATCAAGCGGAGTCACTTTTTGGCCTAGCACCGTGCCATCGGCTTCGGTGTATTGCCAAGAGTCTTGTTTCTGGCGCTCGTGGTAGCTACGTACGCGCTCTGCGGCCACTTCCAGCGCATGACGCTGCGCATCTGTAATACGGGTCAATGCCAGTTCCAAACGCTCACGCGGCAGAATCAAATCCTGCATGCTGGCCACATCTAAGCCATCAAAGCGCTGGGTCAATTCCACCAGCGCAGCATCACCACGGCTACGGACCGCGTCGATAATGTCTAAAACGCGCTGATTAACGCCGTCATCAGAAACGCTTTCCCAGCTAAGAAGATGGTCCAGATGACGCGCGAAATCCGGATCTTGAGCATTGAGTCGGCGGATAGCAGTTACAGCGGTCATGACGGGCCTCATCTATTGGCAATGTCGAAATAAAGCGAGTGTAAGGTATCAAGTGCGGGTGGAGGGCACCCTAGAATTTTGCCTATCGGCGAGATAGAGCGATGCTTTATCTCGCCACACCGGCAAGGGTGCAAATAACTACGCAGGGTGTCGCGATTCAACCGCTTTACGCAGCGCTTCAATCAGCGTTTGTAAGCGAGCATGCTTCATCTTCATCGAAGCTTTGTTCACCACTAAACGCGAACTGATGTGAGCGATCAGCTCTTGCGCTTCTAAACCATTGGCTCGCAACGTGTTACCCGTGTCAACCACGTCGATAATTTTATCGGCAAGGCCTACCAATGGCGCCAGCTCCATAGAGCCGTAGAGTTTGATGACTTCAACCTGGCGGCCTTGTTCGGCGTAGTAAGCTTTTGCGACGTTCACAAACTTGGTTGCAACGCGCAAACGGCCTTTAGGCTCGGGCGCACCCACGGCTCCGGCAGTCATCAGTTTGCAACGAGCAATTTTTAAATCCAGTGGCTCGTACAGCCCTTCTCCGCCGTACTCCATCAGTACGTCTTTACCTGCCACACCCAAATCAGCCGCACCATGCTCAACGTATGTAGGCACGTCGGTCGCGCGTACAATTAACAATCGCACGTCGTCTTGAGTGGTCGGGATAATTAACTTGCGGCTTTTTTCTGGATTTTCTGTCGGCACAATGCCGGCCTCTGCCAGAAGCGGCAGGGTGTCATCCAGAATACGGCCTTTAGACAGCGCGATGGTTAACATGAAACCTATATCCTATGAGTCGGTACAGCCGGCGCACGCGCCGGCATTTCGCAGGGGCTAGCCCGGTACGCGACGAATCTTGGCACCTAGTAATTGCAGCTTTTCTTCAATGCACTCATAGCCGCGATCGATGTGATAAATACGATCGATCAAGGTATCGCCTTCTGCTACCAGAGCAGCAATCACAAGGCTCGCTGAGGCACGTAAATCCGTTGCCATCACAGGCGCGCCTTTTAAGGTAGTGCAGCCTGTGACAATGGCGGTGTTGCCTTCCACTTGAATTTGCGCGCCCATACGCGTCATTTCATAGACGTGCATAAAGCGGTTTTCAAAGATAGTTTCAATCACAGTACCTGTGCCTTCGGCAACGGTATTAAGCGCGATAAATTGCGCCTGCATATCCGTTGGAAACGCAGGGTATGGCGCGGTACGCAGGTTCACAGCCTTTGGACGTTTACCGTGCATATCAAGGGCGATCCAGTCTTTACCGGTGGTGATCTCAGCACCAGACTCTTGAAGCTTAGAAAGCACAGCTTCTAAGATCGTTGGATCAGTGTCTTTAAGCTTAACGCGACCGCCTGTGACAGCAGCGGCGACTAAGTAGGTGCCGGTTTCAATACGGTCTGGCATGACGCTGTAGGTAGCGGCATGCAAGCGCTCAACACCTTCAATGGTGATGGTATCGGTACCCGCACCTTCGACTTTGGCACCCATTGCGATCAAGCAGTTAGCAAGGTCAACGACTTCCGGCTCACGGGCTGCGTTTTCCAGCACTGTGCGGCCTTTGGCGAGGGCTGCGGCCATCATAATGTTTTCAGTGCCAGTCACACTGACCACATCAAAGAAGAAGTTACCGCCGCGCAAACCACCTTCTGGGGCGCGCGCTTTAATATAGCCGCCTTCAACCTCAATGGTTGCACCTAACGCTTCAAGGCCACGGATATGTAAGTCCACAGGGCGCGAACCAATGGCGCAACCGCCTGGCAGTGCTACTTCAGCATAACCAAAGTGAGCAACCATCGGGCCTAATACGAGGATGGAGGCACGCATGGTTTTAACCAACTCGTAGGGTGCTACGAGGGTTTTGATGGTGCGTGGATCGACTTCAACGCTCAGCTTTTCATCGATAACAGGCTCGACACCCATACGACCGAACAACTCGATCATAGTGGTGATGTCATGCAGATGCGGCAGGTTTTTAACCGTTACCGGGCCATCAGCCAGCAGGGTTGCCGCCAAAATTGGCAGGGCTGCGTTTTTAGCACCCGAGATACGAATTTCACCATCAAGGCGCGTACCGCCGGTAATAATCAGTTTATCCATTGCTGTCTCTGCCTTAAGCCTTACGAACGCTCGGCCCAATCGGCGCGGCGGAAAAATTTCATGGTAACGGCGTGGATCGTGCCATCGGCAATCCAAGGATTTAAGTGCGCGTAAATCTGCTGTTGACGTTTCACAGGACTCAAGCCCGCTAACTCATCGCTGATGATATTGAGCTGGAAATTGCAGCCTTCGCCTTCAACCTCCACTTGAACATCGGCAAGTTTAGATTCTAGGAGCTGTTTTACTTCAACCGACTGCATGCTTATCCTCGATTAACGCCCAACGCGCAAAGATCGGCCATCATACAAAAAAAGCAGCCACGCTGCGAATCCGACCTTACTCTGCCTCGATTAAAGGTAAAACCTTTAACACTCCAGACACCATCGCGATCTGACGCATGTCCTTGGGCAGGGAACTGATTGATAGGTTTTTACCCAACCGGTTGGCATCACGCATAAAAGACAGAAGTAACGAAAGCCCCACACTGCTTGAGCGTGTCACTTCTTTTAGATCCAACACGATGGTCTTTAATGGCGACGCCTGCACAAGCTTTTGCCCTTCAATACGCAAGACGGGACCCGTCTGGCTATCGAGCTCACCTTTTAAGGCAAGCCCGTTACTGGTTTGAACGACGTAAGCCTTACTCACGATTCAGTCTCAGCCTTGGCTTTCGCAACGATTTCACCCCAGCCATCAATCGTTTTGTCGAGGTTGTTGCGATTTTGCTGCATGGCTTGGGCAAACTGGTCGCGGAACAACTTACCGATGTTAATGCCGTTGATCACAACGTTACGCAACAGCCAAGCGCCGTCTTTGTTAACCATGGTGTAAGCCACCGGGTAAACCGTGCCTTTTTCATCACGCACTTCCATGTTGACCGTTGCCCGCTCTGGATCAGCTTTACCGGTTGCAGGCAAAACGCGAATGTCTTGGTTGTTATAGGACAAGAGCGCATTGCCATAGAACTGCATCAGACTGCGTTTGAAGTTTTCTTCAAAGCGTTTGATCTGAGCATCACTGGCGCGATTGGCATATTTCACGGTCATGATGCTGCGCGAGATCCCTTCCGCATCGACCACAGGGCCTAAAATTTCATTGAGCGCGTTGTAAAAAGCGGTGGGATCTTGTTTGTATTGGGCCTTATTAGCTGTTAAGTCTGCCAACAAACGGCTACTGGTCGACTCAACCACTTGATGTGCGGTAGGCGCTGCAGTTGCTACGAAAGGCAGGACCGCTAAAATCATGAGTAAGCTACGACGCAAACGCTTTAACATCTTTAACTCCAACCTTTTTACTTATCGTCTTTGTTAACCGAGTTCAGCAAGAACTTGCCAATTAGATCCTCAAGCACTAGCGAGGACTGCGTGTCATAGATGGTGTCACCGTTTTTGAGAGTGTCTTCCTCGCCACCGACGCTTAAACCAATGTATTTTTCACCCAAAAGACCTGCGGTCAGAATCGAGGCGGTGGAATCTACCGGCAAATTGTTTAAATCCTCCCGGATTTCCATGCTCACACGACCACTAAAACTGTCGCGATCAAGATCAATGGCTGTCACCTTACCCACAGCAACTCCTGCCATAGTGACTTTAGAGCGCACTGTTAGACCGGAAATATTGTCGAAATGAGCATAAAGGGTGTAGGTATTCTGCTGACCGGTTAATGCCAAGCCGCTCACTTTAAGCGCCAACATTAAAAACGCTAAAATTCCGGCTAACAAAAATAAGCCAACCCCAACTTCAAGGGTGCGGTTTTGCATTAGAAGTCTCCAAACATCAGTGCAGTCAGAATAAAGTCAAGGCCTAATACCGCCAATGACGCATACACCACCGTGCGCGTTGTGGCGCGGCTGATGCCTTCTGAAGTGGGCTCACAGTCATAGCCTTGGAAAACGGCAATCCATGTCACAACAAAGGCAAATACCAAACTTTTAACCAGACCGTTTAGAACGTCATGTTCAAACGATACGCTGTTTTGCATGTTGGCCCAGAACGAGCCTTCATAAACGCCCAGCCAATCTACTGCCACCATAGCGCCGCCCCAAACACCGACAACGCTGAAAATCATGGTTAAAAGAGGCAGCGAGATAAAACCGGCCCAAAGGCGTGGTGCCACGATATATTTGAGCGGATCAACACCGATCATCTCAAGGCTGGATAGCTGCTCAGTCGATTTCATGTTGCCGATTTCAGCAGTGAGAGCTGAACCTGCACGTCCGGCAAAGAGTAAAGCCGTCACCACAGGCCCCAACTCACGCAACAAGGTCAATGCCACCATTTGCCCGACGGCTTGCTCAGACCCATAGTGACTGAGAATGCTATAGCCTTGCAGCGCTAACACCATCCCAATAAAAAGCCCTGATACCACAACAATCGCCAGCGATAAAATCCCCACCGCATACAGCTGTTTGATCAGAAGATGCATGCCAGTGCCTGGCGCACGACGCCCGAGCAAGGCGGCACATAGAAACAGCGTTGAGCGGCCTAATGTTTGAACCACGCTAAGACCTGCGCGGCCAAATAGGGCAATGCGATCTAACAGCGTCACTTTACGCATGTCCGCCTCCTAACAGATCCGCCTTTAAGTCTTGGGCTCGGTAATGAAACGGTACCGGCCCATCGGCCTCACCTTGCATAAACTGGCGAATACGCGGGTTATCCGAATCCATCAGCTCAGCCGGCGTGCCTTGACCTAAGACTTGGCTATCACCCACGACATAGATGTAGTCGGCAATGCTGGCGGTTTCGGCAAGATCATGAGAAACAACGATACTGGTAATACCGAGCGCATCAGTGAGATGTCGAATCAGACGCACCAACACACCCATAGCGATAGGGTCTTGCCCCACAAAAGGCTCATCGTACAAAAGAATTTGCGGATCCAAAGCGATTGCACGAGCGAGTGCTACACGGCGCTTCATACCCCCTGAAAGCTCGTCAGGCGCCAAATCAACAGCACCACGTAGCCCCACCGCCTCAAGCTTCATCAAAACGATGTCGCGAATCATTTCCTCGCAAAGATCCGTATGAACCCTGAGCGGAAAAGCCACGTTCTCGTAAACATTAAGGTCGGTAAACAAGGCGCCGCTTTGAAATAACACGCCAAATTGTTTGCGCATTTCAAACAGATCACCGCGCGAAAGCGCTGGTAAGTTCTTACCATTGACCCACACCTCACCCGCATCCGGCGTCAGTTGCGCTGCTATCAGACGCATTAGGGTGGTTTTACCGCAGCCAGACGGCCCCATGATACCCACGACTTTCCCGCGTGGAATCTGCATATCAATGGTGTTGAAAATATAGCGATCACCGCGCTTAAAGCTAAGCCCCTTAAGCTCGACTGCGTACTCTTCACTGACGCTCATCAGCACTCCCCTGCTTGGCATCATCGTCATATCGACCAAGCCCTAAGGCTCTTCAGAATGGGCGCGGACTATAGCACTCCCAACTTATTGCGCCCAGCATACACTGACATCCGCTAACAAATGCTCCACACCCAACGCTGCGCACTGCTTAAAAGCCGTTATAATCAGGCTCTTTTAGCCGTGAATGTTTCAGCCATGAGCCAACCTGATTTGATTGCATCTGCACTGCGCACTATTCGCCTTGAAAGTGAAGCCATAACGGATCTTGCGCCGCGCATCGACAGCCAGTTTGTGAAGGCTTGTGAACTGATTCTGAATACCGAAGGCCGCGTAGTGGTCGTTGGCATGGGTAAGTCCGGCCATATTGGCCGTAAAATTGCGGCCACGCTTGCCAGTACCGGGACCGCTGCTTTTTTTGTGCACCCAGCTGAGGCCAGCCACGGTGACATGGGCATGATCACCCAAAAAGATGTGGTACTTGCGCTCTCCAACTCAGGCACCACCTCCGAAATTGTCACGCTGCTACCGCTGATCAAACGCCTTGGGATTAATCTTATTAGCCTAACGGGCAACCCAGACTCTGTACTTGCCAAAGCCGCCCAAGCCAATTTAGATGCCAGTGTTGCTGAAGAAGCTTGCCCCTTAAACCTTGCGCCCACCTCCTCAACCACGGCCTCACTCGTCTTAGGTGATGCTTTAGCCATTGCTCTTCTAGAGGCACGCGGCTTTACTGCAGAAGACTTTGCCTTTTCCCACCCAGGCGGTGCACTTGGCAGACGCTTACTGTTAAAAGTCGAAGATGTGATGCACAAAGGCAATGAACTGCCTATCGTGCAAAGCGGCACGCTATTGCGTGAAGCACTACTTGAGATGACCCGCAAAGGTCTTGGAATGACGGCCGTTATTGACACACACGGCCGCCTTGCCGGCGTGTTTACCGATGGCGATCTGCGCCGCACGCTTGATAAAGGCATTGATGTGCGTGATGCGATCATCGACGATGTCATGACACGTCAGAGCAAAACTGCTCGGGCCCACATGCTTGCCGCAGAGGCGCTCAAGATCATGGAAGACCATAAAATCAGCGGCCTTGTCATCATCGATGAGAATAACTGCCCAGTCGGTGCGCTTAACATGCACGATCTGCTGCGCGCCGGAGTGATGTAATGGAAGCTTTATTAAAAGCAGCTTTACCTGTGAAATTGGCTATTTTCGACGTTGACGGTGTACTTACCGACGGACGCTTATTTTTTCTTCCTGACGGCGGAGAATTTAAGACGTTCCATACCTTAGACGGCCAAGGCATCAAAATGCTGATGCGCACAGGCGTACAAACAGCCATTATCACAGGTCGTACTTCACCTATTGTTGAACGCCGTGCACAAGACCTTGGGATTAACTACCTTTATCAAGGTCGTGAAGATAAACTCGTGGTCTTAGATGAGCTTCTAAAACAATTAGGCTTAGAGTATTCACAAGTCGCGTATTTAGGCGATGATCTGCCTGACCTTCCTGTGATTCGCCGGGTCGGATTAGGCATGGCAGTGGCCACAGCCAATGCATTTGTTAAACAACACGCAGCAGGCATTACACAAGCACGTGGTGGCGAAGGCGCTGCAAGAGAGTTCTGCGAGTTGATTATGCACGCTCAAGGCACTTTAGCGTCCGCGCAAGCGGCTTATCTCTAAGTTGAAGACACCCTAATGCTCAGTAAATGGCAACCCGCCTTTATTACGATTTTGATGACTGCACTGATTGCTGGACTGGCTTATTGGAGCCTTAAGGCCACCGATGCAGATCCTGCGCGCACGCTTAACACCTCAACAGAGCTTGTCGACTTCTTCGCAACCAATGCGCATATTCGCCAGTTCCAAGAAGATGGCTCGCTTAAATATGATCTTAAGGCGCCAGAATTTGAGCACCATCAACACTCAGATCGCGGATTTGTCACAACCCCTTACTTGGAAATTTTCCAAGGTGCTGAAATCCCTTGGAAAATAACCAGTACACGAGCGGAAATTGCACCCAATGGGGATCAGGTTGAACTGATTGAAAACGTCAAACTTGAAAAAACTGACAGCAAAGCGCGCCATACACGCATCACCACAGAGCGTCTCACCGCCTTTCCTGATAAAGAATATGCTGAGACCGCACAAGCCGTTAGAATCGAAGCCGCGCAAGGTGTGACCACAGGTGTGGGCATGAAAGCGTATATCAATGAAGGCAGGGTGCTCCTGCTCAATAATGTAAGAGGCCAGCATGAGGTTCGTTAACCGCTTCCCCGTACTGCTAAGTGTCTGCCTAGCTGTCACAAGCGCAACCAGCTGGGCTCTGCCAAGCGACCGCGATCAGCCGATTCGCATTCAAGCTGACAGCGCAGAGCTCGATGATAACAAAGGCGTAGCAGTATACCGCGGCGGCGTAATCATCACTCAAGGTACGCTTAAGATCACCGGTGACACCGTGACAATCACCCAAAATAAAGCAGGTGATCTGGACATATTTACCGCTGTAGGCAAACTTGCGTATTACGAACAAGTGCCGCAACAGGGTAAAGACCCGGTTAAAGCATGGGGCCGCACTATTCAGTACTTTGCTGCAAACGAGCGCATTGTCTTGGTCGATCAGGCCAAAGTCGTTAACGAAGGCAATACCTTTGAGAGCGAGAAAATCGTTTATGACACGCGTCGGCAGATTATCAACGCCGGTAGAGCGACTGGCGACAACATTTCAGCACCACGCCCACGTATCGACATGACCATTCAACCGCGCTCCCAATCTGGTAACCAACAGGCTGAATAATGGCAACTCTTAAGGCTCAGCATTTGGCTAAAGGCTACAAAGGCCGCCAAGTCGTACGCGATGTTAGTTTATCGATCGAGAGCGGCCAAGTCGTAGGTCTGCTCGGGCCCAATGGGGCTGGTAAAACAACCTGCTTCTACATGATTGTAGGCTTGGTTAAAGCCGACCAAGGACGGGTGTTAATTGACGATGAAGACCTGACTCATCTGCCTATGCACGGCCGCGCACGCTCGGGCATTGGCTATTTACCGCAAGAAGCCTCCATTTTTAGAAAGTTAACCGTTAGCGACAACATTTTAGCCATCCTTGAAACACGTAAAGATCTCGACAAACAAGCACGTTTTGCAGCACTTGAAGAGTTGCTCAACGAGTTTCATATCACCCATATTCGTGACAGTCTGGGTATGAGCTTATCCGGTGGTGAAAGACGTCGAGTCGAAATTGCCCGTGCTTTGGCGACTGCGCCAAAATTTATTTTGCTGGATGAGCCTTTCGCCGGTGTCGACCCGATTTCTGTCGGCGACATCAAGCAAATTATTAATCATCTTAAAAGCAAAGGGATTGGCGTTCTGATCACTGACCACAATGTCCGCGAAACGCTGGATATTTGTGAAACAGCCTATATCGTGAGCGATGGACATTTGATTGCCGAAGGCGACGCGGAAGCGATTCTGGCCAATCAACTGGTAAAAGATGTTTATTTAGGCCAAGAATTTCGCCTGTAATCCAAGGCGAAACGGCTCTAGTGCAAGTATCGCTAGGCAAAGTTAAAAAAATCAGGCATATAATTTGCTTAGTGCCCCAAGCATTTGCGCAGGGTGATGGATGGTGCCGTTAGCACCAGTGGATATAAGGTATTAGCTTCTGCCATGAAACCTTCGCTCGTCCTAAAAATGGGTCAGCAGCTGACGATGACACCTCAGCTGCAACAGGCCATTCGTTTGCTGCAACTGTCTACCTTAGACCTTCAGCAAGAAATTCAGGAAGCATTGGAATCGAACCCGATGCTAGAACGCCAAGAGGACGGCGAGGACTTCGATAACACGGATCCGATGGCTGATGCTGCCGAAGGATCGGTTGCAAACACCACCGAAAAAACCACTGAAGCCACGTTTGAAGAAAGTATCCCAACGGTTGACTCCTTCGAGGAAGGTGACTGGGGCGAGCGAATCCCCAATGAGCTGCCTGTTGATACCGCCTGGGAAGACATTTATCAAACCAGCGCCAGCAGCTTACCCAGCAATGACGATGACGAGTGGGACTTTACCGCACGCACGGCGGGCGGTGAGAGCTTACAAAGCCATCTGTTATGGCAGCTTAATCTTGCGCCCATGTCTGACACCGACCGCATCATTGGCGAGACACTGATCGATTGCATCAACTCAGATGGTTATTTAGACGAAAGCCTAGAAGAGGTACTTGAGTCGTTTGACCCAGAGCTTGATATCGAACTGGATGAAGTTTTAGTGGTATTGCGTCGTATCCAGCAGTTTGAGCCTGCGGGTATTGGCGCACGCGACTTAAGCGAATGCTTACTTCTTCAGCTAAAGCAATTACCCGAAAATACTTTATGGATCAAAGAAGCACAAAAGCTTGTTACCGATCACCTAGAACTTTTAGGCTCGCGTGATTACAGCCAATTAATGCGCAAACTCAAGCTCAAAGAAGATGACCTTCGCCAAGTCGTTGAGCTGATTCAGCGCCTAAACCCACGGCCGGGTTCGCAAATTGAGTCCAGTGAACCTGAATATGTCGTACCCGATGTCATTGTCCGTAAAGATAAAGACCGCTGGCTGGTAGAACTCAATCAAGAGGCCATGCCTCGACTGCGTGTTAACGCCCAGTATGCAGGCTTCGTAAAGCGCGCGGATACAAGCGCCGATAACACCTTCATGCGTAACCAACTGCAAGAAGCCAGATGGTTCATTAAAAGCCTGCAAAGTCGCAATGAAACGCTGATGAAGGTTGCGACCCAAATTGTTGAGCACCAAAGAGGCTTTTTAGAATACGGCGATGAAGCTATGAAGCCCTTGGTTCTTCATGACATTGCCGAAGCCGTCGGTATGCATGAGTCGACCATTTCGCGGGTAACGACTCAGAAATACATGCATACCCCACGTGGTATCTATGAACTTAAATATTTTTTCTCAAGCCATGTCAGCACCAGCGAGGGAGGCGAGTGCTCCTCCACCGCCATTCGCGCCATCATTAAAAAGCTTGTTGCAGCGGAAAACGTTAAAAAGCCATTGAGCGATAGCAAAATCGCTGCTCTACTGGAAGAACAAGGTATTCAAGTAGCGCGCCGTACCGTGGCCAAATACCGTGAATCCTTGGGCATTGCGCCGTCAAGTGAGCGCAAGCGCTTGTTGTAATTTGAACGTTCGACTCTTAACCGCAGGCATGCCTGCGCCCTAGGGCATTAAGGAGACGCCGTATGCAAGTTAACATCAGTGGCCATCAACTCGAAGTCACCGCAGCCATGCGTGATTACACCAACGAAAAACTCGCAAGACTTGAACGGCATTTCGATAAAATCACGAACGTACAGGTGATCATGCGAGTCGATAAACTTAAGCAGCAAGTAGAAGCAACTGTACAGGTGGCCGGCGGCGAATTAGTCGCGACAGCCGAACATGAAGACATGTATGCCGCTATCGATTTATTAGTCGATAAACTTGATCGTCAACTTATTCGCCACAAGGAAAAGCAAATCGAGCGTGCCCATAATTTGGCTGCTCGATAGTTCTTCATGATCCGACTTGAATCTGTATTATCCCCGGCGCGTTCAATTGTGAACGCGTCCGGGAGCAGTAAAAAACGTGTGCTCGAATCCATCGCAGCGCTTTTAGTTAAAGACCTGCCTGACATTGATGAGCAAGACCTTTTCGAAGCGCTTATAAACCGTGAGCGATTAGGTTCAACAGGCTTTGGTAACGGCATTGCGATCCCTCATTGCCGTGTCAGTGGTCTTAAGGCGCCAATTAGCGCGGTGATCAAACTCGCCCAACCGGTTGATTTTGATGCCATCGACGGCGAGCCTGTAGACTTACTTTTTGTACTGATTGTGCCTGAGGCTGCAACCGACGCTCACCTTGAGTTGTTGCGCCAAGTGGCAAGTGTGCTTGAGCACGAAAACACCCGTAGTACATTACGCGCCGCTGACAGTGGCTTGGCCCTTTACGAAGCCATTATCGCCGCCCAGCATCAGTCTTAGGGAGTAGGACATGCGTCTGGTTATCATAAGCGGCCGATCAGGCTCTGGTAAAAGTACCGCGCTGGACTTACTTGAGGACCATGGCTTTTATTGCATTGATAACCTACCGGCTGCATTACTGCCTGAGTTGGCGGAGCGCGCGTTATTGCACACAGAGCTACTTCAACCATTAGTCGCTGTGTCTGTCGATGCACGTAACTTGCCTAGCCAACTCAAACGTTTTCCAGATCTTCTTAAAGAGGTTAGAGCGCGCTATATCCAGTGTGACCTTGTGTATTTAGATGCAGAGGATAGGACACTGTTAAAACGCTTTTCTGAAACCAGAAGACGCCATCCTCTTACCAATGAGCAGCGTTCCTTGGCCGAAGCCATTGCCGATGAAAAACAGCTGCTCAGCCCTATTATCGAATTAGCTGATCTTAAGATCGACACCACTCACCTCAACGTGTATCAGCTACGCGACACCTTAAAACTGAGACTCTTAGACCAACCCTTACCCGGCACAGCGTTTTTAATCGAATCATTTGGTTTTAAACGTGGCATGCCAGTCGACGCAGACGTAGTCTTTGATGTCCGCTGCCTCCCTAATCCGTATTGGGTCCCTGAGCTTCGTGAGCACTCAGGTCTTGAAGAGCCCGTGATGGATTACTTAAATAAGCAGCCCGATGTTGAAGAGATGTACCAAGATATCCACGCTTATTTAAAAAAATGGTTGCCGCGCTTTGCCGCAAGTAACCGTGCCTATGTTACGGTTGCTATAGGCTGTACCGGCGGACACCATCGTTCTGTTTATTTAGCCCAGCGTTTAGGTTCGGTACTCAAAGAAGAATTACACAATGTTCAGGTTCGTCATCGCGACCTGACTTGATTTAGGGACAGTAATGCCAGCTTGCGATATCACCATCAGTAACAAACTTGGTCTACATGCACGTGCCGCAGCGAAATTTACCCGCCTAGCGTCAAGTTTTAGCTGCCAGATCAAAATTGGCCGCAGTGCAGAGTCGCTGGTTGATGGCAAAAATATTATGTCAGTGATGATGCTGGCAGCTGGCAAAGGTACGGTTTTGCATCTTTCAGCTGAAGGTGATCAGGCAGAGACTGCTCTAAAAGAGCTGGTAGCTTTGGTTGATGATAAGTTTGGCGAGGGCGAATAGCCCTCGCCCTCCCCCTTAGCTGCCCGCTACCGTCATTTTTTCAATCAGCACAGATCCTGTGCGAATATTGCTGCGACGTTCGACGTCAGCACCTATGGCCACAATGCCTTTGAACATTTCACGCATATTGCCGGCAATCGTTACTTCTTGAACCGGAAACTGAATCACGCCGTTCTCGACCCAAAAACCTGCCGCACCACGTGAATAGTCACCCGTTACCATATTCAAGCCTTGCCCCATCAGCTCAGTCACAACAAGACCGCGATCCATCTTTCTGATGAGTGCTGCTTGATCTTCTGTACCGTGACTGACGAACAAGTTGTGCACACCGCCTGAGTTGGCCGTGCTCGGCATGCCCAGTTTGCGGCCAGAATAGGTTCCCAGTACGTAGTTACTGACAAGGCCATTTTCGACAAAGTATTTTTGATAGGTCGCAAGACCGTCACCATCAAACGCCGCGCTCGCAAGCCCTTGAGGCAAATGCGGACGCTCCTCAAGACTCAGCCATTCAGGAAAAACCTGAGTTCCAAGGCTGTTTTCCAAGAAAGAGGATTGTCGATACAGATTACCGCCCGAAATAGCGCCTAAAAAGCTTGAAAAAAGGCCACTGGCAAGTTCTGCACTAAAGAGCACCGGAACCTCACAGGTAGGAACTGCACGCGCCCCCAAACGGCTCACCGCACGCATCGCAGCTTTATGACCAATACTTGCAGGATCGGCTAAATCTTCACCAATGCGGCTTACGTCATACCAATAATCACGCTGCATCTGATCCTGACCTTCGGCGATCATGACGCAACTTAAGCTATGGCGTGTGCTGGCGTACCCACCGATAAATCCGTGGCTGTTGCCATACACCCGGCAACCTTGATGGGTATTTAAAGAGGTGCCGTCTGCATTACGGATTGCAGGATCGGCGGCAAAGGCTGCGGCTTCACAGGCTAATGCTTTTTCGATGGCCTGCTCTGGGGTGATATTCCAGGCATGAAACAGATCAAGATCGGGTAAATCTTTGGCCATTAAAGACGCATCAGCAAGGCCTGCAAAGCTGTCTTCTGAGGCGTGCTGTGCAATGGCCAAAGCGGCGGCCACGGTTTCTTTAATAGCCGTCGAACCACTGGCAGAAGTACTAGCAGAGCCTTTGCGCTGTCCAACATACAACGTAATGCCAAAGCCTTGGTCACGGTTAAATTCAACCGTTTCAACCTCACCTTGGCGAACACTGGTGGATAACCCTTGATCAAGTGCAACCGATACTTCACACGCACTCGCGCCTTGGCGTTTGGCTTCCGCTAAAATGTCTTCTACTTGCTGTTGCAATACCGCTAAGGACTCAGGTCCTACTGCTTGTGCTGAACGCATACCCACTCCTAAAGCCACTTTTACCGATGGCTTATGTCTTTAGACCTGCTTAGCGGGCATATTTTGCTCAAACCCACTACGCTTGCCGATTAAAGCTGCTGTTATCATGGCGGCCTTTTTACGAGATACCACCATGCCTGAATTTCATGACGACGCCTTCGAAGAGAAGAGCAAAACCCAAGTCAAACGCGAACTCCATGCTTTACAAGATCTCGGCGCTCGCTTAGCCGGCTTTAAAGCTGACGTGCTAGATAAGCTGCCACTTACCGACGAGCTTCGCCGAGCCTTAGCTGAAGCACCCAAGCACACCGCACACTCTGCCCGTAAGCGTCACACCCAATACCTAGGCAAACTGCTGCGCGACCAAAATCTTGAAGAAATCCACGCCTTGCTAGATCAGTTGGACTCCTCAACCCGTCAATACAACGAACGCTTTCATAATCTTGAGCGCTGGCGTGATCGCTTGGTCGCAGAAGGTGATGCTGCTTTAGAAGTATTGGTTGGCCAATACCCAGAAGCAGACCGCCAACACCTACGTGGACTGATTCGTCACGCCCAACATGAAGCGGCTCAGAACAAAGCGCCCACCGCCTCACGTAAAATTTTTAAGTACCTTCGTGAACTGGATGAAGTTCAACGCGGCTTGCGTTAAGCCCTCTGGCGCCTATTGGCGCCAGCGCTTAGGCGCCTGTGCCACCTACTGTAATCGCATCCAGTTTTAAGGTGGGCTGCCCCACCCCAACCGGCACGGACTGACCGTCTTTACCACAGGTACCAACGCCGCCATCAAGCTGTAAATCATTACCGACCATCGACACCCGGCTCATCGCCTCAGGCCCGTTACCAATTAAGGTTGCCCCTTTCACCGGTGCCGTAATTTTGCCGTCTTCAATTAAGTAAGCCTCGCTTGTTGAAAACACAAACTTGCCGCTGGTGATATCCACTTGACCGCCCCCCAGATTGGCGCAGTAGATGCCATTTTTCACGGAGCGAATAATCTCTTCCGGATCGCTTTCACCGGCCAACATATAGGTATTGGTCATACGTGGCATGGGAAGATGTGCGTAAGACTCACGGCGACCATTACCGGTTGCGGCAACGCCCATTAAACGTGCGTTGAGCTTATCTTGGATGTAGCCTTTTAAAACGCCATTCTCGATCAATGTGGTGCACTGAGTCGGTGTGCCTTCATCATCCACACTCAGTGAGCCGCGACGATCAGCAAGTGTGCCATCATCCACAATGGTGCAAAGGCTTGAGGCCACTTTTTCACCCACGCGGCCACTGTAGGCGGAGCTACCCTTACGGTTAAAGTCGCCCTCTAGACCGTGTCCGACGGCTTCATGTAACAGCACACCGGACCAGCCTGGGCCTAATACAACAGGTAAGGTGCCAGCAGGAGCCGGTTTAGCCTCAAGGTTAACCAGTGCTTGGCGCAGCGCTTCACGGGCATAGCCCATGGCACGGTCTTCTTTTAGGAAATAACGATAATCCGTACGACCACCACCGCCCTGCCCGCCGCGTTCACGACGGCCGTTTTGCTCAACAATGACACTGACGTTAAAACGGACCAAGGGGCGGATGTCCGCCGCTAAACTGCCATCCAGTGCAGCCACCAAGACCTGATCCCAAACACCGGCAAGACTGACCGTGACCTGTTTGATCCGAGGATCCAGCGCACGGGTAGCCAGATCGATCTTTTTCAGTAATTCAACCTTTTCCGCGCGGCTTAAGACATTCAACGGATTGTCCGCGCTATAAAGCGTATTGAACTGAGCGGCGCTGAAAGTTTGCACGCTCGCCGATTGGCCTGCACGGGCAATGGAGCGTGCCGCCTTGGCGGCATCGCGCAGAGCTTGTGCGGTGAGGGTATTGCTATAAGCAAAGCCGGTTTTTTCACCCGATTGCGCACGCACCCCAACCCCTTGATCAAGGTTAAAGCTGCCTTCTTTAACAATGCCGTCTTCAAGCACCCACGTTTCAGAAATCTGACCTTGAAAGTACAGATCAGCTGCATCAATACCGGGGCCTGCCAACTCACCTAAAATGGCCGGCAAGCTTTCAATACTCAACCCACCAGGAGCCAATAGCTCACGTGCAACTTGCTCTAACTGACTCATAATTACTCCAACTTAAGCGCCTTCAATTAAGGCCGCTTGGCTAAATCTGCGATGCGAAAACACCGGCATACGCTCACGAATCTGGCTTTGCTCTAAGGGATCACGCTGCGCAATAAGCACCGCTTCACCTTGGGGGATTTGCGCCAAAACCCGTCCCCACGGATCGACAATGGCTGAATGACCATAGGTTTGCCGAGGACCTGGGTGTACGCCTCCTTGGCCTGCGGCAAGCATGTAGCACTGTGTTTCAATCGCCCGTGCTCGAATCAATACATCCCAATGAGCCGCACCGGTTAGGTGTGTAAAAGCTGAAGGCGCACTGATTAACTCACAGCCTGCAGCACGCAACGCACTGTACAGCTCAGCAAAACGTAGATCGTAGCAAACACTTAAGCCTAATCTGCCTACTGGAGTATCGGCATATACCAGCTTTTGACCAAAGGCATAGTCATCGGCTTCACGATACATACCACGACTGTCAGCGACCTTCGCTTCAAATAAGTGCAATTTATCGTAGCGCGCCACCAACTGGCCTTGGTCATCAATTAATAATGAACTGGCACATGGTTTTTGGTCGGTGCCGTACGGCAATGCAACCGTGCCAGCCACCAACCAAAGCTTGAGTGTGCGGCATACGTTTTTAAGCCAAGGCAAAATTGGCCCACGCCCCTCAAACTCTTCAATGCCAATACGCGCAATATCACGCCGCCCCATAGCAGCAAAGTTTTCAGGCAAAACGGCAAGCTGGGCACCGCCATCAGCTGCTTGTTGTAACAGCTGATAAGCACGTTCAAGGTTATGCCCGATATCGTCTTGGCTGACCATTTGAATCACTGCCATGTGCATACAGGCTCACTTAAAAGGCTACTGCGCCTTTTCAAACGGTTTATCAAAACTGAATTTAGGCTCGGCGAGTGAGCCGGTAATGTCATATTGCACAGAGGCAAAGCGTGACACTTGATTGCCCAATAGCTTATCGACCACAAATAACGCACCGCCAATGGCAGGCACACCGATCATCAGACTCGCTAAGGGCAAATTATTGGTCAGCGGTAATGCGACTAAGAGTTTAGCGTTGAGCTCATCGTTCACCATATCTAGGGTGCCCTTGAGTTCAAGATTGGTGGAGGGTCCTTCAAGGGTCAGCGGCGATTCGGTTTCAAACACGCCATTTTTGGCATAAAGCACACCGTCAAAACGGTCATAGCTTAAGCCTTTACCCAAAAGATCAGAAAAATCTAACCGTAGGCGGCGCCCGATAGCGCTAAAGTTTAAAAGACCAAAAATGCGTAGCGCACTGGCTCCGCCTTGTACCTCATTGAGCTGACCATCAACCAGCGCTGCGGTCATACTGCCGCTGTAGCGCTTGAGGGCGAAATGAAGCGGAGAACCTTCCCACTGACCATCGGCCTCAAGCGTAAAGTGTTGACTACTGATGCTGGGAGCATAATCCCACGCCAGTAACACCTCTGACAGATCCTTGCCTGAAAGCTGGCCAATAAAATCCGTCTTTTGCGTACTCCAGTTGGCCGCACCCTTAAGGCCTAGGCCCATCAGATCAAGATCAATATCACTCAGTGCCGCCCCTTTATCATAAGGTCTTAGCTTTAGCCGTACATGCCCCAAGGCTTTCGAGCCACGGTGTAAATTACCAATTGCCAGATCAAACGCAGGCAAGGTACTAGGCTCAAACCCTGCCAGCGGATCAGGCGCTTCGGGGTCTTTATCCTTAGAAGGGGCCGGTAATTTAAGATGATCTAAATCGATCACGATGGGCTTATTGGCAGCCAGGCCGATGTAGCCTTTAACCGTCGGGCTGTCTAGGGTGACAGACCACATGCCCTGCACAGGGGAAACCACCGCCTTTAATTGAGGGACTGTTAAGCCAAAGCCTGTAAAGCGCTCCACATTAAGCCTTGCACCTTTAAAAAAGCTTTCACCGCCTTGAGTGTTTTGGGGCACATACTGGGTATAGAGCTTTTGCCACTCACCAAAGTCTAATGAAGACACATCGCCTTTAACCCAAAACCCTGCCTCTGTTGGTAATTGCGCTTTAGCCCCTAAACGCAATTCACCTCGGCCTTGGAGCACGTTTTTAGGCGCCTCCAATGCAAGGCTCAACGTCTGGTCAACATCCAACCAATAGCGTTTTTTCTCACCGCTAAGCGTCATACGCCACGTTGCATTTTTAACTTCGTTAGCGTCTTTGCCCAAGGGTTTAGGCAGATTAAGCGTTATACCTTGTAGATTTGAGCGGGCCAGAAGCTGGCTATCGGCGCCATCTAAAGTAAGGGCAAGGTCATAGTTGAGCATTCCTTCAACAGGCAGTGGTTGGGTTACACCAAGCCACTTGGCAAGCGTTGTTGCTTGCACGTGACCGTTAGCATCTAGCCTAGAAGCCGGCTTTTTTACCGAGCCAATTGCTTTAACACTGCCGCTAACAGTCTCACCCAACACCTTTGCCGTCACCTGCTCACTGCGCAGGCCTTTATGGTTATCAAACTCAAAGGTGCCCTTAACTTGCTCAAGCCTCAGCTGTGGACGATTGATAGTGACTGATGCGTTATCTACCGAAAAATCAACAACCACATGCGCAGGGTTTGGCTGTTTGCTAAGCGGTATATCAAGGTTAATGGCTCCCAACACCGCTCCCTCACCGTGCCAACCGGAAAAAACCTCCTTTGTGGCAAGGGGCGTTTGCGTAAGGATCGCAAGGGCATCTGACACAGTGCTCTGAACATCACCGGTCAGCATCAGGCGTGGTGCTTGGGCGTGAGCAATACTAACCGCTACATTTTGCACCTTACTGTGCAAAATCTGCCCATTTGAGGCATTTACTCGAACGCCCGCTGCATCGACCCATATTTTGGCATCGGCTTGAGTCAGCGCAGGCCAGCCAGCTAAGTAATTTAACTGTGCATTGGTAACGTCAAAATAAAGCGAAACGCTTTTGGCCTCACGCGGCATACCGGCGCGCAGCGCGCCTTGATACTGAAAAAATCCCTCTTGAATGTCGCCTGATTGAATCGCCTGGGTCAGCCACTGACTCACGTTAGGATTCAGGTTAAGAGGCAGGTATTGCTCGGTAAAACGTGCATTCCCTTGACGCATCCCTACCCGTAAATCCATGTAGCTTTCTGCGCGGCGATCGCGCCTCAGCCGGATCATGAAATCACCGAAGAGTTGGCCCTCATGTCCCTCAAGGGCCAAATCGCGCCCTTTAAGACTAAAAGCATGATTATCAAGATGCCAACTGATCCGTCCTGAGGCTTTTTGATAGTGCCAAGGCTTGGCAAATAAGCGTGTTAAATGCATGCCAAACGCTTGGCTGTCTAACCAAAGCGTGCCTTGCGTTAGACCTGCGACAAGCTTGCCCGTGACGTTATCTAATAATGGCGCGCCATGGGTCGGCTGGGTACTGACATCCTCTAACAGCGCCGAAAAATAAAGCTTTTCATTGACAGGTGCATTAGGCGAAAAACGCATTGCTAAATCATGTACGCGCCCTTTGGCACTCAGCTCCTTTAGCACCTGAAGGGGCTTGTCAGGCAGTGGAACTAAAGCGGTCGTCATCGCCAATAAAGGCCTAAGCTCAAGTGTGCTTAGGTTTACCTTAAGCGCATCTTCAGTAAACGAAGCGGCTAAAGGTGCGGGGGTAAAACGCTCGCCGTTAATGGTTGCGGCTATTTCAGCAGCAAGACTTTGTCGATGCTTTGTATAGCTTGAAGTAAAGCGTAAGTCCTCAATCACAACCGGCGTTTGATCTTTAAGATGCGCTTTGATTGATTTGCCATACACACGGGCTGCTGCGTGGGTAATCGCGCCCTGATCGACATCCAGCCAAACTTCTGCCCCCGCTTCAAGCGTGTGCACCTGCCACGCGGAGCGAGGTAACCATCGGCTCCATTCTGTATGCGGCAGATTTACATAAAGAGCGGCTTTAGAACGTAGAGGCGTTTGCGGATCAACGTTAGCCGTGAGGTTAAGACTTATCGGTTTGCCATCGGGCAAAATCGCCCTTGCATCCATGCGCTGACTTAACAGGCCATTTTGCAAACGAATATCCGCGTAACGGAGTGTCATACCATGGGTCTGATGCGGCACAAGACTGATTTGGCTATTCACCAATGAAAGCTGTTGCAAGCGTTTGCTTTGCTCTATCAGCTGTGGCCAGTTGGGCGCCTGCGAAGACCCATTGCTTGGCAGGCCGACCAAAGCCCATGCCCCTTGCGCAGATTGTTTGAGCACAAGATGTAGGCCTTCGACAGACACCTCTTTCAGCACCCACTCCTGGGTGAGCAGGCTCTTCCAAAGATTGGGATAAAGACTGATTTTGTTAAGTGACAAAGGCTCGTCGGCCTCAACAGTGACATGTTCAAGCTCAATCACAGGGCCCAAGCCCTGCCAACGACCGCTTAACTTCGCAATGCTAACGGGATGCTTAAATTGGGCACTTAAAAGCGTTTCGACCTCATCATGGTAGGTCTGAACCCATGGCACCAGCTCTCGCCCAACACTGACGTAAAGACCGGTGCCAATCAGCACTATCGCCAGGAGCGCATATAGGCTCGCTAGAAGCTTGTTAAGCCAAACACTCACGCACAACTACTCACAAAAGCACCACATCGTACTGCTCTTGGGAATACATGGTTTCAACTTGAAACTTAATAGGCTTACCAATAAAAGACTCAAGATCAGCAACATTTCCTGATTCTTCATCTAATAATCGGTCCACCACCTTCTGGTTGGCTAACACACGATAGCCATCGGCTTCATAGGCACGCGCTTCACGCAAAATCTCACGGAAAATCTCATAGCAAATGGTCTCTGCGGTGCGCAACAGTCCACGGCCTTGGCAGTGACTGCACGGCTCACACAAAATTTGCTGCAAACTTTCACGCGTACGCTTGCGTGTCATTTGCACAAGACCCAGCTCAGTAATACCGATGATATTGGTCTTGGCGTGATCGCGTTCGAGTTGTTTCTCAAGCGTGCGCAACACTTGGCGCTGGTGCTCTTCATCAATCATATCGATAAAATCGATGATGATAATGCCGCCTAAATTACGCAGACGCAGTTGGCGAGCAATGGCAGTTGCCGCCTCTAAATTCGTTTTAAAAATGGTTTCTTCAAGGGTTCTGTGCCCAACAAAAGCTCCGGTATTAACATCGATCGTACTCATCGCCTCGGCAGGATCGATGATCAAATAGCCGCCTGATTTAAGCGGCACTTTGCGATCCAATGCCCGTTGAATTTCATCTTCAATACCGTATAAATCAAAGATCGGGCGCTCACCTGGGTAATGCTCCAGACGATCCTGCACCTCAGGCATGAGTTCGCTGACAAATTGCACAACCTTCTGGAAGGTTTCACGCGAGTCGATACGGATTTTTTCGATGCGTGGCGTCACCAAATCGCGCAGCGTACGCAGCGCAAGATTAAGGTCTTCGTAGATCAACGTAGGCGCGCCACAGGTTTTCATTTGCGCACTAATTTGTGACCACAAACGCCTTAAATAGCGGATATCTGCCAAGATTTCATCGGCACGGGCCCCGTCTGCGGCGGTGCGTAGAATAAAGCCACCATTTTCTTCAATACCATCGGAGGCAATGCAGTCATTGACGATTTGTTTTAGACGTTCGCGCTCTGTTTCATCTTCGATACGTAGCGAAATCCCCACATGACTGGTACGCGGCATATACACCAAGTACCTTGAGGGGATGGAAAGTTGCGTGGTTAAGCGTGCGCCTTTACTGCCAATCGGGTCTTTGGTGACTTGTACCACCAAGCTTTGCCCATCGTGCACCAAGGCGCTGATACTCTCAACCGCATTGCCTTCGCGGCTGGAAATTTCTGAAGCATGAATAAACGCCGCGCGATCTAGACCAATATCGACAAAAGCGGCCTGCATGCCCGGCAGCACCCGCACAACTTTGCCTTTATAAATATTGCCAACAATGCCACGGCGCTGGGTGCGTTCAACGTGCACTTCCTGTAGCACGCCATTTTCCACCACCGCCACACGCGATTCCATCGGTGTGATATTGATCAGAATTTCTTCGCTCATGGCTTATTCTCAAAAATCGCTCAAGGCTAACGACTGACCAAGGTGCCAACCCTTAGCCAACAGCTAAACTTCAACCTTTTTGCCAAACGCCTATTCCTTGCTCAGCCAAAAGCGCTGACGTCTCACACAGTGGCAACCCCACCACCGCAGAATAACTGCCGCGTATTGACTCGACAAACACCGCACCTAAGCCTTGTATGCCGTAACTGCCTGCTTTATCACACGGCTCACCGGTATGCCAGTAAGCCTCGATCTCAGCCGCAGTGAGCCTTCGAAAACGCACCTCACAGCTTACGCAAATAACGTTAGCAACCGCATGCCCTACCAACGCAACGGCGGTTAACACCTGATGCGTCCGCCCAGACAATGCGCTTAACATCTTAATGGATTCAGCATGATCGCTTGGCTTACCCAAGATGACACCATCTAACACCACGCTGGTGTCTGCGCCAAGTACAAAGGCCTCAGGATCTTGTAAGCGTGTTTGTATAACGCGCGCCTTTTCTAGCGCCAAGCGCTTAACGTAGTGTTCTGCTGTTTCATTGAGGTGAATCGCCTCGTCAATATCGGCGGCCATCACCGTAACCGGCACACCAATTTGCGCAAGCAGTTCAAGACGACGGGGTGATTGCGAAGCCAAATAAAGCCTAGGCATAGAACCTTCTAGTAAATGCTGTAACGACGACTAAAGGCATTCATAAAGACATACACCCAAGGCCAAAGAATGGCACTGACCAGTGCTGGCAAAATAAACAGCAAGGTCGGCGGGCGATTTCCCGTTAGGGTGTTAAGCCAAAGCTGAGCCAGTTGCGTTACCCCAAAAACCACCATTAACACTAAGCTCTGTTGCCATAGTGGGAACATACGCATACGGCGGTGCAAGCCTTGCACCAAAAACACAACCAAGGTGAGAACCAAGGCACTTTGCCCCAGTAAGTTGCCGTGCATCACATCGACCGCAAGTCCCAGACACCATGCGGTGCCCATCCCAACGCGATGAGGCAGCTCCAGTGTCCAATAACACAACAGCAACGATAACCACAGCGGACGGAGCACCTGTAGCGGCTCAGGTAATGGCATCACCCCAAGAAGAATGGCAATGAAAAAACTCAGCCACATTAACCACGCATTTTTTGGACGCTTCTGAGCCATTAGCGCGCCTCCTCAGGGGTTTCAGGCGCTGCACTGCTTTGTTCTTGCTCAGCCAATGCTTGATCTTGAGCCTCTTGGGCAACGGCGGCGTCAGTTGCACGCTGTTCAGGTGTTCGAGAGTCACTAAAGACTAACAACATATAGCGACTACGGTTTAGGGCCGCTGTGGGCTGCGCCCGGACCGTTGCGAAGGGTTGCCCAGTATCGTGCAATACTTCGGTCACAGTCGCCACCGGGTAGCCTGCAGGAAAACGCTGTCCCAGCCCTGAACTCACCAGCAAATCGCCGACTTTAATATCAGCCGTATCGGCGACATGACGCAGCTCTAAACGTTCAGGATTACCCGACCCTGCAGCAATGGCTCGAAGGCCATTACGGTTAACCTGAATGGGAATACTGTGGGTAGTATCAGTCAGCAACAATACGCGCGAGGTATAGGGCATCACCTCAATGACTTGCCCCATTAGGCCGCGCGCATCCAGCACAGGCTGACCTAAAAACACCCCGTCTTTACTGCCTTTATCAATGATAATGCGATGCGTGAAAGGATTAGGGTCTACGCCTATCAGCTCGCTAACAATCACTTCCTCATCCACCAAGGCGGCAGAATTTAGAAGCTCGCGCAAGCGCACATTTTGCTCGGTTAAGGTAGCAAGTTTTTGCAAGCGACGTTGCATTACCAAGGCTTCGGCTTTAAGCCTTTCATTTTCCGCCAACAGCTCACTGTGGCTGGTGAATTGGGCGCTAACGCTGTTAAACATGCGTACAGGTAGATCTGTCAGCCAATAGGCCTCCATCAAAATACCGCCCGCATAGGCACGTACTTTTTTTAAGGTATCAAAGCGGGCATCGACGACCATCAGTGCCACCGAAAGCACAGTTAGCACCAGTAAACGCGCACCGAGCGCAGGCCCTTTGCTAAACAGCTGATTGATAGCCCCTCTCCCCTGTCGAATCCTTCCGGATGCAAAAAGCCGGGAAATCCCCGGCCTTTATGTGCCAGCCCTGCAAGTGAAGCGCTAAAGCGCTTAACTGACAAGCAGTGATTATTCGCTCGAGAGCAAATCCATCGCGTGACGATCAATCATTTCCAGCGCACGACCACCGCCACGGGCCACGCACGTCAGCGGCTCTTCCGCCACGATGACAGGCAGACCTGTTTCTTGGGCCAAAAGCTTGTCCAAATCACGCAGTAATGCGCCACCACCGGTCAGCACTAAGCCGCGCTCAGCAATATCGGATGCCAGCTCAGGCGGAGATTGCTCAAGCGCACTCTTAACCGCTTGAGTGATGGTAGCCAATGACTCTTGCAAGGCTTCCAACACTTCATTGGAATTCAACGTGAAGCTACGAGGCACACCTTCAGCTAAGTTACGGCCACGCACATCCACTTCACGGATTTCAGCACCCGGGTAGGCTGTGCCAATTTCTTGCTTAATGCGTTCAGCCGTAGACTCACCGATCAATGAGCCATAGTTACGACGCACATACGTGATGATGGCTTCGTCAAAACGATCACCGCCCACACGCACTGATTCGGCATAAACAACGCCGTTAAGAGAAATCAGAGCAATTTCAGTGGTGCCACCACCGATATCCACAACCATAGAACCGCGTGCTTCTTCAACCGGAAGGCCTGCACCAATCGCAGCAGCCATGGGTTCTTCAATCAAGAACACCTCGCGAGCACCCGCACCTAAGGCAGACTCACGAATGGCGCGACGTTCGACTTGTGTTGATTTGCATGGCACACAAATCAACACACGTGGCGAAGGCTGCAGAAAGCTGTTTTCGTGCACTTTGTTAATAAAGTACTGCAGCATTTTTTCGCACACGCTGAAATCGGCGATGACGCCGTCTTTCATGGGGCGAATAGCAGAAATATTGCCAGGTGTGCGGCCAAGCATACGTTTGGCTTCAGTGCCGACGGCCACCACACTTTTTTGATTGCCATGGGTGCGAATCGCAACGACCGAAGGCTCATTCAAAACGATCCCGCGTTCGCGGACATAAATCAGGGTGTTAGCAGTGCCCAGATCAATAGAGAGATCGCTGGAAAACATGCCACGCAGTTTCTTGAACATTGGTATCGAACCCTAGGCATCGCGTAGGTAAAAAGTGGGGCAAACTCTAACAACGTCAAGTGCTTTGGGCAAGGCGCGCGATATGTTAAATTTATTCCTTTTCGATGCGCGGAGGCCTGATTTTAGTGGCCCTTCGCCCGTATTTTGGTAACTACTGCGCAATGTAAGGTTGCCGCCTGCCTTGGAGTTCCCCGATGGCGCTTGAACGCACCGAAGTGGAGAAAATCGCTCATCTAGCCCGTTTGGGTCTGTCTGAAAGCGAAATCCCACAAACCACCGAAACGCTGAACAACATTTTGCATCTTATCGACGCAATGCAGGCTGTGGACACCTCTGGCGTGGCCCCTTTGGCCCATCCACTGGAGGCCACACAGCGCCTGCGCGCGGATGTGGTCACCGAAATTAATCAACGCGATCAGTATCAAGCAGTCGCGCCTGCGGTTGAGAACGGCCTGTTCTTAGTACCCAAAGTGATCGAATAAGGATTGCCCATGCACGCATTGACCCTAGCCGAAATTGCCCAAGGCTTGGCCGCCAAGCAATTCTCCTCAGAAGAATTAAGCCGCGCCTATTTAGAGCGCATCAAAACTTTTGATCCAAAGCTCAATAGTTTTATCACCGTCACAGAAGACGAAGCCATCGCCCAGGCGAAAGCGGCTGATCAGCGACGTGCGCAAGGTGAGACGGGCGCACTTTTGGGTGCTCCTATTGCTCACAAGGACTTGTTTTGCACGCAAAATGTGCTGACGACCTGCGGTTCTAAAATTCTTTACAACTTTAAAGCGCCCTACAACGCAACCGTCGTTGAAAAGTTATCCCAAGCCGGTGCCGTAAGCCTTGGCAAGCTCAACATGGACGAATTCGCCATGGGCTCGGCGAACGAGTCGAGCTACTTTGGCGCCGTGAAAAACCCATGGGATTTAGAACGCGTACCGGGCGGCTCCTCCGGCGGTAGTGCGGCAGCCGTCGCCGCTCGCTTAATTCCGGCCGCAACCGGCACTGACACCGGCGGTTCCATTCGCCAGCCCGCAGCGCTTACCAACTTAACCGGTATTAAGCCAACCTATGGACGCGTTTCGCGCTGGGGCATGATTGCTTACGCTTCAAGCCTGGATCAGGGCGGCCCGATGGCCCGCACGGCAGAAGACTGCGCATTGCTACTCAATGCCATGGCCGGCTTTGATGCCAAAGACTCCACCAGCGCACAGCAGCCTGTGGAAGATTATGTTGCATCCTTGAATCAGCCTTTGCAGGGCCTGCGCATTGGTCTGCCCAAAGAATATTTTGGCGAAGGCCTAGACCCACGCATTGCAGAACTCACGCTTGCCGCAGTTGAGGCGCTGAAAAAGCTTGGCGCTACGGTAAAAGAGGTGAGCCTGCCCAATACCAAAAACGCGATCGCCGCTTATTACGTGATCGCACCGGCTGAGGCCAGCACCAACCTCTCGCGCTTTGATGGTGTGCGTTTTGGTTATCGCTGTGAAAACCCAGTCAACCTTGAAGACCTCTACAAACGCTCACGCGGTGAAGGTTTTGGGGCTGAAGTGAAGCGCCGCATTATGGTCGGCACCTATGCCTTATCGGCAGGCTACTACGATGCCTATTACATCAAAGCTCAGCAAATCCGCCGTTTGATCAAAAACGACTTTGTTGAAGCCTTTAAAGAAGTGGATGTGATCCTTGGCCCAACCACGCCAAACCCTGCGTGGAAATTAGGCGAGAAGAGCGCAGATCCTGTTTCGGCGTATTTAGAAGATATCTACACCATCACCGCCAACCTTGCAGGTATTCCGGGTCTTTCGATGCCAGCCGGGTTTGTTGATGGTTTGCCGGTGGGCGTACAGCTTTTAGGTTCTTACTTTACCGAAGCACGCCTTTTAAACATTGCGCACCAGTACCAAAGCGTTTCGGACTGGCACACCCGCGCTCCGGCCGGTTTTTAAAGGATAATCGCTATGCAATGGGAAACCGTGATCGGGCTGGAAATCCACGCCCAGCTCTCAACCCAATCCAAAATCTTCTCGGGCAGTTCGACCACTTTTGGCGCCGAACCTAACACCCAAGCAAGCCTAGTTGATTTAGGCATGCCAGGCACGTTGCCGGTGTTAAACGAAGAAGCGGTGAAAATGGCGGTTAAATTTGGCTTAGCGGTAGACGCAGAGCTAGGTCGCACCAACGTTTTTGCCCGCAAAAACTACTTCTACCCCGATTTGCCTAAGGGTTATCAAACCAGCCAGATGGATCACCCCATCGTTGGTAAAGGTTATTTAGACATCACCCTTGAAGACGGCACCGTTAAGCGAATTGGTATTACCCGTGCACACTTGGAAGAAGATGCGGGCAAATCCCTGCATGAAGATTTCCAAGGCATGAGCGGTATCGACTTAAACCGCGCTGGCACCCCACTTTTGGAAATTGTGTCAGAACCTGACATTCGCTCAGCCAAAGAAGCGGTTGCGTACGTTAAAGCCATCCACGCTTTGGTTCGCTACTTAGGCATTTGTGACGGCAATATGGCCGAAGGCTCGCTGCGCTGCGACTGTAACGTATCGGTGCGTCCTAAAGGCCAAGAAAAATTCGGCACCCGCGCTGAGATCAAAAACGTTAACTCCTTCCGCTTTATTGAGAAGGCGATTAACCATGAAATCCAACGCCAAATTGATCTGATTGAAGACGGTGGCGAGGTGGTGCAAGAGACCCGCCTGTATGACCCGAACAAAGATCAAACCCGCTCGATGCGCAGCAAAGAGGAAGCCAACGACTACCGTTACTTCCCCTGCCCTGATCTTCTGCCAGTTGTTCTCGAAGAAAGCTTTATCGAGCAACTGCGCCAAGAATTGCCGGAGCTGCCTAAGCAAAAGCTAGCGCGCTTCCAAGAGCAATATGGGCTGTCTGCCTATGACGCCAGCGTGCTCTCTGCTAGCCGTGAAATGGCTGATTACTTTGAGAAAGTACAAGCGGTGTGCGGCGATGCAAAACTGGCGGCGAACTGGGTGATGGGTGAGCTCTCAAGCCTTCTGAACAAAGAAGGTATTGAGATTGAGCAATCACCGGTTTCGGCTGAGCAGTTGGGCGGCTTGATTACACGTATTCAAGACAACACCATCAGCGGCAAAATTGCCAAAGTGGTGTTTGAGGCACTGGCCAATGGCGAAGGTGCATCGGCTGATGCCATCATCGAAGCCAAGGGCTTAAAACAAGTCACCGACACCGGCGCCATTGAGGCCATGCTGGATGAGGTGTTAGCCGCCAACGCCGAACAAGTTGAGCAGTACCGCGCCAGCGATGAAGCCAAGCGCGGCAAAATGTTTGGCTTCTTTGTGGGGCAGGCGATGAAAGCCTCCAAAGGCAAAGCCAACCCTGCACAAGTCAATCAGCTTTTAAAGCAAAAGCTCGAAGGCTGATGCATCACAAGGCCACAGCGCACGTTGTGGCCAACTCTTAAGGCTTAAGCCTTAGCTGTGAGATATCCCATGCGTTTTATGTTCTTAAGCTTGGCAGTGTTACTGCTAAGTGCCTGTACTACCGCTCCTGCCCTTATCCCACCGCCTGCTACCCCTTTGCTTGAACCTGTGGCTGAGCCTAAAAAACCTTCGTTTGAACAAGAAGGTCAAGCCTCTTGGTATGGCAATAAACATCACGGCAGAAAAACGGCCAATGGCGAACGCTTTAATCAACACGCCTTAACCGCAGCCCACCGTACATTGCCTTTTAATAGCCGCATTGTTGTGACCAATCTTGCCAATGGCAAAACCGTAACAGTACGCATCAATGACCGCGGCCCCTATAGCAAAAACCGCGTACTCGATGTCTCACGCAAAGCCGCCGAAGCACTGGGTATGATTCAGTCAGGTACGGCACAGGTACGGTTATACACGCTCGATGAATAACGTCGTAACACACAAAATGTACGCAAAACGCTAAGTCCCGCTAGGATTAATGGATTGATCAAGGGAGTGCTAAACGTGAGTCCAACGATTTTTATCTATATTGCCGTCGGTTTGGTGTTACTCACCGTTGGAGCTGACTGGCTAGTACGTGGTGCCAGCCGTCTGGCGACACGCTTTGGCATTTCCCCACTGATTGTGGGGCTGACTGTCGTTGCCTTTGGCACCAGCGCCCCCGAAATGGCAGTAAGCGTCAAGGCCGCTTGGAACGGAGTTGGCGACATTGCGGTGGGTAACGTCGTTGGGAGTAACATCTTCAACGTGCTTGGAATTTTAGGGTGCTCAGCCCTCGTTATCCCGCTTTTGGTGTCTCGCCAGCTGGTACGTTTCGATGTACCTGTCATGATTGCAGCAACGGTATTGGCTTTTGCCTTAGCCCTAGATCAGCACTATGGCCGGCTTGATGGCGCTCTATTATTTGCAGGTGTACTTGCCTATACCGCGTTCTTGATTCACACCGCACGTAAAGAACGCAATACTGACGTAGCCACACCTGAGCCCACCGCAAAGGTTGGCCGTAACCTCTTTTTGATTGCTATAGGACTTGTGTTTCTGGTACTCGGAGCACAAGCTTTGGTTGAAGGTGCAACCGAACTTGCCAGGGCCCTTGGCTTATCTGACTTAGTGATTGGCCTTACCATCGTGGCCGTAGGCACTTCATTGCCGGAACTTGCGACGTCTGTTGTTGCGGCCATCCGAGGCGAGCGTGATATTGCCGTCGGCAATATTGTGGGCAGTAATATTTTCAACCTGTTGGCAGTCCTGGGTTTAGCTTCACTGGTATCGCCCAACCCTATTTCTGTTTCACCCAATGCGCTGGGCCTAGACTTCCCTGTCATGCTCGCCATCGCTGTAGCATGCTTGCCTATTTTTTACGCAGGCTACAAAGTAAGTCGTTTTGAGGGGGGCGTATTTCTCGCTTATTACCTCGCCTATGTTGCTTACTTGATTCTGTTTAGCACAGGTCGACCTCAGGCACAGAGCTTGAGCGATGCGATGCTTTACATCGCTTTACCCGTCACGGTGTTTTGGATTTTGCTACAGGCTGCACGTGCCTTTAAACGTGGCCCAGCCAATGGCGTACACCCTTAGCAGCCAATACACCACTGCTAAAGCATGCTGTTAAAAGATAACCGCCGGTAGGTGCTTCCCAATCCAGCATTTCACCGGCGGCAAAGACCCCAGGGCATTTTTTCAGCATGAGGTGCTCGGTGAGCTGGTCAAGCATGATTCCACCCGCACTACTAATCGCCTCATCTAAAGGTCGGGTGCGATGCACTGTAATGGCCAGTGTCTTAATGGCGGTGGCTAACAGCTCGTTATTGGCAAACGTGTTTTTACAGGTGAACTCTCTTAGAAGGGCGGCTTTGACCCCTTCTAAATGCAACTGAGCCTGTAGGTGCTTGGCCATTGAGCGAGAGCCACGCGGTTTGTTAAGCGCCTCTAATACTTTGTCGGCGCTTAACTGGGGCAGTAAATCGACATAGAGCGTAGCGCTACCTTGAGCCTCCAGCTGTTCGCGAAGCGGGGCTGATAGTGCGTAGATCAAGCTGCCTTCAACCCCCTTGTCCGTAAAAATAAATTCGCCTCGACGTGCAGGCGTATGCTGCGTCCAAGCACTGACGGTTTTAACAGGGCTACCGGCAAATTTTTCTTTAATCAGATCACTTAAACCATCAATCTCAAAACCACAATTGGCGGCACGTAGATCGCGCACGGTAACGCCCCGCTCGCGCAGCCACGGCACCCACGCACCATCTGAACCTAAGCGCGCCCAACTGCCGCCACCTAAGGCCAGTACCACGGCATCCGCAGTGGCGTGTGTGTTGCCGTGAGGTGTTAAAAAGCTTAACTGCCTTTCTTCAAAGCCTTGCCAACGATGGCGCGTGTGAATCTCTACCCCCATTTCACGCAGGCGCTTAAGCCAAGCTCGCAATAAAGGCGCAGCCTTCATATCCTCTGGAAACACGCGGCCTGAGCTACCAACAAACGTGTTAATACCAAGCTTATGAATAAATTCACGTAGATGATCGGCGCCAAACGCCTCAAGCCAACTCTTAAGCACTGGAGCCGCTTCTCGGTAACGTTCAACGAAAGGCTCAAAGGGTTCTGCGTGGGTAATGTTCATTCCCCCAACGCCTGCCAGCAAAAATTTTCGCCCAACCGATGGCATTGCATCATAAATATTCACGCGAACACCTGCGTGGGCCAGCACGTCCGCGGCCATCAGTCCTGCAGGACCTGCACCGATAATGGCGACAGTTTTGGGCTTCATAAGGTTTAGCGACCGGCAAAAGGCCTATTTTACCTGACCTTAATCAAAGACGTAGGGCTTAACCTAGGCAGGTGATGGCCGTAACGACAGGAACAGCCGATACTGCGCAGCGGCGCCCCAAAATAATAGCCATTAGCCATAACTTTATTTGCTTTTGTAGACACCCGCCTATACCTTGCTGCCGCCTTAACTGGAGTCTCTAAGGCTATGCCCAAACGCTCTTCACTTAAACGCTCCTTGATTTTGCCGTTTGTGGTGTTAATTGCCTTAATGACAGGCACGTTAGGGGTGCTCTGGTATTGGACGGGTAGCAAAACGGTTGCCACCTTGTCACAGCAACTGATTCACGAAATGGCCGAACGCATTAACTTGGCTGTGGAAAAACACCTAAGCGATTCAGGTGCGGTACTTGAAGCTGTTTTTCCAACAGGCACCTCTGCCCCAGAAGATTTAACGCTCGCTCAAGACGCGTTAAGAGCAAAGCTTTGGACGGCAAGTTCGTTAACCGGCATACCCGGAAGTTATGTGTACTACGCCAACCGGCATGGTCAAGCCATGGCACTGACACGCTTAGATCATGCCACGGCGCAACTTCGCACCAAAGCTGACGCCGACGCCCATCGCGTGTTTTGGCAACTGACCGCGCTCGATCATCAACCCACATATTTGTTTACTGAAACCACGCTTTTTGAACCTAGAAGCCGTCCGTGGTACGAACTCGCTCAACACGCCCAAGGCCATCAGTGGACGCCCGTGTACATTGACTTTGCAGGTCAACAGTTGGTGATGACGCGCGCGCGGGCAGTGCATGACCTAACGGGTCAGTTTCAAGGTGTGGTGGCCACAGATGTGAGCTTGAAAGGGCTGCAAACCTTTATTGAAACACTGCCCTTAAGCGAAGGCAGCCACGCTTTAATTTTGCAAAAAGATGGCACCCTCATCGCCTCTTCAGCAGGTTACAACCTAGCAGCAAACCCAACAGATCAGTTGCAATTGGTGAGCATTAAGACCAGCCAAGATCCGCTATTGGCCGCCATCTATCGCGCGCTCAATAGCCCACATACCAGTCATACACTCAAAGATGCCAATGGCGACTATTACGAAGTCGCCTATCGAGCACTTAACGAGCATTCGGGCTTAGATTGGGTAGCCGTTGTGGTTGTGCCACACAACGTGATGCTGGCCGGCATTCGCTTACATGTAGTGCTGGTGGTTGGATTAGGTCTATTGGCACTCGGCACGGCACTTGCGCTCGGTTTACGTATTTTCGGTAGTGTTGCCAATGATATGAAAACCTTAACCCAAGCCGTGCGTAAGGTCGGTGATGGTGACATCCATACGCCCATTCGCGTTACTCGCAACGATGAAATTGGCGAACTGGCCCAAAACTTTCATAGCATGCGTAACAGCCTTTTTACCGATGCGCTCACGGGCAGCGCCAATCGCAGTGCATTGATGCATCTATTAACGACCCTCATGGTCAAAACGCCACGGCCCTTTGCGCTGCTGTTTATCGATCTTAATCGCTTTAAACCCCTAAACGATCAATACGGCCATGACAACGGCGACCTTGCCTTAATTGAGGTGGCCCAGAGGTTGCGTTCGCAGCTTCGCGCCGATGATGTGGTAGCGCGTTTAGGCGGCGATGAATTCGTGGTGGTATTGCCAGGTGTAACCACTGATGAGCATGTTCAACGCATACGACAAAGCCTTGTTGAGTGCCTAGCCAAACCCCTAACCACACTGGCAGGCGAAGCACGTGACAGCAACGTCACCGTGGGCGCTGCAATCGGTCATGCCCTGTTCCCGCGAGACGGGGAAGATGCACAAAGCCTGTTAAAATACGCGGATCTCGATATGTATCGCCGTAAAAAGCCCACGCCACGCACCCAAGCTATTTCAGAACCCGTGGCCTAACCCAGACCTCTACCGCTCACCCCTCAACTTAAGTATGAGCGGGGCTTGTTGGGTATTTGTATGAGTGCGAGTAGTGAGTTGGCCGATCGTCTTAACAACGGCTCAAGCACCTAGCCACGTTGGAGCCGCGTCGTGGCTACGCGCTTTTTATAGGCATTAGTAACGCTCTATTGCTGGTTACCAAGCGGCATATTCTGATCACAGTCTAAGCGGCTTGGGCAAGCATTACCGTGGTAGGCGCCTTTATCGTGGGCCGGGGGTTTCTGGCGCTTCCACCCGTTTTTATGAGGCCTTAAGTATCGCTTTGTTTGGTGTCGATTAATGGCCTTAAAACGTGCGCCCTAGCGCTCTACCTATTGTTTGCTTAACATCGCGCCACTTTCTCTTAGTCATCGCCTTTGGGTGCAGTGTATGAATGCAGTTTCTGTCAGGCGCGACGTGTTGGCCGGTCTTACCACCTCCTTTGCCCTTGTCCCTGAATGCATCGCTTTTGCTTTAGTCGCCCAGTTAAATCCTCTTATGGGACTTTATGGCGCCTTTATTATCTGCACCTTAACCGCACTCTTCGGTGGCAGGCCCGGCATGATCTCAGGAGCCGCAGGCTCTATGGCTGTGGTGATTGTGGCGCTGGTGATTGAGCATGGCGCTGAATATTTTCTTGCGACGGTGATTTTAAGTGGGCTTTTGATGTTGCTCTTTGGAATCATGCGCTTAGGCAAGCTTATTCGCATGGTGCCGCATTCGGTGATGCTGGGGTTTGTAAATGGCCTCGCCATTGTCATCGCGCTTTCGCAACTTGAGCATTTTAAAGACGGCGATACATGGCTTAGTGGCAACCCACTTCTCTGGATGCTGGGCTTGGTGGCCTTAACCATGACCATTGTTTATCTACTGCCGCGCCTAACCAAAGCGGTGCCTCCTGCGCTCATTGCCATTCTCGCTGTAGGACTTGGCGTTTATTGGCTTAACCTTCCAACTCACACGCTGGGGGATATGGCCGATATTGCCGGAGGCCTCCCACGTTTTGCCTTGCCAGAGGTTGCCTATTCTTGGCAAACACTCAGCATCATCTTTCCTTATGCGTTTTTAATGGCGATGGTCGGGCTTTTAGAATCGCTATTAACCCTAAACCTCACCGATGAAATCACCGAAAGCCGCGGCCAAACCAACCGCGAGTGTGTGACCCTGGGTGCGGCAAATATGGCCTCGGGTTTTTTAGGTGGCATGGGTGGCTGCGCAATGATCGGTCAAACCATGATCAACCTAAGCTCAGGCGGGCGGGGACGCTTATCAGGCGTAGTCGCAGGCATCATGATTCTGCTCTTTGTGCTGTTTTTATCGCCTTTAATTGAGCAAATACCTTTGGCAGCACTGGTCGGGGTGATGTTTGTGGTCGCTCAACAGACCTTTGCTTGGGCCTCCTTAAAAGTCTTTAACAAGGTGCCCATTAGCGATGTACTGGTGATAATCGCCGTCACATTAATAACGGTGTTTACCGACCTTGCCACGGCTGTCGTTTGCGGCATTATCATCGCAGCGCTTAATTTTTCGTGGCAGCACGCAAGCCAACTGTATGCCACAAGCCATCGTGATGCTGAAGGACAAAAATATTACAGCGCCCACGGCACTTTGTTTTTTGCTTCTGTCACGCGGTTCTTAGAGCAGTTTGAGGTCGCCCAAGACCCTGCTCTTGTGACCCTTGATTGCGGCCATTTAACGATTGTGGATTACTCAGCTATTGCGGCACTTAAAACCCTACGTGAGCGTTACAGTAAAGCCGGCAAGCAACTTAAAGTGGTTAACCTCTCTAAACGCAGCAAGCAGTTACTGAAACGCTCAGGCTTAGACAACTAATGTGCCGCCTCATGATCGCGAATAGCAGAGACATCCGAAGCACTGACACTGCCCGCTTTATTACCCCATTGACTACGTAGGTAATTGGCTAAGTCGGCCATTTGCGTATCATCCAAACTCCATCCGTAGCCTGGCATTGCGTAGCCCATATGCTGCTGAGTGCGTGGGCTATGGCTACCGTTTAACAGCACCTGTAAAAGGCTGCTGGCGTCCTCTGCTGTCACCGTTGGGTTATTGGCTAAAGCCGGTATGACAGAAGCGACCCCTTCTCCTTCTCGGCCATGGCACACCGCGCAATAGCTCATATATGTGCCTGCGATTTTCTCACTCGAAGAGGCGATATTCTGATTTTTTACCGAGGCTTGTGCATGGCTAATAGCATTTAAGTATTCACCGATGGCAAACGCATCTTCGGTTTTCAAATACTGCGTGCTATGGGTAATAACATCGGCCATCGGCCCGCTAACAGCGTGTGAATTGGAACGCCCCGTGGTGAGTAGCTGCACCATTTCTGGCACGCTGTAGGAGGTGCTGCGCAAATCGGTAGCGTACCAACCATCAATCTGTGCCCCTGCTAAAAACAGTGGGTGTGATTCGTTCGACCCCAGTTCCTGCAGCGCCCAACCACGCGGGGTATGACACGCGCCGCAATGACCCAACCCTTGTACCAGATACGCGCCTCGGTTGTAGGCCTCGCTCGCGCTTGGGTCGGGTTTGAAGACGTCCTGCTCAACAAACAGCACATTCCAAAGGCGCATAGGCCAACGCATGGATAAAGGCCAAGGAATCTCAGACGCTTTATTGGGTGTAGCGCTTGCTGGTACCTGTTCCATCAGATACTCATATAACGCTCGCATATCGGCTTCAGTCAGACGCGCATAATTCGGATAAGGCATTGCCGGGTACAGCGCATGTCCTTCTCGAGCCATACCTTGGCGCATAGCCTTATCAAACTCTGAGAAACTGTAGCGCCCAATACCATGCTCAGGGTCCGGGGTAATATTGGTTGAATAGATCTCGCCAACCGGCGTTTTAAAAGGCACGCCCCCGGCCATAAAGTCGCCCGATGGCGCCGTATGACACGCCGTGCAGTCGCCTAGGCGGGCGATATATTCGCCATCATCTGCCTGTACCCAAAGAGGACTTACCGCCAGTAACCATAGCCAGCGTTTCATGCCTGCGCCTCCTGACCGATAAGCTCCATAACCGCACGCCACGCTTGATCAATCGCTGCATGTGCATAAGGGTTCCAATCTGAATCAGAGCCAGAAATGGCAATATTGCCGACCTTTTGCCGCGCTTTCTCGATGATGTTTTCGCTCTCATCTTCATCATCAAACAGGCCATTCACAAAGTACGAATAGCCATGCGCCCAGCGGTTGACGGTGATTTCAGCAATGTCGCGCTCATGATCGAACCCAGCGCTTCCGAGCATGCCTTGAAGCTGCTCACGGGTCATACGCTCAAACTCAGCAAATGAGGTGCCCAGCAAAAAGGCTCGACCTTTACGTGCCTGCTCTCGCGCACTGAGCCCACTACCGGGCATTGTGGGCACCATAATCATGTGTAAACCAATGGGTTTGGCAGGGTCATGCGGATGCTGATACCCCCCCATATTCACAGGGTAATTGAGTTTTACAACGCAATAAGGTGCTGATGGGCAATACACATCATGTACGCCCAGTTTTTGAAACGCTTGCCAATTTCTAATGACCACCTTGGTGTACACCAAAGGCATTTTTACGTTTTGCGAGAGCGCATCTTTTTGCTCATCGCTCATTTCCGGAATCATATACGGCAACATCATGTTGTAGCCTGACATCACTACATGTTTGGCACGTACGCGGTATAACTCGCCTTCTTGCACGTAGCCTACATCCACGTTCCCAGCATCACTTCCCGACAAATTAACGGCCTTAACCACAGTACTGTTAAGGCGTAACGCAACCGGTGCGTCTTTTTCATCCAATTTTGAATAATCAAACCTGGCTAAAATGACGTCTTCCATGTTGTTGCCGTGTGGCGCCACCGAGGGAATGAGCTTGCGCACCAAAAGCCTAGCTAAGGTCGCGTTACCGTCTGGAAAATGGAAAATATAAGGGTCTTCAAGCTCGGCTAAATACTCAGGATCAAGCGGTGGAAGGCCCATACCCTCAAGCCCTGGCAGACCACAAATGCGTCCATCACTGACAGAGGTTGCATCAATGCCTACGGCTAAAAAGTCATTGGTCTGCTGCTGGAAATAGCGAATAGCGGATGGTTTTAATTTGACCTTATCGCGTAAAAACACGCTGTAACTGGTTTTGTCGCAATACGCGACTTTTTCATCAGCACTCATACCCGCTAAATAATCAATGGACTGGGTGTGCAGCTTAATGAGATCGTTTCGATCACTCTCAGACAGCGGAAAGTCATTGATAAAGTCTTCATAAGAACGCGCATTCATGCGCTTTGGGTCGATGTCATCAGCCACTTTGCGCGTGGGTGATCCGGATACCACTTTGTCCACGCCAAAATTGGCTTTATCAAAATACACGCCGCGTGACAGGCCAAGATCGGGATAAAAATTCTGATTAAACGACTGCTCCATACGATCAAGGCTCACGCCAAGCTCTGCAATCAGCCCAAGCGCTTTGTCACTCCAAATAGAGCGTGGCGACTGTAATGATTCACTGCCGCCGTAAGCCAAATTCAGTTCACCCTCAACGGTAAACTCATTGCGTTTGGCATGCCCGCCAAAATCATCGTGATTATCCAGCAACAAGATGCGGCTATTGGGATTTTGCTGTCTGTAAAAGTACGCAGCCGCCAAACCACTAATGCCCGCCCCCACGACAATAAGGTCATACTCACCTGTGAGAGCTTGGGCATTAATATCAAACTGGCGACCGCCTCGACCTAAGGCGTGAGCATTTTCAAATGAGCCTTTATGGCTGCCTCGCAAGCCCGTTAACGCCGGTGGGTAATACAGCGTTTTATGCTGTAACTGGTTGTTTGCCCTAAGAAGATTGATCGGCAAAAAACCTGCCGCCACGCTGATGGCAACCCCATTAAGAAAATCGCGACGCTTGATCATAATCCTTCACCTTTTCCAAGCCCTCTTCCCTATGAGGAAACCGAGCGGCAAGGCTATGACCTATGGAAACGATAAATGGTTTAGTGAACGACCAGTGGATAGGTTTTTTAAATAAATGCCATTGGAAAATGTGCTTTTATTTAACGTTGAGAGCGTCGCAGAATGCGTAACAGATAACCCTTTGAGGACTGCGCAATGATCGTTCACTACCAAGTGTATTTTGCTGAATTTGCCGTTCGTACCATCGCCAATCTCGGTTTTTATCGAACGGCAAACGCTTAGCCTTCGTATCGGCGCGGCACACGCTTAAGGTTGCAGAACAGCTGATAGGCAATGGTGTCCGCGCCTTCGGCCACACGACTGGCTTTAACCTGTTTACCCCAGAGTTCAACGTGGCTGCCTACGCCTGCCTGAGGTAAATCGGTGAGATCGACAGTCAACATATCCATCGAGATGCGGCCGATAAGCTGAGTCAGTTGTCCATCCACCGCCACCGGCGTGCCCGTGGGTGCATGGCGCGGGTAGCCATCAGCATAGCCCATTGCAACCACGCCTACGCGCGTAGGCTGATCGGCAACAAAACGCCCGCCGTACCCTAACGGCTCGCCAAAGGCAAGATCACGCACGGCAATCACTTTAGAAGTCAAGGTCATGACTTCTTGAAGGTTAAGTGCTTGCTCTTGAAATTGGTTAAAAGGGCTTGCGCCGTAAAGCATCAACCCTGGGCGCACCCAGTCGCCGTTAAGTTCAGGCCATTGCAAGATAGAGGGCGAATTACGCAAGCTCACCTGGCCTGTTAGGCCTTCGGTTGCTTGATTAAAGTTCGCCAGTTGCTCACGTGTTCTCGGGCACTCTGGCTCATCGGCGCGGGCCATATGGCTCATCAGCACAACATCTTCTACCCACGCGATGTTTTTAAGGCGTTTATATGCCTCTTGAAAGGCTTTAGCGTCAAAGCCTACGCGATGCATCCCTGAATCGAGCTTAAGCCATACTTTAATAGGCGAACCTAAGGCTGCTTGCTCAAGGGCTTTGAGTTGCCACTCAGTGTGGATCACGCACCACAAATCGTGGGCTTGAATCAGGGCTAGTTCAGACTGTTCGAAAAAGCCTTCTAACAGCAAAATCGGCTGGCGGATACCGGCCTCTCGAAGCGCCAGCGCTTCTTCAATACAGGCCACCGCAAAGCCATCGGCTTCAGTAAGCGCCTGAGCGCAGCGCACAGCACCATGCCCGTAAGCATCGGCTTTAATCACCGCTAATGCGCGTGCGTTAGAGAGGGTTTTAGCCAGTTGGTAGTTGTGACGCAGAGCATTGAGATCGATAACCGCTTGTGCCGGACGCATAGCCATCTCGAAAGCAACGTCAGTCGGAGGGCGACGCACAGTGACGTCTGCTCCTGTGCGCCTGACAGGGTTTAGTTATTGTGCAGCAACAACGGTCATTTCAACCAAGGCTGCACTGTCATAAAGTTTGGCTTCTACACAGGTGCGCGCAGGTGCAGTGCCAGCCACCAGCCAAGCGTCCCACACCGCATTCATCCCGGCGTAATCAGCCATGTCTTTTAGGTAAATAGTGACACTTAACAGCTTGGACTTATCGGTACCTGCCAAGGCCAATGCTTTATCCACATTGGCTAAGGTTTGGCGGGTTTGCTCGGTAATATCGCCTGTGTAGTCATCGGCCAATTGACCGGCTAAATACACAGTGCTGTTATGAATCACACATTCGCTGTAACGGGTTTCAATGTGCTGACGCTGGATGGACATGGGTAGAACTCACCTGTGATTTGCCATAGCGTGAAATATCCAAACCCGAGACGTCAATTTGCGGACGTTTGCGGGCAATCAAATCCGCCAAAATCCGCCCTGACCCACAGGCCATGGTCCAACCTAAGGTGCCGTGCCCGGTGTTTAGGTAGAGGTTTTTAAGCTTGGTCGCGCCAATAATCGGCGTACCATCTGGCGTTGCCGGGCGCAGGCCGGTCCAGAACACACCTCCTTCCACCGGCCCGCCTTGTGGATACAGATCGCGGGTGATCATCTCCAAGGTTTCACGGCGTTTAGGGTTAAGGGTTAAATCAAACCCTGCAATTTCTGCCATACCGCCCACGCGGATACGCTGATCAAAACGGGTAATAGCGACCTTGTAGGTTTCATCCAAGATGGTCGACATCGGCGCGCCAGCAGGATTGGTAATTGGCACGGTTAAGGAATAGCCCTTAAGTGGGTAAACCGGTGCGTGAATGCCTAAGGGTTTAAGCAGTTGGGCACTGTAGCTGCCTAAAGCCAGCACGTAACAATCAGCCGTCTCAAGCTGACTATTAATGCGTACACCGCTTAGGCTGTCACCGTCTTGTTGCAACAGCTCAACGTTTTGCCCAAACCGAAATTCCACCCCTAAGTTTTCGGCCATAGCGGCAAGCTTAGTGGTAAACAGTTGGCAATCACCGGTTTGGTCATTCGGTAAACGCAAGGCACCTGAAAGCTTATGCACGCTGCCAGCAAGGGCGGGCTCCACTGCCACAATGCCGTCACGATCTAAAAGCTCGTATGGCACGCCTGAGCGCTCTAGCACCGCGATGTCCTTGGCGGCTGCGTCTAATTGTGCTTGGGTACGGAACAACTGGGTGGTGCCCAATTGGCGGCCTTCATAGGCAATTCCGGTTTCAGCACGTAGCTCGTTAATGCAATCGCGGCTGTACTCAGAGAGGCGCACCATGCGCTCTTTATTCACTGCATAGCGGCTGGCCGTGCAGTTTCTGAGCATCTGTGCCATCCACAGGTACTGTTCAATGTCACCGGTTAGACGAATGGCTAAAGGCGCGTGTTCTTGCAGCAACCACTTAAGCGCTTTTAACGGAATCCCAGGGGCGGCCCACGGTGAAGCATAACCTGGTGACAACTGACCTGCGTTGGCAAAACTGGTTTCTTGGGCAACAGCGGGTTGCCGATCCACCACCACCACTTCAAACCCGGCACGCGCCAAGTAATACGCTGAGGTGGTACCAATCACACCACTACCAATCACCATGACACGCATGACTGCTACTCCAAAAAGGCCCGAGCCATGCTCGGGCCACATCGATCAGCTGTTGCTTGGGAAGGCAAATTGCGCGGACTCACGTACTTCACGCTCTGGCCAGCGCTGAGTCACCGCTTTGCGGCGGCTGTAGAAACGCACGCCATCTGGGCCATACGCATGCAGATCGCCAAACAGTGAGCGCTTCCAACCACCAAAGCTGTGGTAAGCAACCGGTACCGGCAGCGGCACGTTCACGCCGACCATGCCGACTTCAACCTCGTTGCAGAAACGACGCGCTGCCGCGCCGTCCGCGGTGAAGATGCAGGTGCCGTTGCCGTACTCGTGATCGTTGATCAGTTTCAGCGCCTCATCGAGGCTCTTCACACGCACAACGCACAACACTGGGCCAAAGATCTCTTCTTTGTAGATGCGCATTTCAGGCGTTACATGATCAAACAAGCAGCCACCAATAAAGTAGCCGTCCTCATGCCCTGCAACTTTCAATGTACGGCCATCGACCACCAGCTTGGCACCGGCAGCCACACCATCGTTTACGTAGCCGGTGACCCTTTCCAGCGCTTGTGCATTCACCAGTGGCCCCATATCCAGACCACACTGGGTACCGGCACCGACTTTTAAGGCTTGTACAGCTGGGGTGAGTTTGGCAACGAGCGCATCGGCTGCAGCGTCACCCACACACACCGCCACTGAGATCGCCATGCAGCGCTCACCACACGAACCAAAAGCCGCGCCCATCAAAGCGTTCACGGCGTTATCAAGATCTGCATCTGGCATCACAACCGCATGGTTCTTCGCCCCGCCCAACGCCTGTACACGCTTACCGCGCTTGGTGCCTTCGGCGTAAATGTATTCAGCGATGGGAGTGGAACCCACAAAGCTGATGGCTTTGACTTCAGGTGCTTCGATCAAGCCATCAACCGCTTCTTTATCGCCTTGCACCACGTTTAGTACGCCCTTCGGCAGACCTGCCTGATGTAAGAGTTCGGCGATAAACAAGGTTGAGCTTGGGTCACGCTCAGAAGGTTTTAAGATAAAGCAGTTACCGCAGGCAATCGCCAAGGGATACATCCAAAGCGGCACCATCGCTGGGAAGTTAAAAGGCGTGATACCGGCAACCACACCCACCGGTTGGTACTCGCTCCACGCATCAATATTCGGGCCAACGTTGCGGTTGTATTCGCCTTTAATGAGTTCTGGCACACCGCAGGCGTATTCAACGTTTTCGATACCGCGCTTTAACTCACCATGGGCATCTTCAACGGTTTTGCCGTGCTCAAGGCTAATGAGTTCGGCGATCTGATCAGCGTTATCTTCAAGCAATTGCTTGAAACGGAACATCACCTGCGCACGTTTTGCAGGTGGCGTATCACGCCATGCCGGAAAGGCGGCAACGCTTGAGGCAATCGCCGCTTTTAAGGTAGCGGCATCCGCCAGTTGCAAAGTACCTGTCACATCACCTGTTGCAGGGTTAAACACCTGACCAGTACGGCTCCCGCCATCGACACGCACACCATCAATTAAGTGGTTTAAAACGTTCATTAAATTCTGTTCCTTAAAAATGGGCCGCCGCCATTGCGTTGGCCAAAATCGATTAGGCCACGGTGCTTAACGCATCACCCACCGCATTAAAGAGGCGCTCTAAATCATCGGCTTGGGCGTTAAAGGTTGGGCCAAACTGCAAGGTGTCACCACCAAAGCGTACGTAGAAACCGGCTTTCCACAGTGCCATGCCCGCTTCGAAGGGGCGGATGGTGCCGTCGCCCTCACGTGGAGCCAATTGAATGGCACCGGCAAGACCGCAGTTACGAATATCAATGACGTGTTTGGCGCTTTGTAAGCTGTGCAGCTTTTGTTCAAACACTGGCGCTAACTCTTTGGCTTGGCCAATTAAGTTATCGCGCGCCAGCAAGTCCAAGGTTGCAATACCGGCTGCGCACGCTACAGGATGCGCGGAATAGGTATAGCCATGACCGAACTCAACCAAGTGCTCAGAAAGCGGCTGTTCCATAAAGGTGTTATAGATCTCATTGGTCGCGACCACAGCACCCATTGGAATCGCGCCATTGGTGATTTGCTTAGCAAGGTTCATCAGATCAGGCTTAACACCGAAGTACTCAGCACCGCTCCACGCACCCATCCGGCCAAAGCCTGTAATCACCTCATCAAAAATGAGGAGGATATTGTGCTGATCACAGATTTCGCGCAGGCGCTGTAAGTAACCCGCAGGCGGCACAATGACACCGGCCGAGCCACTCATAGGCTCAACAATGACCGCACCGATGTTGGACGCATCATGCAGTTCAATGAGGTTTAACAGCTGATTCGCCAGTTCCACACCACCGGTTTGCGCCATACCTTTGGTAAAGGCCATACCCGGCTGCAGGGTGTGTGGCAGGTGATCGACATCCATGGTGGGGCCGAACATTTTACGGTTACCACCAATACCGCCTAACGCTGTACCGGCAATATTCACCCCGTGATAGCCACGCGCGCGGCCAATTAATTTGGTTTTGGCCGGCTGGCCTTTTAAGCGCCAGTAAGCGCGGGCCATTTTGACGGCAGTATCTGCACATTCAGAACCTGAGTTGGTAAAAAACACATGATCCAAGCCTTCAGGCAGACGTTCAGCAAGCATTTCAGCGAGCTTAAATGAGGCAGGATGACCGAATTGGAAAGCCGGCGAGTAATCGAGCGTGCTCAACTGTTTAGCCACCGCTTGTTGGATTTCAGGACGACAGTGACCTGCTCCACAGGTCCACAGCCCTGAGAGCGAGTCATACACTTTGCGTCCATTGCTATCGATTAACCAACTGCCTTCAGCACCGACAAAAAAACGAGGGTCGCGTTTGAAGTTACGGTTTGCCGAAAACGGCATCCAGTGCGCGTCTAGCTTAAGGTTTTCAGTGCTGCTCATGAATCCATCCTGCACGGTTGCATAAAAGTTCGTTGAAACAAGAGTGCCAAAGCGCTAGCTTTGAAAAAACCAGAACTTTTCTATCTTTAGTTTATTAACGACTAACCTATGTCTCAAAACCGATTACCTAATTTGGCCCAAGTCAGTGACTTTGAGCTGCGCCTTTTAAAGGTGTTTCGCCAAGTGGTTGAATGTGGCGGTTTTTCTGTCGCTGAAAGCGTGCTGGGTATCAGCCGCTCGGCCATTAGCCAGCAAATGAGTGACCTTGAGCAGCGCTTGGGTCTTAGGCTCTGTCAGCGAGGCCGCGCAGGGTTTGCCTTAACCGATGAAGGCCGAGAAGTGTATGCGGCGAGCTTACGTCTTTTTAGTGCACTGGAAAACTTTCGCACTGAAGTCAATGGCCTGCATGAAAGTCTGCGCGGCGAACTTAATATCGGCCTCACCGATAACCTCGTCACCATTCCTCATATGAGCATTACCCATGCCCTAGCAAGGCTGCGCGAGCGTGGTCCAGACATCCGAATTCAGATTGATATGGAAGTACCTGGTCAGGTTGAGCAAGGCGTATTGGATGGCCGCTTGCATGTAGGCGTCATTCCTAAAGTGGGCTCGCTTTCTGGGCTTGAATACCGTCCGCTGTACTCCGAGCGCTCGCAGCTTTATTGCGCAAAGGGCCATCCGCTTTTTTGGAAGCCAGAGAACGAACTGACAGATGATTTATTACGTGAGCAAGATGCGATTGCCCCAACCTTTAGGCTACCGGTCGAGGTGCAAGCGCATTATCAAAAGCTCAACTGCAAAGCCAGTGCCTCAGATCGTGAAGGCATGGCGTTTTTGATTATGACCGGCCAATACATTGGTTACCTACCGGACCACTATGCCGAATACTGGGTGGGCCTTGGCATGATGCGCGCTTTGGTGCCTGAGCGAAATTTTTACGAGCTAAATCTTGCCACCATCACCCGCAAAGGGCGCAGACCGCACTTGGTGCTAGAGAGTTTTTTACAGGAGCTGGAAAAGCTTACCCCGCAAACCGGCTGAATTATTCTGTCGTTGATTTTCCAATAACCACCCACAAGAGTGATTAAAGCCATTACCATTTAATAAATGCTCAGGAACGATCATATGGTGTGATTGACTGGCCTGAGTTGGGAGTTTGTATGAGCCAGCCGTTAACTGATCTGATTCATTTGTTAGACCTTGAGCAAATTGAGGAAAACCTTTTTCGTGGGCCCAGCATCGATTTAGGCTACCCCCAGATGTTTGGTGGCCAAGCCTTGGGCCAAAGCGTTTCAGCAGCCATGAAGACCGTTGACCCAAGCCGCGTGATTCACTCTGTCCACGGCTATTTTATGCGCCCGGGCGACGCCAAAAAACCTGTAGTGTTTCAGGTAGAACGCCAGCGTGATGGTGGCACCTTTAGTTCACGCAGGGTCACGGCCATTCAAAACGGCAAACCGATTTTTGCGTGCAGCGCCTCGTTTCAGATCCCTGAGGAAGGCTTAAATCATCAGTTAGCCATGCCAGAAGGCATCCCTGACCCCGAAACGCTTATCTCAGAGCAAGAGCAAGCCCGTGCTTTTGAGCATTTAGTACCGCCGCATATGCAAGATTCTTACTTTGCAGAGCGCGCCATCGAAATTCGCCATGTGGACCGCGTAAATCCTCTGAAACCGGAAGCGCGCGAGCCTGTGCGCTATATCTGGTTTAGAGCAAATGGTCAGGTGCCTAATGAGCAGAACATTCAGCGCTCGTTACTGGCCTACGCCTCTGACTTTAACCTGTTAGGCACCTCTCTTCGCCCTCATGCTGTGACCTTTGAAAACCCAAAACTCAAACTTGCCAGCATCGACCATGCACTATGGCTGCATAAAGATGTGGATATGAGTGACTGGCTGCTGTACGCCATGGACAGCCCATGGGCGGGCGGCGGGCGCGGTTTTGCCCGAGCAAGTATTTTCAATCGCCAGGGTGAACTGGTGGCATCCGCCGCACAAGAAGGTTTGATCCGTGTCCGCCACACCTAATTGGCAACAGCGTAAGCACTGGGTATTTGATATGGATGGCACCTTAACGGTCGCCGTCCATGATTTTACCCATATGCGCAACGCCTTAGGCGCTCCCGAGGGTGTTGATCTTATTAGCTTTATCAACAGTCTGCCCAAAGCCGAAGCCCAACGCAGGCTCGAAAGCTTAAAAGACTATGAAGAGCACTTAGCCCGCAACGCGCAAATTGGTCATGGTGTTGCAGCACTTTTAAACGCGCTGAAAGCCCGTGGCGCAACGCTTGGGGTCTTAACCCGTAATCGACAAGATTTGGCGTACCTGACCCTTGAAACCATAGGGATCAGCCATTTTTTTGCCAAAGAGGATGTATTAGGCCGTGATGAAGCGCCGCCTAAACCCTCTCCGGATGGACTTAAGCTGCTGGCTGACACATGGCGAGTGAAAACGTCTGAGATCGTGATGGTGGGTGACTATCACTATGACATCGATTGCGCCCGCGCTGCAGGCGCAACCGGTGTTCTACTGTATCAAGGTCAAAACCCTTGGCCTGGCCGGTGTGATATCCACCTTCCAGATGCCCATGCGCTTTTAAACGCGCTTACTTAAAGCCTTACGCCTTGAGCGAAGGTGTCGCACCGACCCACTTCGCCACCTTCAAAGCCTACCTTAAACCAGCGCATGCGCTGCTCGGAGGTGCCATGGGTAAAGGAATCCGGCACCACCTGCCCACGTGATTGCTTTTGTAAACGGTCATCACCAATCGCGTTCGCAGCCGCCAAGGCGGACTCCAAATCGCCCTCTACCATCCATTGCAGTCTTTGTTGTGCATGGTGCGCCCAAATACCGGCTAAACAGTCCGCTTGTAATTCTTGACGTACTAAAAGGCCATTGGCTCCTTCAACCCGCTCGCCACGTTGACGAGCTGCGTTGACCTTAGCGGAAATGCCGAGCAAGGTTTGCACGTGATGGCCAACTTCATGAGCAATCACATAGGCTTTGGCAAGATCACCGGCCGCTTGAAAGCGCGTTTCCATTTCGTGAAAGAACTGAGTGTCTAGATAGACCTTTTTATCGGCGGGACAATAAAACGGCCCCACTGCAGAACTGGCACTGCCACAGGCGGAACTGACTTGGCCGGCAAACAGCACCAGTTTAGGGTCTTGGTAGCTCTGCCCTGCCGCACTAAAAATAGCGCGCCACGTGTCTTCGGTATCACCCAAAATCGAGCTGACAAACGCTTCGTTTTCAACATTATGGGCAGCAGGTGCGGCTGGACCACCCGTGCCTACACCTTCGGTCATGACTTGCCTGCCAACGTTACCAATAATTTGCATGGGATCTTGGCCACTTAAAAGGCCAATGATCACGACAATCGCAATGCCACCAAGGCTTAAGCCCTTGCCGCCAATCCCTCGACCACCGTGTTCAACGTTACTACTGCGCCGTGCCCGTTGCCATTTCATTCTCTGTCCTCTTAGCGTGCGGGATAGTCAGCCAGAACGCGCGTAGCGCCTTCTTTATCTAATCCAATGACCTGATACGCATCCTGTTGTTCGCCCATTTCCATCCCAGGGGAACCAACGGGCATGCCCGGTACAGCAGCGCCCAACAAATCAGGGTTACGCGCCAACTTAATAATGTCGGCCGCAGGCACATGGCCTTCGACAAACTGTCCGTTAATCACACCCGTATGACACGAGGCCAGCGCAGGCGGCACGCCTAAACGCCTTTTCACTGCCGTCATGTCGGTCTCAACATGATCATTCACAGTAAAGCCATGGTCTTTAAGATGGTTGATCCAGTCCTTACAGCAGCCGCAATACGCATCGCGGTGCACATCAATGACAAGATCCACCGCACCAGCAGTTCCAGCAAACAGGCTTAGCGCCAATAGCCACGCACGCATCAGTCACTCCTTATCGGCGCACCAACAACACGCCACTTTCCATATGGTGTGTCCAAGGGAACTGATCAAACAATGCGCAGCGCTCAATTTTGTGCGTGTCGTTTAGTTGTGCAATGTTTTCAGCCAAGGTTTCAGGGTTACAGGAGATGTACAAAATCCGATCAAAGCGGCGGGTCAACTCACAGGTGTCTGGATCCATCCCAGCGCGAGGCGGGTCGACAAACACAGTGCCGAAGTTGTAGTCCGCAAGGTTCACCCCTGCCAAACGGCGGAAAGGGCGCACGCCATTGAGCGCTTGAGTCAGCTCTTCAGCCGATAAACGCACTAAGGTGACGTTGTCGATCTGGTTATCGGCAAGGTTGGCAAGGGCTGCATTGACCGAGGTTTTGCTAATTTCGGTAGCCAATACGTTGGGCACGCGCGTTGCCAAGGGCAATGTAAAGTTGCCATTACCGCAGTAAAGCTCTAATAAATCCTGCGTACTCTCGCCAAGCGACCCGTAGGCCCACTCCAGCATTTTCTGACAGACATAAGCGTTAGGCTGGGTAAAAGCGCCTTCAGGCTGACGATAACTAAAGCGACGGCCACACACGTCAAGGTTTTCGGTAACAAAATCCTCACCAACGACCAAACGCTTGCCGCGTGAACGGCCGATGAGTTTGATATTGAGCTTTGTTGCAACCTGCCGTGCAGCGTCAAGCCAGGCATCATCTAACGGGCGGTGATAGCACAAGGTCACCAGCATCTCACCTGAAAGCGTGCTTAAAAACTCAACTTGAAAGAGCTTGTGACCAATCACAGGGTCTTGCCACTCTGCTTTGAGTTTGGGCATTAACGCGTTAATGGCGACGCTTGCGATGGGAAAGTCTTCAAGCAAAATGGGCGTGTGGTTATTGCCCTTCTCAAACATCGCGTAATGGCGCTCGCCATTTTCATGCCACAACCGAAACTCCGCACGCATCCGGTAATTGGCCAACGGGGAGTCGTAAACCTCAGGCTCAGGCGCCGCAAATGGCGCCAATAACTCAATCAGACGCGATTTTTTCTCAGCCAATTGCTGGGCGTAATCTTGTGGGGCAAACGTGGGACGGCTCATGGTTTACTCTTGTTAAAAAACGGCGTGCAGAAGGCGCGCGAATCCGGACAGCTATAAAAAACGCTGCTTATCAGGTGATTTTGGTAATAAACGCCATCACCTATCAACCAAGGAAACGCTTAAGAATTGATAAAGGCTCAATGGGGACTAAGCCTTTGTGCGCTTAAGCCGCCAACCACAATAGCCCTAAAACAGGGTATGCGCTTGGCTGTGCCTAGCTGGTGCATAGCATTTAGAGCGTTATAAATGCTTGCCTCCATAAAGATGGAGGCAAGATTTAACCCTGCATTAAATCCACGCAAGTTTCGCTACGCAGAACAATGCCAAAATGCCGAGCATCGGATGGACTTCACGCCAGCGACCAGCCAACACGCGAATAGCAACCCATGCAATAAAACCAAAAGCAATGCCATTGGCGATCGAGAAGGTGAGCGGCATCGATAAAGCCGTTAACAGCACAGGGGCGGCGACACTCATATCGCTCCAATCGATTTCACCCAAACCCGATGCCATTAACACGGCAACGAAAAAGAGCGCAGGAGCTGTGGCATAGGCCGGAACACTTGCTGCCAAAGGCGAAAAGAACAGCGCCAGTAAAAAGAGCACACCCACTGTTACCGCTGTCAGACCTGTACGACCACCTGCGCTCACTCCGGCAGTCGATTCCACATAACTGGTGGTCGTTGAGGTGCCGAGTAACGAGCCTGCCATGGCAGCAGTACTGTCGGCAATCAACGCGCGGCCCATTTTCGGCAGGTGCCCATCGGCACGCATTAACCCCGCCTTTTTCGCAACAGCAATAAGGGTTCCAGAGTTATCAAACAGATCCACAAACAAGAAGGCAAAGATGACACTGATTAAACCAACATCCAGTGCACCTTGAATGTCCAGCTGCATAAAGGTGGGTGCTAAAGACGGCGGTGCCGAAGTCACCCCTTGAAACTCAGTGAGACCAAGGCCCATTGAGGCAAGGGTAATGACCAAAATCCCAATTAAAACAGCACCTGTCACCTTCAACCCATCCAGCACCACAATCAGGAAAAAGCCTAATACTGCTAACAGCGCTGCCGGTTGGCTGAGATCGCCCAGGGTCACAAGCGTTGCCGGGCTGTCCACAACAATGCCTGAACTTTTTAACGCCACCAGCGCTAAAAAAAGACCAATACCGGCGGCAATGGCTGAGCGTAGCTCAAGGGGAATGCTGTTGATGATCCACTCTCGGATTTTAAAAACCGACAGGACAAAGAACAAACAGGCCGATAAAAACACCGCGCCCAATGCCACTTCCCAGCTGTAACCCATGCCCTTTACCACCGTAAAGGTGAAGAACACGTTAAGTCCCATACCTGGGGCTAAGGCAATGGGGTAATTGGCAATTAAGCCCATTACGATCGAACCGAATGCACCCGCAAGACAGGTAGCCACAAAAATGGCGCCCTTATCCATGCCGGTTTCACCCAAAATACTGGGGTTAACAAACAGGATATAAGCCATGGTCAAAAAGGTCGTTAGACCTGCTACCAGTTCAGTTCTAACGCTTGTGCCATGGGCGTTAAGTTGGAAAAACCTTTCCAGCATGGAGGGCTCCACAGTTTAAGAATGATAATAAAGGGCGTTAAACGCATAAGTCCTATTGTAAGCGGTGTTCACTCATAGCGATAAGCTAACGAAGAACTTCTGGTGATAAAAGGCAATTTCTTCACTCTAGATGATCCGGCGCTTGCTGCTGGTACGTCTTGCTATTAGCCTCGCGCCTCTGCATCTAAGGAGTCTTTATGCACTGGATTTCGCGCCCTGGATACCTTGGGCACCTTATTGCCCTTATCGCCGGAGCGATTATGCCTCTGGCACTCGCCCCTTTTGCTTGGTGGCCTTTGGCATTGGTATCAGTCGGTCTTTTTTACCAAAGCCTAAACGGCCTACGACCCAAAGAAGCGGCCATGCGCGGTTGGCTTTATGGCTTAGGCTTATTTGCCGCGGGTACCAGTTGGGTGTATGTCAGCATCCACGACTTCGGGGCCGCCCCGCCTCTTTTGGCCGGTGCGCTCACCTTTGCTTTTGTAGCAAGTCTTGGGCTTTTCTATAGCCTGTTGGCATTTATGTGGGCGCGTTTTTTTGCTCATAGTAAAGCGCTTGCACCCGTAGGCTTCGCTGCGCTCTGGGTCGGTTTTGAGCTGTTTCGCGGCTGGGTATTAACGGGCTTTCCTTGGCTTTATGTGGGTTACAGCCAACTAGCAGGACCATTAAAAGGCTTTGCGCCTATTGGCGGCGTTTGGCTGTTGTCTGGGCTACTTGTAGCCAGCGCTGTGACCTTAGTCCAGCTTATCGCGCAGCCTCGCAAACCTCTGGCGCTATTGATACTGCTGCCTTTATGGCTCTTGGGACCCTGGCTTAACGAAGTGGACTGGACAGAGCCTAAAGGCGCCCCATTAAGCGTTACCGCCATTCAAGGCAATGTAGCGCAAAGCCTAAAATGGGATCCGGCCAAGCTACGCGAACAGCTTGAGCTGTACCGCACCTTAAGCCTGAATGCCCCGAAAACAGACTTACTGATTTGGCCTGAAACAGCCGTTCCAGTGCTTCAAGAATACGCTCAAGGCTATTTGGATGAATTAGGCGAGTATGTCAGCGCTCACAACGGAGCCTTTATCAGTGGCATTCCGGTGCGCCAAGCAAACGATCAAGGAGAGCTTCGCTATTACAACGGTATCTTCAGCATCGGCCATGGCGAGGGTTTATACCTTAAGCAAAAGCTGGTGCCCTTTGGCGAATACGTACCGTTACAAGACGTCCTGCGCGGATTAATCGCGTTTTTTGATTTACCCATGTCAGACTTTGCCAGAGGCCCGAGCCAGCAACGTTTACTGACGGCGCAAAGCTATAAAATTGCGCCTTACATTTGTTATGAGGTGGTTTACCCAAACTTTGCCGCCAAACTTGCGAATGAAAGCGATCTGTTGCTGACCATTAGTAATGACGCATGGTTTGGGCGCTCTATCGGGCCGTTACAGCATCTTGAGATGGCACAAATGCGCGCGCTTGAAACCGGCCGCTGGATGATACGTGCGACCAATAACGGTGTGACTGTATTAATAAACCCTAAAGGTCAAATCACCCGTGAGATTCCTCAATTTACTCAAGCGGTACTCACAGGAGAAGTGACCCCCATGCAGGGGCAAACGCCGTTTATGCGCTGGCAATCGACCCCACTAGGGCTTTTGATTGTCCTAGTGCTTGGCTTTATAGGGTATCAAGGCCGTCGTCAGCGCGAAGGCGGCGCCCGGTAAATTCTTGCCCCACACTCTCCACATGCGGGCAAAGGCTCGCCTGTGTGAAGTTTGAGGGCCGCGCCACATAAGGCGCAGCACACACCGATGCTGGCGCCAGAGGCTACGGCTTCGCACAGGGGCGTTTTCTCACTGACCTCGCTGACTTTGAGTTCATCAACAGCCGCGTGCCAACCGCGTAGCCATGCCACGTCTTTATTGCGGTAGGCACGAATCAGTGCCATTTGTCCTTGGGTCAAATCAGCCACACTGACCTCTTGGTCTAAATCTTGTTGTTGATTTTGATCTAGCGCCTTTTCCAGACGGCGAATCAGCCGATCATAAAGCGCCACACCTTGATCTGCGTCGGGCTTAACCATCGTCCACCTCGGAGGGCACGTCAAAATGCGTACCCATTTCCAAGCTTAGTCATCTTCACGTCAGCTGTAACTGATCTTGACAGACGGCTGGACGCACAAGGTTTCCCATGCAGACAGCGGCTCATGTATGCTTAGCGGCTTGCTTATTCTTGTACGCAGCCAAACCTTGAGCCTCTGCTAGGCTGCGAACTTTCACATCTCTAGCGCCAGTAGCCATGTACGAAAATTATCAGCCCCGCGAAATCGAAGCCGCCGCCCAACAGCAGTGGGATGCCAACGAATCCTTTGTCGTCAGCGAAACGCCTGATAAAGACACTTTCTATTGCCTGTCGATGTTTCCCTACCCAAGCGGCAAGCTGCACATGGGTCATGTGCGCAACTACACCATTGGTGATGTGATTGCCCGCTACCAACGTATGCTGGGCAAAAACGTTCTGCAGCCAATGGGTTGGGATGCATTTGGTATGCCGGCTGAGAACGCCGCCATGAAAAACCAAGTGGCGCCAGCTAAGTGGACGTACGAAAACATTGACTACATGAAATCTCAGCTTAAATCGCTGGGCTTAGCCGTTGATTGGACGCGTGAAGTCACCACCTGCAAACCCGACTACTACCGTTGGGAGCAGTGGCTTTTTACCCGTCTGTTCGAAAAAGGCGTGATTTACCGCAAAAACGGCACCGTGAACTGGGACCCAGTTGATCAAACCGTTTTGGCTAATGAGCAAGTCATTGATGGTCGCGGGTGGCGTTCGGGCGCGTTGATTGAAAAACGCGAAATCCCGATGTATTACTTCAAAATTACCGCCTACGCCGAAGAACTGCTTTCAAGTCTGGATGAACTTGATGGTTGGCCTGAGCAAGTCAAAACCATGCAGCGCAACTGGATTGGCAAAAGCTTTGGTGCCGATATCGTTTTTGACTATGACGAGACCAGCATCGGCAAGGCCGGTCAGTTAAAAGTCTACTCGACCCGTCCTGATACCCTGATGGGCGCGACCTACGTTGCGGTTTCTGCAGAACACGCACTGGCTGTGCAGGCGGCTGAGAACAACCCAGAGCTGCAAGCTTTTATCGCTGAGTGCAAATCAGGTTCAGTGGCTGAAGCTGACATGGCAACCATGGAGAAAAAAGGCATCGACACTGGCCTTTTCGTCATCCATCCGCTGAATGGCAAAAAACTGCCCGTCTTTGTTGCCAACTACGTGTTAGCTGGCTACGGCGAAGGCGCGGTAATGGCCGTACCGGCGCACGATGAGCGTGATTTTGCGTTCGCCAACAAATACAACCAGCCAATTATCCAAGTCTACAAAGGCTCGGACGATCAAGTATTCAGCGCGACTGAATGGCAAGACTGGTATGCCGATAAATCAGGTCTTACCACCATCAATTCAGGCAAATACGACGGCTTAGACTTTACCGCCGCCTTTGATGCTATCGTCGCTGATCTGGAAAGCACTGAGCACGGTGCACGTAAGACTCAATTCCGTCTGCGCGACTGGGGTATCAGCCGTCAGCGCTATTGGGGCTGCCCTATCCCAATCATTCACTGCGCCTCATGTGGTGACGTGCCGGTTCCAGAAGATCAACTACCGGTTGTGCTGCCTGAAGATGTAGTACCCGATGGCGCCGGTAGCCCGCTGGCTCGGATGCCTGAGTTTTATGAGTGCAAGTGCCCGAAATGTGGCGCGGATGCCAAGCGTGAAACCGATACCATGGACACCTTTGTGGAGTCTTCTTGGTACTTTGCCCGTTACGCCAGCCCTCATTATGATCAAGGCATGGTTGACCCAAAAGCGGCTAACCATTGGCTGCCGGTTGATCAATACATTGGCGGTATCGAACACGCCATCCTGCACCTTCTGTACGCACGTTTCTTCCACAAGCTGATGCGTGATGAGGGCTTGGTTACCTCTAATGAGCCCTTTAAAAACCTGCTAACCCAAGGCATGGTGGTCGCGGAAACCTATTACCGTAACCTGCCAAACGGCGGCAAAGACTACTTCAACCCCGATGACGTTGAAGTGGAGCGCGATGCAAAAGCAAAAATTATCGGCGCTAAACTTAAAAAAGATGGTCTGCCGGTAGAGATAGGTGGCACCCAGAAAATGTCCAAGTCGCTTAACAACGGCGTGGACCCACAGGCCATGATCAATCAGTACGGTGCCGATACCTGCCGTCTGTTTATGATGTTCGCATCGCCACCTGATGCCAGCCTTGAATGGTCTGATTCAGGTGTGGAGGGCGCCAACCGCTTCTTACGTCGTGTGTGGCGTTTAGCGCATTCGCATGTAAGTTTGGGCCAAGCCCCTGCACTGGATGTGGCAAGCCTTAGCGATGCGCAAAAAGTCATTCGCCGGGCCATTCACTTGGCCATTAAACAAGCCAGCACTGATATCGGTCAGCATCACAAATTCAACACCGCCATCGCACAAGTGATGACGTTGATGAATGTTTTGGAAAAAGCGCCAACCGCTACCGCGCAAGACCGTGCGCTTTTACAAGAAGGTCTTGAAGCCGTTGCATTGATTCTTGCGCCGATTACGCCGCATATTTGCCATGCCCTGTGGCAAGCGCTTGGTAAAGACGGTTTGGTGATCGATGCGACGTGGCCTGTGGCCGATGAAGCAGCATTGGTGCAAGACAACCTCACACTGGTGATTCAGGTCAACGGCAAATTACGTGGCCAGATCGAAGTCCCAGCGTCTGCGAGCCGTGAAGAGGTTGAAGCGAGTGCACGTCAAAACGAGAACGTTTTACGCTTTACCGAAGGCCTGACCATCCGCAAGGTGATTGTCGTACCTGGCAAGCTGGTTAACATCGTCGCCAACTGATTCAAATCCGGCACCTCTTTGAGGTGCCGGTCATTCCAAGAGGATAAAAATGATGAAAAGGAATCTGATGGTTGTGGGCTTGGCGCTGATGCTAGGCGCGTGTGGTTTCCAACTACGCGGTACCGGCACCAGTGACTTTGCGCTTAACGAGCTTAACGTTCAGGCGCGCAATGCCTTTGGGCAAACCCTTAACGATGTGCGCGAAAGCCTTAGCAACAACGGTGTTCAGCTCTCAGCTCAAGCACCTTACACATTGGCTTTGGTACGCGAAGAAGAAAACACTCGCGCCGCCAGTTACAGCAATGTAGGCCGCGGCTCTGAGCAACAATTGAATCTTGCTTTACATTATGAAATTCGAAATAAAGCCAATCAGGTCCTGATTGAAGATCTGGTGCAAACGCAACGTTTCTACCTGCAAGACCAAAACAACATTATTGGCTCCAGTGAAGAAGCAAGCCAGCTAAAAGGTGAAATGCGCCGTGAGCTGATTCAACAGCTGTTGCAGCAACTGCGCCTTCTAACGCCTGAGCGTTTGGCAGAGCTTGAGCAAATGGCTGCTCACAAAGCACATATTGAAGAAGGTCATGCGCACTAAGGCGCAGTATGAAGCTTAATAGTCAGCAGCTAAGTAAACACTTGGCATCGTCACTGGCTCCTGTCTATGCAGTCAGCGGCGATGAGCCGCTGCTGTGCCAAGAAGCGCTCGATGCCATTCGGCATGCGGCTCGCGAACAAGGCTATAGCGAGCGTGAAGTTTTTCATGCCGATGCGCACTTTGATTGGGGGCATCTGTACCACGCAGGTGCCAGCCTTTCGCTGTTTGCGCAAAAACGTGTTATTGAACTTCGGATCACCCATGGCAAACCCGGTGATAAGGGTGCAGCCGCGATATTAGAGTATCTGGCCCGCCCTGCTGATGACACGCTGCTCTTAGTGAGCTTGCCCAAGCTTGATGCCAGTACCCAAAAAAGCAAATGGGCTAAAGCGCTTATTGAAAGCGCAGAGACTCAATTTATCCAAATCTGGCCTATCGAAAGTCATCAGCTACCGCAATGGATCACGCAGCGTCTGGCCCAAGCAGGTCTGAGCGCAACCCATGAAGCCATCGAACTGATTTCAGCTCGCGTTGAAGGCAACCTGTTAGCCGCCAATCAAGAGATTGAAAAACTTAAACTTCTCGCCACAGATCACAAAGTCGATATCGAGACGGTTCAAGCGGCCGTCGCCGACAGTGCGCGTTTTGATATTTTTGGTCTCGTGGAAGCGGCCCTTAAGGGCGAATCAGCTCAGGCATTACGTATGCTAGAAGGCTTACGCGCTGAAGGTGTGGAAGCGTTATTCATCCTTGCCATGCTGACGCGTGAAATTCGTCAATTGATAGGGCTTAGTCAACAAATAGCTCAAGGCATACCCATGGAGCGCGCGTTTGCTAACGCAAAGCCTCCGGTCTGGGACAAACGTAAAAGCCTTGTGAGTAAAGCCCTTAGCCGCCATAGCCTCCGTCACTTGAATCAGCTTTTACTACGTGCCCAAATCGTCGACGCACAAGTCAAAGGCCAAAAGCTCGGAGACCCTTGGAGTACGCTTACACAACTAACTCTTGAGTTCTCCGGTACACGGCTTGGGTTAGCGTAGAAAAGTTGCCGATTATCAGTCTTCGCTTCGCCCAACAGAGTGAGGTCGTGCTAATGTTTAGAACTGCCTTAAGCGTTCGAGATGCATGCGATGCTGCAACCTATTAATGCTCTGCGTTTGTTTACGTTACTTCCATTGGCGCTTCTAAGCGCCTGTGCCGATAGTGCTGTGGCGGTGGTAACACCCAGCGAGCCTTTAGCGGTGATAACGCCTGCGCCTTACGAGAGCAAAGTAGACTTTGCAACATGGGTTACGCATTTTAAAGCACGGGCACAAGCAGCAGGTATTGAGCCTTGGCTTTTAACACAGGCGTTTGATGGCTTAACGCCTGATCACTCGGTTATCGAGGCAGACCGCAGCCAGCCTGAATTCAGTCGCCCGATATGGGAATACCTAGAAGGTGCGCTCTCTTCAGTTAGGGTCAATACGGGCAAGCGCTTGCTGGCCGAACATAAGACGCTTCTTAACCAGATTGAAGCCAGCTACGGTGTTGATCGGCATACTTTGGTTGCCATCTGGGGTATGGAAAGCAATTTTGGCCATTTTATGGGCAATAAATCTGTTATCCGCTCTTTAGCCACGCTTGCTCACGAAGGGCGACGCCCTCAATTTGCAGAAGAGCAGCTGCTTGCCGCGCTTAAAATCATCCAAGAAGGTGATATTAGCGTCCCCAAAATGCTGGGGTCGTGGGCGGGCGCGATGGGACAAACTCAGTTCATTCCAACAACGTACCAAACTCACGCCGTCGACTTTGATGGCGATGGTCGCCGTGACATTTGGTCCTCAAGTGCTGATGCTTTAGCGTCTGCTGCTCATTATTTAAAAGCCTCTGGTTGGCAAAAAGGCCAACCGTGGGGCTTAGAAGTTACACTTCCAGAGGGTTTTGACTACGCCCTAGCCGATACTGAAATTCGCAAGCCCCTAAGTGAATGGCAAGCCTTAGGAATAAATTTAGGTAACGTGCCTGCTTACTGGCATGAGCTTCCAGCCACACTTTTGATTCCTGCTGGCTATAAAGGCCCCGCGTTTTTAACGCTGCCTAATTTTCGAGCGATTTTGCGCTACAACAATTCTTCAGCCTATGCCCTTGGAGTCAGCTATTTAGCCGAGCGTTTTCAAAACGGAAAAAGTGTACAAGGCACATGGCCGCGCCATGAAAAACCTCTGTCTCGAAGCGAGCGTATTCAACTACAAGAAGGGTTAAATGCGCGTGGTTACAATGTAGGTAAGGCCGATAGCATTATTGGAGCCAATACCCGAAAAGCCGT
>X137_Gaur__coassemble_41_pt1 | contig 68018 bp, 61 predicted proteins | sample X137_Gaur__metabat2_high_PE_003 | metagenome-assembled genome bin X137_Gaur
GTTGTCGTTGTCGTTGTCGTTAGGACCAGTATCCTCTACGCCAACTAAACCGATAGTTGCCAAAAGACTATTGTTGTCAAAAACTTCAACATCTTTAAGCTCAAGAAATGGGCTCAGTGCAGATTGGATAATAACGCCATTATCAATAAACTCATCCGCCGCTACCAATGTGTAACGTGTGTCTTTGCTTAAAAACTGACTTGAAGGGGTGTTGAGGCTAATAATCGAGTCTTTTTCAAAGACGGCTTCACCATCTACATACACCAGAGCATAGCCGAGATCGGTATTTTCATTGATCTGCAGGCCAATCGCGGATCCTGCATCTACCGTCAGATTACCGCTAATGTTGGTACCTTGACGTTGAAACTCAAGCACACCGCTTTTAACGTGAAGATGGTTAACACCTAAGTTGGCAGAGGTCACTACAGCGTTATTGCCACTTTTGGCACGCACCTCAAACTGATCAACACCTACGACGTTGCCGACAATCCGACCGCCATTCATGACAACATCAAAGTTATTGGCCGAAATTGCCCAAAGACCGCTAGATTGGCCGCCCATAATATCGGCACCGTTGTTTAACGTGATCAGACCGCTACTGCCTGAAACGGTCACAGCTTTTTGACCTGCAATCAAACTGTTAAGCGTTAGATCACTGTCTCCTCCAGTGAAATTAACACTTAACCCATTCGACTGAGATAAGTTTCCAATGGTGGCGTCAACTGTCAACTGACTGGTCCCGCCCAAACTCACCCCATATCCGCTACTGCCTGTCAGCTGAGTAATACCATTACCCAAACTAACAGCTTCTTTAATAAACGAGCTGTCTAAATAATAGGTTTGAGCAAAAGATGTGGAATGAATCGCCGCACTGATAGCTGCTGCAAGCAGGACTTTAGAACCTAGATAAGCCACTGAAATTCCTTCGATTGTAATTAGCTTAATGAGGACCATTGGTCGGAGAAAACCGGCACATACTAATATAGGAATTCGTACTTTAGGTCACTTTGATGACATATTTCGTACTGAGAATGCATGATTTTTAGTCAAAAAAAATCCGGCAACCAGTGCCGGATTTTTGGAGAGACTTAATATTAGTCTTCGCGGTAACGACGCAGCTTCAACGCTTTACCGGCAACACGGGTGTCTTTCAGTTTACCCAGCAGACGGTCAAGGCCTTCTTCTGGCAACTCCACTAAACTAAAGCTCTCACGTACTTGGATACGTCCGATATCGTCACGCGCTAAACCGCCTTCGTTCAGAATGGCACCTAAGAGATTCTTAGCCGCAATACCATCACGCAGACCTAGCGCTGTACGGCAACGTACACGACCTTCAGCCAAAGGAGCTGGAGCGCGACGTTCACGATGCTCACGATCACCGCGGTCGCCACGATCTGAACGCTCACCACGCTCAGAACGCTCGCCACGCTCACGCGGTGCGTTTGGCACTAATGGTTGCTCACGCTCAACTTCCGCCAAGGTCAGCGTTTGACCATTGGTAACTTTGCTCAGCAATGCAGCAGCCAAAGCACGCGGAGAGCAGCCAAGATCTGCCGTTAAGCGATCTAATAGCTCGCCATGGGAGGCCTCAGCCGTGGCAGCCAAAGGTGCCAAGCTTGCCGTTAATTTCTTAATGCGTGCATCCAAAACTTGCTGCGCATTAGGCAGACGAACTTCCGCAACCTTCTGATTGGTTACACGCTCGATGACTTGCAGCATACGGCGCTCACGCGGCGTTACCAAAAGCAGTGCACGCCCCTCACGCCCCGCACGACCGGTACGGCCAATACGGTGTACATAAGACTCAGGATCGTATGGCATATCCACGTTTAGAACGTGAGTGATACGCGGAACGTCCAGACCACGGGCAGCCACGTCCGTCGCGATCACGATGTCTAAACGGCCATCTTTAAGGGACTCAATCACGCGCTCACGTTGGTTTTGCGCGATGTCACCGTTAAGTGCTGCTACTTTGTAGCCTTTAGCTTCCAAAGCACTGGCCAGATCCAACGTCGCTTGCTTGGTACGCACGAAGGCGATCAAGGCATCGAAATCTTCAACTTCCAGCAGACGAACTACTGCAGCCACTTTCTGGTCCGCATGAACCATCAAGTGAGCCTGATCGATACGGGCAACGGTTTGGGTTTTGGCAGCGATTTTGACGTGTTTCGGATCACGCAAATGCTTTTCAGCAATAGCGCGAATCGAGTGCGGCAAAGTGGCGGAGAAGAGGACGCTCTGACGGCTTGCCGGCATGGCTTGGAAGATCACTTCCAAATCATCCATAAAGCCTAATTTGAGCATTTCGTCCGCTTCGTCCAAAACCAAATGTTGAACGGTCGATAACAGACCTGCATTACGACTTAAGTGGTCAACCAAACGGCCCGGGGTCGCAACAATGATCTGCGCACCTTGGCGAATGGCTTTAAGTTGTGGGCCCATAGGCGCACCACCGTAAATGGCCACCACACCCACGCCAGGCGTTTGCTTGGCGTAAGTTTCAAACGCGGTAGCCACTTGCAGGGCCAGCTCACGGGTTGGCGCAAGAATAAGCGCCTGTGGCTCACGACGAGCCGGTTCGATACGGTGCAAAATCGGCAGCGCAAAGGCTGCTGTTTTACCAGTACCAGTTTGTGCTTGGCCGATCATATCGTGACCTGCCAAGATCAAGGGGATAGCCTGCGCCTGAATAGGCGATGGCTCTTCGTAGCCGGTCGCAAGGACCGCAGCAACGATATTAGGATTAAGGCCGAGAACGGCGAAGCCGCCGGTTTCCTGGGTCATGGGGTATGCCTCTGGTGCATCCGCAAAGACCCTACTTGAATAGCTGCATATGCCGTGTAAAACCCGAAGGTAACCCTGGCAGCCATGCGATGGGGATTTGCGAAGACGTAAATGAATGAAACGTCAAGAATAGCTCGCTTCCGAGCTCATAGCCGCTACACCTTAGTAGCGAGGGGATTGCCCTACTTGAACGCGACCTGAAAAGGCCGGCGCGCATAATACCGAAATTTTCAGTTTTGTGCGCGCCTTTTATGCATTTCACATGGACCCATTGACCAGATGCACTGTTATGCCGCAGAACTTACCTTGAATTGGCTGACTAAATGGTGGAGTTTACCTGTGGTATGACGCACCCGCTCTGCACTGTCGTGCAGAACCCCGATGGTTTGCCCCATCTCACCCGAGCTTTGATCCACCCCACGAATGGTATGACCATAATCAAGGCTGCGCTGATTTAACTGGTTAATAATCTCAAACATGCGCTCAACGGTTTGATGCAGATGCAAATTCTCGCTGGACGCTTGCTCTGTGATATTTAAACTGTTGTCGACGTTTTGCACACCGCTTTGCATCAAAGAAACAGCCTGCCTTGTCTGTTGTTGCAAACTTTCAACCAAGGCTCTTATGTCATCTGCCGCAGAGGCGGTCCGCTGGGCAAGGGTACGTACCTCTCCTGCAACCACAGCAAACCCCCGCCCATGCTCGCCAGCTCTGGCTGCTTCAATGGCCGCGTTTAGCGCAAGAAGATTGGTTTGCGTGGTAATGTCACTGATCAAACTCACAATGCTGCCAATTTCTGTCATGCGACTATCAAGCGCTTGCACGCTTTGTGAGGAGCGCTCCGCTACGTCACGAATGGTTTGTGTACCGTGACGCACTGTTGCAAAGCGCTCAGCAGCCAGCCGCACGACTTCATCCATGGCGTTTTTCATGTCACTCGCAGTACTTGAAGCTTGTTGGATCTCGCCCAGCTGCTCTTCAACCAATACCAACAGTTGATGCAAGGAATCGACGACCTCACGCGTGGTTTTGCTCGCCTCACCACTACGGGCCAGCATCAGTTCATTGTCGTGGCGCACTTGAGTTGAAACCTGAATAACTTGCCCAACCACGCCATCGAGGCTGTCGATAAAGCTATTGACCCACCGTCCCATGTCTCCCGTTTCATCATTGCGCATGGTTTTCACATCAAGGCGCTGCCGTAAATTCCCACCCCCTTCAGCGAGCGTGCGAATGACCGCAGTCATTTCTTGCATCCTAAGTGCCAGCCGGTTCGGGCCAAAATGCGCAAAACTACAAGCACCTAAGACCAAAAGAACGGCATTGATAAGATTAAGCTGTGCATGGCTGAAGTGACCAAACGCTTGCGCAAGCCCGCCTAACAGAAATAGGGTTGTCACGGTGAGCAAGTAGGTGCGCATCAGCTTCACGCTAATTGAGCGGCGTCGATACACCTCCTCAAGATCTGCCTCACACATCATCCCCCAACGATCGGCAGAGCCTTTAAGCTCAAACGTGACACCTTTACCAATCACAGGTATGTGTCGGTAATCGGAGTATCCCGGATACGTTACAAATAGATTTTCACCTTTAGCGATTGTTTCACGAACACCCGGGTGAAGCTGGCCTGTCGCAGGGTCAGTAAAGCGCAACTCAAGCTCGGTGTGATGGGTCACTTTGACCACACCCCACCGGGTATGCACGCCGCTTTTAAGGTTCTCACCTAGGCTAAAAGTCGCATCCTCAAAGCGTGAACGCGAAAGCGCTACCCCCGCTTGTATCGTGTGATCAAAACGTGACTCGACCATAAAAAGGTAGTTATCACCTGAGTCCGGATACACATGCCCGGCCTCGCGCTGAATCAAATCACCGATCACATCATTAGGTACGCGCGCACATAAACAGCCCACCACCTGTTCATCTTGTTTAATAGGCTGGTAGAACATCAAGGTCACAGCATCATGAAAGCGAGAGCTGCTCGCCCCTAATTGCTGAGTCAAAGGATCGATGTAAGGCCCATGCAGAAAAATATGGTTAAGCCCGCGCGCTACCGCTTTTGCATCAAGATCATGCTGCCCTATATGGGCACTGTAGGTTGATGCCGTTACTCGACCACTTAGGTCAATCACAAACAGCTCAGACACATCGCGCAGCTGCTGATGTTGCTTGCTGAGAAAGTCATTTCCTACTTGTGTTACATCTTCAGAGATCGCGCCAGCAATATGCGCAAGCTGCTGCCAATGCGCCTCAGCCCAACGCTGCAAAATGCGCACACGGGTTTGAGCAATTCCTTCAAAGGTCTGCTCAATCAAGGGATACGTTTTACGATTGAGCCAACAGGAATAGCCCATCGCAAACTTACCTGTAGCACCTAACCATGGCAACCAACCTCGTTCGACTGCCGATAAAGACATTGAGGTACTTTTCAGTAAGTCCATTGCTTCGATCTCAAATTACCTGCATCGAAGCCAGACACAGCAATAGCTAGGCCAAGTTGTAAAAACGCCTAACAATAGGCTTTACCACCTTATCAGTCTGCTTTTTATGCCCCCATATAAGGCATAAAAAAGGGAGCGCCCCAAATGCAGGCAAACTAGCTTGCCGGACGCAGTTTTTGGATCAAATTTTCAAGGCTATAGCCCAATTGCGGGGCAAGACTTTGCGCCTTTTGCTGTAAAGCATTCAGGTCAAGCGTCTGATCAAAGGATTTAGGCACGATCAACACCACATTACCCTCATCTAACGGGCACTCCCAATAGTGATGATTAAACAGCCCACGAAACAGCGCCGCCCCTAGAGGCCTACCGCTATCGGTGCCCCACTGGTTAATGATTAGGAAACCGCCATCAGCCAGTTTTTCTTGGCACGCTTTAAGGAAAGTCCACGCCATATGCGCAGCCGAGGGACCGGTATCGGTATACAGATCGACAAATACCACATCCGCCTCTTCTGCCGTCGGCAACAGCTCTAAGGCATCACCAATACGGATATACAGACGCGGATCCGCAGTTAACCCTAAAAATTGGGCGGCAAGCTCAGGAACCGCCTCACGCAGCTCAATAGCCTCAACATCTTCAAGAGGTAAAAACTTTAGACAGGCTTGAACCAAACTACCGGCGCCCAAACCAAGAAACAGAGCATTTTCAGGCAGAGGATGACACAAAGCCCCCAAAAGCATGGCTCGGGTGTAATCATACTCAAGCCATGCGGGGTCTGACGTGAAAACGCAGCTTTGCTCCACGCCCTCACCAAATTCCAAAAAGCGATACTCACCCACCTCAACCACGCGCATGACGCCATAGGCATCGTGAACTTCGGCAAGCAGTTGTTCTGGCTTGTCCATGGTAGGCTCCAAAAGCCCCGATTTTACCCTAGCGCAGACTTAAAAACGCCGCACATACAATCAAAAAGGCCGCAAAACCTGCTTTAAGGACACGATCAGGCAAGATATGCGCAGCCTTAACGCCCCAGCGGATAGAAATCACGCCACCCACTGCAAGCGCTGCACCCATCGCCCAATTGACCTGCTCATGAAACGCAAAAACCCCTAACGTCACAGCTGTAGTAGGCAACGCCATTACCAAAGAAAGCCCCTGAGCGATCACTTGGCTGACACCGTACACACTGGTTAACACAGGCGTTGCGACCACCGCACTACCAATGGCGAAAAGACCGCCAGTCATTCCGGAAAGCACACCTAAACCGCCAAGCACCCGATGATTAGGCAACTCTTGGGGCAAATAAGACAAAGGCCGCCATAACCGGTACAGGGTATAGAGCGCAATGCCCACCATAAACGCAGCAAAGCCTAAACGCATGGCACGCTCAGGCAGGCCTGCGGCCAGCCAAGCACCTATAGCACCAAATACGAGCCCCCCGGCGGCAAGTGTTAAGGCTCGCCCCCAATCAATACGGTTACGCTGGTTATAGCTCCAAATCGCCATGACCACGTTAGGCACCACCATAACAAGTCCAGTACCTTGAGCGATGTGCTGATCTAGACCAAACACCAAAGCCAACATGGGAATGGCAATCAAACCACCGCCAATCCCGAACATTCCACCCACAGTGCCAAACACAGCGCCCAATAAGACGTAACCTAACCATTCCACAGCATAAACCTCACAACGTGAGTGATTATGCTAGTGGAGCGGCTCTCGCACGGAAACGCACAAGCAGGCAAAATGGCTTTGCATAAAACGCAAAGGTATTGGCTATGAGCTTAGGCCCCTTATCTAATCATTTGGGATTGTTCTTGGATGTTGTCGAGCACGGCAGTTTTTCAGCAGCAGCACGGCTTCATCAGCTCACCCCTTCATCGGTTGCCAGACGTATCGATGCACTGGAGCAAAGTCTTGGGGTGATGTTGCTGGCCCGTACCACGCATCAGGTCCGGGCCACACCAGCAGGCCTTGCCTTTGCTGAGCGCAGTAGACGCATTTTGGCTGAGCTCAATCAGGCGCGCGCCGAAGCGGTTTCTCTAAGTCATGCGCCTGAAGGGTTAATTCGTATCGATGCCCCCACTCCCTTTGGTCGATATCGCTTAGCCCCTGCCATTGCAGATTTTTTACATGTAAATCCAGGGCTTGATGTGCAACTCAGACTCATCGATAGCTTTTCAGATATGGCAGGAGAGCATCTCGGCGAAGTAGATCTCGTCATACGCATTGGGAGCATTAACGACAGTCGTCTTATTGCAACCCCGCTGGCCTCAATGCTACGTATTGCCTGCGCAGCACCTAGCTATGTGAAAGCCCACGGCAGCCCACAAACACCCAGCGATCTAGCCAGCCATGCAGGGCTTGATTGGGATGGCCTTGCCCCACCCTACGCATGGCGTTTTAAAACCGATGGCCAATGGCACACGTACAAACCTAACCGCATGCGCCTAACCAGCAACAACGCTGAAGCACTTTTAGACGGCGCCTGCACCGGGCTTGGCATTGCACATTTGCCGAGCTGGCAAGTCAGTGAACATCTAACGCGCGGCGAACTCGTGCCGCTTTTTTGTGAAGACGGACTACCAGAACCTGAACCCAGCCAAATTTACGCCTTACGACTTGAGCGCGAAGCCAGCCCACGGGTTCGGTTATTACTTGCTTTTTTACGCGAGCGTTTTGGCAGCCCTCCGCCTTGGGACCAAGCACTCTACAATCGCTTTAACCGTAATCTTTAAGCATAAAAAAACCGGCACAAGGCCGGTTTTTTTTAACGCGCAACGCTTAGGCAGTTGGTGCCTGAGTACGGCTCTTGTAAGAACCGTCGCGAGTGTCGATTTCGATCCAGTCGTCGATCTCAACGAACTCAGCAACCTTAACTTCGGTGCCGTTACGCAGTTTGGCAGGTTTCATTACCTTGCCAGAGGTATCGCCACGTGCTGCGTTCTCGGTGTAAACCACCTGACGCACGATAGTGGTCGGCAGATCAACAGAGATCACTTTACCTTCGAAGAACACCGCTTCGCAGATATCAGTCATGCCTTCTTCAATGAAAGGCAGAACTGCTTCTAAGTCCTCAGCACGTAACTCGTAAGAGTTGTACTCAGGATCCATGAATACATAGTCTTCACCATTGATGTAAGAAAGGGTTACTTCCTTACGCTCAAGAATCACCGGCTCCATTTTGTCGTCGGCTTTGTAAACGGTTTCAGTTTTGGAACCGTTGATCAGGTTTTTCAGTTTCATCTTAACGATGGCGCTGTTACGACCTGACTTGGTGAACTCGGCTTTCTGGATCAGCCATGGGTGGCCGTCGATCAGTGCCACACTGTTTGGCTTCATTTCTTGTGCGGTTTTCATGCGAAATATCCGGATTTGGCTGATGGGGACTAATTTCTAGGTGGCGCATCATAGCGAATTTTCATAAAACTTCGCCAGCGCCTGCGCCAAATCAGGATAAGAGGCCTGGGTTTGCAGCCATTTGGCCGTGTATTCGCCCCATACCTGAGACAACTGCTCAAGGCGATTCCAAGCCTCTGCGATGCCCTGATCACGGTTCCAAGCGTGCCAAAAACCGCTAATCGAAATCGCGAGATCCTCTGGAAAATCATGGGTAAATTGAGCTAAAAAAGCGTCTAACTTTACAAAATGAGCGTCTTCGTCTTGAGGGTAAATGTGCCAAACAAAGGGTTTACCCGCCCACTGCGCACGAATAAAAGAGTCTTCTCCTCGCACGCAATTCATATCGCAGCACCAAAGCAGCTTGTCGTAGTCTTCTTGCGACATAAAAGGGACGATATGAACGCTCAAAGCACCTTTTTCATAGACCTCAAAGGGTTTTGGGTCGCTTACCCCAAGCCATTTAGCAACGTTGCCTAATACCCGTCCATTAGGTACTAAAAGTTGTGTCGGCGCTGTGGAAATGCTTAACGCCGTAAGCCATTCACCTAGGCTACTGATCTCATAAGCAAATAAGCTGATGCGACGCACGTCGGGGCGTGGAACAACCCCTAAACGCTTCAGAAAAGTATCGACCTCAGCATGATTGGCGATAAAAGCGTCGCGGTCGGCAAATAATGATTTTTCCCGCAGCAACCCACCCGTTTTATCTGTAAACCCCGGAAAGAAAAACGTTTTATTAAGACCAGAACCTTGCGGTGACGGCAGGCCATGACATCCCTCAACCCACGCCTCGGCACTTAAATACTCAAGGTTCAACCACAAAGGTTTTTTGCTTAACGCTTTCATTTGGCTAACGAGTGCATGAGGCAACTCGCAGCCGAATGCTTCAATCACCACATCAGCAGGCTCTGATTGCCAAGCACCCCACTGACAAACCGTAACGCCTGCGACTACCTGCTCTGCAAGCAAAGAGGCTTGCGGACAAATCGCAACAAATGCGGACAGATCATCAACCCATAATCGCACACGATACGGATACTCAGCTGCAAGCTGCCGCGCCAATCGCCACGTCACGCCGATATCACCAAAGTTATCGACCACTGTACAAAAAATATCCCAACGCGATTGCATGATCTCAAACCTGCCTATGCCATAACGCATTGTACGTGAGCGCTGAAAAAGAGTACGGATCAGCGGTAAGCACATGAATTTTTTAAAAAAACCTTTTGCAATCGAAAAGGCTTTTGTGTACCTTAGCGCACCTCAACAGGGCACTCCCCCGTTGAGATCCGGTGAAGTGTCCGAGTGGTTGAAGGAGCACGCCTGGAAAGTGTGTATAGGGGAAACCTTATCAAGAGTTCGAATCTCTTCTTCACCGCCACTTTCAAAAAGCCCCGATATGAAAATATCGGGGCTTTTTTTATGCTCAGATTTTATCGAGCTGTATCCTAAGACGAGACCGTTACCGACTTGAGTTGCTAGCTCCATCGACAGTTAGACCGATCACTAAAGGTGATGAGATATAGCTGTCACTATCTGAGCTATACCCACTCATTGCTACGTTTCTTCGCTCGAGTAGCAAGAGGTAGCAGTAAGCCCAGTACTAAGCCCACCCCAGCGATACCGCCTCCATAGACCAAATACTGCATTAAAAGCTGACGTTGTTCACTGCCCAGCTGGGCCTGAGCTTCACGCAGGGCACTTTGCTCTGCGCCCAATTGTTTTACCAGTGCTTGGTTTTGCGCATTTAACTCATCGATTAATGAGGCGCGCGCAGCTAAGGTTTCCTCAAGCCCTTGCACACGAACCTGCCAATTTTCATCATGCTGATCTAAGGCATCTTGCAGCTCGGCAACTTTCGCCTTAAGTGCTGGAACCTGCTCATGTGCAGCGGGTTCATTTTTGAGATCCTTGCTTAAGATCCAAACTTTCTTGCCGTTTTCGAGCAGAATTTCACTGTATTGATTGCTCTGGCGTACCAGAGTGACTGCTTCACCTGCACTTAACGCTCCAACAATCCGATGCCCATCACTTGGGCCGCTTCTCACATAAGTGGTTAGAGCATCGCTTACCCAAAGCGCTTGGGCATATACCATACTGGGGAAGAAACAAAGCAAAGCACATACAGCAAGGGACTTGGCATAAAACATCTTCAAAACCTATTGCCAGACGACATAGCCCAGCTTGGGCTTGCGCACGTTAAAAGGGGGAGCACATCCCTGTGCTCTTTAAGCTGCGCTATGACAACAATGTTTTTTTGAAGTTCCAATTAACGCTACATACGGCTGAATTCACACCTACACCGAGTCAATTTATGCACCATTTATTGTTTGTTCTCTGCCTAGTTTTGCAAACACCCTTATGGGCAGCAGTGGCTGTGACAACCGAGGAACAAGCCCAAGAGGCTACGCTTGTCGTCAGTATCACTGAGCAAGTCTCGCCCGGGGACTATGAAACCTTGCTGTCAGCATTGCGAGCTCACTCAGGGCGCTTTACACGCAAGGTTGCGCTCTTAGATAACATTGGTGGCAGCACAGCAGAGGCCATGCGTATAGGCCGGTTATTACGTGAAACAGGCTTTGATACACGGGTTACTGAAAATGCGCTCTGCCAAGGGAGCTGCGTGTATGTATTGGCCGCCGGCATTAAGCGTCAGGTGCGTGGCGCAGTGGCAATTCATAGGCCCGCGCATCCACGAGGCGATTCTTACAGTGCTAAGGGTCTTGCCCTGACGCATAACAGCGAAGCGTACTTTCAGCACATGGGCATAGACAGGGCCTTTTATCGCGCTCTACTTGAAGCCACACCGCAAAGACCTAGACTCCTGAACAGTGCAGAAATCAGACGTTTTAACCTTGCGAACTTACGCTGATAACCCGATAACGAAAGTTCACCGGAGGCCCCATGCATTGCGACGTATTGGACTTTTGGTTTGATCCAACCACCAAGCCTCATTGGTTTGCAGCAAGCGATGATTTTGATCAAACCGTAAAAATGCGTTTCGGTGCGTTGACCGAAAAGGCCGCCGCCGGCGAGCTGCATGCGTGGCGAGATACTGCTTTGGGGCGTCTTGCCGAAATAATTCTACTTGATCAGTTTTCTCGCACTATTTGGCGAAATACCCCCAGAGCGTTTAGCCAAGACGCGCAAGCGTTGGTACTGGCTCAGGAAGCTGTTAGGCAAAATGCTCTTAAAGCACTTGATGAGGACGGGCGACAATTTTTATTGATGCCCATAATGCACAGCGAATCACGCGCCATCCATGCATGGGGTGAGCCACTCTTTAAACAGCACACCTCAGAGAATGTTTACGCATACGAACTCAAACACAAGGTCATCATTGACCGCTTTGGCCGCTACCCACACCGCAACCACATACTTGGCCGAGTGAGTAGCGCCGAAGAGTTGGCCTTTTTAGAAGAGCCCAACTCCTCGTTTTAAGCCTCAACCAATGACCATTGCTTACTCAAACGCTTATCCGATACTGCCATTTTGGTCCCAAGCTGCTGGGCAAACAATGACACGCGATACTCTTCAAGCATCCAGCGATAAAGCACAAGCTCAGGATCGTACTTGCCTTCCTGCGCATGTTTGGCTGCGCGCGCCGCGTACTGCTCCCACAAATTGGTAAGTTCCCCTGCCCATACGCGATCGCGCTGCACTTGCCCTGCGACTTTTTCTAAGCGCTGTTCAACCGCTTTTAAGTAGCGCGGGTACTCCTTTAACCATTCACTCGGGGTCTCACGAACAAAGCCTGAATACACAAGGCGCGAAAGCTGCGCTTTGATATCGTTAAGGGCAACGGCTTGGGCCAGATCAATGCGGCCTTTAAAGCGTTTTTGTAAGTGGTGCCAGAGCTTTAAAATATCCAACACGCGTTTGGCCAGCGCTTCTACATGCTTAATCCAGTCACCACGTTTGGCTTCAGTAATGCTGGCAAGGCTTGCACCATCGCGTGGTAACACAGCAAGCGGCGCGAGCATGCATTCATCAACGCTTGCAAGCAAAATATCTTCAGCCAACGCCTCAACCCGGCCAAGCTCGCGGTAGAGCATGCCCATCTCACTCAAACCCGGTAACTTACTGCGTAAAAACTTGGCTTGCTCAGGTAACTGTTGTAGCACCAAACGTTGAAGGGCCCGGCGATGCTGATAATCAGCCTCCGCTTGGGTGGCAAAACGCCCTTCTTTGACCTGCCCGCCTTCATCAACAAGCGCCGGATACACCGTCATCGAAAGCCCTGCAATTTTCTGTAAGGCTTGCTCTTGAACCTTATCAAAGCCCTTCGCTTCAATGGGTTTGGCTTGTTCTTTAGAGGGGGCTGGCGCTAATGCTTTTTGACTTTCGGCACTAAAACGCGCCGTCACCTCAACCAGATCGCGGCCTTCACCTAAGAGTTTGCCTTGGGCATCGACCACTTCGATATTCATCTTAAGATGATTTTCTAAGCGTGCTTCGGCTTCAATCCACGCCTCTTCAGGAATGCGCGCCCCGGTCATACGCAAAAGCTCTCGGCACAGCGCATCCGGCAATGAGCCTTCGCCAAACACAATTTTGCTTAACGCTGCACGAACAAAGTCCGGCACCGGCACAAAGTTTTTACGAATCGCTTTGGGCAGTTCACGCACCCACGCAATGGCCTTGGTTTCGAGTAAGCCCGGCACCAGCCACGCCAAACGTTCAGGGGCGATTTGCGGTAACAGTGGCGCAGGTACGCGCAAGGTCACACCATCGCGTGGATGATTGGGTTCAAAGTGATAGCTTAACGGCAGTTTAAGCTCGGCCATCAAAAGGTAATCGGGGTACTGCGCCTCGGTAACTTCGCTCGCCTCACGGGCCAGCACGTCCTCTTCTTTCATCACCAAGAGGTTGGCGTCTTTGGCGCTTTCGCGCTTATACCAACTCTCAAAGGTTGCGGTTTGATAGATGTCTTGCGGCAAGCGCGCATCATAGAAACCAAAGAGGGTTTCTTCATCGGCCAGAATATCGCGGCGACGGGCTTTGGCTTCTAGCTCATCTAACAGCTCAAGCAAATCACGGTTGGCGGTTAAGCATTTAGCGCGGCTGTTGATTTCGCCACGCACCAGTGCCTCACGAATAAAAAATTCACGCGAGGTGGCAGGATCAATCGGGCCGAAATGTACAGGGCGTTTACCCACCACAATCATGCCGTAGAGGGTCACTTGCTCAAAGGCAACAACCTGACCCCGGCGCTTTTCCCAATGGGGTTCAAAGTGGTTCTTTTTGATCAAATGCCCCGCCAATGGCTCGATCCAATCCGGCTCGATTTTGGCGACCATACGCGCAAAGAGCTTAGTGGTTTCGACCAATTCCGCGGCCATCAGCCATTGCGGCTTTTTACGGCCAATCACACTGGAGGGATGCACCCAGAACCTGCGTTGGCGCGCACCTAGGTAATCGCCCTCTTCGGTTTTTTGCCCGATTTGGCTTAATAGCCCTGACAAAATCGCTTTATGCACCGCCGCATAACTTTTAGCTTTAAGCGCCTGCTCGCTTGCTTCAGCTTTTTCAGTGAGTTTGGCGTTGAGTTTTTTATCCGCGCCCAGCACTATTTTTTCCGCCTGAACAGGCGCGTTTTGCGCTTTAGGCAGGTTAAGTTTGAGCTCGCGGCACATCAGTAATAACTGGCGGTGGCCATCGCGCCATTCGCGAAGGCGCAAGTAGTTTAAAAAGTTCTTACGGCACCATGCCCGTAGCGCACTGGAACCCAGCGCTTGGCGCTGCTCTTCAAAGCCATACCAAAGGTTAATTAATGCAGCAAAATCTGAGTCGGTGTCTTTCCACTGGGCATGGGCTTGATCGGCCGCTTGCTGGCGTTCCATCGGGCGCTCACGCACATCTTGCACCGAAAGCGCTGAGGCAATGATTAATAGCTCATTAAGGCTGCCGAGTTTCGCTGCTTCTAAGAGCATGCGGCCAAGGCGTGGGTCAACCGGCAGGCGTGCAAGGTTACGACCAATCTCGGTGAGTTTGCCCTCACGGGTAACCGCTGAAAGCTCTTGCAGCAGGTTAAAACCATCACTGATCGCCTTGCCATCAGGCGCCTCAATAAAGGGGAAATCCTCCATCCGCCCAAGTTTTAGATTGAGCATCTGCAAAATAACCGCCGCAAGGTTAGTGCGCAGAATTTCAGGGTCGGTAAAGGCTGGACGACTTAAAAAGTCTTCCTCGCTGTAAAGGCGAATACATATACCCGGCTCCACCCGACCGCAGCGCCCTTTACGCTGATTGGCACTGGCTTGGCTGATGGCCTCAATGGGCAAACGCTGCACCTTTGCGCGATAGCTATAACGACTGATGCGCGCGGTGCCTGAGTCAATGACATAGCGAATGCCGGGCACCGTAAGCGAGGTTTCGGCAACGTTGGTGGCTAAGACAATTTTGCGGCCAGAAGCGGGTTTAAAGATTTTTTGCTGCTCGGCAGGCGTTAAACGTGCGTAAAGCGGCATGACCTCAGTCATGCGCAAATTGGCTTTACGCAAAACTTCCGCTGCATCGCGGATTTCCCGCTCACCGGGCAAAAACACCAACACATCACCCGGACGTTTGCCGACGCTACGTTCATGGGCAGCAATTTCATCGAGTGCGGCCAGAATACCTTGGTCGACCGATAAGTCTTCTTCGACACGGTTACCGTCTTCGTCGGTCTCAGCGGCCAGTGGTCGATACCAGGTTTCGACAGGGTAGGTGCGGCCCGATACCTCGATAATAGGCGCCCCGCCAAAGTGCTGACTAAAGCGTTCAAGATCAATGGTGGCTGAGGTGATAATCACCTTTAAATCCGGGCGACGCGGCAGGAGCGTTTTTAAAAATCCGAGCAAAAAGTCGATGTTTAAGCTGCGCTCGTGGGCTTCATCGACAATCAGTGTGTCGTACTTTTCGAGGTAACGATCGTGCTGGGTTTCGGCCAGCAAAATCCCGTCGGTCATAAGCTTAATCAAGCTGCGCTCATTGGACTGATCCTCAAAGCGCACCTGATAACCCACCAACTCCCCTAAGGGCGTGCCAATCTCCTCGGCAACCCGCATCGCAACACTTCGCGCAGCCAAGCGCCGTGGTTGGGTATGACCAATCAACCCATGGGTACCGCGGCCTAATTCCAAGCAGATTTTAGGCAACTGAGTGGTTTTACCGGAGCCGGTTTCCCCGGCAATGATTAAAACCTGATGTTTATCAAGCGCCTCTTTGATTTCATCGCGCTTGGCCGCAATCGGCAGCGCATCATCGTAGCGAATCGCCGGAATGCTGGCTGCGCGTGCTGCGACCTTAGCTTTAGAGGCCTCAAAGCGCTCAAGCCATGCGGTTAACTTTTCGGTCTCGCCACGCTTTTGGATATCAATGAGCTGGCGGCGCAACCGGTGGCGGTCGGCGCTAAAGCACTGATTAAGATTGTTAAAAAGAGTGGTAAGCGCAGCATCAGACATTGGCGAATCATCGGCAAATCAATAAGGCTGATATTGTCGCAGATTTAGCCTTTGCTTGTTCACACCGCCGCTCAATGCAAAAAGCCCAGAACAGTGTCTGGGCTTTTTAAAGGTTTACCGCATTAGGCTTTGCCGAGCTTTTTTAACTCTTCATCACGCAGTTCACGGCGCAGGATTTTACCGACATTCGTCATCGGTAAGCTGTCACGGAACTCAACAAGTTTCGGACGCTTATAGCCTGTGACCTTATCGTGCATAAACTTGATGACTTGGTCGGCGGTTAAGCTTTGACCCGGCTGCACCACCACAAAAAGCTTAATGGCTTCACCGGTTTTATCATCGGGAATGCCAATGGCTGCGCATTGCATAACCCCTGGCAACGTCGCTAATACATCTTCCAGCTCATTAGGGTAAACGTTAAAACCTGAGACAATGATCATGTCTTTTTTGCGATCAACGATACGGATATAGCCATCCGGCTGGATGATGGCGATGTCTCCGGTTTTAAGCCAACCGTCAGCGTCAATCATTTCAGCAGTAGCTTCTGGTCGTTGCCAGTAGCCCTTCATCACTTGCGGGCCTTTGACGCACAGCTCTCCACGCTCGCCGTGAGGCACTTCATTACCGGCATCATCAATGATTTTGCACAGCGTTGATGGCATAGGAATGCCGATGGTGCCGATTTGAATCGCACCAAACGGGTTTACCGACACCACCGGACTGGTTTCGGTCATGCCGTAACCTTCACAGATCTCGCAACCGGTCACTTCTTTCCAGCGATCAGCGGTGGCCTTTTGCAGCGCCATACCGCCTGAGAACGTGGCTTTTAAATGGCTGAAATCCAGCTTTTTAAACTCAGCGTTATTGCATAGACCAACAAATAAGGTGTTTAAGCCCACAAAACCTGTAAAGGGGTATTTCGCCAGATCTTTGACAAATGCTGGCAAATCACGCGGGTTACTGATCAAGACGTTATGCGCGCCAATCAGCATTAAGGTCATGCAATGGAAGGTAAAGGCGTAAATATGATAAAGCGGCAGCGGCGCGATCATAATTTCAGTGCCTTCGCCTAACTTAGCCCCCATCAGTTCGCGACATTGCAGCATGTTGGCGACAATGTTTTTGTGGGTCAGCATCGCCCCTTTAGCAACGCCTGTGGTACCGCCTGTGTATTGCAGAACCGCTACATCGTCACACGCAGGATTGGCTTCACGAACAGACTTACCTCGCCCCATTGCCAGCGCATCCAATAAGCTCACTGCCTGCGGAATGTTGTAAGGCGGCACCATTTTTTTAACGTATTTAACCGCTGCGTTAATTACCCAACGCTTAAGCGTTGGCAACATATCGGCCACTTCCGTGATCAGTACGTGCTTAATGCCCGTTTTCGGTAATACGTGTTCAGCCAGCTGCGCCATATTGGCAAGGCATACTAAGGCTTTGGCGCCTGAGTCATTGAACTGATGTTCCATCTCCCGCTCGGTGTACAGCGGGTTGGTGTTAACCACGATGAGACCGGCACGCATGGCGCCGAAAACGACAATCGGATACTGCAGAATGTTTGGCATTTGCACCGCAATGCGGTCACCGGGTTGCAGATCGGTGTGCTGCTGAAGGTATGCCGCAAAGTCACCTGAGTACTTATACAACTCACCGTAGGTCATCGTCTGACCTAGGCTGGAATAGGCAATTTTGTTCGCAAAACGCTCACACGACTGCTTAAGCACAGCCAAAACATTTGGAAATTGCTCTGGATTGATCTCAGCACTTACACCTGCTGGGTACTTATCGTTCCAAAAGTTTTCTGTCATGCAGGCAACTCCTAAAGCAGCGCTAGCGCATGGCTGCGCGTAATTATTGTGATGTGTTATCTAGAGCCATTGGCCGCTAAAAAGCTGGCCGAGATTAACAGCTTTAAATGGGGTCGACTACCATCAAAAACCTTAACCACGTTCAAAAAAAGACCGAAGCCTAAGCTTCGGTCACACTTCTTTACGAACCGCTACACATTGAGAGCTTAAGCAACATCCCTTAGCTCACGACGCAAGATTTTACCCACAGGTGACATTGGCAAACTATCACGCAGCACAATGTATTTTGGCACTTTGTAGCCTGTGAAATTTTCACGGCAGAATGCCCGCATTTCCTCTTCGGTAAGGCTTGCATCACGCGGTACGACAAAAAGTTTTACCGCCTCCCCTGAACGCTCATCGGGCACACCAATCACGGCTGCGTTGGCCACTTTTGGATGTGTCATAACAACTTCTTCAAGCTCGTTCGGGTAAACATTGAATCCTGAGACAATCACCAAATCTTTTTTGCGATCCACAATACTCACATAGCCGTCTTGATCGATGATCGCAATGTCGCCAGTACGGAACCAACCATCGGCATCTAATACTTCAGCCGTCGCATCCGGGCGATTCCAATAGCCTTTCATCACTTGTGGGCCTTTAACGCACAGCTCTCCCCTTTCACCAAGGCTAAGCTCGTTACCCTCATCATCAATCACCTTAAGCGCCGTACCTGGCATCGGTAAGCCTACAGTGCCTAAGCGGCCTAGGCTGCCACGTGGGTTACCGCAAACCACTGGTGAGGTTTCAGTTAAGCCATAACCTTCTGAAACACCTACCTGAGTAATCGATTCCCAACGATCAGCAATCGATTTAACCAAAGCGGTACCGCCTGAGTTGGTACTTTTAAGGTGTGAAAAATCAATTTTCTTGAAATCAGGGTGTTCCATTAGCGCAACGAACAGGGTGTTTAAGCCAACAAATCCTGTGAACTGCCACTTTTGCAGCTCTTTGACAAACCCTGCAATATCGCGTGGATTAGTAATCAGTACGTTATGGTTACCACCGACCATGGCGCACATGCAGTTCACGGTAAACGCATAGATGTGATACAGCGGCAGCGGTGCGATCAGCACTTCAGACGCTTCAACCATGGGTTTCACACCCGGCTCTGCTTCTTGCTCAAGGGTGGCTTTCACTTGCAGCATATTGGCGACAAGGTTGCGGTGCGTAAGCATCGCGCCCTTAGCCACACCCGTGGTACCACCGGTGTACTGCAAAACGGCAATATCATCCATCGTGACATTCACAGGCTTCACATTGCCAGATTTTGCTTTAAGGACTGATTTCAAGCGGATGGCCTGCGGCAGGCTATAGCTGGGCACCATCTTCTTAAGATGTTTGACCGCAGCATCAATTAACACGCCTTTAATGCCCGCTTGCATATCGCCAAGGCGCGCTTCAAATAGGTATTCAATTTCGGTGTCTGCCAAGACCTCTTGAACCATATGGCCAAAGGTATTGAGGTAAACCAGCGCTTTAACCCCCGCATCATTAAACTGATGACGCATTTCTCGGGCGGTATACAGCGGGTTGGTATTCACAACCACCAGACCTGCGCGCATAGCGCCAAACACAGCAATGGGATACTGAAGAATATTAGGCATCTGAATGGCAATACGATCGCCGGGTTTCAGGCCTGTATGGTTTTGTAGGTAGGCGGCAAAAGCAGCTGAAAGCCTATCAAGGTCAGCGTAGGTCAGCGTCACGCCCATATTGCTAAATGCGGGGCGGTCGGCATGCTGTTTGGTAGCGCGTTCAAAGACGTCAATGATTGAGCGATATTGGCTGAGATCAATATCATTAGGGACGCCAGCTGGGCGTTTGTCATTCCAAAATTCAGGTTGCATTGTTATTGTCCTCTGACCTGAGTGGAGCGGTGAGTCGATCACCCGCCATGGTCTGGAACTTAACAGCTCTGTTTGATGAGTAAAATCCCCCTTTTGGCGTCATCAATGTGCTGAATCTTACAGACGCAGCCCAAGTACTTCGCCACACGTTAGCAGCTCGGTTTGTATGTTTATCGCTTTAAATGGCGCAACACATGCGAGCTAGAGGGCGCGAGCAAAAAGATCTGGCTGGCGCTTATAACTTAATAAGGATCATGTATGACCCAAGTAACCAATCACCCGTACGAAAGCTTAACCGTAGGGCAAAAAGCCCAGTTACAAAAAACTGTCAAAGAAGACGATATTAAGCTCTTTGCCGCCGTATCAGGTGACTGTAACCCTGTGCATTTGGATGCTGAGTTCGCCGCGACCACTCAATTTAAAGAACGCATTGCCCACGGCATGTTTACTGGCGCATTGATCAGCGCAGCCATTGCCTGCGAGTTACCAGGACCGGGGTCAATCTACCTTGGGCAAACGTTGCGTTTTACACGCCCGGTAAGACTCAATGATGAGCTAACCGTGGAACTTGAGATTTTAGAAAAACTGCCTAAGAACCGCGTACGCATAGCGACTCGCGTGTTTAACCAAGCGGGCAAACAAGTGGTTGATGGCGAGGCCGAAGTACTGGCGCCAAGCGTGCAAGAAACCTTGACTATGCCTGAGCTGCCTCAGGTTTCGATTGGCTAAAAAAAGGGCGACTTCACGTCGCCCCAAATGCCTTACTTGCCAACATCGATACTTGCTACATCAATTACTTACGGCCTTTTTGCGAGTCTTTGTAAATAAACACACCAAAGCCTGTGCAAAAGGCCACGCATAAGCCCACGATCAAGATGCCGGAGATGACGACCTCATCTAAAAACATAATGCGCTCCTAACCTTTAAGGCCTAACAAGATGGTTAGACCTTAGAGCGCACAGAGATGAGGTTTATTGATAAGCGTCAATGGATGAAGGCATGGGCTAGATGCGCCGTGCCCGAAGCTGATCTAAGTCAAACAAATAGCCTTAGCGCTTCTTTTTAGGCTTGGATTTTTTCGCTTTAGGCAGCGGAAATGCTTTAGCAAAAGCGTCGCGTAACTGATCAGCGCGCTTATCGTGAATATCATGTATGCGCTTGGCCCGCTCTTCGGCCAACGTCACAACGTTATTGGTTTGTGTCATCTCTACCTCATGCTACCGGTTATACCTCAACATCAATCCAGAACCCCTGACGCGGGCGTTCCTCGGGCCTGACATCTTCCTGAGGTTGATCTTCAGCCACTTTAGCTTTTTTACCCTGTTTACGCCGCCGCTTTTGCTCAGCAAGCGCCTCTTCAACAGCTGCTTTGGAGTCATCATATGCGAGGCTGACTTCGGGTTCTGCATCGCTTGCTGGAGTGGGCTGAACCGGAGGATTTTCAGGCTTGGGTTTAATCACATCCTGATGGATGGGCACCATGACAAGGTTATGAACGATTGGCGGTAGCATCGCTTAGGCCCTCAGAGCACTGATACTCTCGACATTAGCAGGTAATCGGTAACAAAACAGCAAACCGACTGTTGCAACATCTTAAGTTCATCGCCCAAAGGCTATGCTTCGGCTAATATAGATGGCTTTTTCACGCGGGAGACAGGCATGGCGCAGCAGTATCAACCAGGGCAACGCTGGATCAGTGACAGCGAAGCGGAATTAGGCCTTGGCACCATACTCGCCCAGGATGGCCGTTTATTGACTGTACTGTACCCAGCCACTGGGGAAACACGTCAGTACTCCTTACGCAACGCACCTTTAACACGCGTGCGTTTTTCTTCTGGGGATGAAATCACCCACTTTGAAGGTTGGAAACTCACCGTCCAGAGCGTTGAGGAAAATGACGGCCTGCTGACCTATCACGGTATCAATGCCGATGGCGTTGAACACACCGTGCATGAAGCCCAGCTGTCGAACTTTATTCAGTTCCGTTTAGCGAGCGACCGTTTATTTGCCGGGCAAATCGACCCCTTACGCTGGTTTACCTTGCGCTATCACAGCCTTGAGCATAACAGCCGCTTGGTACAGTCCGACCTCTGGGGCTTGGGCGGCATTCGCGCAGAGCCTATCGCGCACCAATTGCATATCGCCAAAGAAGTGGCCGACCGCGTAGCACCACGTGTGCTTTTGGCAGATGAAGTAGGCCTTGGAAAAACCATCGAAGCCGGCCTTATTATTCATCGTCAGCTACTAAGTGGCCGTGCCAAGCGCATCCTGATCTTGGTGCCCGAAAACCTTCAGCACCAATGGCTGGTCGAAATGCGTCGCCGCTTTAACTTGGAAGTGGCGCTGTATGACTACGAGCGCTTTAACGCAAGCGATGCAGAAAACCCCTTTGAGGACACGCAGCTTGCACTGGTGTCACTCGATTGGCTTAAAGAAGATGAGCGTGCGCAAAACGCCCTGTTCGCGGCCGGCTGGGATTTATTAGTGGTGGATGAAGCGCATCACTTAGTCTGGCATCCTGATGCACCCAGCAACGAATACCAACTGGTTGAACAACTGGCCCAAAGCATTGCAGGCGTGTTGCTACTGACCGCAACGCCTGAGCAGCTCGGCCAAGACAGCCACTTTGCTCGTCTGCGCTTATTAGACCCTAATCGCTTCCACGACTTAGCTGCGTTCCGCGCTGAGAGTGCAAACTATCAGCCCATTGCCGAGGCGGTGCAGGAGCTTTTAGAACAAGGCAGGCTTTCTGAGGGCGCACAAGCCACTATCAAAGGCTTTTTAGGTGCTGATGCAGACGCTCTTTTAGACGGAGTAAGCGCAGGTGATGCCAGTGCCAACGCCCGTTTAATTCACGAGCTATTAGATCGCCACGGCACCGGCCGCTTATTGTTCCGCAACACCCGCGCTGCGGTTAAAGGTTTTCCTAAGCGTGAGCTGCATGCTTACCCTTTGGCAAACCCTGTTGAGTACCAAGCCCTTCCGCTGGATGAACATATCGAGCTGCACCCGGAGATTACCTATCAAGAAGGTGCTGCTGAATCGGGCCCTTGGTGGAAGTTTGATTCGCGCGTTGAGTGGCTGATGGCCAAGCTCAAAGAGCTTAAAAAATTCAAAGTACTGGTCATTTGCGCCCACGCCGAAACCGCATTGGATTTGGCCGACGGTTTGCGTATTCGAGAAGGCATTAATGCGAGCGTCTTCCATGAAGGCATGAGCATTCTAGAACGTGACCGCGCCGCGGCTTACTTTGCTGACGAAGAATTTGGTGCACAGGTTTTAATCTGCTCGGAAATTGGCTCTGAAGGCCGTAACTTCCAGTTTGCCCACCACTTAGTGCTGTTCGATCTGCCGTCACATCCTGACCTTTTAGAACAGCGTATTGGTCGCTTGGATCGAATTGGGCAAAAACACGATATTCAATTGCACGTGCCCTACCTTGAAGGCAGCCCACAAGCACGTCTATACGAGTGGTATCACGAAGCGCTCAATGCCTTCGTCAATACCTGCCCAACCGGTAACGCTTTACAGCATCAGTATTCCGATCGTTTGTTAACGCTTTTAGAAGGCGGTAACGATGACGCCTGGCAAACGCTATTGGCTGATGCAAAAGCCACACGCCTTGAGCTAGAAGCCCAAATGCATAAAGGTCGTGATCGTCTTTTGGAGCTCAACTCAAGCGGTGCCGGTGAAGGTGAAGCACTGGTTGAGGCCATCAGAGCTCAAGACGATGAGTTTGCATTGCCAATCTATATGGAAGAGCTGTTTAACGCCTTCGGTATCGATAGCGAAGATCACTCAGAAAATGCACTGATTTTACGTCCTAGCGAGAAAATGCTCGATGCAAGCTTCCCATTAGGTGACGATGAAGCGGTGACCGTGACCTACGATCGCGATCTTGCGCTCGCCCGTGAAGACATGCAGTTTTTAACGTGGGAACACCCAATGGTCCAAGGCGGTATGGATTTGGTGCTGTCCGGGTCAATGGGCAATACAGCCGTAGCCTTGATCAAAAACAAAGCACTTAAACCAGGCACCGTACTGCTTGAGCTTTTATATGTATCGGAAGTGGTGGCGCCTCGTGGACTACAGCTAGGCCGTTACCTACCACCTGCCGCCATTCGTTGCTTGTTGGATGCCAAGGGTAATGATTTGGCCGCGCGCGTAAGCTTTAACACCCTTAATGAACAACTTGAAAGCGTGCCACGCGGCAGCGCTAACAAGTTTGTGCAGGCGCAGCGTGAAGTTTTGGCCAAGCAATTTAGCGAAGCAGAACTCAAAGTACGCCCGCGTCATCAAGCCCGTGTGGAAGAAGCCAAAGCCAAAATGCAGGCTGAACTTGACGAAGAGCTTGCGCGTTTGATTGCGCTGCAACAGGTCAACCCAAGCGTGCGTGACAGTGAAATCAGTGCACTGCGCAAGCGCCGCGAAGAGAGTCTTGCGATGTTTGACAAAGCAGGGCTTCGTTTAGAAGCGATTCGCGTGTTGGTAGCAGGCTAAACACCCAAGGCCTTTAGGGCCTTGAGGTGTACGCAATAAAAAAGGCTCCCGAAGGAGCCTTTTTTTATTTGCGAGGTTTGTCACGGCGACTGCGCGTCTCCTGTGGACGTTCAGCAACCTCTGACTTCCGTGCACGACGGCCGCGCTCATTAGTGTCTTCAAGCGCCGGACGCAGCACACGCTCTTCCCGTGCAGCCGAGCGGCCAACACGAACGCGTGCGGCAGGCTTAGACAGCTTACGTTGCATACGCTCAAGCTTTTCTTTGGCCTTCACCGTCATTTCGGGCTGCGCAACAGGAGCAAGGCCTACTTCCGCACTTAAAATGTCCACTTCTTGCTGGGTCATTTCGCGCCAGCGGCCCATGGTCAGGTTGGACGCCATAAATACCGGACCAAAGCGCACACGCTTTAGGCGGCTAACGACCAGCCCCTGCGACTCCCACAGACGGCGTACCTCACGGTTACGACCTTCCATCACCACGCAGTGATACCAATGGTTAAACCCTTCACCGCCCGGAGCTTCTTGGATGTCGGTGAATTTCGCCGGACCATCCTCAAGCATTACACCTGCTTTGAGTTGTTCGATCATTTCCTCGGTCACTTCACCACGCACGCGCACCGCATATTCGCGGTCCATCTCATACGAGGGATGCATCAGACGGTTTGCTAACTCACCGTCGGTGGTGAACATCAAAAGACCGGTGGTATTGATGTCCAGACGACCGATATTGATCCAACGACCTTCTTTTAAACGCGGCAGACGGTCAAAGACAGTCGGACGGCCTTCTGGGTCGTTACGGGTGCAGATTTCGCCATCAGGCTTGTTGTAAATCAGTACACGACGCACAGTGCCGGTGATTTCTTCACGAGGAATCAGGCGACCATCAACTGAGATCGCATCTTTGACTTCTACGCGCTGACCTAAGGTCGCCACAACACCGTTAACTTTGACACGGCCGTCTTTGATCCATGTTTCAAGATCACGGCGTGAAGCTAAGCCAATGCGGGCCAGAACTTTTTGCAGTTTTTCCCCAACAATGGGGACGGGGGATAATTCTTCGTTTTCGCTCATGCTAGGCACCTCCCGGTGAGTTAAGTAAGAAAGCGTGACGGATGACGCCGAAGGGCGCGCATCATACGCAAATTGGACCTGTTCAGCAGCAAATGTTTAGCACCTCAGACTAAGGGCTCTTCATCTGGCTCAGGCAATAAATCATCAAAGCTCATTTTTACGCCAGCTTCCATGGCATCAAGCTCTGCCAAAAGGTTGCCAAAACTGTTTTCAGGCTCCTCTTCATCATCGGCAAGAGCCGCATCTGCCAAGGCCTGAAGTGAAGCCGGAACCTCCGGATCATCATCATGCACCGCTTCGGGCTCAGCACTGACAACCGGAGCGATTTCTCGAAGCTCAGCAAGCGACGGCAACTCGCTTAAACTTGCAAGATTAAAGTGATCTAAAAACGCTTTAGTAGTAGCAAACATTGCAGGTCGCCCTGGGACTTCCCGATAGCCCACCACACGAATCCACTCGCGCTCAATCAAGGTTTTAATGATTTGACTGTTAACGGCAACGCCGCGCACATCTTCAATTTCACCGCGCGTTACCGGCTGTTTGTAAGCAATCAAGGCAAGGGTTTCAAGCATCGCCCGTGAATAGCGCTGAGGCTTTTCTTCCCACAACCTGCCAACCCAAGGCGCGTAGGTTTCGCGAATTTGTAGGCGATAACCTGTGGCCACTTCCTTGAGTTCAAAAGCACGGCCTTTACAGGACTTTGCCAGATGATCAAGTGCCGATTTAAACACTGAGGGAGCAGGCCGTTCTGCTTCATCGAACAGCTCGTAGAGCTTATCCAAAGGCTGAGGTTTACCTGAGGCGAGTAAAAACGCTTCAAGTAACGCAGCAAGCTCTTTAGGATCATTCAGATTCATCATTAAACTCAGTTCGGGCACGCACGTGGATCGGGGCAAAGGGCTCATTTTGCACCAATTCCACTAAGGATTCTTTAATGAGTTCAAGCACTGCCATAAAGGTCACAACCACCCCTAAACGGCCCTCTTCTTCTTGAAACAAGCTCACAAAAGGCACAAAGGCCCCGTCTTTGAGCTTTTCTAAAACATCACTCATGCGCTCACGGGTTGAAAGCGTTTCGCGGCTGATTTGGTGGCTTTCAAACATATCGGCCCGTCGCAACACTTCAGCCATCGAAATAAGCAACTCCTCAAGGCTGACATCAGGTAATAACACCCGCGCTTTGGCCTGCGGTGCATCAAGCTTTGGCACGGTGATATCGCGGCCAACGCGTGGCAAAGTGTCTAAATCTTCGGCGGCGGCCTTAAAGCGTTCGTATTCTTGCAGACGTCGAATCAGCTCCGCTCGAGGATCACCCTCTTCTTCCTCAATCAATTCTGAACGGGGCAACAACATGCGCGATTTAATTTCCGCAAGCATAGCGGCCATCACCAAATATTCGGCAGCAAGCTCCAAGCGCACCGAATGCATCAGCTCGACATAGCCCATGTACTGGTGGGTGATTTCAGCCACAGGAATATCAAGAATATCGATGTTTTGCTTACGGATCAGATACAACAACAAATCCAAAGGCCCTTCAAAGGCCTCGAGAATAACTTCCAGCGCATCGGGCGGAATGTATAGATCCTGCGGCAGTTCGGTGACCACCTCGCCATAAACCAGCGCCAGCGGCAGCTGTTCGGGAATCGCCTGAGCCGTCATCTACGCTTGCTCAAAAGGTGTAGGGTCACCACAGCCTATCCGCAAAATCTCCACCTGATCATCAACCAAACTCACCACAGTTGAGGCCGAAAGATTGCCGTACCCGCCATCAATAATCAGATCAACGTGTTTTTCTAAACGGTCACGAATCTCATAGGGATCCACCATCGCCTCGGTTTCACCCGGCAAAATCAAGCTTACGCTCATTAAAGGCTCGCCCAGCGCTTCGGTCAGTGCCAACGCAATAGGGTGCGATGGCACGCGTAAACCGATGGTTCGGCGCTTAGGATGCAGCAGCATGCGCGGCACTTCCCGGGTGGCAGGTAAAATAAAGGTATAAGGTCCTGGGGTATGCAGCTTAAGCAACCTAAAGGCAACCGTATCGACTTTAGCAAACACGCCCAGCTGCGATAAATCGCGGCACACAAGCGTGAAGTTATGCTTGTCATCTAACTGCCGCAAACGACGAATGCGCTCAACCGCACCTTTATCGCCTACCAAGCAACCTAAGGCGTAAGAGGAGTCGGTTGGATACACCACCACTCCACCGCTTTTAATAATATCCACCGCCTGCTTGATGAGACGCGGTTGTGGATTTTCGGCATGAATCTGAAAAAACTGGCTCATAACTGTCCTGTTGATACGGCAAGCGGCGCAAATTCTGCAGCCAGTGGCGCTAAATCGTCCGGTAAAGGCCTAAAGCGCCCGATTTCATTCCAGTCACTTGGGCCGTGAAAATCACTACCCGCAGTGGCTTTTAGACCAAACTCTCTGGTTAGAATGGCTAAGGTTCCGGTTTGTTCATGAGCCTGCATACCATTGACCACTTCAAGCGCCTGCCCGCCTGCTGCCACAAAGTCTGTGACTAACCGTCTTCTTTTACTGCGCGTAAAATCATAATGCAAAGGGTGGGCAAGGCTGACCCATGCGCCAGACTCACGCAATGTCTTAACGCATGCGTCAAGCTCTGGCCAGTGCTGCTTTACATCACCTAATTTGCCGCTGCCAAGCCATTTCCGAAACGCCTCAGCACGGTCTCTAACAAAGCCCTGTTCGACCAAATAGTCTGCAAAGTGGGGCCTTGCAGGGGCATTTAAGCTCTCACCTAAGCTTTGCTGAATACGGCGCGCACCTTCCAAAGATCCGCTCATCCCTTTGGCAGCTAAACGCTCATCGATCAGTTGCGCTCGTTGCCAACGGCCTTGGTGCACGGCGTTAATAGCCTTAACTAAGGGCTCAGCGTCATAAGAAAAGCCGTAGCCCAACACATGAATAGTTGCCCCACCCCACTGGCAGGACAATTCGACACCGTTCACAAAATACATACCCAGTGTTTGAGCGGCCGTTTTAGCCTCTGCTAACCCTTCAAGGGTATCGTGATCGGTTAACGCGAGCGCCTCAACGCCTTGCTCATGAGCACGCGCGACCAGTTCTGCTGGGGCAAACACACCATCAGAGGCTGTACTATGGCAATGCAAATCTATCTTCATTAAGACTCTCGTTACACAATTGCCAAAGATGAATACAACACACTCTGTGGCATATGTAGCATCACGTCAGCGTATCGCGATGAATTGGGTTTGGTATTATGCCCCCACATCCATTGCTTGGCTGCTAACGTGAAACAATTCATCGACTTTATCCCACTGATTCTGTTTTTTACCGTCTATAAAATGGACCCACGCGAGCTTGAGTTCGCTGGCCATGTGGTGAGTGTAGGCGGCATTTTCAGCGCAACCGCGATTCTCATCTTAAGCTCTGTTGTGGTTTACGGCGTGCTGTTCGCCCTGCAACGCAAACTTGAGAAAAGCCAGTGGATCACTTTGATCGGCTGCTTGGTATTTGGCGGCCTGACACTCGCCTTTCACAGTGAGACCTTTTTGAAATGGAAGGCGCCCGTTGTTAACTGGCTGTTTGCCGCCGGTTTTGCTGCAAGCCACTTTATCGGTGATAAGGTCTTAATTGAGCGCATTATGGGCCATGCGGTGCAATTACCAGCCGCCATCTGGCGCAAGCTAAATGTGGCTTGGGTGGCATTTTTTATTGTCGCAGGTGCTGCCAACCTCTTTGTGGCCTTTACCTTCCACGAGATTTGGGTCGACTTTAAAGTCTTCGGCAGCTTAGGCATGACCTTGGCCTTCTTAATTGGCCAAGGCATTTATCTTGCTAAACACATGCAAGCCGCTGATACCACCAAAAAGGATTAACCATGTTGTACGCCATTATTGCCACCGATGTTGAAGGCTCACTTGCCAAACGCTTAGCGGCCCGTCCTGATCATTTGGCGCGCTTAACCGAACTGCAAAATCAAGGCCGCTTAGTTTTGGCTGGCCCACACCCAGCCATTGATAGCAATGACCCTGGCGAAGCGGGCTTTAGCGGCAGTCTTGTGGTTGCAGAGTTTGCCTCGCTTGAAGAGGCTAAAGCCTGGGCGGCAGCCGATCCTTATTGCACAGCTGGCGTATACGGCAATGTGACCGTCAAACCCTTTAAAAAAGTGCTGCCGTAATTGGATGCAACCATGAGCCGCTTGTTACTGATTGATGACGATATTGAGCTTTGTGAGCTCCTAAGCAGTTGGCTTAGCCAAGAGGGATTTGTCGTCGATGCCTGCCACGATGGTCAAAGCGCAATGAACGCTTTACACGAGGTAAAACCGGCGGCTGTGGTGCTGGATGTCATGTTGCCCGATGGCAGCGGGCTTGAGCTTCTGAAAAAAATCCGCCAGAACCATTCTGAACTTCCCGTATTAATGCTTTCGGCACGCGGTGAGCCTTTAGATCGCATTCTGGGGCTTGAACTCGGCGCTGATGACTATCTCTCCAAACCCTGTGATCCTCGTGAACTCACAGCACGTTTGCGGGCGTTATTACGCAGGGCACAACCTGTGGCCAGTACCAGTCAATTAGAGTTTGAAGACATCGCCTATAGCGCCGCCCGTGGAGTGGCACGTGTGGGTGAAATAGAGGTGGTGTTAACTGTATCGGAAGGCAAAATTCTTGAAGCGCTCATCGCTGAAGGTGGCGAACCTATTGATAAGCAAAGCCTTGCGCAAATTGCCTTGGGCCGCAAACTGACCCTCTATGATCGAAGCTTGGATATGCATGTTAGTAATTTGCGGCGCAAGCTAGGTCCGCACGCTGACGGCAGTCAACGCATCTTGGCGTTACGTGGCCGCGGCTATTACTACAATAAAAGCCGTTAACTTTACGTACGCTTTACCCTTGGCTGACCGCTCTTGACAGTATGGCGCTTAGACTTGAGCCATCCACACAAGGAGAGCGACCATGCGTAAATCATTTCTAGCAGCAGCCCTTTTTGCCGCCTTACCGCTGGTGGCAACCGCCATGCCTCATGAGCATCACAAACCACGTATGCATGCCGAAAGGCCAATGGCGGGTATTGAACTGACCCGTGAGCAACGTCAGCAGTTTGCTGAGGTTAAACGTGAGACCCTCAAAGCTCGGCAACAAATCAAACAACGTTATCTGGATAAACTGCCAGAGGCTGACAAACGCGCTATGCACAACGACCTCAATGCTCTTAAGGACAATGAGCGTCGTGCATTGAATAAAATTCTGACTAAAGAGCAGCAAAAAGCTTTCGCTGAGCGCGAGACACGCCGCCAAGCACACGCCTCTGACTGGGCTGAGTTTAAAAAATGGCAGGCTGAACACAAAAAACCGTAAGCTCTGTCTTTTGAAAAAATAAAGGGAATCTCGTGCGATCACTGTTTTGGCGGGTTTTTGCCAGCTTTTGGTTAGCTATCGTCTTGGTAGCAGGTCTGGCCATGCTACTTGGGCGTGCACTTAATCAAGATGCTTGGATTATTAACCAACATCCTGTGATCCGCGACTTTGCTAAAACATGGAGTCATGCGTGGGAAGAGCGCGGCAGAGAGGCCGCGCTTTTTGAACTTGAACGCATACGTGAAGCCAACCGTATCGGCGTACAGATTCTTGATGAAAATGGGCAATTATTACAAAGCACCTTTACCCATCGCGCAGCGGCACTTGAAGCCAAGCATCATGAAAAACGTTTGCCTTGGCGGCGCCTAACCACTGAATACACCAGCGACACGGGTGAAAGTTATCTGTTTATTTACCGAATCCCTCACCCTGAACTTGAAGCATGGCACAAAAGCAGCCTGATTTGGCCCATTAGCGCTCTGGTAATAGCACTGACAGTCATCGGTGTATTTAGCTTACTTTTGACGTTAAGCATTACCAAGCCTCTCGCAAGGCTACGAAGCGCTGTACATGATTTGGGACAAACCAGTTATCAGCAGACGAGCCTGACCAAACTCAGTGAACGCGGTGATGAACTTGGCGTACTAGCCCGAGACTTCAACCGTATGGGCGCGCGTCTACAAGACTTGATAGGCAGCCAGCGCCAGCTACTGCGTGATGTGTCGCATGAATTACGCTCGCCTTTGGCACGGCTTCGCATTGCGCTGGCATTAGCGGAGCGGGCGGATGAATCTAAGCGCGAGGTGCTGTGGCCCCGCTTGACGCAAGAATGTGATCGTCTTGAAGCCTTAATCGCCGAAATTCTAACTCTGGCGAGGTTAGATGCTGACCTCAGCCGCGCGCACAGTGCGCCACTTGCACCCATTTTAGCCTCACTTGAAGCCAACTTCGCACTCAGTGCGCCCCAACAAAGGTTAAAGATCTCTCAAGAAGAAGGTCTTGTGATCACAGGCTGGCCTGAGATGATTGAGCGCGCCTTAGATAATTTGATCCGCAATGCCACACGTTTTAATCCTGCTGATCAGCCGATTGAAATTGAAGCTAAAAGACACGCCAATATGCTCGTCATCAGGGTGCGAGACCATGGCCCCGGCGCGCCCGTTGAGGTTCTTGATAAGTTGGGTGAGCCTTTTTACCGCGCCCCCAATCAATCCAGCGCAGGTCACGGCTTAGGCCTTGCGATCGCAAGACGCGCCGCACAACGGCACGGCGGTGAACTTAAGGTTGAGAACCATCCTCAAGGCGGCTTTGTGGCCACCTTGAGCATGCCAAGTTAAAACGCCTGAATAAAGGGCGCAGGGTCTAAGCTTGGTGCGGTTCTAAATTCAGCTAATGGTGTGCCCAAATACAAATAACCAATGATTTCCTCATTGGCTGCAAGGCCTAGTCCTTGTGCCACCACCGGATCATGCGCCATATCCCCGGTTCGCCAAATGGCACCTAACCCTTGAGCAAAAGCCGCTAGTGTCATGGCATGCACCGCACAGCCCACCGTTAAGCGCTGTTCACTGAACGGAACTTTAGGGTGCTCTTTAAAACTTGCAATGGCCACAACGATTAACGGCGCGCGATGCGGCATGTTACGCGCTTTCTCAAGCTGCGCTTCGGAAGCCTCAGGCTCTTTAGCAAGCAGTGCTTTGGCGTACAGCGCACCGAGCTTGGTTAATGACTCACCTTCAACCGTTAAAAAACGCCATGGCCGCAACTGCGCATGATCGGGCGCGCGCATCGCTGCTTTAAATAACACCTCGCGCTCCACAGCCGAAGGCGCTGGTGCCCCCAGACGTGCTGAGGACACTCGGTTTAATAAGGCGTCAATAGCCTGCATAGCGTTCTCCTTTAGGCAGAACGTCTATTCTATCAGCTAGGCCACGCGATCTGGTGAGAGATCCGGTGAAATGGGAGGTGGTAGCACGGGCAATCCATGAGCAAGACGTGCACGATCACAAGCAGGATTTTGCACGCCATTTTCCCATGACGCTTCAAACTCACGGCAGGTGCTTGAGCGCTGCTCATACATCGTACAGCGTACACCGCAGCCTACATCGCCTAATAAGCTTTCACATCGCGCAGGTTTGTGCTCTGTACCACGCATCGCCACCAAGTGTGGGCTAATCTGTACTACCTTTTCATCAGGCACAGTACCGCCGGCGGATGTGCATTCACCCCAATAAAAAGACACACGAAAATGCGCGCAGCACGCGCCGCACGTTAAGCATGGATTTGACATGAGTCACTACTCAGAATGGCCAGAACAGCCGGTTGAGCACGCATTTTTATACGGCCAACAATCGGCTGTAAAGAGCTATTTTGATGGCTGCACAAGATTTTTCAGAAGACTAGAATAAGCACCTTTTAACGATGGATAAACCTTCCATGGCCATGCCTACGCTACGCATTATTGGTTTTATCATCGGTATTTTTTTGATCACGCTGGCCATCAGCATGACCATCCCAGTACTGACGTTAGTTTGGTATGACCGACATGAAGATCTTCGCGCTTTTCTCTGGGCCAGCCTAATAACCTTTAGCGTAGGCCTTGTGCTGTTATTGCCCGGCAAACCTGAAGGCGTCCAATTGCGCCCAAGGGATATGTATATGCTCACCACCGTTAGTTGGCTCACGGTGTGTTTGTTTGGCGCCCTGCCAATGTTTTTAATCCGTGAAATGAGCTACACGGATGCGTTTTTTGAAGCCATGAGCGGCATTACAACCACAGGGGCAACAGTAATCTCAGGGCTTGATCAGGCATCCCCTGGGCTTTTGATCTGGCGCTCATTGTTACAGTGGCTGGGCGGCATTGGCTTTATTGCAATGGCGGTGGCAATTCTGCCGCTGCTACGCGTCGGTGGCATGCGACTTTTCAAAACCGAATCTTCCGATTGGGGTGATAAAGTCATGCCACGCTCACATGTAGCCGCGAAATATATTCTTAGCGTTTATGTGGGTTTTACCATTTTGGCAACACTGGCTTTTCACATGGCTGGAATGGGCTGGTTCAATGCTCTAAACCATGCCATGACCTCCATTTCAACCGCCGGCTTTTCAACTTCTGACTCATCACTCGGTCATTTTGGGCCCGCTGCACATTGGGTAGCGGTGGTCTTTATGATTTTAGGCAGCCTGCCTTTTGCGCTGTATGTGGCAACGCTTCGCGGCAATCGATTTGCACTTTTAAAAGATGAGCAAGTTCGCGGGTTTATTTTTATTTTGGCCTGCGCGTGCCTGCTGTTTAGTGTGTGGTTATGGTTTAACAGCCATTACGAGTTCAGTGATGCCTTGCGTCTAGCCACGGTCAACGTGGTTTCGATTGTCACCACAACAGGCTTTGCCGTGGGCGATTACAGCCAATGGGGTGGGTTTGCCGTTATGGCAGTGTTTTACCTCACCTTTGTTGGAGGCTGCTCAGGCTCAACCGCAGGCGGGCTTAAAATCTTTAGGTTTCAGGTGGCCTATACACTGCTTCGGGGCAGTTTGAACCAGCTCGTGCATCCACGTGCGGTCATTACCCAAAAATACAACGGGCATCATTTAGACGAAGAAATTGTGCGCTCCATTTTGACCTTCTCGTTCTTCTTCACCATTACCATTGGTGCGGTTGCGTTAGGTCTTGCGCTATTGGGTTTAGACCCTATTACAGCCATGACGGGCGCAGCGACCGCTGTCTGTAACGTAGGCCCGGGACTTGGCCCTATTATCGGCCCTGCAGGTACCTTTGAAAGCCTACCAAATGCGGCTAAATGGCTTCTATCTATCGGTATGTTACTGGGTCGATTAGAAATTATTACCGTGCTGGTTCTCATGACTCCGGGTTTCTGGCGCCATTAACTCACGCATTCGATACTCACCCGGTGTGCACCGATACCAGCGCTTAAAAGCCCTAAAAAAATTACTAGGGTCAGCAAAGCCTAATAAATAAGCCACTTCAAGAAGGCTTCGTTCAGATTGCGCTAGATATTGCAGCGCCAAATCTTTGCGCGTTTCATCTAACAGCCACTGAAAGCTCGTACCCTCTTCTTGCAAGCGACGCTGCAAGGTGCGCTGCGAAACATGCAGCGCTTGGGCGACCATTTCACGGCGCGGCTCACCTTGGGGCAGCATCCGGCACAAGACTTGGCGCACGGTATGACTGACCCGACTTTCAGAAAAGCGCGCCAGATATTCGCCTGCAAAGCGGTCATGGAGTTGAGCTAATGATTCATTAGCCGTGGCAAGAGGCGCCTCAAGATCGGCGCGCAAAAATACTAACGCGTAATGTCCTTCGTTAAATTTAAGCGGCGCGCCAAAGACGTCTTGATAAGGCCCAAGCGCTCTAGGTGCGGAACTGGCAAAACGCACTTCCAAGGGCATCAGTGCAGTGCCGCTTAACCATCGGCAAAAAGCCAGTACATACGCCAGTGACGCTTCGGCACTTTGCCGTGCTGGCGGCAAATGATCACCATGAATGGCCAAGCTTAGTGCATAGCCCTCAGGCATAGGTCTAAAGGATAAATCCGCGCCTTCTGCAATAATGCGCTGATAACGAACCAAGCGTATCAGGGCATCTTTTAAACTGGCACTCGACATCAAGGCGTATGCCACAACGCTAAATGAAGCAGGGCTTATCACCCGTGCCATGTTAAGGCCGATCGCTTCGTTGCCCGTGCTTTCAACCGCCCTGTGCCAAAGCTGGGTCATTGCATCTTGTGCAAAGCGTGCGTTTGGATCGGTGAGCGCCGTATAGTCGATACCCAGTTCTGTAAACAAGCGGCGGCAGTCCACACCGCTCAACTCAAGTGCTTGTACGATGCCTCGGGCCCAGCTTGATGAAGTCGTTCGCTCGCTCATGGCGTCTCTTATTATCATCGCCCACAGTGAACTTAAGGATACTAAACTGGCACTGATTGTCACTGGCCTAGGTAGGCCTTATCTCTAGTATCAATACCAAGCAATCACCTAAACCAACCATGCTTGCTGTCAAACAATAATAACGCTGAGGACATCCCCATGAGTGCACGCGCAACGTTCAAACACATGGAAGACGGAACGGCAGAAGACTGGGCCATCATTGCTCAAGACTTTATGCAATACACCCAAGGTTTAGCTCAGCGAATTTTAAGCCACCTAAAACTGTTAGACGGTGACTTTGGCGGTTTCCCTGTGGATCGACTCACTCACTCTTTGCAAACGGCCACACGCGCGTACCGTGACGGCCGTGATGAAGAGTATGTGGTGTGTGCGCTACTGCATGACATTGGCGACACCTTGGGCTCGTTTAATCATCCTGATATTGCCGCAGCCATCCTAAAGCCGTTTGTCAGCCCTGAAAATCACTGGATGGTGCAGCACCATGGGGCTTTCCAAGGCTATTACTATTTCCACTTTTTAGGAAAAGAGCGTCATCTTCGCGAGCAGTTTAAAGACCACCCTATGTATCTACACACAATAGATTTTTGTGCCAAATACGACGCGGCGGCCTTCGATCCGGACTATGACACCCTGCCACTGAGCTTTTTTGAGCCTATGGTCGAGAGGCTTTTTGCCAAGCCTAAGCAATCGATGTATGTAAAAGAGTAACCCTTCATGCGCTAAGCGGCGCTTGGCGTGTTACTGGCACTTGGTTATCATCTGAGTCTGAATGTGAGATTTACGTCTCACAACTAAGGCAAGGTTTCCAGGAAGGATGATAACCCTTGAGCCAGAAGACAATTGCTCTGCCGCCCCCTCTTCATATTGCACCTACATTAAAGCAGGCCCAGTATTCGCGCTCACTGGCGTACCTGCTGATGTCCGGCAGTGCACTTGCTGGCATTTATATCGATCATTTTGATCTCAGCCTACTTTGGCTGGCAGCGTATGCGCTGATTTATCCGCATATTGCTCATGCGGTGTCGCGCAAGCTTTCACATTTCCCCCGAGAAAACCTACGTACCGTGCTGTTTGCACTGGACGGCATCAATGTGGGCGTAGCCAGTGCCATGATGGGCTTTTCTTTGGTACCGGCCATTATGCTTGCGCTCTGTTTGAGCTTTAATGCATTGATCGTCGGCGGACTGAGGCTGTTTTACCTAACAACCATGGTCACTCTAAGTACAGCTTTGCTAACCGGTGTGATCTTTCAGCCTGAAGTGGACATCAACAGTCCCGCTTTTCTGACATTAGCCTGTTTAGGAAGCTGCGGGCTGTACGTCTGCTTAGGCGCATATGCTGTGCACCTGCAAGGCAATCGGCTGATTAATGCGCAACTCGAAATTCAACGTGAACGTGAAAAAGCTGAACAACTGGCCCAAGGGCTTGCAAAATACTTATCGCCACAGGTGTGGGATTCAATCTTTAACGGCAAAAAAAGCGTACGTTTAGAAACGCAGCGCAAAAAGCTCACGGTTTTCTTTTCAGATATCAAAGGTTTTACAGAGCTTTCTGAAGAGCTTGAAGCTGAATCGTTAACCGATCTTCTAAATACCTACCTTAACGAAATGTCCAAGCTAGCGCTTAAGCATGGCGGCACCATCGACAAGTTTGTCGGTGACAGCATCATGGTCTTCTTTGGCGACCCTAACACCCAAGGTGCACGCAAAGATGCGCTAAATGCAGTTAGCATGGCCATCGCCATGCGCAAACACATGAAAGTTTTGCGTCAACAATGGCGAGCACAAGGTATTACCAACCCATTGGAAATTCGTATGGGCCTTAACACAGGCTATTGCACGGTGGGTAACTTTGGTGCCGATACGCGGATGGATTACACAATCATTGGCCGCGAGGTAAACCTTGCCAGCCGGCTTGAAAGTGCAGCAGATGCCGGCGAGATTCTGATCTCACACGAAACCTACGCACTGGTCAAAGACGCGGTGATGTGTCGCGACAAAGGCCAAATCGGGGTGCGCGGCTTTAGCCGCCCTGTACAAATTTATCAGGTGGTGGACCTGCGCCAAGACCTTGGGACCGAATCCAGCTACGTCGAACACGAGTTACCTGGATTTTCGATGTACTTAGACACACAAGGTATCGAGCAGCAAGACCGTGAAAAAATTGCCGACGCCTTGGATTTGGCGGCGCAGCGTTTGCGCGATGAAATGACTGTTTAGCGGTCGATATGACCTAAGTCGCGCGCAGGATCAATGACATCACGCACCCGTTGTTTTAAGACTTTGGCCTCCGGAAAGCCACCGTCGCGTTTGCGCTCCCAGATAACGTTCTCATCTACTGTAATCACAAATACACCACCCCGTCCGGGCTTTAATGACACCTGTTCTAGCTCATCGGCAAACGTAGATAACAACTCTTGCGCCAGCCATGCCGCTCTTAACAACCACTGACACTGGGTACAGTACTCAATCACAACAACAGGTTTACTCACGCCCCACACCCTTTTTCACATTCATTGCAGCCAATACCGCTATTAAGAAAAGGCCTGCCATTAAATAAAAGGTTTCATTAAAGGCATTTAATTCTGAGTGCGTTGCGCTATGACGTGCCTCTAGAAAAAACACCAACGCATTGATTCCAAAAGCGCCACCCAGTTGGCGTACAAACGATATAGCCCCCGCCCCATGCGCAAGCTCTTTTTCGGTGAGCGCATCTACAGCACCGGTCGTTAGAGCAGGCAGTAATAGCCCCAGTCCAATACGGCTTATACACGCCCAAAAACAAAGTTGTGCAAAGCTTGAGGCCAGCGGCGACAGCGCTAGCCCAAGCATAGAGAGCGCCATAATTACCAAACCTGCGCCTAACAGTGTGGCACTGGTCAGCCGATCGGTCAGCCGGCCACCGTAGTATGAGGCAAAGGCAAGTACCACACCTGTGGGTAGAAGCAACATACCGGCTTCACCGGCGCTATAGCCTTCTACCGATTGCAGATAAAGCGGCAGTAAAAACGTTGAACCATAAAGCCCCATGCCAAGTGCTAATGCTACCCAGCTGGCACTGCGAAAGGCTTTATTACGCCATAAGCTCAACGGTACGAGCGGTGCAGCACTCTTTTTGCTGCGCCACCAAAAAGCAAAAGCGCCAATTACAGTGAGCGCTATAAGACCGATTGACAGACTGTCTTGCCAACCCATCAACTGAATGTGGGCCAGTGCGGCTAAGCCTGCGAAAATTGCTGTGCACAAATAAACAAAAGCCAGCACATCTACAATAGGCGTTTGCCGTTCACGCACGCTAGGCAGCAACCAAATGGCGCCTAAAACGGACATCACGCAAAGCGGTAATGGCATCCAAAACACCGCATGCCAGTCGAAGTGATCTATCAGATATCCACTTACGCTCGGCCCTAAGGTCGGCGCAATCATCACGCACAGGCCATAAAGTCCAAGCGCGCGGCCCCGCTCAGGGCCTTGGAACACCTGAAAAATCAACACCATAGATAGCGGTTGAATTAACCCTGCACAAAACCCTTGGATGATTCTTAGGCCAATCAATTGCCAAGCCGACTGGGCCACTAACGCAGCGATAGAGGTGGCAATAAACACCATCAAGCTGATTTGCAGGGTGGCTCTAGCCCCTAACCGTGCTTGAGACCACGCCGCCAGTAATAGTCCTGCCGTCATGGAGGCTAAAAAGCCTGTAGAAAGCCACTGGGCAACGGTTTTGCCAATAGAAAAGTCTGCCATGATGGCAGGTATGGCTACGTTGATGCTGGTCGAGGCCACAATCATCGCCATACTGGCCGTCATAAGGACGGTCATCAAATATATGGAATAGCGTGCTCCCCAACGCGCTCGTAGCGCCTCTAGGTCAGCCTGCATCAAATTTGTTCCATATTGGCCAAGATCATCTGATGAATTTGCTGACAACGTTCAATCTCTTGAGGGTCAATACCTTGAAAGAGTTCAGAACGCAGTTGGGCAGAAATTGCATCAATTTGAGCGATCAAAGGCCGCGCTTTGTCTTCTAAGAAAATTTGTTTGGCTCGCCGGTCTCCAGTCACGATCTGCCGACTGACCATACCTTGCTCTTCTAACGCATCCAGCAGACGTGCCAAGGTGGGCCCTTCGACACCGACCTTGCGCGCCAACTCTCGTTGAGTGGGAGCATAGGTAAAACGTGAAAGATAAATGAGAACCAGCCAGCGTGCTTGCGATAAGCCTAAATCAACTAACCGGCGATCCATTTCGGCACGCCAGCCACGCGATAGCTGAGCAATTTGTGAAGCGAAAAGATGTTGTTCTAGCGGCGCCATGTCTATTACCCAGTACCACAATCATTAGCCTGCTTATCATACTTTAGCGACAAAGTTTAAAGCTCTAGGCGATCATTACTGTCTGTTGCGTCGCTATTTGTAATTATTCTAAAAACTCAAGGGCAAGCGCGGCACGCACGCAATGCACAACACCCTCGGCAACCTTGCCATTAAAGTGCGTATAAACGCTGGTTGCACTTGGCAGCTCCTCTTCCCCAGCTAAAAAAGCATCTTGAATATCATTCAGCAGAGCTTCCGGAATATCCAATGCCTGCTCAAGTGTAAGTTGCTGCTGGGTAATGGCTTGAGCCAATAGACTATATACGTTTTTGGTGGAGCAATTGAGTTGTTGAGCAATTTGTTCTGGTGTCATGCCTACTCGAGCCAGACAAATCAGCTCATGCTGCATGTCCAAAGGCGAAACAGCTTTATCACCTTTTAAGACGGCTAAAAAAGCTTCGCCGTAGCGATCAAGCTTACGTGCCCCCACGCCACTGATGCGCCCCATGTCCGCTAACGTGCTAGGCCGCACCCTCAGCATTTCGAGTAACGTGGCATCTGGGAAAATAACGTAAGGCGGAACATCGTGCTCTTGGGCAAGTTTGCGTCTAAGCGCACGTAACGCGTCCCACTCATCGCGCTCATGACTGCGTACCAACTGACTCGCCTGACTGAGTGCGCGCACATTCTGTGGGGCTGGATCGTGACGCAACTCGAGCGTCACCTCACCTCGCAGCAGCGGTCGGCAGCGGTCGGTTAAACGCAGCGCACCGAACCCTTCCATATCAATATCCACTAAATTGCGTGCAACTAACTGCCGAAAAAGACTGCGCCATTGATTTTGATTAAAGGCTTTGCCAATTCCGAAAACACTCAAATGCTGATGGCCAAGGCTTTGCACCTTATCGTTAGGGTTACCTTGCAAAACATCTATCAGATAACCCACTCCATAACGCTGCCCTGTGCGATAAATCACTGAGAGCGCTTGGCGCGCAGGCTCAGTTGCATCATAGGTTTTCACCCCATCTACGCAGTTGTCACAGTGCCCACATGGTTCTGGTAATTCTTCTGCAAAGTACTGTAGTAGCGCCTGACGACGACAATGAATGTGCTCACATAACCCAAGCATGGCATCGAGCTTATGTTGTTCAAGCCTTTTGTGACGCTCATCGCCTTCTGAGCTTTGCAACATTTGTTTTAGCAGCAGTACATCTTGTAAGCCGTACACCATCCAGGCTTCAGCCGGCAATCCATCGCGTCCCGCGCGACCGGTCTCTTGATAATAGGCTTCTATCGATTTAGGCAGATCCAGATGAGCCACGAAACGTACATTAGGCTTATCAATGCCCATACCAAACGCGATGGTTGCAACCATCACAAGGCCTTCTTCGTTTAAAAAGCGCCGTTGGTTTTCTGCACGCACCTCATTAGCAAGACCTGCGTGATACGGGAGCGCCGCAATGCCTTGTGCCGTTAAAAACTCAGCAATGTCGTCAACTTTCTTACGCGACAAGCAATACACAATGCCTGCATCGCCTTTACGCTGAGCTAAGAAATTTAACAGCTGTTTTTTTTGCTGCTCTTTAGGGCTGATACGGTAAAAAATATTGGGCCGATCAAAACTGGCTAGAAAGCGCTCAGCTTGATCCAAATGCAGCCGTTTAACGATTTCTTCACGCGTGCGAACGTCCGCTGTCGCCGTCAACGCAATACGCGGCACATTAGGAAACAACTCGGCAAGCTGCCCTAGCTGTAAATATTCGGGCCGAAAATCATGACCCCATTGAGATACACAATGTGCTTCGTCAATAGCGACCAAAGCCAGCTTTAAACGCTGTAAGAAAGCCAACATTCGAGGCTGCACCAAACGCTCTGGTGCCATATACAAAAGCTTGATTTCGCCTGCTAAAAGGCGTTTTGCAATCTCTTGCTGCTCTGCAGCACTGGCGCTTGAGTTCAGTGCCACCGCCGCCACCCCTAGCTCATTTAGCGTGGCGACTTGGTCTTGCATCAAGGCAATTAAGGGCGAGACAACCACTGTTACGCCCTCTCGCAGCAGTGCAGGCACTTGGAAACACAATGATTTGCCGCCGCCCGTTGGCATCAGCACTAAAGCATCGCCACCTTTTGCCACACGCTCAATGATTTCAGCCTGACGCCCACGAAATTGCTCATAGCCAAAAACATCTTTAAGAATGTGTAGCGCCTGCTCAAGCATGCCAACTCCAGAAAAGACACAAGCGTCTGTCTTATGACGTGATGCGAACAAAGTCCGGCATTATACGGAAAGCCCCTTCGCTAACCGAATCGGCTCTAAAAAAACTGCTCTATGGCCACACATCCAAGAAAAAAGCGACCGCAAACACCCTAATCGGCCAGATACCAGCTAGAATCGCGTTATTGTACTTTTATCAAGGTTGTCACATGTCCTTTGCCGAGCAACTGAACCGTTTACAAGCCTTTCTTGATGCTGAAGATCTGCATGAAGAAGCTTTGGACTTTATTGCCGCGCACGGCTATCTAACGGCCCTTGCGATTTGCTCTGCGCCAGTACCTGAACGCGAGTGGATCGACGCTCTATTTGCAGAAACACCGCGCTATCGCGATGACGCTGAACGCGACGAAATCGAGCAAACGCTCGTTAAGCTAAAAGCGCATATTGGTCGTCAGTTAGCCGGTGAAGAAGAGCCTGAACTGCCATGTGATACCGACCTTGGCGATGAGCCTGATGATTCTGATATTCGCGGCTGGTGCATCGGCTTTATGGAAGGTGTGTTCTTACGTGAAGACATCTGGTTTGAGCATGCAGAGGAAGAAGTTAGCGAGCTTCTGCTGCCGATTATGGTGGGTTCTGGGCTCTTCGATGAGCAACCAGAATTTGCGGATATTGCTAAAGACCGCAACCTCGTCGATGAAATGGTCGATCAGATCCCTGAGTTACTGACGGCTCTGTTCTTGCTGTTTAACGCGCCGGAAGAAAAACCCGCGCTGTTAAAACCAAGACATTAAGAAAAGGGGCGTTAAGCCCCTTTTTTATGGGCCACATAATTGCGCTCGAAGGTGCTGTAACCCATGGCTGCAATTTGCCCATCTATCAAAGCATCAAAGGGCTTTAGTAGCGCTGAAAAATCCTTTTGCTCAAGCACTTCAAGCGCTTGGGTGATTGCTTCAAGTGTCGATAACGATTCTTCCATCGGTGCTTTTCGAAGCCTGTAGCGCGATGGTTTGATCATTTCAAGGGTGACTTTAGGCAGCGTTTCAAGCTCAGGATTTAAATACAAAAGCTTACGTGCCTTACGCCATGTCCCATCGGGCACAATTAGCTGCAAAGGCTTAGTGCTGTGATCGCAGCGTATTAGCGCTTGCGCTTGGCTTCCAGGAAACAACAGGCACGTTTGATAGCGTGCATCATTAAGTACTCCGTCCAGCGCAAAACGCTCTCCTACCCAAAGCTCAGCATTGGCCAGCCCCAATGCAGCAAAACGTGCCGTGTTAAGCGCATGCTTAGCCTCATCCGGATGCTGCAAAATCAGCACACGGGTATGACTTTCGAGCATTGGAATCAGCGCACATAAACAATGATTTTCTGGACGCAAGCAACGCTTGCACTTTAATCGGGACATAAACCACCTCCCGACTAGTGTGCCATATAACCTAGCTGCTGCCGCCTAATCGTTGTAAGGCCGCCGCCAGATCACCAATGCGCTGTTTAGTCTGATCAACCAAATGATTGATCTCACTGGCAGAATCAGCCGAACGCTTAGCCAACGTTCGCACTTCATCGGCCACCACTGCAAAACCTCGTCCCTGCTCACCAGCACGTGCAGCCTCAATAGCAGCGTTTAATGACAAAAGCCCAGTTTGGCCGGCAATACCGTCAATCACAGAGACGATTTGCTCAATTTGGTTGCTAGAGACTAAGACCGCTTGCATGGCCATATCTGTGGTTTCACGGGCCTCATGTTCGGCTGAAACATTTTTAATAAAGGCGGTATAACCAACCTGCCCTTCAAGTTCGATTTTAGACAGCGCAAGATTTCCCCACACAATGGTGCCGTCTTTGCGCTCGATCTGTACGTCACGGCTCGTGCCTACAATTTTGTCCGGCCCACCCTTTCGATGCGCATCAACAAGAGCGTCATGCCTTGTCTGAATCATTTGAGGCACGAGCATTTTGACGTTATTACCGAGCACTTCCTGTCGGGTGTATCCCCACAGGTTTTCAGCCGCCGCGTTGAAAAAAGTCACGCGATTTTCGTGGTCAATCGTTACCACAGCATCAAGCGCCTGCTCCAAGGTCTGACGTACAACCTCACGTGCCTCACGTTCTCCACTGATGTCTTTAATAAAAGCCGTGTACAGGATTTTGCTGCCTAAACGAATTTTAGATAGCGATAGGTTCCCCCAAACCGTTGTACCGTCTTTGCGTTCAATTTGAACATCACGACTGGTACCGACAATTTTGTCGGCACCGCCGTTACGGTTGTTATCCACTAAACGGTCATGGCTGTCTCGGATTAGTTGAGGCACCAGCATTTTGACGTTTTGGCCAATCACCTCGTCGCTGTAATAGCCCCATAAACGCTCGGCCGCCGCATTGAAAAAAGTGACGCAATTGTTCTCATCAATCGTGACAACGGCATCTAACGCTTGGGCGAGGGTTTGATTGATGACTTCCCGCGCCTCACGTTCACGGCTGACATCTTTAACAAACGCGGTGTAGAGCGTGCGATTGGCTAAACACACTTTTGAGAGAGATAGATTGCCCCACGTGGTTGAGCCATCTTTACGGGTAATTTCAACATCGCGACTGGTACCCACAATTTTGTCGGCACCACCTGATCGATTCGCATCAACGAGTGAGTCGTGCTGAGCGCGGATGGCTTGCGGAACGAGCAATTTAACGTTTTTGCCCAGCACCTCTTCACGCCGATAGCCCCACAGGCGCTCGGCTGCACCATTAAAAAACGTGACATGATTGTGCTCGTTGATGGTGACAACGGCATCGAGAGCTTGTTCTAGCGTTTGCGTCAATGCATCTAACGCTTCGCGATCTTGAGAAATATCTCGTAGCCAAAAAGCGCGTTGCACACCTTTAGTGCAGGGCACTTGAGCTTTAAAAACACTGATCCAACGTGGGCTGTTGTCGGCATGTGTAACATGCAACTCACATGCTTTGTGTTGATCAGGTTTGATCGATAACAGTGCCTCAAGTGACGAGGGTAAAGCTTTGCCTATTACATCTACAGCGACATGCCCTAGCAAGCGTTCAGCGGCATGGTTAAATAAGCTGATCAGTTTTTTCTCATCCACACAAATAATAGCTTCTTCGGATTGCTCTAAAAGCTCACGCCAATTTTGCGAGTTGTTCGAGCTAAAAAAGCTAAAAAAACCGTGTTGCTTATTCATGATCGGCTCCCTGATCGCCGCTAGTCACTATCGTGTGTGTGACAGTGCGTACTGCGAAAAGATCGCCTATCCCTATAATAAGTATTAAACCTTATGAGAGCTCAACTTTCCGGTATGGAAACACATCCATAACAGCCCCCGACGCAATGGCTTGCTGAATCGACTGCCAGTAGCTCGCTTGGTACAAATCACCATGCATCTTGGAAAAACGTCGGCGTAGTTTCACATCGGCGAACAGAAACACCGGAAATTCTTCAGGAAACACATCATGGGGGCCCACTGAATACCATGGCTCTGCTGCCATTTCGTCTTCAGGGTAACGAGGCGGTGGAATGGTGCGAAAGTTAACTTCCGTTAGGTAGGCGATCTCATCGTAATCATAGAAAACAACCCGTCCATGGCGTGTTACACCAAAGTTTTTTAACAGCATATCACCCGGAAAAACATTGGCCGCTGCGAGCTGTTTGATCGCCATACCATAGTCATATAACGCGGCCTCAATTTGCGCGTCAGTGGCAGACTCCAAATAGATATTGAGCGGCACCATGCGCCGTTCCGTCCAGCAATGCTTAATCAGCACCATATCGCCTTGAACTTCTACAGTACTCGGCGCGACCTCCAGCAGTTCTTCTAAACACTCTGGCGCAAATTTAGCTTTAGGGAATTTAAAGTCGGCAAACTCTTGGGTATCAGCCAACCGCCCTACCCGATCAATGGTTTTAACTAAGCGGTATTTTTCAATAACGGTTTGACGTGTGATGTTTTTGGCGTGTGCGAAGGTATCTTTGATGATTTTAAAAACGGTCTGAAAGCCCGGTAGCGTGAAAACACTCATCACCATCCCGCGCACTCCAGGTGCCATCACAAACCTATCATCTGTGGAGTCAAGATGATGAATAAGACTTCGGTAAAACTCAGATTTACCGTGTTTATAAAAGCCAACTGAGGTGTATAGCTCAGCCATTTGTTTCGCGGGCAGAATCGTTTTAAGAAAATGGATCAGCGCGGCAGGTACATCCACCTCGACCATAAAATAGCTGCGGGTAAATGAGAAGATAATAGACACTTCCGCTTCATCGGTAATCAATGTATCTGCGACCACCCCCTGCCCGTCGGGGTGAATCAAGGCAATAGCCAGCGGCCACTGGTCATCGCAGGTGTAGATGCGACCAACCAGATAAGCGCCTTTGTTACGATAAAAAACATGTCGATAAAGCTCGACGGTAAGACTTGGGTCCTTGCATACCCAGTCTGGCAACTGCATGCGTAACAACGCTTCAAGCTTTGCAATATCCCCGTCTTTATCGGCATAGGCCGTCGCAAACCTAAAATCATCCAAGATTGACCTAAGGGTTTGGCTAAGATCAGATTTGGGCTGGTAGCGCTTTAGCGCTGTAGACGCTAACTGTGTCTGGGCAGTACGCGTACTTTGCAAGAACATCGACCGATCGTTGATGTGGTCATGGCTTAGCAGTTTAAAAAAAACAGAGTTGTACCAAGTCTCTGCGAGCTCATCGTCAGAACGTACGTCAATAAAGGTTATATAGCGATTTTTGACCGCAGGCCATACGGCTGGAGACGTCAAAATATCAAGTGCAACCTGTTGCTTTAAGCAATCGCACGTTGCCAACACCTGCTTTTCATAAAGTTGGATACGCTCAGCTGAAGCGTCTTGTGCCTCAGACCAACGAGCGTCTTCGAAACGTTTTTTTGCCCCAAAGGTGATGCGCTGAAACACGGTCCGATAATCGTCAAATCCCTTAACGATGATTTGTGCTATGGCCAACTCTGGTTTCAGCGCATCCATGCTCACGCATTAAGCCTCTTCTATGTCAGGTTCCACGATCAATTGACTGGCTTTAGTAATGCCAGTGACAGTAATACCAAAACATTCGGCCAGCTGTACCGCCTCAGTTCTCTCTTCTTGCGCATCTGTTGAGGGGCGCTTCACAGGGTAGTGTTTACGCGCATAACCGAGTAACGCAGCAACGGCCTGCTCCATACTGGGTGGCTGATCACTATTGATGGTTAACACTTCGGTGTTGTGGTTGTAGCTGTAAGTGATGTTCCAAAGACTCATCGTTGTCCTCCAAAACACGTCATCGCATGGACTGCGGCTGATCGCCAGACATGCTTGTAGGGCGCTTACTTCGCACCGGGTCAGTAAATGTAGCTATAAATTGTTGACTCTGCCCAATGCCTAAGCAGTATGGGCTGACTTAGAATGCGACATGGCTGGGCGTGCCCAGTTCAACCCTTAGGTGAGCGCACCCTTCGCTGCTGTATCGATCAAGGAAAATACAATGAGCAATCGCCAAGCTGAAATTGCTGCTGCCCTTGCGGTGGTTCCCCCTTTTGCAGACCGTGCAGCCTTGCTGGCTGAGATTGATAAGCGTAAAGCGTTTATCAAGCGCTGCCTTACCCAAAGTGGTTTAAAAACATTAGTCTTGGGAATCAGTGGTGGCGTGGATTCGACCACCGCAGGCCGACTTGCTCAACTGTGTGTTGAGGAGCTGCGTGCCGAGACGGGTGATAACACCTACACCTTCGTTGCGGTGCGCCTGCCATACGGCGAACAACATGATGAGGCTGATGCTCAAGAAGCGATGCGTTTTATCGCAGCGGATGTTGAGCAAACCATCAACATTGCAGCCAGCGTTAAAGCCCTTGCCGCTGAAATTGCAGACTTTGAGACGCTGCCAGCGGCAAAACGCGACTTTGTGTTAGGTAATGTTAAAGCCCGCGTGCGTATGGTGGCGCAATTTACCGTGGCTAACGCACGCAATGGTTTGGTGATTGGGACGGATCATGCCGCAGAAGCGGTGATGGGCTTTTTCACCAAGTTTGGTGATGGTGCCTGTGATTTAGCGCCCTTAAGCGGCCTTGTCAAAAACCAAGTGCGCGCCATTGCTGCAGAGCTCGGCGCGCCTGAATTTCTGGTTAAAAAAGTACCGACCGCCGATCTTGAAGAGCTGCGCCCAGGCAAACCTGATGAAGAAGCCCATGGCGTAACCTATGCTGAAATTGATGCGTTTTTACATGGCGAGAAAGTCAGCGAGACCAGCTATCAAACCATCGTTAAAACCTACGATCAAAGCCAACATAAACGCGTTCTGCCTTTTACCCCATAAAAATTTGGCACAAAAAAAGCCGTGGTTAAAACCACGGCTTTTTTATTTAACCCTTAGTGAGCCAGAAGCGAGCCGCCTTTCTTACCTGCCAACGACTCAGGTTTGATTAAGAAGCGCGCCAGTGCCGGCAACAGCAGCAAGGCACCGAACATGTTCACGATGAACATAAAGGTCAGCATCAGGCCCATGTCTGCTTGGAACTTAATCGCCGAGAAGATCCAAGTCGCCACACCGACTGCCAAGCACAGACCTGTAAAGAGTACGGCTTTACCGGTTGAACGCAGGGTTTGGTAATACGCCTCTTGAAGCGGCAAGCCTGCGCGCAGGAAGCTCTCCAGACGGCTGTAGATATAGATACCGTAGTCCACACCGATACCCACGCCTAATGCAATCACAGGCAAGGTCGCAACCTTCATACCAATGCCTAAGAAAGCCATCAGTGCGTTACCTAAGACCGAGGTCAGAATCAGCGGCAGCACGATACAGATAGTGGCGGGGATTGAGCGGAAGGTGAACAAGCACATAAAGGCAACCCAGAGGTATACCAGAATGAGCATGGTCAGCTCGGATTTAGCAATCACATCATTTGTGGCCGCTTCAATCCCCGCGTTACCAGAGGCCAGAATAAACTCAAGGCCTTCTTTATTGTGCTCAGCTGCAAACTCCTCAACCACTTTGACCGCATCTTTTAGGGTCTGGGCTTTGTGATCGTTCAAAAACACCATAACAGGTGCCAATGAGCAATCAGAGTTGTACATACCTTCAGCACGGGCAATGGAGTTGTTCAGCACGTCTTGGTTGCGCGATAAGGTTTCCCATTTAAGGCTACCCTCGTTCATACCCTTGATCATTTGCTTGGAAACAGTCACTAACGACACCGCCGACTGAACGCCTGGGGTGTTCTCAAGTTTCCACGTCAACTGATCAATAGGCTCCATGGCCATATGCGTTGAGCAGCCTTCGGCCTCGGTTTTAACCATCACCACCAATACATCGGAGCTGGTGGAATAGTTACGCACGATAAAATCGTTATCGAGGTTGTAACGCGAATCTAAACGCAGCTCCGGCGCACCTTGGTCAAGGTCACCAATTTGTAAGTGCTCTTTTTGGTACAAGAAGCATGCAACGCCTGCAACCAATGCAATGACAACCGCAATAGGCGCAACATTCGGATGCGCCACATAGGCAATCGCTCTCCAGAATGGATGCTCACGCACCGCATCACGCTTACTGCGCTCAATCGCTTTTTGGCTGATGCCAAGGTAAGAGATGGCCACCGGCAGAAGGATCAAGTTGGTAAAGACAATAACTGCCACACCAATGGATGCGCCAATCGCCAGCTCATGGATCACACCAATATCAATGATCAGAAGTGCAATAAAACCTACAGCGTCTGCCAAGATAGCGATCATGCCCGGCAAGAACAGTTGACGGAACGTGCGACGGGCAGCGGTTAGAGCGTTATCGGCATCACTGGATTGCAAGGCAATACCGTTGATTTTCTGTACGCCATGGCTGATCCCAATCGCGAAAATCAAGAACGGCACCAGCATCGAGTACGGATCAAGACCAAAGCCTACCAAGTTCATTAAACCCAGCTGCCAGATCACCGCAATCAGTGTGGTTACCAACACCGAAATGGTCGAGCGAATACACCATGTGAACCAGTACAAGAGGATCAAGGTGATCACAAAAGCAATCGCAAAGAACATCACCACAGCCAGTAAGCCGTCGATCAAATCGCCAACTTTCTTAGCAAAGCCCACAATGTGAATTTCCACATTCGGGTTTAAGGTTTGGTACTTATCGCGAATTTTCTCTTCCAGCTCATGAGAGAACTTCTGGTAATCAAGTTTGACCAGAATGCTTTGATCCTCAGGGCTTGGATAGGCCTCTTGAAGCGGCACATCGACGATTGCAGACTTAAAGTTATTCGCCACCAGTCGACCAATTTGGCCCGACTTTAAAATGTTGCTGCGCAGCTCGTTAAGGCTTTCTTCCGAACCATCATAGGTTTGTGGAATCACCTCACCACCGTCAAAGCCTTCCTCTGTCACTTCGGTCCAGCGGATGCTAGGGCTCCACAGTGACTTAAGGCCTGAACGGTCGACACCGTTGATATAGAACACCTCGTCATGGATCTGACGTAGGGTTTCCATGTATTCCTTATTGAAAATATCGCCTTCTTTGGCTTCCACCGAAATACGCACGGTGTTACCCAAGTTAGCCAAGTCGTTTTGATATTTGATCATCTGCTCAATGAACGGATGGCTCAAAGGGATCATTTTTTCAAAGCTGGTCGAAGGGCGAATATGGCTCGCTTGCCACGCTAAGAAGATCGTCACCAATGTACAGAGAATGATCACTGTAGGGCGATTATTAAAGATCAAACGCTCAAGGAAGGTCGCGTTATCGTTGTGATGATTACTCATAAACTACTCCGCCCTATTATTGTTGGCCCGGCGCAGTGCCGGTAGGCGATGCGACGCGAACGCCGCCTTGTCCGACAAGCACGAGATTACCTTGGGCATCGGTTGCCACTGAAGATAACGACAAGCGATCGGCGCGAATCACAGCGTTAAAGCTTTTGCCACCGTCGGTGCTAGTCAGTACAGCACCACCGTGGCCGACCAGTGCAATGGATCCGTCTTGGGCCAAAGCTGAACCGGCCAGTCCAATTTCAAACTCACCGCGAGCGGTATTCACTCTCGACGCTTGCCAGCTGCTACCAAAATCAGCGGAGTGGAAAATATTGCCGCGCAGACCATACACCACGACTCCAGCGCTTTGATCTGTGGCTTGTAGACCGAAGAGTGAACCCTCGTAAGGCCCTTCTACCTTTTCCCATGTTTGACCCAGATCGCTTGAACGGAAAATAACCCCCATTTCACCAACGACCATAAGCCCTGCGTCTTTGACAGCCGCTAGTGCATTGAGATGGTAACCATCATCATTCTCAAGGCGATAGCTCACATCTTCCCACGTCGAACCGCCGTCCGTGGTTTCTAACAGGGCGCCATAAGCCCCAACGACAAAACCGTGATTGGCATTGGCAAACCAAACATCTAAGAAAGGTGCGCCTTCTTCGCGCTCAAGGTCTTTGTATTGCTCAGTCCAGCTTTGTCCACCATCAGAGGTTCTGAGGATCAGCGCATCATGCCCAACGGCCCAACCGTTTTTGTCATCTGCAAAATACACAGATGTCAGCAGGTTAAGACTCGGCACTTTGGCTTGCTGCCAGGTAGTGCCTTGGTCATCGGAATACAAAATATGTCCACGCTCGCCGACGGCCACCAAACGGCTACCCGCTTGGGTGATATCAGTTAATAAGGATGTTTTTGCCTTAACGGACTCAATGGCATAGACAGTAGTTGATGCAGTGTCTGCTGCGGCAACAGGACCTGCGACTAAGGCACAAACAGACAATACACCGCACAACGAAAGCACTTTGGCCAACGGTGTTTTAAGCGGGCGGAAATTTTCCTCTGCTTGACCGGATTGGGTGCGCCGCGTGATGGGCTCACTCATAGACCTTTCCCCCTTTATTGTTATACGTAGCTTACGCATTTCTTATAGTCAGCAATCCTATAGGGCTTTTCGAAGGCCTGACAATGCGTTGGGCGTTATGTTTTGTTAAGCGGCGCAACATGATTGACGCACTATTCGCCAGGTCTATGGTCGTATTGCGTTTGACTGATAATCGCACCACTTGGGCGAAGCGAGCTTGCCAGTTTTTTACTAAAGCTGATAGGTACCCAACTGGGCGAGCGTTCAAGCTGTGATCCACAACCAACAAACGCCCCAATCAAGGCAAAAAAAGCCCCGCTTAAACGGGGCTTTTTACATTAGGCAAGGCTTTTACTGACCACCTCAAACACATCACTGGAAAGGTTGCCTGAGTCAAGAATGCGTTGAAGCGCTTTTTTCATTAAGCCTTGACGCACTTCGCCATATTTACGCCAGCGTGTTAACGGCGCCAGCAAACGCGAGGCAATTTGTGGGTTTAAGGCGTTTAGCGCAATCACTTGATCAGCTAAAAACGCGTAGCCTGAACCATCGATGGCATGGAAATTAACCAAGTTTTGGTTGGCAAAGGCGCCAATCAGGGCACGCACTTTATTAGGATTTTTTAAAGTAAAGGCTGGGTGTTGCATCAAGGCTTGAACCCTTGCGAGCCCTCCTTCTAACGTGCAGCCTGCTTGCACACTGAACCATTGATCCATCACCAACGGGTTGTCTTTAAAGTGCTCAGCAAAGCTTGTTAGCGCCGCCTCTTTTTCTGTGACGAAAGTTGAATTCACTAAATTTGCCAGTGCTGCCATGCGCTCGGTCATATTGTCGGCATTGGCATATTGCTCAAGCACGGCGTCTAAAACCTTTTGATCGGCATTAAGCATCAAGTAGCTTAAAGCGATGCTTTGCAGCGCACGGCGGGCGAAGTGGCTGGATTCAGCGACATATTCAGTGGACTTAGAAACAGCGCGCGCCGCCTCGTAACGCGTCCAGAAAAGATCAAACAATGCATCGCTAATGGTTTTGCGGGCAAACTCACGCGCCGCGTGAATAGCATCCACATCCGCCACAGCACTGATTTCAGTTAGGTACGCCTCACTGGGTAGTGAGAGCATTTCCGCAACCATAGCGGCATCGAGCGAATCATCAGTCAACAGCGTGCGATAGGCCTCAATTAAACGGCTATCAAGGCGTAACGACTCTCCTTTTTGATACTGCTGAATCAGATCCGTTAATACTTGAACCGCAAGCTGCTGACCTGCCTCCCAGCGGTTAAAGCCATCGGTGTCATGCTGCATTAAAAACAGCAGCTGATCGCGGTTATAGGCGTAGTCGAGTTTGACTGGCGCAGAGAAGCCACGCAGCAAAGATGGCAGAGGCTTTTCAGCAATATTGGTAAAGACAAAGCGCTGTTCGCGTTCAGTGATCGCCAATACGCGCGTGGTTAACGTACCCTTTTCTTCACCTTCTAAGGTCAGCGGCATCTCAAGACCGTCAGAGGCTAGAAGACCTAATTCCAAAGGAATCACAAAAGGCTCTTTGGTTGGCTGATCAGGCGTTGCGGGGCAGCTTTGGCTCGCAATAAGCGTGTAAGTTTGGCTGGCCGCGTCGTATTCATCACGAATGGCCAAACGCGGCGTACCTGCTTGGCTGTACCAACGTTTGAACTGAGTTAGATCAACGCCGTTGGCATCTTCCATGGCTTTGACAAAATCATCACAAGTTACTGCTTGCCCGTCATGGCGCTCAAAGTACAAATCTGAACCCTTACGGAAGCCTTCAGCACCGACTAGGGTCTGAATCATCCGTACCACTTCTGAACCCTTTTCATAAATGGTCAGGGTGTAGAAGTTGGATATTTCCATGTAAGACGCTGGACGCACCGAATGGGCCATGGGGCCTGCATCTTCAGCAAATTGATGGGTCCGTAAGTAGGCGACATCCTCAATACGTTTAACGGTACGTGAGTTCATATCAGCACTGAACTCCGCATCACGGAAAACCGTAAAGCCTTCTTTTAAGGACAGCTGGAACCAGTCACGACAAGTAACGCGGTTACCCGACCAATTATGGAAATACTCATGGGCCACAATCGCTTCAACCCGCTGGTGGGCCGCATCGGTTGCGGTTTCAGCACGCGCCAACACTGCACTTGAGTTAAAGATATTAAGGCCTTTGTTCTCCATCGCGCCCATGTTGAAGTCGTTTACCGCCACAATCATGAAAATATCCAGATCGTATTCGCGGCCGTAGACGTCTTCGTCCCACTTCATGGACTTTTTCAGGCTATTCATTGCGTGCTGGCATTTGTCGATATTTTCTGGCTCGACGTAAATACGCAGTGCAACCTCGCGCCCACTCATGGTGGTAAAGCTGTCTTCCACCGCCCATAAGTCCCCTGCCACCAAGGCGAAAAGGTACGCAGGCTTTTTAAAAGGATCTTCCCACGTTGCCCAATGACGACCATCCCCTTCGCTGCCGGTAGCAATCGGGTTACCGTTGGACAACAGCACCGGATACTTTTGCTGATCGGCTACCACAGTCGTGGTAAAGGCGCTCATCACATCAGGGCGATCTAGGTAATAGGTGATCTTACGAAAGCCCTCAGCCTCACACTGGGTGCAGAACATGGTGCCGGATTTATAGAGGCCTTCAAGCGCGGTATTAAGCTCTGGGTGAATCTTAACCGTGCTGTCTAAAGTAAAGCGTTCCGTTTTAGGCGTTAGACTCAGGCTGGTATCGGTCAAGGTATAGTCGCCAGCGTTCAGCACTTGATCATTGAGCATTAAGCTCACCAGCTCTAAATCTTGGCCGTCGAGTGTTAACACAGGCAGCCCGGTACCCGCCTCAGGATTACGGCGCATCACCAACTGCGCGTGGACTAAGGTGTGGTCCTCGTACAACTCAAAGGTCAAATGGGTTTCGTCAATCAAGTAATCGGGCGCTTGATAGTCTTTTAAATAGATGACATTGGGCTGCTCTGTCTGCATCGTTCTTCTCCGGCCAAGGGCCTAAATGCTTAAGCGCTAAGCGCGACGTTATAGGCGGTAAATTTGCGGATATTGATCACGCCGGTATCTAAAATCAGATATTGGCCTTTAATGCCTTGCAAGGTGCCTTCCACTACGGGCGTCTTTTCAAGATCAAGACTCACGATCTTTTTCGGATACGCCAATACGGGGTACTGAATGTCAGTCACGTCGGCGGTAACAGGCTGAATCGCTTGAATGCCGAAGCGCTCTTGTAAGTTTTGAATGCCCTCAAAGCAGGCATCGAGTACTTCTTCACGTATGGTATGTAAGTCGAGTTTTTCAGCATCGCCCTTAAGCAAATTACGCCAGTTGGTGCGATCGGGCACTTGGCTACGCAGCACATCTTCAACAAAACCTGACTTCTGGCGTGTGGCGACTCGCATAATCGGCAGCGCCTGAATCGCCCCCTGATCCAGCCAGCGGGTGGGTACTTGGCTGGCGCGAGTGATCCCCACCTTAATGCCTGAGGAGTTAGCCAAATACACCACATGATCGGTCATGCAGAACTGCTCACCCCAAGCAGAATCGCGGCAGGTGCCCCATTCAAAATGGCAACGTTCAGGCGCCATAATGCAGGTGTCACACTGCGGCAATTTTTTAAAGCAAGGGTAGCAATAGCCTTGGCTAAAGCTCTTGTTGGTTTTGCGCCCGCAATGACTGCAGTTAATCGCGCCTAAATACTCAAGGCGGATGCTTTGCCCAAGTAAGGGGTTAACCGCAATGCGCGCATCGTTTAAGCGAAAAGCATATTCGGCCGTAGGCGCTAGGGCCACTGCCATTTTGTCGAGGCTACCGCGACCAAGCTCTTGCATCAGTGGCGGGTATCCGAGGTGCTAAACAAAATATTCGGAATCGGCGCAGACTTCGACGCGCAGTGTTGCTCGCCCATAAAACCGGTGCGCTCTTCTTCAGGAAGATTCTGCATTTCCCAAGCGATCATCGCTTGTAAGCACAGCTCTTTTTGCTCCTGGGTCAGTTTGCGCCCATCGCCCCATTTGCCGATTTCAACAGCAAGTTTTAAGTTCTCGTAAATCTCAGGGGTGATGTTTTTAATCGCATCAGCAAAAGATGTCATTGCAACCTCGCAAAACAGGGAATATGCATATCATACGGGCTTTGCTTTCGCTTTGGCCAAAAGGCCCATAAGCACGCCTATCACGCAGCCGACCAACAGACCGCTGACATGAGCAGCATTGGCAATGCTGCCAAGCCCTAACAAATCAAACACGCCCGTTAAACACACCACCAACCAAACAAGCATCATGACGACTACGCCTTTGGGCAGCTGAAATTCCGGACACGGGGAGATTCGTGAAAACAGCCAGCAGTAACCTAAAAGCGCATATAAAACGCCTGACAAACCGCCAAAAATAGAAGGCCCGCTTAGAGCATATTGAGCAACATTCGAGATCAGCCCAGAAAGAACCACAAGCCCGATAAGCCAGATACCATTGTGTCTGGCTTCGACCCTTCTGCCTAACTCCCATATCCAGAGACTATTCATGGCCAAATGCAACAGGCCAAAATGAATAAATATCGGAGTAATTAAGCGCCACCACTGTCCATCTGATAGCGTTTCAGCAAGGGGGGTAAAATATGCATAGGCACCCGATACGCTGAAATGATTAAAGCTAAACCACGCCACCTGATCTAACCAATCGCCAAGCCCTGTGAGGGCTGCAACCATAAATGTGATCAACAAAAGGGTGACTGTGACAGGGCTTTTTTTGAGAGCCTGCCACTTAAAAGCAGATAACTTTGCTGGCTGCACGATCTCATAAGGCTCTGTTAAAAAGCGTTGATAGCGCGCACGCACCTCACAAGCGGTCGGTTCATCGGGTACCCAGAGTAGTTGCTCGCCGCCTGATTCTGTTACCCGATGCGGAATCAGCTCGGCTTTGAGCAAGGCCACAAAATGCGATAAATCAGTGTTAAGTGGCAGGCGCATTGCACAGACAGCGTTCATGCCAGTTCCTTATTGAACATCGACCCAACAAAACTTTAAGGGGTCAAGCTGGGTTTCTTGATCGAGCCTATAAGCTACAAGCTTGCCGTACTTCACTGCACTGTAATCAAGGCAAGCAAGGTTTGGGCGAATAGGCGCTGGGTTTCCAACGCACCAATAGTGGCCTACAAACAACAGAGGCTCATCCAAGCCGTATTGCAGCAACTCACGTTTTTGCTGGACACCTAATGGCATTTGCGCCGCTTGCGCCGGCAGTGCTTTGGGCTGAAAGACAATATCACCATAGGTTTGCGGGTTTTCGGCCCAAAACTTACTGCGAAACGAATAACGCGGAAAGCCTTCGTCAGACAACTGACTAAGGCCGTTAGGTAAAGGCAGGTTGATACCGCGTAACAATCTGTCAAACACCCTAGAGGCAAAGCTGCCGGTAAAAGCAGCCTCTTCAACGAACGTCTGATCAATAACAAGGCGAGGGAAACGCTCGCGCAGTGGATCGATCAAGCCCTCATCCCAACAGGCATGCACCAAGCGAAAATGCGGTGTTTCGAGCGCCAGCGGCAACTCGCGCATCCACGCAAGAAAACACTGCCACTCATCAGGATAATCGGCAAATTGATCAAGGGTTTCGCGAATAAGACGCTCGTTACGCGGCCCATGCTCTCGCACAAAAAGTTTGCCGCTTTCAACGGGTGCTTCGGTGTGCCACGCAATTGCATAAAACTCATGGTTGCCCATGATGCACCTGGCAAAATCATGCTCGACCATATCACGGACCATATGCAGCGCCTCACGGATACGCGGCCCTCGATCAATGATATCGCCTAAAAAAAGCGCCATACGGGTCGGATGCTGCCAAACGCCTTGGCGCTTTTGATAGCCTAAACGCTCTAATAGACGCGCCAGAGTACGTGCACAACCGTGCACGTCTCCGATCACATCATAGCCACGCTCAGGATCGAGCAACATCACTCGCCTCCGTTACCCAAGCGGCTGCCCCAGCCAAGCTTGTTACGGCATACCTCATAGAAGTTATGATCCAGAGGATGAATCAGCCTAAGCTTTTGTGGGCGTTTTTTGATCACAACCGTATCGCCCGGAGCGCACGTGAAATGATTCTGCCCATCACAGGAAACTTGCGGATAAATCTGCAAGTTTGGTGATACCACAATCTTAAGCTCACTCTCCCCGCCCACCACGATCGGACGGCTAGAGAGGGTATGCGGATACATCGGCACCACCACCAGCGCATCAAGCCCCGGATGCATGATCGGGCCGCCTGCGGATAAGGCATATGCTGTTGATCCTGTCGGCGTTGCCACAATCAAACCATCAGCTTTTTGGCTGCACACAAATTGCCCATCGATATACAACTCAAATTCGATCATCCGTGTCGATTTGCCCGGATGCAGCACGACATCATTAAGGGCATCGGCTTGACCGATCACATCGCTTTGACGGCGTGCTTCGGCTTGGAGCAAAAAGCGTGATTCAACCTGATATTGCCCAGACAACACTTTAGTGATGCTCTGCTCTAAGTCATCAGGGGAAATATCGGTTAAAAATCCTAAGTTGCCGCGGTTGATGCCAAGCACGTACGTGTTATGACGCGACAGTGCCCGTGCGGCCCCAAGCATGCTGCCATCACCACCAACGACAATGACCAAATCACAGATCTCACCCATCAGTTTGCGCGAGGCCACTTGCATACCGTGGCCAGGCAAGACTTCTGCGATACTGTCTTCAAGAATCACATGGAGTTTGCGCTCTAACAAAAAGCGTTTTAAACGGCGCACCGTATCCAGTACCCGGGTACTGCCAAGGCGTCCAATGATGCCGATATTACGAAATGGCTCCATGAAAATCCTGATATGCCAAAGGGCACGTTAAACCAACAAAAACAGCCTAGCGCCTGTATTAAGGCATGATTACCACATCAGATCATCCGGGATCTGATAAGCCGCGTATGGATCATCCGCATCCGGCTGCTGGGTTTGCTCATTAAGCTGCACAATACGCTTAGGGTCACGCTCTTGAATTTTCAGCGCAGCCTCGCGCGGAATCACTTCATAGCCGCCGCCATGACGCACAATGGCCAACCAGCCTGAAGCGAGTTTGTTGCGCATCAACTCGTTAACGCTGATGCGTTTGACCTTTTTATCGTCAACGAAGTTGTAGTAATCCTCCGTCGTCAGTTTAGGCAAACGTGAAGCTTCAATCAGTTGTTTGACTTGCGCTGCACGGGATTTTTGTTCAGCCTTTTCTTGCGCTTGGCGATTTAACTCATTATCACGTGCTGCTTTTTCAGCCAACGCTTGCTGAGCTGCCAATTTGGCGGACTCGTCTTTTTCAGCTTGGCCTTTATGCACCAAACGATCTAGCTTTTTCTGCTGCTTGGTCGCTTGCTTGACCTGTTTTTCGTTAACCAAACCGGCTTTAAGCAGTTGGTCGCGAAGAGAAAGACTCATGTGCTTTACCTGTCTTACTTAAAATCTGTTAGCCATGAGCAACGACTCAAGACTTACCTGACTGTTTTTCCAGACACAAAAAATGCCTGCGGCGTAGGCCATACAGGCATTTTAATCACTTTACCAAGCCTTAGAGCAATTAACAGCCTAGACCTAGACGTTCTACCCTTTTTACTTCAACCCATAAGCCTTCCAGCTGCTCTTGTGAACACTCTGCAAGTACAAGACCGGCTTCAACGGCCAAGGCTTCAAGTGCACGAAAACGTTTTTCAAACTTTTGGTTAGCAGCACGTAACGCCGTTTCTGGGTCGACTTTTAAATGTCGCGCAAGATTGGTCACGCTAAACAGCACATCACCCAGTTCTTCGGCGACCAACTGCGCATCCTCTTGGCTGATGGCTTCTAGCACTTCATCAAGCTCTTCACGCACCTTATCCATCACCGAAAGCGGTTCCGGCCAATCAAAACCAACCTGTGCGACGCGCTTTTGCAGCTTCACACTACGACTTAAGGCAGGCATGGCGCTTGGCACATCATCGAGCAATGAAAGCTGAACCGGTGCATCGGAGCGCTCCGCGCGCTCCTCTGCCTTAATCGCTTCCCAGCGCTCCTTGATGGCTGCCTCATCTAGCTTTGGCAGACCAAGCGCACCGTATAAGTCGCCATCCGGAAACACATGGGGATGACGACGTACTAATTTGCGAGTGATGGCGTCGACCACGTGACTAAAATCAAATTGACCGGTTTCCGAACCCAGCTGGCTGTAATACACCACCTGAAAGAGTAAATCCCCAAGCTCTCCCGGCAATTCTTGCCACGCTTGCCGCTCAATCACATCCGCTACCTCATACGCCTCTTCCAAGGTATGCGGCACGATCGATGCAAAATCCTGTTTTAAATCCCACGGGCAGCCATGCTCAGGATCCCGTAAACGCGCCATCAAGTGCAGCAAATCGTTTAGATCGTACATATTTATGCTCGCTGCCTGCGCACTTCGATGATATTTGGCAAGCGAGAAATACGGCCCAAAAGACGTCCTAATGAATCCAATCCCGACACTTCAATGGTCAAAAACATCTGTGCGGTGTTGTCTTCTTTATTGGTCTGGGTATTTACAGAAAGCACATTGACCTTTTCATTCATCAGCATCTGTGAAACGTCACGCAGAAGCCCCGAACGGTCGAAGGCTTTGATACTAATTTCAACCGGATACGTTTGAGCAGGTGTTGGCCCCCACGTCACCTGAATCATACGTTCAGGTTCTTTACCGGCGAGTTGCAAGACGCTCGCACAATCTTGACGGTGAATGCTGACCCCACGACCCACCGTGATATAGCCCACAATAGGATCGCCTGGTAGCGGCTGACAGCAGCCAGCCACTTGAGTGAGCAAATTACCCACCCCTTGAATGTGCACATCATCGTGCCTATAGGTTCTGCTTGAGGCAGAGCGCAGCGGTATCAATTCCAGCTGCTGTTGACTGCGATCCGGCTCAACAAGCTGCTGCGCCAAATTGACCAACTGCACCAAACGAAGATCGCCCGCTCCCAATGCTGCAAACAGATCGTCAGCGCTTTTAAGGTTGGCTTTTTCAGCAAGACGATCGTAGTCAACAGCCGGAATACCCATTCGGGTCAGCTCACGCTCCAGCTGTACACGACCTGCGGCAACGTTTTGATCGCGATCTTGTAATTTGAACCAATGGACAATCTTGGCCCGTGCACGACTGGTAGTGACGTAACCTAAGTTGCTATTAAGCCAGTCGCGGCTAGGCGAGCCATTTTTACTGGTGATAATTTCAACTTGCTCACCGGTTTGCAGGCTGTAGTTCAACGGCACAATGCGGCCATTGATCTTAGCCCCTCGGCAATTATGACCAATTTCAGTATGCACACGGTACGCAAAGTCGAGCGGTGTTGCCCCTTTAGGCAAATCAATCGCATGCCCGTCTGGGGTAAAGACATAGACCCGATCCGGCTCGATATCGACTCTTAGCTGTTCAGCAAGGCCACCGATATCGCCCAGTTCCTCATGCCATTCAAGCACTTGGCGTAACCACGAGATTTTTTCTTCGTAGTGATCAGAGCTTGAGTTTACATCGGTGCCTTTGTAACGCCAGTGCGCGCACACCCCAAGCTCGGCTTCTTCATGCATGGCGTGCGTACGAATCTGTACTTCAAGCACCTTGCCTTCAGGGCCAATGACCGCGGTGTGCAGTGAGCGATAGCCGTTTTCTTTAGGGTTGGCGATGTAATCATCAAACTCACGGGGAATATGTCGCCACAGGGTGTGAACAATACCCAGCGCCGTGTAGCAATCACGTACCTCAGGCACCAATACGCGCAGCGCTCGCACATCATAGATCTGGCTAAATTCCAGACCCTTTTTCTTCATTTTCCGCCAAATGGAATAGATGTGCTTGGCACGCCCACTGATCTCAGCACTAATCCCAGCATCGGCCAGCTCACTTTTAAGCTGCGCCATCACCTCTGCGATAAAGTGCTCACGGTCCATGCGCCGTTCGTGTAAGAGCTTTGCGATCTGCTTGTATTGATCAGGCTCCAGATAACGAAAAGAAAGGTCTTCAAGTTCCCACTTGATATGACCAATCCCTAAACGATGTGCCAATGGCGCGTAAATATCAAAGACTTCACGGGCCACGCGATGACGTTTTTCTTCATCCGCGTTTTTCACCGCCCGAATCGCACAGGTGCGTTCGGCAAGCTTAATCAACGCAACGCGCACATCATCTACCATGGCCACAAGCATTTTGCGCAAGTTTTCAACTTGAACTTGCGACCCTAATACCAATGACTCACGAGGGTTAAGGCTGGCACTAATAGCCGCCATGCGTAGCACACCCTCAATCAATTTGGCGACGACAGGTCCAAAGCGCGACTGCACATCCCCTAAAGCGATTTTTCCCTCACGCACCCCACGATAAACAACAGCTGCCACCAGCGACTCTTGGTCAAGCTTTAAATCAGCCAAAATTTCTGCAATTTCAAGGCCTGTTTGAAAACTTGAGGAACCGTCTGGCCAGACATTTTGCGCCGATGCCTGAGCCTTTTGCTCAGCATCACGGGCCATTTCGCAGGCTTGGCGTAATCCATCACGCTCAAGTGCTGGATTGATACTCAACACATGGTCGAGCCACGCTTCAAGGTTGATGCTGCCGTCCGTATTGACCGGCTGATGCGCTCTCACCTGTACCATTGCTTACCTTCCTACCATGCACGTTAGTGCACTCTTTGTTCAGTCTTAACAGCTAAAGACTGTCCTGATGCCCTTTACCCTTGCACAAACAAGGCCATTGCTTCGACATGCGCTGTTTGCGGGAACATATCCAGCATCCCTGCTCGCTCCAGCCGATAACCGTGCTCAACCAATACTGCCGCATCGCGGGCTAAGGTTGCCGGATTACATGAGACATACACAATACGCTTTGCGCCCAATTGGGCAACATTACGGGTTACTTCAAGCGCGCCATCTCGCGGCGGATCCAGTAAAACCGCAGCGAAACCACCTTGTGCCCACGCGGCATGCGTGTAAGGCTCGTTTAAGTCCGCATGATGAAAATGGACGTTCGTAAGACCATTGGCCAAAGCATTGGCTTGGGCACGTTGAACCATGCCAGCCACACCTTCAACGGCAATGACTTCCTTAGCACGCAGCGCCAAAGGCAAGGCAAAGTTACCCAGCCCACAGAAAAGATCGAGTATCCGCTCAGAAGGCTTCGGTGCTAACCATTCTAAAGCCTGATGAATCATCTTCTGATTAACCCGTTGATTCACTTGCACAAAATCACCCGGCACCAGCTCGATCTTAAGCGCAGGCTCGAGACTGTAACTGAGCCTATCGCCTAGGGCATAAGGTTCTGCTTGCTCATGGCGTTGCAGCCATAAAGATGCATCGTTCTTACGACAAAATGTGGCCAGCGCCTCGATGTCTTCAGGTGGGAGATCTTGAGTCAAACGCACCAAAACAGAGGTCTGATCCCCTGCAAAAAGCTCAACATGCCCGAGATGCGCGGGCTTTTTCAGTGCGCGTAATGTTTGAGGCAGCACCTGCACAATGCGTTCAAGCGATTGTTCCAAGATAGGGCATTGAGCAATATCGACGATAGTTTGGCTGGCTTGCGCGCGAAAACCCACCGACAAGTGCTTGGTCTTATGATCAAAACGTACCGCCAGACGAGCCCGCCGACGGTAGCCGTATGCAGCATCACTTAAAGGCGCTGCCCATTTTTCAGGAGCTGGGAGCTCAGCACGGCTGAACTGGTCGTGCAAACTGTTCTGTTTTAACAGCAGTTGCTTGTCGTGCGGCATATGCTGCAATGAACAGCCGCCGCACGAATCAGCATGTCGACAAGCAGGACGAATACGTTCTTCTGCCGTGCTCAGAATTTTTTCGGCGCGCGCTTCAACCACATTCGCACGCGCTGTTAAGACGCGCGCCTCTACTTCTTCTGCTACCAAGGCGTTACTGACAAACCACGTTCGCTTGTCTACAAAAGCAATGCCACGACCATCATTGGCTAAACGCTCAATAACCAAGCGTTGCTTCTTGCCAACAGGCACAACAGCAGCTCGCGCTCCGCCCGCAGGCATAAAGCGCAAGCTCGTATTCTTTTTTGCCAAAAGGCGTTACCTCAAAACTAGGGTTGTGCGTACAGACCCGTGGACAAGTAACGATCACCGCGATCACAAATAATGGCGACCATTACCGCATTTTCAACCTCTTGGGATAAACGCAGCATCGCCGCTACCGCACCGCCCGACGACACGCCACAGAAGATGCCTTCTTCACGGGCCAGACGTCGCATCACCTCTTCGGCTTCGCTTTGCGCCATATCAACGATTCGATCTACTCTTTGAGCATCAAAAATGCTTGGTAAATACTCTTGTGGCCAGCGGCGAATACCCGGAATAGCGGCACCATCCATAGGTTGTAAGCCCACAATCTGCACAGCTGGATTCTGTTCTTTAAGGTAACGTGAAGTCCCCATAATCGTGCCAGTTGTTCCCATCGAGCTGACAAAATGGGTAATACGACCTTTGGTTTGCTGCCAAATCTCTGGCCCTGTGGACTCGTAATGAGCGATAGGGTTATCACCATTACCGAATTGATCAAGCACTATGCCTTGACCTTGAGCTTGCATCTTAAGCGCCAAATCACGTGCGCCTTCCATGCCCTCTTCTTTGCTCACCAAAATGAGTTCAGCACCATAGGCGGTCATAGCCCATTTGCGCTCATCGCTTGAGTTATCGGGCATGATCAAAATCATCCGATAGCCTTTGATGGCTGCTGCCATTGCCAAAGCGATGCCAGTATTACCACTGGTAGCTTCAATCAGCGTATCACCCGGCTTAATCTGACCCCGCGCTTCAGCACGAGAAATCATCGACAGCGCGGGACGATCTTTAACCGAGCCTGCCGGGTTATTCCCTTCAAGCTTGACGAGTAACGTGTTGCTGGTATTGCCAGGCAGGCGCTGTAGACGTACCAGTGGCGTGTTACCGATACACTCGGCAATGGTTGGGAATTCAACATCCATAGATTAGGCAATCCACAATCTGAAAGCGCGCATGATACCGGCAAACATCAAAAGCCCATATCACATCTACAACAGTGCTTATAACGCTAAGCAATAAGGGCAATCAAAGCCCGTATTTGCTTGCCTGGGACGAATAATGCGCTGCTTTTGGTAAATCTATCGCCACCCCTACCGCACCACTTGTGTAGAGATCACTTAAGCGCTTAGCAGCTAAAGCATGCCCAGATTCGGCAGCCAACTCCCACCATTTCACAGCCTCTAATGGCTCTGGAGCGTGTGTCATATCGCCTTTGAAGGCCAATACACCGAGCTGATACGCACTTTTAGCGTCACCTGAGTGAGCGGCCAGTTTTAGCAAACGCACACCTTCCTGCTTGGCCCCAAAACCTTGACCGCGGTAAAGCAAGATATGGCCATAAAAGCTTTGCGCAGAAGTGGAACCTAGTTGCGCTTTACGGGCGAATTGGCCTTCCATCCAATGCCACAGTTTTGGATTTTTCACAAGGCGCGGAAAACGCATTAAGCGTCTTGCCACCCAATAGCCTATTGATGCCTTCACTGCATTAATCATGGACCACAACCTGATAGTCAAAGTCAAAAACGCGTGCAACCTCCGCCGCATGCCACGCTTGAGCTTCAACGCTATCAACCGCTCCTTTAAAGCAATCAAGTCGTTTAGCACACTCAAAAAAGCCTGGACGAGGCAGACGTGTTGCCCCCTGACTCACGACCAAGGCACTTCTTAGCGGACGAGAGGCTTTAGCATCTAATAGTGCTAAATATTCCAGCGCCAATGCCAGTGTCTGCATGGCAGGCACTGGCAACTGTAGACGCTCAATCAAAGAACGATATGTCACAACATGACGTTGTAAGCGCGTGTCTTCAAGCGCTTGTAATAACGCCTGCCAATGCACTTGACTGATGCGTAAACTCACTCCGGATCCCCGAAGCCTGAAACTTTAAGCGCTTGCGCAAGCGAGCGACGAATCGGTGCGCTGGGCACTCGCTCACCCGTCTCAAACATCGCCATATAGGCAGGGCTGACTCCGACCTGTTGCGCCAGGCTGGCAATATCAAGGCCCTGCGCCTCACGTAACCTTTTCAGCTCGGCGAGCATGACAGGCTTATCAGGTGCAACGTCAACCACCTGCTGCTTAGCAGTTAATGCCTTGTAGTCCGCCCACGGGATCACCGCATATTCTGGCTCACCATCGCGCATGATCACTTGCACACTCATAGTTTTCTCTCACAACCTAAAAACATCATCTTAACAGGCGATCTTTACCCACACATAAAGCTTAGCCGCTTAAGTCAAAAAACACTTCTTTTGGCCTTCACAGTGTTTATTTCAGGTGCTAGACGGGTTTGTTTCAGTTATCCACCGAAGCTGTGGATAACACTGTGAACAGAACCTTAATGATCGGCCAAAACCCGCGAAATAGCTGGCCTTCAGACAAATCGGGTACTTTTTGCTCAGCTAAAAAAGTCGATAAAAAACATAGACTTATGGGTTGACAAAGAAAAAGACCCGCCTATCAAAAACCAACGCCTAATAGCTCAAAAAAATGTGCATAAAGCCTCATTTGCATTGACTCTTCGCTTTTTATCGAATCTTCAACTCAAAAAAAAACGCCCTGACAAGCAGGGCGTTCTTAACCAACCTATTGATTACTGAGGATTCATCTCAGAGGCAGCTTTAACCGCCAGCAACTCAAGATCAAACACCAGTACCGAATTGGCTGGGATAACAGGGCTTGGGCTCTCTGCACCATAGGCTAAATCAGAAGGTACGTAGAGCTTAATTTTTTCGCCAACGCCCATCAGTTGTAGGCCTTCCAACCAACCTGCAATCACACCCTCATTAACCGGCAGATCAATAGCACCACCGTGATTAGCCGAGTCATCAAAGACCGTGCCATCGGTTAACTTACCAACATAATTAACCGAAACCACATCACCAAGCTTAGGTTTTTGGGCACCCTCTTCTGCAGCCTTAATCACCTCGTACTGCAGGCCAGAAGCGGTCGTTGTAACACCTTCACGCTTGCCGTTTTCAGCCAAGAACTTATCGCCCGCTTCTTTTGCAGCCTTATTAAGCTCGGTAAGTTTGTTTTCAGAAATAGTACGCAGCTCATTAAAAGCTGATTCGAGCTCTTCGTCACTTAAGCGAGATTCTGCTTTAGCCAGACCATCGCTAATACCTTGCGCAATGGCTTTAGCATCTAACTGCACGGACTGGTCTTGCGCAAAACGCGAACCCATTTGCAGGCCAATACCATAAGAGGCTTTTTGCTCAGGCGTGGTTAGCTCTACTTCGGCCTGCTTATCCGTTTTGGCGTCACAACCGCTTAATGCTAAACCGATTACAGCGACAGCAACTGCCAAATGATGCTTCTTCATTTTAGTTCCTTGTACGTACAGGACGAACCCAATCAAGCCAACAGCTTATCAGGCGAGCAGCATTGGAATCTACGGAAGAATCCAGCTCTAAATGCGTACAATTTCTAAAGTAGAAATATTTGATACGAACGTATCGGGATATGTCACGAAATGGGGAAAAGCAGAGAAATATGGCGCAGCGGACGGGACTCGAACCCGCGACCCCCGGCGTGACAGGCCGGTATTCTAACCGACTGAACTACCGCTGCGTTACATGGGTTATTCACCCAACACAGGAAGCGGGGCAGCTTCCTTGCGTTTAAGCCGTAGGCTTAAATAATGGCGCAGCGGACGGGACTCGAACCCGCGACCCCCGGCGTGACAGGCCGGTATTCTAACCGACTGAACTACCGCTGCGCGAAACCTTGAGATTGGTGGGTGATGACGGGATCGAACCGCCGACCCTCTGCTTGTAAGGCAGATGCTCTCCCAGCTGAGCTAATCACCCAATTTCTCAAACTCTTTTTCAACAAAAAGGCGACTTATTATAGCCGCCTCTTACGTTATCAGGTGTTCAAGGGGCCTGATAACTGGAATATGGCGCAGCGGACGGGACTCGAACCCGCGACCCCCGGCGTGACAGGCCGGT